>ERZ1673741.390-NODE-390-length-51144-cov-22.245904_pt1 | contig 51144 bp, 106 predicted proteins | sample MGYA00580209_ERZ1673741 | MGnify/ENA primary metagenome ERZ1673741 (study PRJEB41218, sample SAMN15661754) | gut metagenome | host: Homo sapiens | place: Canada: London | collected 2015-08-20/2019-03-30 | study: EMG produced TPA metagenomics assembly of... | reverse complement strand
TCCAATACACTGTTTATTGGTAATGCGGAGTGAATAATTAAAGGAGTGATAAAATGACATATATTATTAGATTTGACGAGAATGGAAATCGTCAAGAAACTTATGTAAAAGAAGAAATGACAGAAGAAAGAGTACAAGAACTTTTAGATGAAGGTTATATAGAGATTAATGAGAAAGATTATCAATTACTTATAGGTAATACGGATGGTAAAGTTCATATACGCAAGGAAGTAGATGGTGAAGTAGTTTATGAAGAAGAGCCGCCTTATGTGCCAACACAAGATGAGTTAGATGAGCAAGAAGCGGCGGCAGTAAAAAATGAATTACAAACTTTAGCAGTAAATGCTATGATGATGTCATTAGCAGATGATGATTTAGTAGAAACAAAGAATACTTATCAAACTAAACTTCGTTCTGTTAGTGATGGAGCGGCATTAAAAATGACTGAATTATTCCTTCACTGGAGTGGAAATAGTAAAGGGTATGTAAAAGACGATAAAGTATTATATAATAATGTACTTTATAAAGTATTACAAAATCATACATCTCAAGAAGGATGGACACCAACTTCTGCGCCCTCTTTATTTGCAAAAGTGCTGACAAGTGAGGGAGAAATATTAGATTGGGAACAGCCTGGTAGCACTAATCCTTATATGAAGGGCGATAAAGTAAAATTCAATGGAAAAATTTATGAAAGTGTAATAGATAACAATGTATGGAGTCCTGAAGCATATCCGCAAGGATGGAAAGAGGTAGAAGAATGATTGGGGTTTTAGAGATAGCATTAGCAATATGGTTTGTATTAGCAGTAATAATTTGCATAGTATTTAGTTATTGTATTAGTAATCGTACCTCTGCCCATGTAATGACCATGTATGACTTAATTGCGCTTTATATTTTAACATACATAAAGTATTTTATAATATTAGGTGCAGTTTTAGGGGTATGGTATTTATTCTTAATTATATAAGGAGGAAATAAAATGAGTAGTTTAATTGTAGATGGTTCTGTAACTTGGGAACTTATAAATGTAGCAAATAGCGGTAGTAGTGGAAGTACAGCAGAGTCACAGTCTTTTTCTGCCGATGATTTTACAAAGAATGGTGATGTATATACTTTAGCAGTAACGGCAGAAAGATTACCGCTTGCAGTAGTAGATAGTAATAATAATTCTGTTTTATATGATACAAGCGGCAATAATATTGTTTTGGAAGAGCCTATAAGTGGTAAATATTACTATAAATTGAAAGTTTAAGGAGTGAGATAATGGATAAATTAAATAATTTAAGGGTAGAAACAGTTAGAGCATATTTAAACTCTTTAATAGATGGTGAGAATTTTAGCGAAGAAATTTTGGCAAAGTATATTGATACTTATTTTAATAGAAAAAGTTTAATGACTACAAATAAGACTACTGTAACAATACCTGCGGGGATGGTTTTAAGGATAAATGATAATGTATACTCTACTGATACAGATAAAGTATTGACATTGAATTTAGCAAATAGAAACGGTAAAGATGTTTATGTGTATGCAGTAGAAAATAATGGATTAGATTTTGTGTTATCTTTAAATTCTACTGTACCTAATGGTTATAATGCAGATAATAGTAGAAAAATAGGTGGTTTTCATTGTTTATGCGCAAACGTGGGTACGATAAGCGGTCATACATTAAGTGGTTATGTAGCAGGTGATATATTACCACAATCAGTATGGGATTTAATTCACCGCCCAAAATGTTCACCTGAAGGAATGGTTTATATCCCTGAAGTAGATATATGGATGGATATTTACTTAAACTCGTGGAATGGAAGTAAACTTGTGAGTGTAAATGGTGGAACAACAGCAGATGGTGCTTCTACAAAGAAATTTCACGGTGAACAATTTGTAGAAAGACTTGCTGATATAAAGAAAAGATTGCCATGGAGATATGAGTTTCAGATGGCGGCAAAAGGAAGTAATGAAGGTACTAATATAAAAGGTAGTACAGATGCCAATACAACTGGTGGACACGTTGATACAGCGGGCAGAAGAATGGTAAGTAATTATGGGCTTGAAGATGCTTGCGGTTTCTTATGGCAATGGGCAAGTGATGTTGGTGTAAACGGCTCAAGTGGTTGGAATGATTCTGTATATAATAGTGGTATAGATGACCAGTCTTATGGTAGAAGCTATGGTACTTTGTACAGGGCGCTACTCGGCGGTGACTGGTTTGGCGGTTCGAGTTGCGGTTCTCGTTCGGTTATTGTGGCTGCTGCTTCGGCGGATGTGAACTCCCACGATGGCGGGCGTGGCTGTGGTGAGCCGCTCCATAAACTTGGGAATTGAGTTGGCATAGCCCATTAATTCAAGTTAATGTGGTGTTTAAATTGATATAAACTTGGAGAGGTAATGTAGACAACCATCTCGTACCCCCAATTTATATATAAATAGTTGCAACTAAAGGGTAGAGGTTATAAAGGCGAAACTCGGCAGTAACTGGAATAACAGTTCGAGTTGCAGTTCTCGTTCAGTTAATGTGAATAATGCTTCAGCGAATGTGAACTCCAACAATGGCGAGCGTAGCTGTAGTGATACGAAGGTATCATACAATAGGTATAAAGCTAATCCTTCGGCTGAATCTCTATCCTCTGCGAAAGCAGAAACACATTACAGGATGGTAAAGGGGTTAGTAGTTAAGGCGAAAATCAATTTACCTAAATACCTAAATAGCATTTTGGCACTCTTTATAAAGAGTGCCAATTTGTTAAACTTTTTAATAGAGAGGGTGTTTTTCAAATACGAAGATATGGAAATCTTTGGAATAGAATTATTGATATTGAAAATCTTAAAATTGCTGAATTAAAAGCAGGAAAAGGTAAAGGAAATTTATCAGAGGTTATTAAAGTAAGAGAAAATTTAGAAGCTAATCTATTATCATTACAGAAAGATTTAATAGATGGAAATTATAAGAACTCCGTTTATAGGATTTATTCAATGTATGAGCCTAAATTGCGCCTAATTTATGTGCTTCCATACTATCCTGATAGAATAGTACATCATGCTATAATGAATGTGTTAGAGCCTATTTGGGATAGTTTATTTATACATGATAGTTATGCTTGCCGTAAAGGTAAGGGGCAGCATAAGGGAATGATAAAATGCTCTGAATATGTAAGAAAGTATAAATATTGTGCTAAACTTGATATTTCACAATTTTATGTAAATATTGACCATGAAATATTGAAAATAATATTGCGTAAAAAGATTAAGGATAAAGATTTATTAAGTATTCTTGATATAATAATAGATAGCCTTGCGACAAGAGAAGCTAATATAGGTTATTTAAAGAATTTTGAGGGTCGTAAAGATGCTGATATAATGCGTGGAAAACTTGAAAGATATGTAGAGGAGTTTGGTCATAGAAAAGCGGGCGTACCTATTGGAAATTATCTTTCACAGTGGTTTGGTAATCTATACATGAATGAATTAGATGCTTATATAAAGTATGATTTAAAGTGTAGTGCATACATAAGGTATTGTGATGATTTTATAATTTTCGGTAATGATAAGAAAGAATTACATAGGGTAGCTGAAAAAGCGAAGGTATTTGCTTATGATAAGTTAAATCTGTTATTAAGTAAGAGTAATGTATTTCCTGTAACACAAGGGGTAGACTTCCTTGGCTATAGGACATTTCCTAACAACTGTGTTTTATTGAGAAAGAGTACAGCAAAAAGGATAAAACGCAGATTTAGAAAATTGGATAGTCTATTAAAGACTGCTGATTTAGATTTGGACTATGCAAGAGGTATGGTAGCCAGTACAGAAGGTTGGATGAAGTGGGTAAATACTTATAATTTTCGTAAAAGTATAAAATTAGATTCTGTCAAAGAAAGGATTGAGTTATTAATGAGAGGTATACCAAAAGTATTAAGTTCTAAAGAGGATTACTATTATATGGCAGAAAATTTCAACGAAGAAGTTTGGAAGCCTTTATGGGGTAATTTATTATTTGATGATTATATTTGGATTTATGCAGGTGAGGTAGAAAAAGCAGGTAAGAATACAGATACAGTTAAATATGAAACAATGGAAGAAAATGGTAAGACTACCATTTTAAAATACGAATATGTAGAAAATCCACAGAGTTTTTATAAAAACCTTGGTTTTACAAAAGATGAGATTGTGGAAAAATTGGGGGCATAAGATTGGATAAGAAGGAGTTTAGTAGAAAGTTAAAGTTGGCTAATGTAAATACATTAAAAACATTAATACCTGCTCTCGGTTTACATAGAAGAAATGAAGAAATACTAATGTTAAAATATGTAAATCAGGATAGTCTTTGGGATATATCAGAAAAGATGGTTCTTACCTATGAATCGGCAAGTAATTTATTAAGCACTTCAAGGCTTGAAATGAAACGCCTCATGAATGATGACTATGAATTATATCCTAAAGAGATACAAATTCTTATTGATAAGATGTTAAAATAGTATTGAAAATGAATGTGGCAATTTTGCCAAAGTGTGGTATAATAGTATTATGGAGGTAAGAAATTATGCTATATAATAATAATTATGGAAATGGTTTTAGTTACCCTGCGCCTAATAATGGCGTTAATTATAATAATTGGGATATGAATAGACAAACAAGTCCTGGTCTAAACAGTTTGTCTAATTATGTTCCTAATAATCAATCTGCAAGAGTGTACTTAAAGGCATTGCCTGTAACATCTCTTGAAGAGGCAAAGGCGGCAATAGTAGATTTAGATGGTAGTATGTATGTATTTGTTAATGTATCTCAAGGAGAGATTTATACTAAACAGTATAATTTAGCAAATGGTACATCAGATTTCTTAACCTATAAATTGTATCAGCCTACAAATGTTCAACCTGAAGAGTATTTTAAGAAGTATGATGATACTTTGAGAAAACTCGTATCTGATGTTGAAAAGCTGAAAGGAGAGATGGGCAATGTTAGACCAATCACTAATGCAGGTTCTGCAAATGGCGGCTCAAGTAAGAAACAATCCTAATCCCGAACAAATGTTTATGAGAATGTTTGGTAATAATCCCGAAGTACAAGGAATTATGAATCAGTATAGGGGAATGAATGAGCAGCAGTTACAAGGAATGGTACAAAATTTGTGCCAACAAAGAGGTATTGATTTCAATGCCATTATGCAGGTTATGCGGGGAATATAATAAAGAAAGTAAGTTGTTTTTATAATGGAAAACGCTTCTATTGTTCCAGTAATGGATGTAAACCGTGGTTATGGTTACGGTGATGGTTATTGTAATGGTGGCAGTTGGTTCATGTGGATTATTGTTTTATTTGCCTTAACGGGTGGATGGGGCAATGGTTATGGTAGAAATGGTGCAGGTCTTACTCAAGTAGAAATGCAACAGGGTTTTGATACACAGTCTATACTGCGTAAATTAGATGGTATTACTAACGGTTTATGTGATGGTTTCTATGCACAGAATACTACAATGCTTCAAGGTTTTAATGGTGTTCAGCGTGACCTTTGCACTGGTTTCTCTGCTGTAAACGCAGGTATTGCTGAAAACCGTTTCGCACAACAGCAGTGCTGCTGCGAAATTAATCGTAACATTGATGCTGTTCGTGCTGAAAACTATCGTAACACTTGTGAAATTACAACAGCTATTCATGCAGAAGGTGAAGCAACTCGTGCATTAATTAATCAGAATGTAATGCAGGGACTCCGTGATAAATTAGCTGATAAAGACCGTGATTTGCAGTCTGCTAACTTCCAGTTAAGTCAGCTTTCTCAAACTGCAAATATTATCGGTACTTTAAAACCTTTCCCACAGCCCGCTTATATTACTTGCCCTCCTTATCAGTCTGTAAGTAATTATTGTGGTTATGGTGGTTGCGGTTGCTAATTAATTTTGGGGCAGAATTTTCTGCCCTTTATTTTTAAAATAAGGAGTGATTATTAATGTGTCCTTCTACTCTTAATACTGTGAATACAGCGTCAGAAGCATTAGTGGCTAATGCTTTTATTGATTTTAGCACAAACAATGTATGCAGTGGTTGTCATATTAAACACGTTGCAGGTAGTACAACTATTAATTTGTGTGGAGAAGGTATCTATTTAGTAGAGGTAAATGTAGATGCAGTACCTACTGTTGCAGGTTTATATTCTATTAAATTAGTAAATAATGGTGTAGATGTAAATGGTGCAGAAGCGTCTGTAACAGGTGTAGTAGGTTCTACTGATAATTTAAGTTTTACAACTTTAATTAGGGTTGCTAAACCATGTGCTTGTAATCCTAATATGGGCGCAAGTTTACAAGTACAGGTAGATACCGCTGTAACACTTACTAATGCTTCCATGACTGTTGTTAAAGTAGCATAATTTTCTTACCATAATTAAAGTGGTGATTTTATGGAGAAAGAAATTTTAGAACTTCTTTTAGATGCCACTTCTAAATTGGCAGAGGTAAATCAAGCACAGAAAGCACTTGCTGAAGATTTAAAAGAGAAAGCGAAAGAACTTGAAAAGCACGGCAAGGATATTGCCGTGCTTGAAGTTTCTTTAAAGAGTGTTGATAGAGGGCTTGAAACGGAAAAGAAGTTAAATAGGGATAGGCAAGTAGATTTTTCTAAATTATTGGATGATAAAATGGAAAATATATATAGAATGGCTTCTATAATTGCTTTTATTATATCTTTAATAAGTTCGATTTTATTAGGTATTTTAAAGTAGGTGAGAAAGTGAATAATTTATTAAATGCTATTAAATCTAAAATACCTGAACTTCTTAATAAGTTAAGGGTAGGTTTAGAGAATATGCCTAAACCCGTGAAATATGTACTCATAGGGTATATATTAATAGTTGCCATTGTTTTATTATTATATTTAGGTTGTTGGATATATCTATTTGTATTAGACAAAGTGATGTTATCAGAACTTTTAGCATACTTGAGAATATTAATTGACGGTTCTATGGTAGGTTTCGTAACTTTTATTTTAGGTATGCTTGTAGATACTAATAACAATGGCACTCCTGACGCTTTAGAGGAAGGTGAGGATAAGAAATGAGGATTTTTATAAATCCTGGGCATTGCCCTGGTATAGATTCAGGTGCAGTAAATCATATTTTAGGTATTACTGAAGCTGATACAGTTCTTGAAATAGGTAATTTGTTAAAAGGTTATCTTGAAAATGCAGGTTTTGATGTAAAACTCTTGCAGTCTGATAATCTTAATTATGATGGTATAGGGGAATGTGTTGTAGAATCTGCTAATAGTTACGCTGATTTATTTATTAGTTTACACTGTAATGCTTTTAATACAGAAGCTAAAGGTACTGAAACCTGTGTTTATAGTTTATATGGTGCAGGTGCAAAATTAGGGCAATGTATACAAAATCAGCTTGTAAGCACTATTGGCACAGTAGATAGAGGTTTGAAAGAACGGACAGGATTAGTGGTATTAAATTCTACTTCAATGCCTGCCGTTTTAGTAGAAATTGCCTTCATTGATAATATGGACGATGCAAATATTTTAGTAAATAAAAAAGATGATATTGCAAGAGCCATTGCAAGAGGTGTAACAGATTATTTACAGTAACAAGAGTTATCTCTTGTTACTTTTTTTATTTATAAGACTTGACAAAATGCAGAAAGTATGGTAATATATGTACAGAGGTGATAAAGTTGGTTATAGAGGAAAATAACAATTTAAGGCTTTGTATTAAAGATAGTGATGGATTACTTGTAAGTTTTTCTGATAAGGGTGATGTTTATTTTTCTTTAAGGGCAATTATGTTACCACATAAAGATAGTGATAAACTTTGGGATTTGATTTTTAAAGTAAGGAAGGAGTTTTTTGGTATTGATAAAAGTAGCATACAGTAATTGTAAAAGAGTATTCTGTTTAACAGAAGAACAAAAAATGCAGATAAGAAAAGATTTAACTTTCAAAAATCCTGCCTATGAGAGTGTGCTAAAGTATAGTAAATATGCTAAAACAAAAGTACCTCCATATTTGCATTACTATAAGGATAATAAAGCATTTATTGAAGTTCCTATGGGCTATGTTCTTAAAATAGATGATTTTGAGGTAGTAAATGATTCAAGGGTAGTAAATACTGTGGGATTTCCTAAATTTGTTTTAGAGTTAAGGGATATACAAAAGCAGGCTACTGAAGCATGGTTAAATAGTAATTATCCATACGGAACTCTTGTATTACCAACTGGTAGCGGAAAAAGTCTTTGTGGCATTTATCTTGCAGGGCGAATGTCTGAAAGCACTCTTATAGTTGTTAATAAAGATGATTTAATTGAAGGGTGGAAAAAGGATATTGAACTTGCATATAATGGAGAAGCTGATGTAGGACTTGTAAAAGGAAAAGTATTTAAACTTGGTAAGCATTTTACACTTACTACAATTCAAACTCTTTCACGTTTAGGTGAAGTTAAACTTAAACAGCTTTATGAGCATATTGGTTTTATTATTTGCGATGAGGTACATCATGTTGGCGCAGCAAGTTATAAAGTATTATTTAATTTTCCTGCAATGTTCAGGTTAGGGCTTACAGCTACAAAAATGCGAAATGACGGGCTTGTTGATGTGGTAGATATAATTTGTGGGGGAACAGTTTTTGACGGCTCAAAACTAAAATCTGACGCTATAATAGCCCCTGAAAACATACTCATAAGGGTAAGAAAGAGTAATGTGAAATGGTATCATAAGAAATCTTATTATGATGCTAAAACTCTGAAAGATATACATAGTTTTGTGTATAAAGGTAATCAATATGTGGAGGGGACTCCTGAATGGCGTGATATGTGCAGTGAATTTGAAGCATTAGGCAAGATAAAAGCCTATCCTTTAAGATTGCATGAAGCATACGCTAAAATTGCTAATGATGGTGATTTTAATAGGATGATATGTGCCGATATTAAAAGGAACTATAATGAGGGAAAATCCTGTATAGTATTTTGTAAGACTATTGAGCAGTTAGATAATCTATATGAAATGCTCTTACCTTCCTGCCCCAAAATTCAAAAATTTTATGGTAATATGAGCGACTCTAAAGAAGAGGTTTTGAAAAAGGCAGAGAGTAAAGAAGTATTAGTAACATTAGCTACTGTTGCAATAGCTACTGAAGGTACTAATGTTAAGTCATGGGAAGTAGGATTTTTAGTATCAAGTGTAGCTAACGAAAAAGATTTAATTCAAATAATAGGCAGATTGAGGCGTACAAAGGAAGGAAAAGAAAAAATAATCTTTTATGATTATCGCCATCCTTTTGTATCAGGTATTTGTTATCATGGTTATAAGAGAGATATTTTTTATAAAAACATGGGTATATTTAATACGGAGGTAGAATAGTGAAAAAAATAGATGTGGTTGTAGTGGAGGAAGAAAAGAAAATTGATTTAGATACTTTGTACGATGAATATGTAATGTATACAAAAACTATTTCAATGGCAGAGAAAAGACGCAAAGAGATTAAAGAATTGTTAAAAGACAAGTTTGTAAATAGGGATGGTAGCGGTAACTATTGGATTGAAACTTCTAATGGTAACTTTAAAAATGCTTTAAGAATCACTAAAGAAATTGACCCAATTATGGCTGACCCTATCCTTAAACGCTTGCACATTTATGACAAGGTAGTAACTTTTGTACCACAATATGATTTGAATGTCTTGACAAATTACATAAAAGATGGTACAATAAATAAAGAAGATTTGAGTAAAATGTTTAAGCAAAAGGAGAGTTATGCACTTTATGCAGTCGAAAAAGCGGAAACGCAGGAAGAAGAAATCGAATAAGGAGTTCTGCGCACAGCATTTTAAAGATTGGGCAACTATTGGCAGAATTATTAAGGTTAATGGAAAAGAATTAAGGGTTTATACTACAGCTAAATTAGTAGAAGCCTTTTCTGCTTATGGTATTCCACGAACTTATCAAACTATTAATTTATGGCGTAAAAATGGTATTTTACCTGAAAGTCCTATTATTATTAATAGAAAATCTTATTATACAAGAGCAATGATTGAAGCTATTGTACTCACATTCATTGAGTGTGGAGCAGATAAGAAAAGTTCTTGGAATGATGTATTAAAGAGCAGATTACAATTAGCAATCAAAGAAGCATTAGAAAGGGAGTTATTAGATGAATAAAGGTGAGAGATTAATTAGATTAGTAAAAAGTCAAACAGTAAATATGGGTAATTATGAAAGTGCAAGAGTTGAATGTGGTTTTGAAACTATTGTAGATGAGAAGGATTGGGAAAAAGAAATTCAAAGACTTTCTATTCAAATTGATAATGTATTAGAGGAAGAATTTAAGGGGCTGCAAGGCTAATGTTTTATAATAAAGCAATGAGCAAAGTTTTATTTGGTAAAGCAGTAGTTACATCTAAAGCAGAGGGTGTTTTAAAATCTGCTTTAGATGTAGAAAACTATACCGCTGATGATTTTATGAAATACTGGAAAACTAAAGCAAAAGAAAAAGATATTATTTATGTTCCTGTTAAATACAGTGACCGAGCAATTATTAAGAGTCTTATGAAGAATTTTAAGAGTAGTGAGATTAAAATAATGATGGACTATCTTTGGGATAGTGATGAGAGAATTTATACTAAAGATGGTGTATTAAATTACACATCTTATGGGCTTTTTCTTTTATCTAATAAATGGTTAAATGGTATTTACAATAAGGCAATTAGGTGGTATAATAACTATAAAGAAACCCCTGTAAGGGGTAGGGAAGCTGTTAAGGAAGGTGTTACTATTGAATTTTAAACGAGGAACAAGAGATGTTATTAGTAGTGAAGCACTTACTTTAATGGGTATTCCTGTTACTTATCAAGGTTTGACATGGAAAGATTTTAGGTTTACAAATGAGGGACTCAAAAAGGTATTGACTGGTTATACAAGTCATTGTGATGAAATGTATAGAGATAACATTTGTATTCTTTTAAGTGGTAGTAACGGTGTTGGGAAAACTTATGCTTCTTCTATTATCTTACAATATGTTTATTCATGTTATTATACTGCAAGGCTTCTGACTTTTAAGGATTTAATTTCAAAGACTTTTAACAATGAGGATGTGGATATTTATTATAATGTCGATTTTTTAGTATTAGATGAATTAGGAGCAGAGGTTAATCTTAAAAGTTCCTCTGAAAAATCATTATTAGAGGAACTTTTAAAACAAAGATTCTCAAAAGGTTTACCCACAATAATTTGTACAAATTTAGATTTGAATACCATCAAGACAAGGTATGGAAATACAGTATTTTCTATGTTAAGTGAGTATATCAAGATTGATATTACAGGTGAAGATGTGCGGAAAACAACTTTAAGAAGTAAATCCGCATTACAGTATTTGAAATAGGAGGATTAAAATGGTAAAAGAAAAATGTTTTGCTTGTTTGTTAGAGGGTAAGGATAATTATACAATTCGTAGTAAAGCAGGAGAAAATGCAGTACCGTTATGTGATTATCATACACTGGCTGTTTTAAATGGTGATTTATCGGTAGCAGAATTGGATGAGAAGTATCGTGAAAAACGGTGATATTAGTAATAAAACTGCCCCAATAATTGCTATAAATTTTGAAACAATTTTTAACAGAAAACCTACTACAATGCAAAGATTAAGGGGCATATTTGGGGATAGTTTTAAATATAAGTTTAATCCTGAATATAGGGATTTAACTTTAAAACTTTTTGATAAATTTAACATACATATTATATCAACAAAAGAGGATATAAGTGTATATGAGGATGAGTTGTTTGGTAAATATTTATTTTTTAATCAAATTGAAAAGATTTCTCTTAATGAATTATACAGTAATTGCATATATTTGTACAAGTATTATATAGATGAAACACATACCACGGAGTTTGTGGAAAATGCTATCAGTTTAGAGGAATTTAAGGAGATGTATTAATGTCAGTAGAAAATTCTTTTTTAAGAAAACTTATTGAAACAAAAGAATGGGAAACTGTACTTAACAAAGATATAACTGCTGACTACTTTTCAGGTGCAAATAAAAGGGCTTTTAAGTGGTTATCTGATTTTAAAGTTAAGTATGGTGAATTGCCTGATAAGGAAACTTTTAAAAAGCATTTTCCTGAAGTCAATCTTAACATTGAAAGTCCTGAAACAGTAGGTTATTATTGTGATGAACTGCGCCGTAAGATTAGGCATAATAAGTTAGTAACTACTTTAGAAAAGATAGATAATCTTATAAATGATAGGGATGTAGATAAATGTTATACCCTTTTGGAGAGTTTAATTTCAGAAGTAAATAGTGATTTTACCTTTACTGAAAAAGTTGATTTAGGGGCAAATACAGAGAAGCGTTTTCAAGATTATTTAGTAAATAAAGCTACAGGGGGTATGACAGGTATACCCCTTGGGATTTACCCTCTTGATAAACAAACTGGTGGCATAAAAGAGGTAGATTTAATATCATTCCTTGCCAAGTCAGGTGTAGGTAAAACTTTTCTGTTATGTATTATAGCTTCTAATTTAATTAAAGCAGGTTATAAGACACTTTTTCTTACAAAGGAAATGAGTCCACATCAAATATTAAAAAGGGTGGATGCTATAATGAGTGGTGTAAGTTATAGCCGTTTAAAAGATGGTGCTTTAACTAATGATGAAGAAAGTATTTATAAAGATTATCTTGAGAATATTGCGCCAAAGTATGCTTCTAAATTAAGCATTGAACTTATTATAAATGGTGTAGCAGAGTGCGCAGCTAAAATAGATGCCTATAAACCTGATATAGTCTTAATAGACGGTGGTTATCTTATGAGCGAGGGTAAAGACCCTGAAGATTGGAAAGCAGTGCTATCAGTATTTAAGGCATTTAAAATTATTGCTTTAAACAGGAAAATACCCATTATTACTACTACACAGCTTACTGATAAGGGTAATATTGCTTATGCTACAAGTCTTAAACAGTATTGTGATGGAATGTGGGCAATGTTACAGGATGAAGTACAGAGGGCAGCTAAAGAGGTTGAAATTCAAACTCTTAAAATTCGTGACGGTGAATGGACACCAAAATTTACAATGCAATTTGATTTTAGGGAAATGAATTATGATGTAGTCTATGCAAATTTTGATGATAAGAAAGAGCGAACATTTAAGGTAGATAAACCACAAACTTTGAAAAAATTATCTTGACAAATTGGTAATTTTATGATATAATAAGTTATACATTAAGGAGGAATTTGAAATGGTTAAAGTTTATAATGGTGATTGTATTGAAGTAATGGACGATTTAATTATGAATAATGAAAAATTCACTACAATTATTACTTCACCTCCCTATAATACAGCACGGAGATCTAACTCTGAATATAATTTAAAAACACATTCTGCAAGATATGATATATCGGTGGAGGAAAAAACTTCTGATGAGTACGCTGATTGGGTGGCGGAATTGTTTAATAAATTTGATAAACTATTAGAGAAAGATGGCTGTATTTTATGGAATGTAAGTTATGGTTCAGCCTCCACTACAAGTTCTGAATTTGAGTGTATAAATAGTTTGTGGTATAGTATTTATGCAATTTTACATAAAACTAATTTTGTTATTGCCGATAAGATTGTATGGAAGAAGAAATCTGCATTGCCTAATAATGTAAGTCCTAACAAAATTACAAGAATCTGTGAAGATGTTTTTGTGTTTTGTAGAAAAGATGATTATAAGACATTCAAAACAAATAAGCAAGTAAAGAGTGTTTCCAGTAAGGGTCAAAAATTTTATGAAAATATTTTTAACTTTATTGAGGCTAAAAATAATGATGGCAGTAATTCACTAAATAAAGCAACTTATTCAACCGAATTAGTTGAGAAGTTAATGGATATTTATTGTCAAGAAGGTAGTAAGGTTCTTGACCCATTTGTAGGAACGGGAACCACTCTAAATGCTTGTTTAAATAAAGGTTTTTCAGGTGTTGGTATTGAATTATCAAAGGCGCAATGTGATTATGCGAAAGAGAGATTAGGTTTAGTATAGAAGGTGATTAAATGACAGTAGACGAGATGAAAAATTTTTGCAATGAGTTGGGGCTTGAAAAGGTTACAGTTCGTGGCGAGAATATTATGTTTTGCTGTCCTTATCATGGTGAACGTAATCCCTCTTGTGGTATTCATGCAGAGAAAGAGGTAGGTGGTTGTTTTGCTTGTGGTGCAAAATTCAATTTAGTGTCTTTAGTAGCGTTTGTAAAAGACATTTCAATTATGGACGCTTATGAATTTCTTAACAGTTACTTTAATAAAGATTTTAGAATGGCTGTAAGTAGACATAGAAATCTATACGGAGAATCCGATGAAATTAAAGAAAATGTATTGTCTATGAGTGCGCTTGCGCCTTTTAAAAGTGGAGAAATTGTACATCCTTATTTATTAAAGAGAGGTTTTAGTGAAGAAGATTTTGTTAAGTTTAAATTAGGTTGGGATGGTGAATTAAAACGTATTACAATTCCCTTTTTTGATTATAGCGGTAATCTTTTAGGGTTTAGTAGTAGGGCAGTATTATCTGAAAAGGATAAAGGTTATAATTCTATTTATGGTAATGAACCTAAATATAAGATTTATAATCATTTTAATGCTAAAGATTATTTCTATCCCATGAATTTGTTTGAACCTAAAGGTGAGATTATTTTAGTGGAGGGTTTATTAGATGCAATTTGGTTATATAGATTTGGTTATACTAATACTCTTTCCATTATATCTGCTCAAATTAGTAAGACACAAATTGAAAAACTTAAAATGTTTAAAGCGGATAAAATTATTTTAGCTTTAGATAATGATAAGGCAGGAGAAGATGGTTGTAAAAGAATTTATAAGTATTTAAAGAATGATTTTACTTTTATGCGTTGTAGATTTCCTGATGGTAAAAAAGATGTACAAGATTGTAATGAAAATGAATTAAAAGTAATGTTTAGTAGTTTGGAAATTTATCCAAAGAGAAATTATAGTTTATATGAATAGGAGAATGTAAAGTGAAAAGTTTTTTTCAAAAAGGTTTTGATGCAGTTAATAAAATGAATGAAGAAGCAAAAGCAAATTCAGGTAGAACTGGTATTTATGATTTTTATGTAAAAGATGGGGAAGAGAAACTTATGCGTTTCTTAACTGATGAGCCGCTTTCCTTTTATGCTCATACTATTAAAGTAGGTACTGTACCTCGTGTATTTGTATGCACTGGTGAGCCTGATTGCAAAGGCTGTCAGCAGCCTGACAGTTTTGACGCAAGTAAACTTAATAAACGCTCCATTAAATCTGCCTTTCTTGTACTTGATGGTACTGTAACTACAAAAGATGAGGTAGTAAATGGCGCACCTACTGGTAAAGTTATTGAGTATACTGACCAAGTAAGAGTAATGGTGAGAGGTACTTCTGATGTTGCAGCTATTCAGCGTAATAAAGAAAAGTATGGTTTACTTGATAGAGCATACTATGTAAGTAAGAATGGTAAGAAGAATCCTTATAACTTTGATAGAGTAGATGACTGCCCCGCAGGTAAAGACCCGTTGTACTGGTCTAAAGCACCTTTAACGGAGGAAGCCAAAGAAAAGATTATTGAATCTCTGCCTGAAAAATATAAGGAGATTGCAAAGACTGAAGGTTTTATGGGTGTATTACAGAGTTTGTTTGTACCTTATGGTGAAACTGAAGTAGAAGAGCCTAAAGAAGTACAGCAAGCTACTGGACTTAAAAGACTTTAAGGTATAATACTAAAGCCCCTGCGAATGGGGCTTTAGTTTATTAAGGAGTATGTTATGTTAGCAAATAGAGAGATTATTGCAAGGAAAATTGGGACAATGCAGAATGTATCACTTAATGAGGCAAGAAAGATGGTAGACAATGTATTACTCGCTATTGAGGATTTAACTAAAGACGGATATAAGCGTTTTAGGTTATATCCTATTATGGATTATCATATTGCAGAATCAAAGCCCAAAAAATATCATAACGTGCTTACAGGACAAATGGAATATGCTAAAGTAACACGCATTGTGCCAAGTATGACAGAGAGGTATAGGAAAGTAGTAAAGGAGAGTAAAGATGTTTCACCAAAAATATTTTAATTTAAGTATTGTGCAGGAACATTCTTTAGACTCCTTTTTTGCTTTATTTGAAAAAGCAAAGATGGTATATTTTGATACTGAAACTTCAGGGACAAGCGTAAGGTGGACAGGGAAAGATTATGTAGTAGGTTATACATTTGCTTTTGAAGATGAAGTAACTAAAGATGTATTTTATGTTCCTGTAAGGCATGATTTTGAAGGATTATATAAAGAGAATAATCGCTTTAGACTTGTTCCTCCAAAATTCTTTAACCCTAAATATTTTCCCGATTTTGATAAATCAAAGTTTGAAGGGGAATATTACAATGTAGATGCTTATAATTTTGCACAGAGATTGAGATTAATAATGGAAAATGGGGGCAAAACATATATTGCCCATAATATAGATTTTGACTTACACGCCATTGCTAATGAGGGTATAGATATAGTAAAAGTTTTTAATAAAAATATTATTGAAGATACAATGGTAATGGTTCATACTATAGATGAAACTGTGGAAAAGAATTTGGAAGCAGTAACTAAAATGATTTATGGCGTAGAAAAGTCACATTATAGTGATGTTATTAAGACTGTTACAAATGATGAGAAATTATCAGTAGGTATAAAAGCCAATGCTAATGCCGCTTTTATGCAAGTACAGATTCCTATTGGCGGACAATACTCTGCCGAGGACGTATGGTTTATGAAACAGATGTTTCCGCAGCTTATTGAGGGCTTAAAGAATGAGGGAATGACGGATTACTATTATAAAGTGCGTATTCCTTATCTTAAAGTGTTGTGGAAAATGGAGCGAAAAGGTTTTAGAATTGATACACAACTTTTGGAGAAAATGTCTAAAGAAGCAGAGATAGAGATTAAAAATCTCGAGTATAAGCTATATAGTTTAGCAGGGGTAGAATTTAATCCTTCAAGTTCACAAAATCTTTATGAGTTATTATTTGGTTTTAAAAAGAAAGCTGTACAGCTTAATGAGAGTGCGCAGAAAGCGTATGATGAAGTAGCAAAGAATTTGGCGACAAAAGATAAATTAAGCTATAAGAAACAGTTAATGTCTGAAAGGGCAAATGTAATTTTTAAGGAAAGTTATAATAAAGATTTTGTAAGTAGAAATTTTGGTTTCAAAGTGGTAGAGTGGACAGCAGGAGGGCAATATGCCTATGAGGAATTAAAAACGCCAAAGGTAGGTAAAGACGAATTAAAGAAATTAAAACGCCAAAAAGTATCAGAAGAAGCGCATAAATTTATAGATTGTCTTACTGATTATAAGAAGTTAGTAAAATTAAAAAGTGCTTTTATGGATGGACTTTGGGATTTAATCTATGAAGATGGTAAAGTGCATTGTAGTTTTGGATTGTGTGGTACAGATAGTTTCCGTTTATCTTGTCAACAACCTAATCTTCAGCAACTTCCCCATCCGTTAGAAGAGCCTAAAGAGGGTGAAGATAGAACTTATTTTGATTTTTGGGATAGGTTTGAAATAAGAAAACTTTTTATAGCAGATGAAGGTTATTCAGTAGTAGCAGCCGATTATCATGCTTTGGAAAAATTTTTAACTGCACATTTATCTCAAGATAAAATGCTTATTAAAATGATGGTAGAAAACCTTGACCCTCATGGAACAGTAGCTACTTTGGTTTTTCCTGAACTTAAAGATGTAAACCCCAATGATGTTAAAAAGATTGCCCCTGAAAAAAGGCAAATAGCTAAAAAGATAGGCTTTGCTGTAGATTATGGGGGCACGAGTATAGCAGTATCTAAAAACCTTGAGATTAGTAAAGAAGAAGCACAGGGATATATTGATAAATATTTTGAGGGTTTCAGCGGTTTACACGCTTATGATAAGGCAGCAGTAAAGTTTGCAAGGGAAAATGGCTATGTAAAAACTTTGGGTGGGCATAAAAGACATCTTTGGGATATAAATAGTGAGGATATGAGAGTACGTTCTTATCTTGAAAGAGTAGCAGTGAATGTGCTTTCGCAGGGTAGTGCTGCTGATGCGGTAGCATTTGCACAAATTGATTTGGATAATGATACAGTTCTTAATTCTATTGGTGCATATCAAGTAAGTTCTGTACACGATGAGGTTGTAATGATGTGTCCTACAGAATTTGCTCATTTATGTCAGGATAGAATGAAGTATATAATGAGTCATTGTATGCCAAGGAGAGGTATTCATTTAACGATTCCACTTGAAGCAGAAACCGATTGTGGGCATAGTTATTATGAAGCTAAATAAAGGAGGAAATTATGGCAGATATAAATACACTAATAAAAGATATAAACAAACGCTTTGGCGTAAATGCCATCCGTAAGGGCGCAGATATAAATGATGAAATGAATTTCAAAATTCCTTTAGGTAGTGTATCACTTAATGACGCATTAGGTGGTGGCTTACCTTCGGGGCGATATATTACACTTGCGGGGCAAGAGAGTAGTGGTAAATCTTTACTTGCTTATAAAGCCATTGCTGCTGTACAGAATATGTATAAGAAGAAAATAACTAAAGGCAATTTTGAATATGAGGTAGTAGCTGATGATGGTGATATACCCCTACAAGCTGCTTTAATTCAAATTGAAAGTGGTAGTTATAGTGAGGAATGGGGAGCGCAGAATGGTATTGATAATGATAAATTACTATTTTGTCAACCTGAAGGTATGGAACAAGCATTAGATATTGCAGTAGAATTGCAAAAAGCGGGTGTGGAATTTATTGTGATAGATTCTATTGCTGCCATGTTACCCACAAAGTATATTGAAACAGATATTTCTGATACTGCTCAAATGGGTATTAAACCATTGAAATTACAGACTTATCACGGTAAATTTCAAAGTTTTAATAATACTTTGGAGAGGAATGGTAAACTGCCTACAACTGTCTTATCCATAAATCAATTTAGGGATAAAATTGGTGGTTATGGTGATCCTACTACTGTTCCTGGAGGAAATAGCCAAAAGTTTACTAATAGTATCGAAATCCGTTTAAGGGCAGGCGATTACATTAAAGAAGGCACTGGTACTAATGCTAAAATTGTAGGGCGTGTAATTAAATGGAAAATTCAGAAAAATAAATTAGGTGCTGCTTTTACAACAGGTGAATACGATTTATATACTGATGATGGATTACTTCCTAAAGGTTCTATTGATACCGCTAAAGAGTTAGTTGTATTAGCTGTTCTTAAAGGTATTATAGAGCGTAAGGGAGCATGGTACTACTATAATTCTCAAATGTTAGCGCAAGGACAGGATAACCTAATCGCTTTATTGAGAGAAAATCAAGATTTATTTGCAGAGATTATAGAAGCGTTGTAGGGAGGTGAGGTATTGGATTTTCATATAGGCTATGATACAAGGCTTTATGTAGCCTTAATGAAAGCTGCCCATTTCATTTCAAGGTGTGAGAGTTGTAAATATTATGACGAAAATGACATCTGCCAAAATTCTTTTGTTACCGCTTTCGATATGGTAACAGAGGAAGGTAGAACATTTTGTTGTTTTTGGAAACCAGAGGATGTGAAAGATGAAACCGAAGAAGTTAAGTAATAAGCATGAAACATTTATAGCAGAAAGTTTAGGCGGAAAAACAGTAATAGCTTCAGGCGCATTATATTTTGCAAAGGGTGATGTAGTAACAGATGATTATTTAATTGAGTGTAAAGCAACTGAAAAAGATTATTACATTTTAAAGGGAAAGATTTTAAGCAAGATTGAGAATGAGGCACTTAAATGTAATAGAATACCCTTACTTGCAATAAGAGTTAAAGATAAAGATTATATTGCTTATAGGGCTTATGATTTTTATAATTACTATAACGAGAGTGATGTATTAGATTGCAAGGAGAGTTCTAAACTTTCTGCTGATATTTTAAATTATATTGATGTGGGGTATTTATATTTGTATAGATTTAACGGCGGTGCAGTTTGGCAGATAACAAGATTAGAGGATTTTAAGGAGGTAGCAGTAATTTGAAGAAGTTTAAAGTAGTAGGAAGTGTTCCCTCTTTAAATACACTTACAAAGAACAGCTTGTTAATCCCTGCTATTGATATGCTTTTAATGAAGGATAGCGGAACAGAGGATAGAGGGCATGGGTGGAATAGTCCAAGCGGTATAGGAGGTTGTATGAGGGCTTCTTATTATAATCGTTGTTTTGCTAAAAAGACTAATGCTAATGATGACCCACGTTCCCTCCGCATTTTAAATAATGGCACTTTTGTACATGAGAGATTACAAGGTTATTTAAAAGAAGCAGGCGTACTTTTACTTGATGAGGCACCTGTATTTAATGTGGAATATGAAGTAATGGGTAATACAGATGGTTTACTTAAAGACAGTGATAGATTATCAATACTCGAAATTAAGAGTATTAATAGTAACGGTTTTAATGCTTTAACTGATGCAAAACCTGAACATAAACTTCAAGCAAGTTTATATATGTATTGTTTAGATGAAATGCGTAAAAAAGTTCTTTTAGGTGATGGGGAATGGTTAAGAAATCTTTATAAAACTAAATTAGAGAGTTTTTTAGAGGATGGTAGAAAATATACAAAAGAGCAGAAGTTGGAAAAGAAAATGGCAATTTTTGATAAAACTCTTGAACTTTTAGAGGAATATCCTAAACCTATTAGAAAGATTATTTTTCTTTATGAATGTAAAGATACACAAGAATTGAAGGAATTTCCTTTTGAATGGGATAAAGATTTAATTAGTGATTTGCTTAATCGTTGTAAAGAGATTAATAAGTATGTAGCAGAAGGAATCATTCCTAAAAAGGATAATACACGTTATTGTAAATGGTGTGCATTTAAAGATTTGTGTGAAAGGGGAAATTAAATGAAATATTTACTTATGGGTTTAGTTATTGTACTTTTAATGGCTATTGTAGTAGGAACTGTATATGTGGCAGCTTGTTTGTGGACTGTAGTAGCAGCTTACGGTGCTTCACATTTTACAGGACTTAATTTATACTTCTTTTATTTAGTGTTTTATACCCTGCTTGTTAGTTTATTCTTTAATTTTAAGGATAAAGTAAATGTGGGAAAAAATTAAAGACACGCTACCTTATATAATAGCAATAGTTTGTATTATATATGCCGTTTATATCCACATAAATCCGCCTACAAGTGAGAAAGTTATAGAAAGGGTAGTTAATACCCCTGTAGTAACTGAAGTTGTCAGAACGGAAAATACAGCGTCAGTGAGTGTTCAAACTAAAAAGAACACTTCTGACCCTGATTTAGTTTATAATAGTAAACAAACTTTTGATGTAGAATTAAACGGTGAAAGGTTTAATTTAAAGCCTGAAAATAAAGATACGTTTGAATACGGCAGGGATTATGTAAGTTTAAAGCAGGAAAGTAAGTATAATTTAAGTATTGATAATAAACCTTTAGAGCCAACATGGGGTGTGGGTGTAGGCATATCTACTAATAAAAAGGTTGCAGGGATAGCAACTTTAAGATTAGGACATTCTCCTGTTCATGCTTGGGGAATGACAGATGGTGAAACATCAGCAGTAGGAATAATGTTTTCCACAAATTATAAGTGAGGTAAATTATGACAAATATAGAAAGAATTAAGAAAGAATTACAGGAAGATGGGGTAGTATTGTTTAATAATAAAAATGTAGAAATTGATTATCTTACATTGCCCAAGGACTTAACTATTTTATCTACATCAGATATTAGTAAATATCTTAATGCTATTGTACAACAGAGAATGTATGTAAGAACACTTATGAGTGATGCAAGGGCAGTATATAGGGAAGCTAAATCAATTTTTGATAAAGAGAAATGCAGGGTATTTTCAGAATGTCCCCCACGAATGAGTGTAACAGAAAAAGAGTTAAGAGTATTTAATGACTCTTTTGCAGAGGGGAGCAGGAAAGCAATGGAATATGCACTTGAGAAGTATGATTATTTAAGTGATATTCTTAAATCTTATGAAGATGGCACTTTCCTTGTGAGCCGTGAACTTTCTCGCCGCTTGAAAGATTTTGAAGATAGTAATAGGAGCGGAAAGTTTAATGCGTAGGGTTGACTTATTAAAAGATAAATTAGTTTTCTTGAAAGAAAATGCCCCTAATAGTCCTGAAATAGAGAAATTAGAAAAACAAATTAAAAAAAGCAATTTAGGTAAATCCTCTAAAACTAAAGGTGCAAATTTTGAAAGGAAAATAGTCAATGAGTTGAATAAAATTTTTCCTTTACTTAAATTTGGTAGAACAGCATCAAGCGGCGGTTATTTAAAGGGAATTGAGAATAATGCTTTGCGAGGAGATGTAGTATGTTATACTGATAATGTAAATTTTCTCTTACATTTAGAACTTAAAAATCATAAGAATGGATGGACTTCAGTTCAGGAATGGTTTAAACAGGCAGAAAATGATTGCATTAATGGAAAAATACCTGTACTTATAATGCACCAAAGTCAGGTAAAAGGAAAGTTTAAGTCACAAGATTTTGTAATGTTGAAATTTAATGATTTTTTCTCTATTATTGATGAGAAAAAAATTATAAATCAATGTTGAATTTTTATCAAAATATGTTATAATATAAAGTATAGAAATAAATATGTATAATTGAGGCTTTAAATGTAGATTAAAAGTATAATAAATAAGCAGAAAATATAGGAAGGTAAGGCAATGAAAGAAGTAGTATTAAAAGTAAGTGGTAGCAGTAATGTTAAATCTCTTGCAGGCTGTATTGCTAAAACTCTTAAAGGTGAGGGCAATACAGTAGCTTCAAATGTAGTATTACATTGTATAGGTGCTGCAAGTTTATCACAAGCTGTAAAAGCAGTTGCTGTTGCAAGAGGTTTTCTTGCTTCAAATGGTAGGGATATAGTTGTGCGCCCAGGATTTGATGTTACTGTAGTTGAAGGTGAAGAACGCACTTTGATTAAATTATTTACAAGTTTAAATTAAAAGCCCTCCTATGGGGGCTTCTTTTTTAAGGCTTCCAATTTGGAGTTGAGGTAATGAAATGGTTTTATACTACAAGAGGTGGTAGTAGGTTTATATTGATTATAGGTAACTTTGTTTTAAAATTTCCATATTATCGTACAGTTGGTGAGGGCATAAAACAGAATAAATATGAATGGCAAAACAGGAATAGAAGTAAGTATCTTACCAAGTTGTATGTTTCCTTACCATTTGGTTTATGTAATATTGCAGAACGTGTTACACCATTAAATAAATATGACTATAGTAAGTTAGATTTAAAGGAATATTTTAAAGTTAAAGTTAAATCTGAAGAAGAGTTACGTTTTTTATTAGTCGATAGTTTTTCAAGAAATTTTGGAAGAAGAAAGAATGGTGATGTTGTCAAATTAGATTGGGGGTATGAAAATGAAAGTAGTTGAAATTTTTTCATCAATACAAGGTGAGGGGAAGTATACGGGTTATCCTACTACTTTTATTAGGTTTTATGGATGTGTTGCAAAGCCATTTTGTAGATATTGTGATTCAATATATGCCTGTGAGGGTAAGAATTATAGTTTAATGAGTTTGGATAAAATTATGTTAGAGGTAAGTAAATTAGGTAATAAATATGTTTGTTTAACAGGTGGAGAGCCTTTATTACAGAATGATATTTACCCGCTTATTTATGAACTCTTATCTTTTTCATATATTGTAAGTATTGAAACAAGTGGACTTATAGATATAGACAGTGATGACTATAAAAGAAGCTATAATTATGTGATGGATATAAAATGTCCATGTAGTGGTGTAGAAGGGCTTAATAAGTATAATAATTTATCTGTATTAAAATCTTATGATGAAGTTAAGTTTGTGATTGATAATGAAAGGGATATTGAATTTGTTAAAAAGATTTTGAAAAAATATCCTACAAAAGCAGAAATAATTCTCTCACCAGTTAATAACAATGAAGAATCTGTAAAACTTATAAATAAAACTTTACTGGACGGAAGTATAAAGGGCAGAATAGGTATACAATTACATAAAATTTTAGATGTAAAGTAATTGACATTTTAGATATTTTATGGTATAATCATTATTGAGGTGATTATATGAGAACAAAAGAAGAGATTTGTCAAATTATTTCTGATTTTTATGAAGTTTTAAAGGATGCAAAATCTGATATTTCAATTTGTAGTGCTACTGTTAATGAGGCAGATAAAGCCTTTGGTGATATTCGCCACTTCTGTGAATTTAATTATCCTACTGATAGAAAAATGCGGACTAAAATATGCAGGTTAATTAATGAATACTCTAAAGAACGTAGAGTAGCTAAAGATTTAATTGATATTCTTACGCCGCTTGCAAATGGGTACGATAATAATTCTATTAATAGGATGGGTAAGATTGTTAATGAAACTAAAAAAGCATTAGCTAAAACTGAAGGGCGTGCTTATGCTCCCAGGGTTTTAAATGAATTATTTGAGGAAGAACAAAATGATAATTGATTTTGGAGGTAAAAGATGGAAATAAGTAATGTAAATGTGTATGGTTTAGAGGAAAGTATTTTGGCTTCGGGTTATCCTATGTTATTGAAAACTCCTAATGCTAAAGAGTTTGATAAACAGACAATGAAAATTGCATTATTGGATGATGAAAATAAACATATTATTAGAGCAGAAGCATTAGCCAAAGCACCTATCGGAAGTGGTCATAATAATTTTTTAACTGGCATTATAGTTCAGTTTGATTTAGAAATGCCACAATATTTTTGGGCAGAATGGCAAAGGTATCATTTTCAGCAGATTGTAAGTAGCACAAGTAAAATGCACAAGTTACTTAAAGCAGATATTGCAAAGATGTGTGTAGAAGGTACAGATGAAAGAGTTATCGCTATTGCTGAAGAATATGTAGATAGATACAATAAAGGTGAATGTGATTTTGATACTGTACTTGCTAATGTACCAATGGGTTATCAGCTTACTGCTCGTATTTCTACAAATTATCAGCAAATTAAAACTATGGTATCGCAGCGTAAAAACCATAGACTTAAAGCGTGGAATAAAGTATTCATGGATTTTGTAAAGAAGTTGCCAATGGCAGAAGAATTTTTATTATAATGGAGGGAATGAATTGGGTAGAATTAGTAATGTAAATATGTATAAAGTATGGTGGGATGATGAAATTCCGCAAAATATTATAAAGAAAAAATATATGCACGATGACGAATTAAAAATTGTAGAACAGGAAGGTTTTGATGCAGGATTTAATGCTTTCATTAAAAGAGTATCAAGTATTTTTTCTACAAAAGAATTACAAGATTTTATGGCAGAGAGTATTATAGATGGTACTTTCTTACCTGCGGGCAGAACACTTTATGCAGCAGGTTGTAAAGGAAAATTTAGAGCCACAACAAGTAATTGTTATATTCTTCCCTCACCTAAAGATAACATTGAATCTATTTTTGATGTAGGTAAGGAAATGGCAAGAATTTTTAGCTTTGGCGGTGGAGCAGGTATTAATTTGAGTAACCTTCGCCCAAAGGGTGCTAAAGTTAATAATTCTGCTAAAACTTCGAGTGGTGCAGTTTCCTTTATGGATGTCTATAATGTAATTGGTGAAGTAATCGGGAACAATGGTAGGCGAAGTGCAATTCTGATTTCCTTGAATTGTGACCATCCTGATATTGAAGAATTTTTAACTATTAAACAGAATAATGATAAAATTCAGGGTGCGAATATTTCTGTATGTTTCACTGATGATTTTATGACAAGTGTAATTAGTAATGAGAATTTTGAGTTGCACTTTAAAAATGAAGAAAATGGTGAAGAGGTTAAAAAGGAAATTAATGCAAGAGATTTCTTTAGGAAATTTTGTGAAGCGCAGTATGATTGGGGAGAGCCTGGGGCATTATTTATTGATAATGTAAGAGAATGTAACTTATTGAGTGGCTACCCTATTAATGAGTATAGAATTGATACTACAAACCCTTGTGTAACTGGTGATACCCTTATTCTTACTAAAAAAGGGTATAAATTTATTAAGGAATTAGCAGGTAAAGAGGTAGAAGTTTGGAATGGTTATGAGTGGAGCAAAGTTACTCCTAAAGTAACAGGGTATAACCAAAAGACTTTAAAAATTAAATTCTCTAATGGTGCTACTGTCCAGTGTACCCCCTATCATAAATGGGTATTAAAAGATGGCAATAGAGTTGAAGCTAAAGACTTAAAAATTGGTGATGTTTTAGATCGGTATAAACATCCTGTATTCAATAATGACTGTGACTTTATTGTAACATCTTATGCTTATCCTAAAGTTAGCATTGTAGCTATTGATGAAGCAGAAGTAGTTGATACAGTTTATTGTATGAATGAGCCTAAAAATCATACTTTCATTGCCAATGGTGTTTTGACAGGGAATTGTGGTGAATTTGCAGGTTCAGAGTATAATGCTTGTAATTTAGGTAGTATTAATCTTTATAACTTTGTAGATAATCCTTATACTGATATGGCGCAATTTGATGTAGAAAGATTCTGTGATACAGTTAAAAATGCTGTAACTGCATTAGATGAGATTCTTGATTATGGTTATGATCTTCAGCCTTTAGATAAGAATCGGAAATGTATTGATGATTGGCGTAGCATTGGTTTAGGCATATTTGGTATGGCAGATATGTTTGTAGCAATGGGTATTAAATATGGTAGTCAAGAGAGTATCGAACTCATAACACTTATTATGCGTAATATGCAGACTACTGCTTATGCTACTTCTGCAAAATTAGGAGCAAAAAAGGGTAGTTTTGGTAAATTTGATAAAGAAAAATTTGATAAAAGCGATATGGTACATGAAATTCAGTACAGATTTACTTCAAGAGTAGCAAAGGATTTATCTCAAAATATGCGTAATGGCACTTTATTAAGTATTGCACCCACTGGTTCGATTTCAATGCTCTTTAGAGAAAGTGGTGGTGTAGAACCATACTATCAGGTGTCTTATGATAGAACTACCCATGTTCTTGAAAAAGAAGGTAAATCTTTCCATATTAATATGCTTGCAGTGGAAAATCTTTTAAAGTTTAGAGGTTATAATCCCAATGAACTTACTGCTGAACAGATTAAAGAGAAGTTTCCTTATATTGTAGATACTTATGATATTGACCCCAAAGATAGAGTTGATTTACAATCTACTATGCAGGCTTATGTAGATAATGCAATTTCTTCTACTATTAATCTTAAAGAGAGTGCAACTGTAGATGATATTTTTAACCTTTATTTGCAGGCATGGTCAAATGGCTGTAAAGGTATTACTATTTTTCGTGACAACTGCAAACGCATTAATATCCTTGGTACTGACCATGGTGTAAAACGTGCTGATGTAGAGAATAAAGAAGTTAAAAATCCTGTGCCAAAAGTTGAGATTATTAAAGAGCCTGTTACGGTAGCCGATATGCAAGCAAGACAGTTAGATAATCTTGAACCTGTTAAACGGAATGGAGTAAAATCTCTTTGGGGACGCACTTTTGTCTATCATACAGCTTGTGTAAGGAATTTTTATGTAACAGTAAATGTAAAAGATAATCACATTTTTGAGGTTTTTGTAGGTGCAGAAACAGGTTGTCAAGCTAATATTTCTACTATCGCAAGACTTACAAGCTATGCTTTAAGGCTTGGCGGTAAAGCATTGGATATTGCTGATGAGTTAAGCAATGCTAACTGTCCTGCTTGTAGTTATTTAATGCGTAGTGGTAGAAAAGATATTTCTAAATCTTGCGCTTCTTGTATTGCAAGTGCAATTAGGGATATTTATAAAGACTTGCAAGAAAATAAGGCAGCTATGGAGGATGCTAAAAATACTTTTGAAAAAGCACTTACAGAGGAAACGCAGAAAGCTATTCATGAGATAAAAGAGGATATTCATAATGGCAAAATGAAATGCCCTGAATGTGGTGAGTATACTCTTATTCCTGATGGTAAGTGTGCTTATTGTAATAATTGTGGTTATAGTAAATGTTAATTATGGTGCGCCTTTTGGCGCACTATTTTATAAGGAGTATAAAATGATTATAGCAGTAGATTTTGATGGAACTATCGTAGAAAATGCTTTTCCGAATATTGGCTATCTTAAAGAAGATAAAAGCGGTAGATGTGTAATAGAAAAACTCATAGAATTAAAAGAAGCAGGGAACGAATTAATCCTTTGGACTTGCAGGTGTGGTAAGAGTTTAGATGAGGCAGTTTCTTATTGTAAAAAGTTGGGATTAGAGTTTGACGCTGTTAATGATGATTTGGAGCGTATAAAAGAAATGTTCCCTGATGGTATGAAATGGTGGATAGAAAATTTAAGAGCAAGGAAAGTATTTGCTCACGTTTATTTAGATGATAGTTCTGTTGATAACTTAACAGACTTGGAGGTAAAATTAAATGCAGCAAGCACTTGTCCTGTCAAATAAGATTTTGACAGAAGAGGATATATCAGATGTGCTTGAATTTCACTTAAATGGCAAAAAAATGAATATCTTTTGCAGTATAGGGGACATAAATATTGTGGCAGTTTATAATTTCTGTAAAAAGTTTAATGTACCTTTTGAAATTTTTTATGATGGCGATATAGATATTCTTAATGCTTTCAATTTTAATAAGGTATTTATATTTGGTACAAAGAGTTTATATACTCTTGTTACAAAATATAGAAAGAAAAGGGGCGTAGTTTGGATTGAGAGATAATTTTTTATTATGGAGTCATGGTTATGACAGTACAGTGTTGAAGGCATGGATGGAACACAAGGGTTTAAATCCTAAAACATTTTTCTTTATTATGGAAGATACGAACAGTAAACTTATTAATGTAGGTGAAATCATTAAAAATAAAGAATTTGATTACTTTGATAAAATGCGCTCCAAAATTGAAAAAGATGGTTTTAATCCTTGCCGTAATGCAAGATTTGTATTAGAATTAATTAATAGGGTATATCCAAAGGACGCTAATATTTATATAGGATTAATTGCTAATACAGAATTTATAGATACTACTCAAAAGTGGGTGGATGCTATAAATGCTTATTTAAGAGTGGAATTTGGGGACAAATATAAAGTAATTGCACCATTTATAGACAAGGATAAAGATGAAGTGTATCGTATAGGCTGCTCTTTAAATGTTAATTTAGAAGATACTTTCTCTTGTAATTTTGCAAATAATGTAGGAGAGCCTTGTGGACAATGTACTGACTGTAAATGGCGAGAAGAGCAAAAATATAGATTCTATTTAACTAAAAGTGAAATGGAGGAGTTATAATGGGTAGTAGAAAAGATTATAATACATTAAGTAATAGTAATAATGATGTGTCTATTGACATTAAACGCAATGATACAGGGCGTTTACGCCGAAATCGACCGACATGGAATCAACGAACATGGAGTAGATTAAGTTCAAGGGTAGATAGGCTTCGCCGTAATCCGTTATACCGTTCTGTTGCAAGATAATGAAGAATGAATTTACATTATTCCTGTCAGGTGTTGAGCCGAAACAGATTTATGATATAGCAAGTGCTGTTACTAAAAATTTATTATTGTCTTATTACTATATAAGGCGTAGAGGTAAAGAGGAGATAGAAGAACGGTTATACAAGAAAAAAGGAATGAAATTCCTTATTGACAGTGGCGCACATACTTTCATAAATGACGCTCAATATCGTGATAAAAGCGTAGAATGGTGGGAAGATTATCTAAAGAAATATATAGGCTTTGTTAAAAAGCATAGAGATTTAATCTTTGCTTGCGTAGAACTTGACTTATCAAGTCTTGTTGGTAAAGATGTTGTAGAAAGATGGCGTAAAGAATATTTTATGCCTTTAGAAGAAGAGGGTATACCTGTAATATATGTATATCATTTAGATGATAGTTTTGATGATTTTGATAAACTTTGTAGAAAACATCCTTATGTTGGTTTTTCTGCTGTTGAAATGAACGCAAGTTTAGATAACCCTATTGAGTATATTGATAAACTCTTTGAAATAGCAATTAAAAATAAAGCTAAAATACATGGTTTTGGCGTAGGAAGTAATAAATTATTACTCAAACATCCTTTTTTTTCTGCTGATATGACAAGTTGGCTTACTGGTTCACAGTTTGGGGAAGTAAATTATTTTGAAGGTGGTAAACTTAAAAGGTTGAAAAAAGAGCAATGGAAAGATGGGGAATATCGTGGAAAGTTAGAAGCACTTAAACTTAACCCTAAATTACTGTATATAGAAGCGTCAACTGAACTTATGAAAGCATCAGCTATTGCTTTTAAGAAAATGGAAGAGTATGTAAAACAGGTTATGTTCCCTAAAAAGTATTGGAGTGATAGAAAGATGTATAAGTTACCTTCTTATGAGTGGTTTTCAACTGATATGAACGATTGGGAAGATAAGTTAGATGAAGCAGGTATAGATACACAAGTACCTAAAGATTTTGGTACTACTTTATTATTAGATTTTTATAACTTTATTAATAATAAAGACTTAAATGCTTATCAGCTTGAAGATTTAGTTGAAATTTGCGCATATTTTGGCGCAGAGGGTGTTAAATATAATACAAAGGATAAATGTATAGCCTTCTTAAAAGAGGCTTTTAAAAACGCTTTAAATGGACAAGAGAGGGCTTTACAGAATTTACATGAGCCTTTAGATAATGAACGTAAAGCATTAGAGCGTCAGCAGTATATTACAGATAAAGAGTATGCAGAGGTAGAGTTATCAAGAGAGGAATGTGGAAAACTTCTTCCTGCGCTGCTTACAGCAGGTTATGATAAGGATGAGGTAGAAAAAGAACTTATTAGAAATGATATTACACCTATATATGATAAAGACGGTAATATTAAAGCAGGTATTAAAAAATTAAGAAAACAAAAGAAAATTTCTACTAAAGCAATAGCAAGATTATCATGTGACAGGTGCGTATTAGCAACTAATTGTCCTGAATATCAAGCAGGATATATCTGTGCTTACGATAATCTTTTCCGTAAGTTTAATACTCGTAATCAAGATGATGTAATAGATGGTATGACTTCTTTAGCCGATTTAGCTTTGGAAAGAGTACAAAAATCATATTTACAAGAAACCCAACAAGGTGGTATAGCTACAGAAAGAACTTCTGATTTAATGAAAGATGCATGGGGTTATTTAGAAAAGCTGCATAAATTACAGAATGAGGTAAATGGTAATCCTGTAACAGTAAGTAAAACAGTAGTAAAAGGCGGAACAATAGAAAGTACCGTTGTGAAGGGTAGTAATCCACGCAGCGGAGGAATACTTGAAGCACTTTTAACAGAAGAAAAGCCTATTGAAGCAGAGGTAGTAAAGTGAGGTGTAATAAATGCGTAAATTAGCAACTATAGCAAGAATTGAAAATTTAGAGCCTATTCCTAATGCGGATAGAATACTCAAGGCTACTGTAAGGGGATGGGAATGTGTTGTATCTAAATCTGATAATTTTAATGTAGGGGATAAAGTTATTTTTGTAGAAGTAGATTCCATTTTGCCTCCTCGTCCTGAATTTGCTTTCATGAAGGATAGAAAGTATAGGGTAAGAACTATTAAATTAAGAAAGCAAATTTCACAAGGTTTAGTATTACCCATTAGTTATTTAAGAGGTAGTTATCATGAAATCGGTGATGATGTTACAAAAGAACTTGGTATAACTAAATATGACCCGCAGGCTGAAGCTGAAACAAAACTTATTAAACAGAGTGTAAGTTACCCAAGATTTTTACGGTTTTTAATGAAATACAGGTGGTTTAGAAAACTTTTAGCGAAATTTAAAACTACAAATGCTTCATTTCCTGTAAATATATGTAATAAGACAGATGAAGAAAGGGTACAAAATTTACCTAATCAATATGAAAAATGGCATAAGGACAATGTTAAGTTCTATATGACTGAAAAATTAGACGGATGTAGTGCTACATATTTTTTAAATGAAGGAAAATTTGGTGTATGCAGTAGAAATGTATGGTTAAGAAAAGAAGATGATTCCCCATATTGGGAAGTGGCAAGGCGTTTTGGTTTAAAAGATTGTTTAAGGGATATAGCTAAAACATATAATGCTAATAAAGTAGTAATACAAGGCGAGATTATAGGTAAATCTATACAAGGAAATAAATATCATATTTCAGGATATGACTTCTTTGTTTATAATGTAATTATAGATGATTTACGCATTGAACAAGATAAGGCAAGTTTTATTTGTAAAAAATTAGGACTTAACAATGTTCCTGTACTTACAAATGATTTTATGCTTCCTTCAACTATTCATGATATTGTAGAAAAAGCAAGAGGTAAATCTCTTTTATATGATATAGATAGGGAAGGTATTGTTGTAAGGAATTATAGAGAGGATATATCCTTTAAAGTCATTAATCCTGATTTCTTACTTAAAAATAATGAATAGCCAAAGTGTGGAACAAAAATGCGTCAAAGTATGGAATAAATTTTACTTGACATTTCAGTAAAGATATGTTATAATAAGCACATAATGGAGGTGAAAAAGAGTGGAATTATACAATAAGGTTAAAGAAGTATTTACAAATGGTTACTTTTGGTTTGGCGGTGTTGTAGGTTTTGCACTTGGTGTTATGCACCATTATTATGGGTTTTAATTAAGGAGGAATATATGATGGTACAAATTTTAATTACTTATACTAATAATGATATGGAGGAACTTTATGCTTATCGTGAAGATTTTACGATTAATGACAGGGATTTAACAGTATTTGAAGATAATTATATTTTAAAATATGTAAATCTTGCTACCGTTAAAACTATTGATTTTATTAATGTTAGTGATTTGGAAGATGAAGATTAAGAGGTGAGTAGAGTTGTTTCCCGAATATATTATTAGTGAGAATGGGGATAAATATGTTCCTAATAATGGCAACTTATTATTCTTAATGAGTTGTATCTATGTTAGTAACAATTTCCCTGTTAGAATATTAATAGATGAGGGAAAGGATTTTCTCACTTGTGCTTTTATTGTCTATATAAGCAAGGATTATTTTATTTGTATAGACACATCATCAGTCGGTGAGAATTTTCAAAGTGTTTTTAAAATTCCAACAAATACATTTGAAAATTCTACTTATGGCAATTCTAAATATAAGATTTATGTAAAAGAAACTTTAACTAAATAGCCGCTCGATTTTGGGCGGCTTTTTTATTAAAAGGTATTGACATAGTGATAATAGTGGTGTATAATAAAACCATAGAAAAGATTGGAGGTTGTTATTATGAAACTGTATCACAAAAATATATTTATGCCTAAAGTAGATATGCAGAAGTTTTGGGATGGCTTTGAAAGGGTAAATTTTACTCATCATTTTATGGTAAGAGCAAGACAAAAAAGATTACCGCTTGTACAAAAGGATAAACTTTCAAAGAATATGGTTTTTGAAATGGCAATGAGCGGTGATAAGATTATAAAAGTGTGTGTAAGAATACCAATGCGTCAATGTGATTTTTGTTATGTAGTAGCAAGTAATGGTTCTATTATAACTGGCTGGCGTGCTTATAAATGGGAAACTTTTGATAAACCTAATGCAGAGAGGTATGATAAAGAATGAAAATGGATAAAGTGGCAAGTAGCGGTAATGATGAATTTTATACTCCTGTATATGCTATTGAACCTTTAATTAAATATTTAAAACCTGGTTCTACAATTTGGTGTCCCTTTGATACTGAAGAGTCGAATTTTGTAAAGATTTTAGGGGGGGGGAGAATAGGGTTATACACTCACATATAAGTGAGGGAAAGGATTTTTTCAAAGAATCTGTACCTAACTGTGATTACATTATAAGTAATCCTCCTTATTCTTTAAAAGGCGAAGTATTACAGAGATTATTTGAAATTGGTAAACCGTTTGCAATGCTTGTAGGTGTTGTAGGATTATTTGAGAGTCAAAAGAGGTTTAATATGTTTAGGGATAATGAATTTGAAATTATGTATCTTAATAAAAGGGTAGCATATTTCAAAGATTATAAAGAACAAAAACCATCTCTTAATCCGCCGTTTTCAAGTGTATATGTATGTCATAAGATTTTACCTAAACAAATTATATTTGAGGAGATTAAAAAATGAGAGAGTATTTAATGAAATTGGTTGATGGTGGCATTAAAGATATTGAGTATGAACATGATTCGATTAAAGGTTGTCCGACTTGTAATTATGGCAGTAGTTATATTACTGATTTGACAGTAACCTTTGATAAATATGTGCTTAAAGCGCATACAGATAGGATGTATGACTTTTGTCCTACTGAAGAGTATTTAATGAAAATTTTGTTACAAAACGCTAAATTTATTGAATCTATGACAGAAGAAAATTGCTGTAAATATTTAAAGGAAAAGATTGAAGAATTACAGTATACTACATTTGAGTTTGATGAATTAAAATTGGAGGTTAAGTATGAACGGAAAGCATAATGTATATGTAACTCTTGGTGCAAGTAATCACTCAAAGGAAGAAAGACAGTTAGAGGATTACTATGCTACACAACCTAAAGCAGTACAATTATTACTTGCAGAGTATAAATTTGCTCCGAAAATTTTAGAGTGTTGTTGTGGTGAGGGGCATATCAGTAAAGAGTTAGAAAAAGCTAACTATATTGTAGAGAGTATTGACCTCTATGATAGAGGATATGGTAAGGTACAAAATTTCTTTGATGTGACTGAATGGGGCGGAGATATTGTTTCTAATCCTCCTTACAAACAAGCACTTTTATTTGTGAAACACGCATTAGAGATTATTCCTGAAGGTAACTCTGTAGCGTTCTTTCTGCGCCTGCAATTTTTAGAGGGTAAAGAACGTGGAGAATTTTATAAAGAAAATCCGCCGAAGTATGTATATGTTGCAAGAGGTAGACTTTCTTGTGCAAAGAATGGCGATTTTGATAAGTACCCCTCCAATGCGATTGCTTATGCTTGGTTTATTTGGGAAAAGGGGTTTAAAGGAGATACTATTGTTAAATGGATAAATTAAAATTATATTGCAAAGGAGAGAATTTCTAATGAAATTAAATGAACTTATTGATGCACTTATTGAAGTAAGAGATAACTATGGAGGTGACGTAGAATGTGCTATTAGTCTTAATGGTGAACTTACTTGTGTTAGTGCATTTGTAGAGGATTTAGATTACGTAAAAGGAGCAGTTACATTGTATGGAGAAACGGATGAACTATAAACCTTCAAATACCCTTATTACTTTAAAATCTAATGATTTGCTTGGATTAAGAGCGGGAAAAGATGTATATATTGTAATAAATGGTAAAACATATATACTTGATTGTATAGTAGAGTTAAAGGATTGGGTTGAATTATATGCAGGAAAAGAGGTAAAGTTCTATGCGGTGCAGGGAGTGTAAATACTTTAGAAATTTCAACTACACTTATGGGTGCGCTAAATTCAAAAAGGCTATTACAGACCCTAACATATATAAAGAATGTTTTGAGGATTATGGTAGTAATTTTATGAATTTCTTTAATGATATTTTAGAAGGAAAGAAAGGTAGTACAGATTATGGATATTAAATCTTTAATTACAGCAGCAGAAAGTAATCCTGACGCTGTAAAACTTATGATGACTTTTTTTAAAAATTATTTTGAAGAACATAAAGAAGAATCTTTAAAACTGTTTAAAGCCATCTATATTGCTATTTATGGTGAATGTTTTACTCCCATGCTTGCTGATGAAGCTGTAAAGGGAATGGAAAATGTTGATGGTACAAGAGGTGGACATTGGACTGTAGAACAGTCTATTCAACTTGCACAAAAAGCGGGTATAGATTTTAATAAAGAACATTTTAATAGTTATGATTGGTATTATGTTCTTAATATGGCTTACAGTGATTTAAAGCCTTTATTTGGTGACAATACGGATTATTATGTAAATTATACTAAACTTTGGCTTACAGATAAAGATGTTCCCCCAGGAAAAGCCTTTAGATATTATGTAAGTGTAGTAAAAAATATGTAATTTACCTATTGACAAGATGCCTTATCTTTGCTATAATAAGTACAAAGATAAGGCATTATTAATGAGGTGATAAAATGATTTACTTAAATCTTACTAATGGTATTGAATACTTAAAAGATTGGGAATTACATGAAGAAAAAACAATCTGTAAACCTATTGGTAGTGTAAGATTTATCCGTATTCAATCTACTCAATGTGAACAAAAGAATTGGGATATGGTTATTCAGGATTTGGATAATGATTTCCTGCTTAACCTTGCTATGGGTCGTCACATTACAGTGATTGACTACAGTAATCATGTTAATAGGGCTGCAAGGGCTGTTGCACAGGGTTTACAGCTTATTAGATACGTTTTAGAGCGTAGATGGTTTAACCGTAAAGTAATCCCTATTGTTTATAACTTTAATTGCAGTAAATATTTTGATGAAGTTTATAGAAAACTTGATAAGAGAACCCTTAAAAAGATTGATTACTTTAAAAAGTTTTTATTAAGTGATGGTGTACATCTTACAGGCAGAAGTTATACTACTGATAAAGATGGTAAGTATGATTTTTATAAAGAAATTTTGGAGGGACAGGTAAAATGTTAGTACAGCTTTTAAGACAGCAGGATATTGTAGAAGTCGAAAGAATTTGGGTAAGAGATAGCTATAATGGCGACTATCTGATTATGGCAAGTACCCCTGTTAAAATGGGCATTAATGGATTATATAATGAGGATATAGAGCTTTTCAGAAGAGATGATTATGACCTTGTAAGACAGATGTTTAGTCAGATTACCGATAACCTTTTCCTTAAAGAGGGACTTATAGTAATGGATGAAATCCTCTTTAACGCATTAGAAGAGTTAAACATTGGAGGCGAGGAATAATGAAACTCTATTTAGTTCAGATGGATTTTTACGGTGATAAAGTTATTATGACCCACGCTGCTAAAAGCAGAAAAGAAGTAAGAGATTATATTAATGAGAAATATGGAGATGTTGTAGAAAATTATTTAATCAATGAAGTAAGAGTAAAAGGCTATGATATTATCTTAAAGGAGAAAAATAAATGACTTACGGTGTAATTCTATTTTATTATGATGGAAAGTTAGAACAGTATATTGTATTAGCTGACAGTGAGAAAGAAGTATTAGATAAACTTTATAATCACTTTGGCGGCGCTTTAAATTTCATTAGCATTATTAGAGATTTTCAAGTAAATGAAATTGAGGTTATCGAATGAAATTATTAAGTTTATTTAGTGGTATAGGGGCTTTTGAAAAAGCCCTCGAAAGATTAGGAATTACTTATACTCTTGTCAACTATTGTGAAGTAGATAAGTATGCAAGTAAAGCATATTCCTTAATCCATAACGTGCCTGAAAGTTTAAACCTTTGGGATATTACTAAAGTAAATGAAGGTGAACTTCCTAATGTGGATTTAGTAACATACGGATTTCCGTGTGTTCCTGCTGGAACAAAAATTAAAGTGCAGTGTGGTTATAAAAATATTGAAGATGTAATTGTAGGTGATTATGTACTTACACATACAAATAATTATCAAAAAGTTTTAAGAACGATGTCAAGAATTTCTAATGGTATTAGACATATTAAAGGGGTAGGGGCTTATAATCTTTATTTAACTAATGAGCATCCTTTATATATTTATAGGGATGGAGAGTTTGTTTGGGTTAAGGCTAAAGATCTAAAACTTACGGATTTCATTACCTATAATATAAATACAGAGTCTGCTTATACAGATTTAGATGATGATAGGTTATGGCTTTTTGGTAGATATTTTGCAGACGGTTATTGTGAAAAACTTTATCAGAAACGTCCCGTATTTTGTATTGGTTCAAGTAAGAAAGAGGAATTTATAAAACATTACAGAGGGACTTGAAAGGAGAATAAATTATGCAGCCTATTATTTCACCTTGGCTTTTCTATTTTGTTGATTTATTGCCGAAAATTCAATCAGCTTGTGGACTACTATTTTGCCTTGGAATAATGATTACATTCTTTGCTTTCATGATAGATAAAGACAAGGAGGTTTATACTAATGATAGATGGGTAACAAGAACAGATGAAAAACTTGCAAAGATGCAGTGGAGAGGGATTTGTACAGGCATTTCCATGTTAGTAGTATGCGGATTAGGTATGATTTTTATTCCTAACCAAGATACTGTTTATAAAATGATTATTGCTTCCTATATTACCCCCGACAACATCAATGCTGTAGTAGATGGTACAGGTGCATTAGTAGATAGAGGTGTAAGCTATATAGGTGAAATTTCTAAAAGTGGATTACAAACTTTAATGCAGTCTATTGTAGAAACAGCAAGGGAGTTGAAAAACTTATGATTCCTTCAAGATTTTCTTATTATACAAAATACTTAACGCTTAAATGTAAAGTAGATTCTGCTTTCTTTACAAAGGATAAAATCTATGAAGCAAAGGCATTTTCAAGTTTTAATCATACTAAACAGGAGAAAGTTATTACAACTTATACTGATTATATGATAAGGGATGATTTTGGTAATGTATACATTCTTACAAATGAAATAATGAAGCAGTTTAAGATTGAGGTAGATTAGAATGAGAAAATTAAAAGTAAATATTTATACTTCTTTCGGTGGAACTCATAAGAGTGTAGAATTTGAAATTGATGATGAAGTAGATGATTATGAAGCTGAACAAATGGCAGAAGAAATTTTCAACGAAAGTGTTGATTATGATTATGAAATAGTGGAGGAATAATTATGAATTATATGGAAAACGTAGCAAAAATGCTTGGCGTGGAACTTGAAGAAGAATTTATGATTGATAGTTCAGATAAAGTTTATAGATTTTTTAAAAACGGATTGTGTTTCCAATGTAGTGGGGCTTGGTTGCCCGCCGAATATCAGTTCTTTGATTTAATAAAAGGTGATAGTAAAATTATTAAACTTCCATGGCAACCAAAACATAACGAAACATATTATCGACCGTGGCGTAATTTTACAGGAGCTGCATCAGCATATTGGAATAACGCGGTTGAGGACTTTGCCTTTAAAGAAGCAGGCATGATGTTCCGCACAGCAGAAGAGTGTGAAGCTGCCTTACCTGTTTTGAGGAAAAAGTATTTAGGAGAGTAGCGGTGAATAGTAATAAAGATGTTAATGGAGAGGTGCAAGTAGGTATGTATACATTCTTTGAAAAGGTTTTTAAAAGAACTTTACTCTTTTATCTTATCTGCGCTTTATTAAGTATTATTTTAGGTATTATAAAACTTTTGGGCGTTTTTCCTTATGGATGGCTTTTTGTAATTGCACCGTTTATTTTAGGGCTTATATCCATTATCTTTTTGTTGATTTTTATTTTTATAAAAGATTGACAAATTAAATATTATATGCTATACTTAATACATAAGGAGGAGATAAAATGAAAATTAAAGATTTGGTTGATATTTTAGACCAATATAATGAAAAATCTGAAGTTACAGTTTCCACTTCTGAATGTTTGGATGATGACTTTCCTTTAACTAAAGTAGCTGTAATTCATAGAGGTGCGGATATGCCTGTAAATATTCTATTAGTTGGAGGCGGAGAATAATGTTTACAGTAGGTATGTTAAAGAAAATATTAGAGGAATTGAGGATTCCTGACGATATGGAATTGGTAATCAACATTGATGGTGACCAAGTTGGCATTTATAAATTAAGGGTTGCCGAAGATGATTATGTTGAAAACAAGAGTGTTCTTGAAATTATAGCAGATTGTTGAGGTACTAACATGAAATTTGAAGTAACAAGTAGGTTTGATACTGGTGATAAAGTTATTGCAAAACATTTTAATTCAGAAATACCTTGTACTGTTGTAGATGTAGAATGGAATAAGGATGTAGGCTGCTTCTGTTATCTTTGTGAAAAGAGAAATCGTGAGCGTAGTTGGTTTCCTGAAAGTAACTTGGAGGTAGGTAATGGAAAAAATATTCAAAAGCAGGTTTAATGTGGGTGATAAACTTAATACAGTTTATAAGGGTAAGCCTGAAAAGGCGGAAATTATTTCTGTTAATATAGGTAGTAGTCCATTCTCCTATATCATTAGATATTCTGATGGTTTTCATGATAAAATTGAGGAAAGTGATATTAGATGATTTATATTACAGGCGATTTACATGGTGGATTAGATACTAAAAAACTCTTAAAACTTCCATTTATCAATGAAGTTAAAGAGGATGATGTTCTTATTGTCTGTGGTGATTTTGGATATGTTTGGGAAACCCGCCCTGAATTTTATGATATAGAACGTGCAAAGTTGGACTTACTTATGAAGTTTATTAAGTGTACTATGTTATTTGTAACAGGGAATCATGAAAATTTCCCCCGCTATTCCGCTTTCCCTGTTACCGAACTTTATGGTGGTAAAGTACAAAAAATCACTGAAAAGTGTTATCGTGTAATGGACGGGGAAGTATTGAAGATTGATGGAAAGCGTTTTCTTTTTATTGGGGGTGCGGAGAGTTTTGATAAAAAATATCGCACTGAAGGTAAAGACTGGTGGCGTGATGAGAGAGTATCAATTAAAGCAGTAAATAAGGCAATTAAAAACAGTAATAATATTGATTATATAATTTCCCACTGCGCACCACTCTCTATTCGTAATAAGATTTTCTTGAATGAGAATATTCCTTTTAATCCTAATGAGGTTGATGAAAGCTGCAAGAATTTGGAATTATTGTATGCCCACATAGCAGGGAAAAAGTGGAAATGGTTTATGGGGCATTACCATTTAGATGTAGTTTATAAACCATTCTATGTATTATATAATAGAATTATGAAATTGGAGGATTAATTATGTGGATTAAAACGCAAGAAGGCAGCATTGTAAATGCTAATTCTATTGCAAAATTTGCTGAATTTAATGGATATGTAAATGCTTATTTCAATGATGATACAAAGATTGTAATTGCTGATTATAAAAATAATTCCGTAAAAGCAAGAAAGGTTCTTAATAGTCTATTCAACGCTTTAGTAAGAGATGACGCAGTATTTGTAGTGGAGGATTAAAATGTATATTATAACACAAGATAAACAAATGGCTATAAATGCAGATAATCTTGAATCTATAAAAATTACTGAACAAAGTTCCTATTATACTAATATTTATAGTTGTTCTAAAAGTGGCAATATTTATTGTCTTGGACAATATAATAGAGATGTTGCCAATGAAGTATTTAACAAATTAATAACAGCCGTGATACATAATCGTGAATCATATATAATGCCGCCGAAAAGAGGTTAATTATGTTTATTTCAATAGATAAGCGCAGTAAAAAAGATAGAAAGGAATATTACAATGAAAAAAGAAAGGATTGGGGAAGTATTAAACCTTATACAAGAGTCCATTCCCCTAAAAAACCTTACAAACGTAATAAGCGTGTCGAGTTGGAAGAGGAATTGCAATCATACATTTAATTTTGTTGAAAATCTTATAGATGGGGTATATTATTTCAAAATTGTATGTTCAAAATGTGGCTATACTAATATATACTCTATTAAACAAGAAGATTATTTAAAATGGAAGGAGAATAATTCTTGAAATATATTAGATGGTTTCTTTATGTAATTGCTGATTTTGCATTTACTATACTTTGTTATTTCACTAATCCTATTGTTGTATTATTTGCAGATGAAAGGGGTAGGCTGCCTAAAATTTTCAAATTATGGCAGACCTATGATAATACATTAGATGTAGGGTGGATGGTTACAGAAGGTATAGTGCCTAAAATTTTTAGGTATAACTATAACAGTCATTATTATTATGTATATGAGGATAAATCTAAATACCCTTGTGAGCCTGGTAAAGTTTATATTGTAAATCCGAATTTTACACTTTGGGAGAGAGTACAGAGATATTTCTGCCGTTTATGGTGGCTTTATAGAAATACTGGTTACGGTTTTAGTTATTATATTTGTGGTAAGGAATATAATCCACAGAATATTATTGCACTTAAAGATTATAAAGACACTAAATATAATGAGTGCCATCACTATGAAATTAAAGACTCCTATTTGTGGCGTTTTTATTACACAAAACCTTGGTTTTGGAAATTCTATTTAAGAATTTATTTTGGATGGAAACTTAATCATAGTGAGATGACATTAGATAAGGCTATGATTGCATTTTTTATAAACCCATTTAGAATGATAAAGGAAGATGAATAATCTTCCTTTTTTTAATTTTACCCCTTTACAAACGCTTTTATATGTGCTATAATAAGAGCATAAAGAGGAGGTAATGAAAATGACTAAATTACTTATGGCAATCAATGTGTTAGCAATTATAACAACTTTTTGGGCAGAATTATACCCTGTTGCAATAATTCCTGCTTTTATATTAGGATTACTTGTTAAAGATTTAGAATTAGAGTATAATGGAGGTTTTTATGAAAATTGATTTGGCAGTTGTAGACCCTGAAAATAACAGTCATATTAGTATTTTTGAGGGAGGTAATGCAAAAGATAGTATTTATGTACATTATGATGCGATTAATCCCCTCCCTATTTGGAATTACATTGAGAATGATAATGGACTTAAACATTTAAGTGCTGCTTATAAAAAGGCATATTCTCATAGAGAAATGGAAGAGATGGTTCAACTTATTCTTGCAGGAAAGTTTGAAGGGAAGCATTTAGATTTACATACAAACTGTATTGAGTTTTTAAGTAGCAGATATACAGAAAATTTTAACGTATACTTTATTAATCTTTTTGGAGCGTATATATGTATTAATGACTTAATTCTTGGAACTGATAAGCGTTTTAAACGTAAATTCTATTATGCAAATAATTTCCCTAAACTTGCTTTAAATGGCGAATTAGACACATATCCCTGGGATGTATTCATTCCTAATTATCATAAAATGTTAGAAGATGAGCAGATTATTGCCAAAGAAACTTTTGACATTGATAAATGGAGAGCAGAACAAGCTGAATTTTATAAAAAGGTAAGCGATTTATTACCTGTTGATTGGATGGATGATAAATGAAATTATACATTATTTCTTGTAATAATTATTTTAGACAATTTTCAAGGGCTGTTATAGCAGAAAATGATGACGAGGCTTTTAAAAAGGCAAATAAAACAGCACATGAGTTATTTAATTGTAAACCATTCAATTTTAGTATAAGAGAAGTATCAGAAATTGGTAAATATAAAGTGATTTTGGAGGAAATAGAATGAAATTATTTATAGTTGATATGACAGATTATTGGGAAAGAGTTTCACTTCCTGTTGTAGCTAAAAGTATAGAGCAGGCACTTGAAAAGGCAGACCTTATGGCTTATGAAATACTTGACGGTTCAGTACATGATTGTAAAGCAACAGAAGTAACAGAGGTTGGGGGTTATAAAATAGTATTAGAAAAGATAAATAAAAATAATATGGAGGATAAGAAATGAAACTTATAAATGCAGGACATTTGATTAAATGGTTAAAAGATACTTATTGCGATATAAGTAAGCAAACTTGGAGTTATGATCATCACGTTATGGCTTCTGACATGATTGAGATTTTAAATGATTACCCTGCTACTAACGAGGAGTTATCTGCTAATTGGGATTATTCCTTTACAGAAGGTGTTGGTAATGAAATGGCAAGATGTTCTAATTGTGGTGCTTCTTATGAATGGCAAGAAGCAACAGAATGGTATAAATATTGCCCTCATTGTGGTGCTAAAATGGAGGTTAAAAAATGAAATTATATTCTGTTAAATACATTGGCTATAGTGATGAAGGTGCAATATTAGTAGTTGCAGAAAATGAAAAAGAAGCAATAGATAGAGTTGGTGAAATGCTTGACTGGCAAGTATACAGATGTATACCACGAGAGGTAACAGAAGTTGATGATTACAAGGTGAGCATTGATAAAGCGGAAATAAGAGGTATAAAATGATTATAGAATTACTTGGTTATATAATTGCTATCCTTTTGGGTGCATATTATTTTATCCTACTTTTAATTGCAAATGATATTGTAACAGTTATTAAGGCTGCTACTGTTCTAATTCTAATAGTGCTTATCATAAGAGGTAAATAAAATGAAATATGATAAAGAAGTAATAAATAATGTAAAAATCTGTTCCCGCTGTGATTGTGAGATTTACTATTCAATAGTGATAGATAAGAGGACAAGGGAAGTATTACTTAATTCTTATCCCTCTTGCTGCCCGAATTGTTTTATGATGGAGGTTAAAAATGAGACCGATTGACGCTGATACTTTGATGTGTAAAATTACAGAGTTAGAACTAAAGAATCCTATTGAATTTACTGCGGCGAATGTAAAACAATGTATAGCAGAAGCACCATCAGTTGAAAAGCACGGCTACTGGAAAGACGGTTTATGCTGTTCTGTTTGTGATGCTGAAAGACCTACAAATAAATGGGTATTCTCTAATTCAAATTATTGCTATAACTGTGGTGCAAAAATGGATGTAACAAAGGAAGATTAAAAATGATTGAGGTAAAAGGTAAATATAATGACGCTATAATCTATTCTGACAGGTATGATGATACTGCTTATAAACAGATTTTAGATTTTTGTAATTTAAAATCTTTTTCAGGGGCGCAAATTTGCGTTATGCCTGACTATCATGCAGGGAAAGGCTGCGTGGTGGGATTTACTGCGTCAAATGTAAGATATTTAATCCCTAATGTTATAGGGGTAGATATTGGTTGCGGTATTCTTGCAGTTAAACTTAATAAACCTATTAAAGATTTGGAGAAACTTGATATGTTTATAAATGAGTTTATTCCTTCAGGTTTTGATGTAAATGAGAAGATTCAGAAATATTTTCCTTTAAAACTTTTTCATTGTTGTGACCATTTCCATGATACTGATAGATTAAGGCTTTCTCTTGGTTCACTTGGGGGCGGCAATCATTTTATTGAAGTAGACATTGACAATGAGGGTAATCAGTGGTTATTAGTACATAGTGGTTCACGCAATCTTGGAAATCAAGTAGCAAATTATTATCAATTCCTTGCCGAAAAATTGCAGGGAAATCTTAAAGAGCAGATTAGATTATACATACAAGCTATTGAGCCTAAAAAGCGTCAGGAATGGCTTTTGCAGTTTAAAGAGGATAATAGACTGCCTAAAGGTTTAGAACATCTTACAGATGAATCTTTAGAGGAATATAAGCAAGATATGAAACTTGCTTGCGAATTTGCTTCCCTTAACCGCTTTTCCATTGCAGAGCGTATTTTAAACCATTTCAACGTACTTGGTGTAGGGATTATAGAATCTATCCATAATTATTATGCTAACGGAACTATTCGTAAAGGCGCAATCTCTGCAAAAGCAGGAGAAAAGGTTGTAATACCTCTTAATATGAGAGATGGCTGCATAATTGGTGAAGGTAAGGGTAATCCTGATTGGAACTTTTCTGCCCCTCATGGTGCAGGTAGAATTATGAGCCGTAGCGAAGCTAAAGGGAAAATTGATTTAAAAGATTATATGGCTACTATGGATGGTATCTATACTACATCAGTTAATAATTCCACTATTGATGAAGCACCTATGGCATATAAACCTGCACAAGAGATTATAGACGCTATTGAAGATACTGTTAAAATTAAACAGATTATTAAGCCTATTTACAATTTTAAGGCTTGACAAGTTATCGCCCCTTTGGTATAATAATACTTGAAAGGGGCGATTTTAAATGTTATTTGAACTTAAACAATTTGGACATGGTTTTGCTAACCTCTGTACTGTTTATTTTAATTTAAGAAGGCAAGGACATACAGATAAAGAACCTAAAATGATAAATCTTTATAATCTTATTAAACATATCAGTAATATTGATTTCAATATAAAACATGGTGTAGACTTAAATGCCAGAGATTTGAAAATTTGTAAAATGGTAAGTAAACTTGACTCTAAAACAAACATTTTGAGTAAAGTAAATGAAATATTAGAGGTATTTAATAAATAAATACTTGACAAAATCGGGAATACATGATAATATATTCTTAACAGGAGGATAAATAAATGTATTTAAAGAATGATAAAGGTTTAGAAAGACTATGTATATTCAATTTAACTTTATTAATCATTATAACATTTGATTTATTCAATGTATTTTAAGGAGGAGATTTAATTGGAAACAAATGTAATTAGTGAAGTAGTAGAACTTTTAGGGCTTGGACTTGAGCAGGAGTTTCAACTTGAGGAATTTGAAGGCGACAAATTTAAAATCACTAAAGATGGTTTCTTCTATTGGGATGCTGACTTTAATGATGGTGCAGGTGCTTGGGGAGATGCTTGTGAGATTGATTTAGACTTGGCTGACCTTTGTGTAGGTAGATTTACTATTGTAAGACCTACTTTTGAGCCTACTTATGGTAAAATGTACTACCATCCTAAAGCCAATGACTGGACAAAAGTAATGCAGGAAGTATGGTGCAATACCCCTTCCGATTTTGCTTATAAAGCAGCAGGAATGGCTTTTGAAACAGAAAGTGAATGTGTATATGCTTTAAGAACTTTGAAAGATAAGTTTGTAACATCTGCGGAGAATTAAAGTGTATTGTTCTTACTGTAAACATAGGAATAGCAGTTATTGTGTAATTTGTGAGCAGTCTTTAATGGCTGCTCCTCCTACACAATATGAGCCTGAAAAATGGTATATAGAAAGGTTGAGAAAAGATGCCGAACATGACATTAAACAAACTTTGGAGAAAATCAAATAAACGCTTTGTAACAAGTAGTGACATCGGAGGATTAAGAGTTGGCAGTGCAGAATTTAGTATCAACATTCCTAATGGCTATGGAGATGGTGATACAAGAGTAGCCTTTTTTGATGGTTATATTCCTAAAAAGGAATTAGAATACAATAATTTTGGTGAGAATGAACTCCGTTACTTTACTTGCCTTAAAGGTACTTTCAATATTTATGATGATGATTGTAGCACAGGTGATGAAGGCTATCTTGCTACTTTTAGTGGGCGTTTTGGTATTTACTATCGTGATGGCTACATTTTCTTTGAAAGGTGGTCAGATTAATGGATTTATGCACTAAACTTGCCCTTAATGCTGATATGTACCATAGTGAGGAAAAGTTTGCTGTTTTCTTTAAAAAAGATTTATGGGTAGATGTAGCAGTTAAAAAAGGTATTATAGAACATAAAGCTACTTTAGAGGGCTTTACATACATTATGTGTAATGATGGTACTAAACCTTTTATTTTAAAAGGTATTGTAAATCTTTATAAAGCAGGAGAATGGTTATTTTATATTACAGAAGGGAAATTTGAAGATGTTTTGCAGTCAGCATAATTTTGAGATATTTGAATGTATTACAAGTAAATACGGTAATTTTAAAAAGGGTAAACTTTATACTGCAAGAGCCTATTCCCACATCTGTGGAACAAGACCTGGTGACAGTATTCGTTACAGTATGTTTCAAGTGAGAGATGAGTATGGGGATAAGTATAGTATTGATAAAAATGATATTAATAAACTCTTTAAAGTAGTGAATCGCAAAGACTTGAAGAAATGGGATAAACTTTGCAATGCTTGCGATGAATGTCAATATGGTTATTGGACTAAAGACGGTAAAAAGTGTAAATCAGGTTTACATAAATATAACCTTACAGTAAGTGAGTTTAGATATATTCAGAATTTAATGCAAGATATTTTAAATTATCATACTCCTATAAATTTTGAAGTGTTTACTTTTAATGATGCTGTTGCCAATTTCTTTGCCCATTTTGATTATAAAGTTGAAAAATATGATGAGATAAACTATATTATAAGTGAGGGATAAGATGAATTATAATAAGAACTCTTATGCTGATTGGTTAGTTAAATTAATGGATTTCCTCCGTTTCCGTTCTTTAAGGGTTATTGCTTTCATGCTTTTAGTAATTCCTATTTTAGTCTTTAGTATCCTTGGATTAATTTATGATAGAATTATTAAAAGTGGTGATTTACAATATCTTTTTACTCAAACTATTGAAACTTTTGAGGATGTATGGAATTGGAAATAGTGCTGACACGCATGAGGATTGGTTTAGAGCGTTTTTATCTATAAAAGGGTATAGTTATATACCCCCAGTAAATTAAACCTCTTAAAACGGAAATATGGGGCTATCAAGTGGTAGTCCCATTTTTTATTTATTTTTAAAATAAGGGTTGACAACAGCAGTTATAAATGCTATAATAAATACAACAAAAGGAGGTAATTAATATGGAACAGTTCATCAGATTATTTAAAAATGCAGTTGAGGAAATGTATAGGTTGGACAGACTTACCAGTAATATGACTTTTGAGGATTTTGATTTTGATATAAGAATAGCAGAATATCATATTGCATTGGGTAAAGTAGAAGCATACTATAATGTAGCCCCACTTATGCAAGTAGACATTGATTTATTGCGCAAAATTGAAAGGGAGGCAAAGGAACTTTATGATTGATGGTGTAACTGTTTTAAAACAGTTTATGGAGAATGAATTAAGTAGAATAAGAGTAGGAGAGAATTACTTAATACTTTTAGATAGACTTTATGGGGCATTAAGTGCTTTAGCTATTGCAAAACTTATAGAACCTGATCCCCTAAAATGTCTTTATAGACATTATTTTGTTAAAATTTTAAATAAAGCAGGCTATAACGGGGAAGAGGTTTTTGAAAAAACTAATTTTTATAAGGAGTGGTTTTAAAATGGATATTGTTTTAAATGAACTTGAGCAGGAAAGAATTATTAGCAAAGGTGATAATTTTTTCATAGCAGAGAATAAATTAAAATTAGGAGAAAGCCTTGTTTTCCGCACCCCTGCATACGAAGTATTAGGATTTGGAAGTGTTAGTAGTTGTTTAGAACTTGAAACAAAAGTTAAAGGCAATAATGTTAAAGTTTATCTTGTATATTTTGAAAGGTGTGTAGAATGAAAGCATATTGGAAAGCCCATAAAAAACTTGAACAGGATATTAATAGAACTTGTGAATGTAGTAATTGCCATTTTGCGCCGTCAAAATTACTTTATATGACACCTTTCTGTCCCATGTGTGGCGCAAGGATGGAGAATATTCCTTTACCTATTACAGATTTTAGAACCGTTGATAAATCAGTTCTTTACCCTTGGCAAAAGATTGATAGAGATGTTTATACTCTCGGTGAATACATAGTTCATATTGATTTTGGAGAATACGAAAACCATAAACAGCTTTATTTTGTGGGCGTAAGGAATTACAACGATGAAGATGTTGACAATGTTCAAAGTACAGGTTATGATATTATCAGGAGATATTTAACACTTGATGAAGCTATGCAATATGTAGAAGGATTAATTGAAATGGGGGAATAAAGAATGAAAAAACTTTCACCAACTGAAAGAGTTACAGCGTTAGAAAAGGCTATTGCTAAAACGCCTGAAAAGGATGAAAAACATAACAATATTTATCATTGCCCATTTTGTAATAAAATGATTATTGACGATTTTCTTGGATTACCTAAATATTGTGAAAACTGTGGACAGAAATTAGATTGGAGTTTTATTAATGAATAAAGTAATTGAAATTGTAATAGAGGCTTTAACTAAACAGAGCCCCGAAAAACCTATTTATCCTTCAGATGACCAAGATTATCCTATTTGTCCCCGCTGCACAAATGAATTACCTAATGATGATTTCTTTGGACTACCTAACTATTGTGAAAATTGCGGGCAAAAATTAGATTGGGGGAAAAGATAATGAAATATTATGTATGGGCAGAAAGATTGACTGATTATTATTGGAGTTCACCTTTTACTAAATTAAGAGATGCATTAGAGGAAGCTAAAGATGTTCTTGAACTTAAAGATGGAGATACTGTATATATAATGAAGGGTGAATTTGCTGATATTCCATACTTTAATATAGATAATATTATTGAGGATATGCAAGAAAGTGCTTATGATGAAGCGGGGGAAGCAGCGGATAGTTATTTAAGTGATTTAACAGTTGAAGATACTTTAGAATTAGAAGATTTAATAAAAGATACAATTAGAAAATTCTTTAAGAAAAAACATTATATGCCCAACTGGTATAACCCTGATTACTATAAAGAGTTTATTCTTGTAGGTGGTAAATGGAGTGAGGTTAAAAATTAATGAATACACTAAAAGCAATAAGTATAATAAATTGGATATTTCTTTTTGCTGCTTATTTAATGTATGCACAGAGGGATATAATGTTAGGGCTTGTAATAATTATTTCAGCTTTAGTGACTATTGGTTCAATAATTCTTATTGATGATAATATAGAGGTAAAATAAATGTTTGAAATAATAACTTTTACAATTACAAATATATTTATATATAAAATGGTTATAGCTTTATGGATGATTGCAATTCTTTATTGTACAATTTATCGTGTAGACAACGATATGTTTATATTATCAGTAATTCTCATTTCAATGTTTTGTATAATTTTATTATAGCAGGGAAATTCCCCTGCTTTTTCTTTTTAAGGGGTTAACACATTAATGTGTATATAGTATAATAGAGATGTGAAAAGGAGGTAATGAAATTGAAATTAGAAAACATTGTAAGTGCAGTAAAAGATGGGCTTAACACGGAGCGTGGACAAGAACTTGTTGAAAAAATAATGGAAAGGGAGTTAGAACATAATCCGAATTTAACAGTAGAGGAATGGCAAGAAACAAAACAAAGTCTTTTAACCTTTTTATCTTTGATGGTGATTAAAGAAATGACTGAAGTAGGTAATGAGGTAAGCAGTGAAATTTATAAAGCATTACAAAATGCGTAAAATGAGGGGCTGAAAAAGCCCCTTTTATTTTGGAAAAAATGCGGCGGAAAAGGGGAAATTATTAAAAAGTATATAAATATATAAAAGGTAATAATATAAAAATGATATAGTATATAACATAAAGATAATTACTCTATAATATATAGTAAGTATCAAAAAGATACTGTGAAAAATGCGGCGGGCGCAGGAATAGGATGGTAAAAATGGCGGCCGCAGAAGGTGTATGTATTATAACAGTAGAGAGGGTATATAAGAGAGAAAGAATTACAATATTAAATTGTTTTAGAGAAATAATTCACTTATAAATATCACGGTTATATATAAAATATCATGGTGTGTATAGAATATTATGATATATATAAAATATCATG
>ERZ1673741.389-NODE-389-length-51503-cov-8.539574_pt1 | contig 51503 bp, 50 predicted proteins | sample MGYA00580209_ERZ1673741 | MGnify/ENA primary metagenome ERZ1673741 (study PRJEB41218, sample SAMN15661754) | gut metagenome | host: Homo sapiens | place: Canada: London | collected 2015-08-20/2019-03-30 | study: EMG produced TPA metagenomics assembly of... | reverse complement strand
TATGGATGCGGTTGATTTCCGTGGTGTTTGTGGAATGGACTTCCGTTACGATCCTAAAACAAATAAAATTGCTTACATTGAGACCAATGCAAGATTTACTGGTGGATTGGCAACGCCAGTTACAGCAGGTTTTGATATTCCTTGGGTAATGTATAAATTGGCAACAGAAGGAAAGTATGAAGATCCTATAAATGTGCGCATTGGCACTCGTACTAAATGGATTCTTGGAGATGTTATCACATTGGTTGGTAGAATATTGAAATTGAAATGGAATCCAAAGGAAATGAAACGTGTTTTCTCATTCAGTGGTTTTGATGCCTTTGATGATTTCAGCAAGGATGACAGGAAGGCTATACTTGGAGAGTTTGGATATTATTTTGAGAAATTAATTAAGAATGGTAAATTAAACCCATAATTATGATATATTTATATAGGTTAATGTGTCGCATCCAAAAATTGTAATATGTTTTTATAGACACTAGAAATGTAATTAATGAATAAAAATGAATAAATTTGACGAATATAAAAAGGAAATAGAAGCTAACCACAAGGAATATATGACTTTGTGTGTTGACGATGATGTGTTTCTTCAAAATGGAAATAATACATCAGAGAGGAAAGCGCCAAAAGGCTATTCTTGGATTGATTATTGGCGAGCAATGTCTGGTAATCATGAATCTTCTTTGGAATGCAGTAGTTGTGGCAAAATGATTTTTGTTGATGAGATTCCACAGATGTTGAAAAAAATGTATAGTTTGATGGGGCTGAATGAAAATGAGAATATTGCTTTAGGAGGACACCTGGTTGTACCAGAACCACATTCTCATAATTATTCGGGTGGTTTTTATATAGCTCCTCTTTGTCCTAAATGTAATGGCCAGCAAGGAAAAAACATAAAAATAAAAAAAGGGACAGCTCTTTGTAGAGAGATAGCTGTTGATTAATAGATGATATGGCGGATAATAATCAAGAGTCAGAAATAATATCGAAAGGTTTGTTTTGGGGTATCATTATCACCTGTATATTGATATTTGGTGCAATGATTATCTTGTTTTCATTAAATCGCGAATTCGACAATGAATATCCCATAGATAATGGTTTATTTGGAACGTATGGCGATTTTATTGGAGGCGTTGTTGGTACTATCATAGCTTTTTATAGTGCTTTTTTGCTTGTGAAAACATTGCAAAGTCAAGAAAAAGTGAACAAAAATGTTATAGAAACGAATAATAGTATTATTGATTCTAACAATAAAACATCTATTGCAAGTGAGAAACAATTGTATAATACGTTATTAGAAGTCTTTAATAATAAGTTTGAGCGTTTTATGGCTTGTTATCAAAATGCTATGGTTAACTATGTATTCGAAAAAGACCATAGCGAATTTACGGGGCGAAAGGCATTTGAAAAGATGGTAAATGTATTTGTTAATAGTAACTTTACTAATAATAATGATTATCTAAGACGAACGCAATCTGCTATTTCCGAATATATGGATTTTTACTCTAATAATAGATTGTATTTGGCAGTTCACTTTCGAATGTTATATTTACTGACTTCGCTTGTATCAACATCAGGTCTGGAAACGAACGACAAGGTCTTGTATGCAAAATTGATAAGAGGACAGTTGAGTGAGTCGGAGATGACTATGTTGCGTTATAATTGCCATAGTGAGTATGGCGTAAAAATGCAAAAATACTGTAACGAGTTTAACCTAATTAAGCATTTACCGGTAATGCAATTATTGGAGTTTAAAATGCATTATAATTTACTTATAAGTAATGTAGGTGAAAATGAAAAAGAGTTAGTGGTTGGTCTCGATACTATGTTTATAACGCTACGCAAATATGCCAAAATGGTATTGGATAAGGATTCGCAGCGAAATATTATATACAATGGCGGTAAAAGATATTCTATTGTAATGAGTGTTACTGAGGATAGGAAGAAATTTACGTTAGAACTTAAGAAAGATTGTGGTGCTGAGAGAAGATGTGGCGGTACAAGATTATCTTCAGTGGAAAAAGCACTTGATTGCTATGAAAGATCCCAATTAGAGCAACTTTTCAGAGACTATTTGAGTGATTTGTTTTATGCATCTAATTTTTACTTGTATAATGGAAAGGAAAATGTAAGGAAAGGCAATTTTTCTAAAAATGGAGATATAATAACATATACATTCGTTATTGAGCATGAAAAGCGGTTAGCTCTTTCTTCTAAACAAATGGCAGAAAGAGGTAGGAATATTTTGGAAAGCTGAAATGAGGTAATTTTAGGGTATATATGAATAATTGTTATGGCAAAAGAAATATCTGAAGAAATAATTGCACAGGTAAAACAAGCTTTGAATATAACAACAGAGATAGATGTTATTGCTTTATATAAAAAATTGAGTAATGAGTATATCTCTTGTCATCCTGATAAATATTCAGACAAAGCTAAAGAAATAGCGGAAGACCGATTTAAAAAACTGGGTGATTTACGTGACAAATTGGAAATTTATATAGAGCAGCAATGAGCTAAAGGACAAGTTATAGCTTATGACAAAGCTCGTGATGTAGAAGAAATAGAAACAATAAACAATATAACAGAAAAGGACCTTAAAATACTGGAACTTAAAGATAAAATAACATACTTAGAAATTGTTATTGAAGGAAACAAGAGAGAATTGAACGATAAAGAGAAGGCTATTGATGACTTCTTGAAACAATCAACAAAGACTTTAAAAGAAGATCTCACAGACATTTACAAGCCCAAAAAACGAGGAAATATTTTGGGATTAAGTTCTGCTATTGCTTCGTTATCATTGTTTATACCACAAGTCCAAAATATTGTGGCAAACATTGGGGTCGGTGGTTTTATTGGTAGTTTTATAGTTATTGCTATTACCATCACTTGGATAGTAAAGATAATAAGAAGTAGTATATGTAATAGTTGTATCCAATCCATAATAGACAATATTCTTTATGGAGAAGACTTGATGGAAGCCTTTGATGTAAAGTTTGCAAATGAGAGATATAGCAAACCATACTTTAAGGAAAAAGCTGTAGTAGATTTTGTTGATCGATGTATGACCAACAAAAAGTATCGCATATTATTCTTTGGTAAATACAATTCAACACGTCGTCATATAGTTGAATATATCCTGCTTGAACTTAGTCGTAAGAAAATAATAGTTGATGTAAAAACTGATGATATGCAAAAAGTCTTTTATATAGAGCATCGTAATGATATAGACTTTTAATAATTAATTTATGACACAGGGGTACACCGATTTTTATCAATTTGAATCTCTTTGGAAGATTATGAAGGGTGAAGAGAAACGGGGAAAATTGCAAACGGATTATTATTCGCAAGAAGTGAAAGATATATCTGAACAATTAAAGAAACTTCGTTCTAAACTTCGTAATAGTAAAAAGAGTGAGCGAGATACAATTCGGCAAGAGATTGCAGATTTAAAGGAGGATTTAGACGGAAAGAAGGAGATAGTGTTAAGGCGTAAAGCAGTGGAAATTAGTAGAGGCAAAGCTAAGGTAGAAATCGGTACTCAAACTATCAAAGGACATAAAGCTTTTGTCTCAAAGAATATGGACACTATGCTTGTCTGTCAAATAATCAAGCAGGAATTAAGAAGAAGTTACAAACTATACCCTGCCAATATGGATATGATTATTGAGCAAATTAAGGGATTGCTTGATAATAAAATGCCAAAGATTGTAATTCGTGCTGATATACATAGTTTCTTTGAATCTATTCCACAGATTGAACTTGTTGAGAAACTTTCGGATGATGGATTTGTATCAAGGAAAACAGTAAAATATCTGAACCGAATTCTTTATACCTATAATGAGACGGCGAATATATTAGATGAAAAAGGTCTACCTAGAGGATTGTCTTTTTCTTCTCATCTTTCAGAACTCTATATGCGTCCGATAGATGAAAAGGTAAGACGACTTGATGGTGTGTTGTTTTATAAAAGATATGTTGATGATATTTTTATTGTAGCTGATCCTGATAAATGTTCTAAGGAGGACTATTGGGATAGTCTTAACAGTATATTTGAGGAAAAGGAATTGAACCTTCATAATGACTCAGAGAAAAGATATTTAGCGTATTTTGATAAACAAACTAATAATGCACAGTTTGATTACTTAGGTTACAAGTTTGTGTATAAGGAAGGCAAGTTGGATATTTGTTTGTCGAATAAACGTTATTCGAAATACAGAATAATGATAGACGCTATATTTGAGATATACGCTCAGTGTTCGCATTATCGTAAGAAATATGAAACTGAAAATGAAGTATGGCATAGTAAGTATTGTCACAAAGATGCTTTGCGTCAATTGTTTGAACGCATTGACATCTTGACATCAAACGGATTGCTGTCAGGGCGAAAGAATTTTGTGGCAACTGGTATTTACTATACTAATAAGTATTTGACGGATTTGTCACAACTAAATAAATTAGACGATTATCTATCTGAAAAGATTGAAAGTAAGGAGGCTTTTTGTCCTCCATCTAATTTGTTCAATTATGGACAAGATAATGGATATGAAAAAAACGTATCTTTAATTAAGTATAAGTTACATAGGTTTTCTTTTGTTAAAGGTTTCAATGAAAGAAAGATCCATAAGAGTGAACACTTTGGACGAATCTTATTAGATTTACAGCGTATCTATTATTCAAGAAAAAGATAAAGAAAATGAGTAGACTGCTACATGTTTCAAAATCAAAGTATCGGGTGGTAATATCCGATACACTTCCATACGAGCGTCCTATGTTTTTCTCTAATCGTTTCTTTGCCCGCTTTTTGAAGTTTTATGGAGTAGAGATAAATGGAGATGTACTTATTGCAAGTAAGCACACAGAAGAACCTGGATTAAAAGAGTTCTTAGAGATACTTGGTGGAAAGAAAGGAGCAAGTCGTAGTAGCTTCCATTATTCTATAACCAAAGATGGGCATAAAGAAGGACGTTGTTTGTCGGTTATACATCCGTTTCATCAGATTAAAATGGTGGATTTTTATGATCGATATAAAATGTTGCTCATTGATTTCTGCTCACGAAGTAACTACTCTATACGTTTCCCGTACAAAGTAGCAGATTATCAGAAAAAGCAAAAGGGATTTCACAAGATATTTTCTGACGATGCGGAACCGATAGATACAAGTGAGAGTTTGAAACATTTCTTTGCATACAAGTATTATAAGAATATCAATTTCTTTTATGGTGATTATCGTTTCTTGCGCGCAGAGAAGAAGTTCAGAAACATGACAAAGTTAGACTTGAAACGCTGTTTTGAAAGTATAATACCATCGACTCTTTCTACTGCTATGTTTAATAATAAGATGGAAAATTGTGAAGGAAGTTTAGCTTTCTATTTCTGTAAATTGCAGGATGAATTTAATAAGTCAAGAGATGGTATCATAATAGGTCCTGAGTTTTCTCGTATCTATGCGGAGATAATTCTTCAGCGAATAGACCTTGAATTGGAGAAACAATTAGAAACAGAAGAGATACTTCGTAATAAGGACTATATATTCTATCGTTATGTTGATGATGGATTCTTGTTTTTTAATGATGTAGAGGTAAAAGAACGTTTCTTTTATAATTATATATCTGAGCTTAAGAAATATGGATTAAGTATAAACAAAGATAAAATAGTTGCTTTTTCGGAACGCCCTTTTGTTGAATCAATATCTATTGCTAAAGGTTTGCTTTTGCGTCTGGTTGATGAAAGGTTTCAGAATAGGTTGGATACTTTCAAAGGATTTGTCCATTCTCAGAATAATAGGATAGACACTCCAACAAAATTGGACTTTAAGACTTTTGTCAATGAGGTACGTACTATAATGTGCACATGTGGCGAAGATATAAAGTATAAGGATATTACGTCATTCTTACTTGGTATAGTGCAGAAGAGGTTGATGTTACTGATTAGAGATTTCAATTTATTATATGGACAATATTGCAAAGCTGCTGCAAATGCAAGTATAAATAAATATGGAATGACAATAAAGGAAAGATATGAACGAGAATTTGTGGAATTCTCAAAAAGTATAGTGGAAGTTCTTTTCTATTTTCTTTGTTGTGATATGCGTATGAGTACATCGTTAAAGGTGGTTTCTGTTATCAATAAGTTGCAATTGTTTGTTCGTGGAACTTATGATATTGACGAATTCAATAAGTCGGATAAATTTCCTGAACACTATATAGAGAAGTTAGACGAAAAGATAAGCGACGAGATAGCGTCGCTGTTCTTAAATATAAAACCTGAGAAATATAACTTGATGGAGATATTGAATATATTAGAAGTCGAGAAAACAATGCAGGTAAAGAACCAGATTTCCCCAAAGGTTCTAAATGATTTTTGGCGCAAATGTAATGGAAAAGCATTGTGCTTGAATTTCTTTACGGTATTCGAAGTGATTCATTTCATAAAGGATGCTGAAGGTTATACCGATTTAAAACAAACGCTTTTCGGATGGATTGAAGAACAGATTCATTCCTTAACTGATTCTATGAGTAGTTCAGCTGAAGCGGTGTTGACTTTCTTGGAAACAATGTGTTGTCCTTGGATTGATAATTACAAGAAAATAGAATATGCAAGGCTGTTATGTGGTGATGCTTCAGACAAGATATACAATTTTGCCAAGAAGCAAAAAGACATATTTATAAAATGGCATGGATATAAGCTGGATGAAGCTATTCAGCAAATACATAGTGCGGAAGTATATTAAAAAAACTATAACAACCGATGCCCTTAGCTGTTATTACACACACAATCGGGTAAAGACAATCTAAACCGTTGTCTTTAGGAACGTCTCTAAAGGGCGGGCGTTCCTTCTCTTTTTATGATTATGGGTACGTTTGTAGATTTTTCGGATGCTTTGTACGAGTTTCATCGTACAAAGGCAGGAGATAAGGACGGTCAGTATAACTCGATAGAGTCTTTGTGTAAAGTAGCAAAGGACTATTTTGAGAATGAATTAGCAAAAATAGATGAACGGGAATTCATACATACCTATTTATACGGAAAAACGGCAAAAGAAAAGAAAGAAACGCTTACAAAATGGATTTGCCAAAAGATAGATATAATAAACAAATTGGTAAAGATGGAATCGGATAATGACTTAAATGCAGCGATTGATCTTTATGCTTTGTTGTTCAACAAGGATACAGGTATTCCTAAATATCATCACTTGACATCAACAGTCAAGAAACACACTGATTTTTATCGCATACGTGAAGCAAAAAAGTATGAGATATATGATAAGAAAGGCATGTTCTTATTGTCGGATAAATTAGAGCATCTTGTTGGTTCATACCGTTTCAATCCTTCGGGTTATGCATGTCTATACCTTGCGTCAAATTTGTATCTTGCATGGGAAGAGTGTAGAAGACCTGACTTTGAAACATTTAACTTCTCGCAATTTCAGAATATGAGAGATATTAATGTCTTGGATTTGACTATACGTAGAGACTATTTTTATCGTGAACATTTTCTGTTGGCTTATCTTACTCTATTATGTTGTGCGAAAACGACAGATGCGGATAAACATAAATTACAATATGTAGTACCACAGATGTTGATGAAAGTGTTATGTGCCAGTCAGAAAGACATGAAAGATAAGTTAAAAGATAAGTCAAAAGACAAGTATGAAATAGCAGGTATCAAGTATATGTCTTCGCGTAGATATGACCAAAAAGATTTATTGTTTGATGACTTGAAGCTTACAGAGGCGTATGTTTTTCCACAACGTCCTCATGATGAAGAGCATGCTATTTGTCCATATTTGGCAAAACTATTTAGGTTGACAGAACCTCGATCATATTTCTTGTTTAAGTCTCATTGTTTCAATTTCTTTAATCGGACAGCTTACGTTTCTAATTATCAAGATTCTCTGTTCTATCAGTTGGAGGAAACTTTGAAAAATGAAAAGTTGACGAAATATAATGAATAAAATAGAATTAATACAAATCAATATAAATTTTTTTATGATATTCAAAAGACTCTTTGACATTGTAGCGTCCATATTGGGACTGCTTTTGATTTGGTGGATATTCCCCATAGTAGCGTTTTTAATCCATAAGAAGATGCCGGGCGGTCCGGCTTTCTTCTGTCAGAAGAGAGTGGGAAAGGATGGCAAGTTGTTTACTTGTCATAAGTTCCGTTCGATGACGGTGAAGCATAGTGGCTCGTCTGTGAGTGTAGCTGGCGATAGCCGCATCACTCCGTTTGGGGCTAAGCTGAGACATTATAAAATTGATGAATTGCCTGAGCTGTGGGATGTATTGATTGGTAATATGAGCTTTGTCGGTCCACGTCCTGATGTGCCTGGTTATGCCGACAAACTGGTAGGTGATGATAGGGATGTTTTGAAACTGCGTCCTGGCATTACTGGTCCTGCTACTCTTAAGTATAGACTGGAGGATGAGATGATTTCAGAATATGTGGCAAAGAAACAAGCAGAAGGAGACACACGCCCAATGCAAGAGATAGCAATAGAGTATAATGACAATGTTATATATCCGGACAAGGTTCGTTTGAACTGTTATTACTACCGCCACTATTCATTTTGGAAAGATATAGAAATGATCTTTGCGACGGTATTGGGGTTCAAGGTGAAATTTGCAGGGGCAGAAGTGTAATCATGCTTAATATTTTCTTATTATATGTGGAAGATTCCCAAACAAATCGTCACTCCTAATTTGGAAGCTTATCCCGAACTCAGGTTATTATTTAGAGGTGTTGTAATACTATTAGTAAAGTCTCTTACTGTCATGTGGTGAAGGTTTCTACACTATTGCCTATGGAATCCTCCTGCATAATGCCAGTAAAGCGCAGTTCAGCATCTACTACAGCATAGCCCTCATTAGGAGTCTTGAGAACATTCAATGGATTAAGGTCATTGATTTTTATCCCCTTATAATAATAAGTATTACCATCCTCCGTGATAAATCCTCACTTCTTAGCATAATCAAGGATTTCCTCATGAGTGGCAAAAGTGCCATTGATATAAGGCTGTGCCACTATTATCTTGAAAGTACCATCAGAGTCCCTTCCAAAGCCTATGTCTGAAAGCTTTGTAATATCTCCAAACAAGTGGTTATGGAGAAGAATTCTATCCAACGCTTTTTGGGGATCACCATTATAGTAATCAAGGCTTATGGACTTTACCACCGTGCCATCTTCTCCAAGATAAACAGTAGCTTCACCACCACTATTTATTGAATGCCCAAAATTAGCCTCAAGGGTATTGTCAAGATTATCAATCCATAGGTTGTTTTCCCTTGCCCAATCCTCTAATCCTTTTTGTTTTTCTCTTTCTGTTTCCTCTCTTCCTCCATTCTCTTCTCCAATTCTTCCCTTGCTATTCTCATATGCTCCATTACTTCTTCCCTGGAATAGATTGGCTGCTTCAAGTATGCTTCTCTCACTTTTTGATCGTTTTGCCAACAATAGTCGTTGAAGGGATAATCCTTTGGCTTGGGAGGAATCTTGTTTTCCGTTTTTGTCATTGTCTTTGTTATTTATTTGTGAATTATTATCTACCATTTGTTGTAGTCCTGCTATGTTATGAGTCTTCTAGAACTCTTCCATGGCATTTCTGCCGAAGACCTTGATGCCTGGAATGCTCTTTAAATGACCAACTACCTGCTTGGTAGTCTCATTATCAGAATGCTGGGGAGTTAGGATTTATTGTATTGTCTTTTGGATTAACTGATGATTTATGTTCATCAGTCTTAGAAAATTGATTGGCTTCATGATTCAATGGAGAGTCTTCCACCTTTGCCATATCAGTGATGACAGTGGCAGAGTCAGTGGCTCTTGATACAGCAACATACTCAAGTTGCCTTACAGTGTCCATAGGGTAGAATCATTAGTGACGTGGGAAGTCAGTAGATGAAAATAGGAGGTAAATGTCCTTATGAATAATATTTACCTCCTATCTAATTATAATTTCACGACGCCGATACCGGGACGGTCTGGCAACGTTATCTTGCCCTTCACGACCTCAATGCCCTTGAACCTGTCATTGGAGATGAGGAGATTTCCATCAAGGTCGGCGAAATCAACGGCAGGCGACAATTGAGCAGCCGCACTTACCGCGCAAGACGTTTCCGTCATGCAGCCCACCATGACCTTCATACCTATGGCACGAGCGTAGTTGAGCATCTTCCAAGCCTCGTGCATGCCGGTGCACTTCATCAACTTGATGTTGATTCCAGAGTAAGCGCCAGCCACGTTCTTGATATCTTTCAATCGTTGTATTGCCTCATCGGCGAAGATAGGCAGTGGGCTCTTCTCTGTCAGCCATGCTATGTCGTCTCTCTGCTCCTTTGGCATTGGCTGCTCAACCATCACTATGCCATGCTCTTTCAGCCAGAATATCTCGTCGATGGCTTTCTCCTTGTCTTTCCATCCCTGGTTAATGTCGACGGCAATAGGCAAGTCCGTGACGCTTCTTATGGTCTCGATCATCTCTTTGTCGTTTTCGCGGCCAAGCTTCACCTTTAAGATGTTGAACTGGTTTGCGCACTCCCTTGTCTTTTGTTTCACCACGTCAGCCGTGTCAATGCCTATGGTGAATGTTGTGGAAGGAGCCTTATCCTTGTTCAAGCCCCAAATCTTATACCATGGAGCACCAAGAAGCTTGCCCACGAGATCGTGTAGGGCAATGTCGACAGCGGCTTTTGCCGCCGTGTCGCCAGGAGAAAGACTGTCAACATAAGCCAAGATGTCTTCCAACTGGAACGGGTCGTTAAACTGGCTCAGGTCCACCTTTTGCAAGAACGCCGTGACACTCTGAACTGTCTGCCCAAGATACTGAGGCATGGAAGCCTCGCCATATCCTGTCACGCCGTCGTAGGTGATTTCTACTTGCACGTCAGGGGTCGTAGTGCGCGAATATGTGGCTACGGTGAAGACATGACGCAGTTTCAACTCATAAGGAAAGAATTTCATCTCCAGTTTATGGGATGTGCCTTTCCGGTTGATGTTCACGTTCTTGGTTTTAGAGCCGATGACGTTGAGTGCGTCGATGTTTGACAAAGCCAACGCAGAACCAACTGTTGTCAACGTGGCTTTCTTGATAAAATCTCTTCTTGTTGTCATATCGTAGATGTTTTTTCCGGTTTATGAATGCAACGGTTTATAAGGAAGGAATCTACTTATAAAACTCGTTTTTATCTGTTGTGGTTAAACCCTCTTCCTTGTTTATGTAAGGCAAGACCCTTTGCGCCCACAGCAATCGGTTGTAGTCATACTCATCGTATTCAGGGTCTGACGGGTTAAAGCTGCTCACGTGAACCCACCCAAGAGAATGTATGAATTTCTTGTTACCGATATACATGCCCACATGAGACACGTGGGCAGGCTTGTCTTCCGTGGCCTTCCTGCCAAAGAACACGAGGTCGCCGGGTATGAGATTGCTGAAGTCTGGCTTAATGTCCAGATGCAAGCCTTTCTTGGCTTGCTGGGAGGCATTGCGTGGAATTATAATATCGTGCTGAAACAAGATGGCGCGAATGAAACCACTGCAATCCAATCCCTTAGTACTCATTCCGCCCCACATGTATGGCACGCCATTGAGCTTCATGCCTGTCGCTATGATGCTTGCGGCATCCCGCTTTAGGCTTTTTCTCCACTCGGTTACCTTCTTGGCGTCTTTCATGGAAATGTACCCTTGACGGCCATCAGGATATTCCACCTTGTAAAAGGCTTTGGTTTGTCCCAACAGCTTCAAGCGGTTACTTGCCACGACATCGCTGACATGTTGTGAAAGCGTGCTTGGCTTTTCGTAAACGAAGCCATAGATTGAGGTCACTACGACTTGTGGCGCCTGGTTCCATGCTTCCAACTGTTTCTTATTGACCACGACAAGCGACGACTTCAGCACCCAGGCCGGATATTCATCGGGTGTCTCAATCTTCATCCATCTCCCGCCCTCGATTATTTTCGCGGGCATGCCGAGCAACGCTTGCGACTCCATGCCAGCATCATAATCGCCAGTAGCGCGAAGGTTGCAACAAGAAACATTGATAATTGCCCATTTCGTGGTGTCGCTCTCTGTCAACGATTGTGCCGCGACCGAGGTAAAAGCCAAGACGAACGTCAAGATTAAAACTATTCCCTTTTTCATATCATTCATATCGTTACTGTTTTCATGCCATTATTCATTGTATATTGAGCCGATAGCTTTCATTGCTTTCTTCTCACTCCCTGTAAAGGTAACCCAACAAGGTGTTTACCCACGGTATGTTGACGCGAAACCATCTGTATTTACCGACAGGCTTGCCTCCAAACGACAGTATGAATTCGCGGAAAGGATTCTTGTGGAAAGGCAACCCCACGTCAAGGAAATTGATATGGGCGTAGTCGTGTTTCCATGACCAATAGATGGCTTGCCACACCGTCATGAGATTTGGGTGGAGTAGGGCATAGCGCTTACGCTTTGAGGCGAGATACCACAGGTATGAGTTGCCGTTGCTGAACACGCATACACAACCGCCAATGACCTTTCCCTTGAACAATGTTATGAAAATCCTGCCATTGTCGCTATCGTATAGCTGCCGTATGTGGTTCTCATCAGGTATTATCCTTCGCAACTTCAGGCGATAGAAGCCGTGCATGAGCTTGTAGAAGCTGTGAACTTCCTTGTCGGTCTTCGCCTCACGTGTTTCCACGCCAGCACGATAACTCTTTCTTATGCGCTCCTTTATCTTTTCCGAGAGTCGCTCAATGGGAGGCAAGGAGTGGAGCGAATTATGCACCTCTTGCCAATTCACGGGAAAGTAATTCTCCTTGCGGAAATATTTGTAGCCAAACATCTTCATGGAGAGGTCGCTGAACTCTATATACAAGCAAAGCCGCCTGCGAAGCTTGCGAGTAATTTCGTGTAGCATCAAGCTGAACAACAGTTCCTTGTCGGTGTCGTCATCATATTCTCCCTCTCCATAAATTCTGCCTTGCGAGTAGACAAATGGTGGCAACCACGTCTTGCGATAACGGATAAAAGCCAGCATATGGGCCACAACATCACCGCTCTCGGTAAAGGCAACGGCCATGAAAGGTCTCTGCCCCTGAGATTTCTCCACGATATGGAACAGCTCGGTGGAGTGGAAGAAGTTGTCGCAATGCAGTTGTGGCAACTCGTTTCCCTTGGTGAATATGCGTATCTTATACTCGCTCATGCTTGCCTTCTTACTCTTTATACAAGAGGTATTTGCGTCGTTGCTTCTTAAACTTCTCAACGTCGCCTTGCCACATCCTGCTAATTTCGGCGGCGTTCTTGCCTTGCTCTATCATCTTGCGCACGTAGCCTACGCCAATAAGCTTTTCAAAGAATGAGGAGAAAAAGCTGTCGCCCTTGTTCACGGCCTTGTATGCCTCGATGAGATAGCTGAGGTCTATCTTCCGCGCCCAGATGTCGGAATCTCTCAATTGGCTGAGGTCTTTCCCATAGCATGTCTTGCCCATCTGTGGCGGATTCTTCGCCCCAGGACGGCTCTCCGGCGTGAAATGGAAATCATAGATTTTCATGTCGGGATGCCCGAATATCTGAAAAGGCTTGTCGGTGCCACGCCCTAAGCTCACGGGGGTCGCCTCGAAATAGCACAACGACGGGTAGAGATACACCGATTTCATGTTGGGCAGATTGGGCGACGGGGCTACCGGCAGGTCATATCTTGTTTGGTGAGTGTAGTTCTTGCAGGGTATGATGGTAAGCTTGCAGGTCTTCCCCGACTTGAGCCAGCGTTCTCCGTTTATCATCCTTGCCAACTCTCCGAGAGTCATGCCATGCACGACGGGAATGGGAAGCGCCCCAACGCCTGAGGCATATTTCATGTCAAGCAGTGGGCCATCCACATAGAAGCCGTTAGGGTTGGGCCTATCGAGGATAACCATGCGTTTGCCATATTCCGCGCAGCGATCCATCAGCCGCATCATCGTGATATAATAGGTGTAGAACCTGAGGCCGACGTCTTGGATGTCGGTGACGAGAATGTCGAACTTCGCCATCTCTTCCTTGTCGGGAGCGTCTTTTGGCGCGCCATACAGGGAAAACACGTGAACGCCAGTCTTGCTGTCTACTGATGAACTGACCTTCTCGCCGGCGTCTGCCTTGCCACGAAAGCCATGTTCGGGAGAGAATATCTCCACCACGTTGACATGATTTTCCAGCAAGACATCCAATGTCAACTTATCCCCCACCACTCCCGACTGGTTGGAGAAAAGCGCCACACGCTTGCCTTTCAGCAACTTGAGGTAAGCGTTGGTTTGCTCCGCGCCAGTAACAACGGCTGCCTGTAGGCTTCCAATGAAAAATGGAAATATAAGGGTTAAGATTGTCAGGGTCAACGCATATTTCTTGTTTTTCATTTTCTATCATTTATCTTTTAATTTGTTGCAAATATAAACATATTTAACTATAAATCATTAAAAGATAGTTATAAAAAGTATTAAATGGCGAAAATGCGAGCTGATTATTTGTTTACAGCCTTTGGCGTCCAATTGTTAAGGAAACGCAGCACCTTATCCTTGTTGTAGCCTTGTCCTTCCTCCAGGAAGCTGGAGTCTTGGACATGGAGCACCTTGCCGTTTTCGTCAAGCACGACAAACACGGGGAAGCCAAACCGCTGCGGGTTGCCAAGACGTTTCATCAAAGCCTCAGCCGTTGCGTCGTTGCCCTTCCGTGGGTTATAGTTGACATGAAGGTACACGAAGTTGTCGTTCACCACTTTCATTATATCTGCGTCTTTGCTGATGAAGTCGGCGAAGCGAAGGCACCAAGGGCACCAGTTGCCACCCACCTGGCAAATAATGTACTTCTTTTCCTTTTGCGCCTTTACCGTTTCGAGAGCCTTGTCTATTTGCTCCATTGGGTTGATGGTCTCGTCGTAAACTTTCTTCAACCGCGTTTGTGCGCTGACCATCATGCTGACGACAGCTAATATCAATGCTAATGTAAGTTTCTTCATATCGCTTTGTGTGTTAAGAATTCCCATTTGTTAAGTTGGCAACGTTGGCTTAGATTGAAGCCAACGTTGCGTATATCCTCTCGAACGTCTGCCTCAACATGGCTTTGTTGGCGATTATCTCACGCACCCGCTTGAGTCTTGCCTCATTTGGCGAACCGTTTATCCAAAGGTGTATGTAGCCATTCGCGCTGTATTTCTCTTCCATGTGCTCGCAGAACCTTCGCCATTGCTGTTCCTTGCTAAGTGCCGACTCGTGCTCCAGTCCAAACTCAATGGCACGCGTGAATATTACCTCCGGCTCAAGGTCGCGGTCAGCCTCAGCCACTATCTTCCCATATATGGAGCGAGGCGCATGCGACGACGACGCGCGATGGTCCTCCACGGCCTCCTTCATTATCTTTATTTGCTCTGGCGTGAACCACTTGCGAAGGCGCACGTCGGCGGCGAGGATCTTGCCTCCCGTGATGTGATGTATGGCGCGCGGACCTTCCATGCCGAGGTCATGATAGGCCGCTATGACATAGGCCATGTCAACATCGGCACCAAGCATGTTGGCAAGCTCAAGCGAATTCTTGATCACTCGCTGCGCGTGGGTGATGCCATGAGAACGTCCAAAGGCATTGTAACGAGGCAATATCTGCTGTTCCACAAAACTCATTATGTCAAGACTGACATTCATAGGCGAAATCTTATTTATAAAGTCGTGGCGTCATAAAATAGTGGCGTCATAAAGATGAAAGGTAGGTTGCCACCACGGTCATCAAGCCATAGACAAACATGTCGCGAGCCGTCATGCCAAGCACCTTGTTCAGTTCTCGGCCCTTCCATATCTCACGCAACTTGGCGTTGCTCTGGGAATGTTTGTAGGCATAGACAAGGAACGGAAAGACGCACACTGCCGCCAATTGAGCGTGGCGCGCCTGTGACATTATTACGACCATGGTTATGGCCGCACCTAATGAGCCTACCACATTGTAAAGCGTCGCTCCTCGCTTTTCTCCCAATCTCACTATGAGTGTGCGTTTTCCGTCTTTCATGTCGTTTTCGCGGTCACGGAAGTTGTTGACGCACAACAACGTGTCTATTACCAGGCCGCACCCGATGGAGATGGCTACGACTTGCCAGGTTATGACGCGCGCCACTTCGGGGATTATCACATAATAGGTAAAGCAGACGGGCACGATGCCGAAAAAGACCAACACGAGCACGTCGCCCAGACCTTGATATGAGAAAAACGTGGTATAAAGAAAGGCGAAAAGCACACAGGCCGCGCCAACGATTATCATCAGCCATCCTCCATACCATACGAGCGGCAGCCCTACGGCGCAAGCCAAGACAGAAACTAAGGCAAGGCCCGCCACCATGGCGCGAGGCGTTATCCAACCTTCCGAGCATGCACGCTTGGGCCCAAGACGTGTGGCAGGGTCGTCGTTGCCATGACGGAAGTCGAAATAATCGTTTATGAGGTTGGAGTCAACCTGCATGAGGAAAGCAAACAAGAAGCACAATATCGCGGGCACAAAGCGGAAGTGTTGCCAGCCTGTCGTCCTCAGCGCGAGCGCCACGCCAATCATCACTGGCACCGCTGCCCCGGCGAGGGTCTTGGGGCGTGTGGCAAGCAACCACGCCTTCCATGAATTTGTCTTTATCTTCTTGTTTTCTGTCATTGTCTATATTTGGAAAGGTCAGTTGGCGAAATCCCAGCTGATGCCGAACCTGAACACGCGTCCGTTAAGCGGATAGTTTGGCGTGAAGAAATATTCCTTGTTGCCTGACCCACAGTTTACGTGGCTCATCATCACGAAGAAGCGCGCGCGGCTCAGCTTGAAGTTGAAATAAGCGTTTATCACGGGATAGCCGCCGATTTTCTGCTTGTTCTCATTCTCCTGCACCGTGTATTGGCCGAGCGATGGGAAATAGTCGGGCGCGGCGTATTTAGTGAAGAATCTCGCGTCAGCGCCGAAGTCGCAATTTAGCACGCGAGCTATCTTGAAGCGCAGATACAGGTTGGTATAAGCGTTGATGGCTGGCAATGGCAGCACGTCCTGTTTTGTTGACTTCTGCCATGTCAGGGTTGTCTCCCAATGGAGCGGGCCGAAAGCCAAGTCTTGAGCTACCTCGGCCGTAAGCACGGTTATCGGACTGCTTGCCTGACGTGAATACGCCATGTTGTAGAGACGTCCATTGTCGTCGGAGTTGGTGAAAGAACTGGCAAAGTAGGCATAATTCTTTATTTCATCAAAGGCGAACCGGAATCGCGTGCGCGTCTTGGCATAGTTCAACACGCCTTGGGCGCGTAGATGGTCTATCATGGACAGGTCGTCGGAGTCCCACCAGAGATGGCGCGACTGGTAATGGCGGAAATAGAACGAGGGCTTCACGTGATGGTAAAATCCCGAGGCGGCAAGCGTCATGGTGTCGCCAAGGAGGGGGAAGTTGAGGTCCACACCTCCGTCAATCTTTATCTCGCCGACATTATATCCCACCACTGCCACGTCGCCTGTGACATTGAAGTGCAGGCTCTTGCCTTGCGTCTTGCTAAGTTGCGCGCCCACGGCAACGCTGTGTTCGTTCCACGACGTGGTGCCAACGGAATCGGGCAGCACATAGTGGCTGAGCGTGTGCGTGGCAAAGACCTTGGCGCCAGTCTTTATCCATTTGTTGAATCCTTCGAGCAAGGCTATGGCGAAGGTGTTGCGAAGGTTCCAGTTGCTTGTCTTGTCGTAGATGGAATCGCCCGCGAGCCGTTCTTTCACCTTGTAGGTGTCGAGATAATAGTTCTCTGGAGTGGCATAAGCCTCGTATATGCGTCGGTATGTGGTAAAGTCGGCAGTGTGGATGAAACTTGTCACCGGCACATACTCGTCTTTAAGCCACGACGTGTCCTCTTTAGACTTGTTGCTTGCCGCCAAGAGGCTGTCGGCCATGTTCTTGCCGTTAACTTTCACCCTGCCCGACGCGATGGCGGCAGAGTCGGCAGGAGCCGTCTTGGTAGCCACTTTGGCATTGTCGGGACGACCGGAATATGACTTAGGCAACTTTGCGTTCTTCTTGTCAAATTCCACGCCGGCGTCCATAGCCTCTTTCTCGGCCTTTGCCCTTGCCTTTTTCTCGTCTTGCTCTTTTTGCGACTCTATGGCAAACTTCCTGGCCTTTATTTCCTCCGGCGTCATTGGCACCTTACGGTTGAAGCCAACGCTGTAACGCTGGGTGAAGAAGATGTGCTGGTTGTCGTTGCGGTTCCAGTTTTGCTCCAGCATCGTGGGTATCTCCGACGTGGCGAAATTCTCGTTGAACGACTCTGGATGCGTGATATAGAGTTCGCTTGTTATGCCGCCATTCTCCGTAACCTTCTCGTGCAGCGTGTTGAACAGCAAGTGGGCTTGATAGCGTTCGCCCATGTAGCTACCATAAAGCGCGGCCTTGAAGTGGGAGGTGGACTGGGCGTTGTAGTATCCGCGGCCATAGATATAGTCTATGAGGAAGCCGATGCCCAAGCGCTTGCCGGCATTCACGGCGAATTTCGTCTTGAAGTGATCCTCGCCGTTAGTGCGGTTGCCGCAGTTGTTGTATGAGATGTTCGTGAGTGGCGACAGGGTATTGGTGAACTGGAATTTCTCCACTGGGGTCACCACGTAATCGTATGGATTGACGAAGATGAAGTTGTTGTTCTCCATCCTGTCGATGAAGAGCCTGGCCTGCCGAGGCGCTCCAAGGTTGCCGGTGCTGTTATACTCTGAGCGCATGCCGGTGGTGAAAATGGAGTTCATGAACATGTGGGAAACCGTGTCTGGCTTAGCCTCGACACGGTCGCCGAATCGCGGATCGACAGTCCACACGTGTATGCCTTCAGGTATCTCCTTGTCGGTTCCGAGCGAGTCGCCCCCCTGACGGTTGCGCTGATTGTTGACTACACCGTCAGGACCCATGGAATTGTAATCGCCAGTATCGAATTGCGCCCACAAGGGAGACGCCGACAAGAAAGCGAGGATGATGAAGGAAAGAATTTTCTTCATTTAATAAAGCGTAAAGCGCATTCTATGATTTTGAAGACCATGGAAGCGAGTATTATTATTATTCCCAGGGTCTGCGGAGTGTGAAACAGGTATGTCAGGACACCGACGATGGCGCCCAACATGAATATTATGTTCAGCCATTGTCGCACGTTGCGGAAGTGGTCTTCCTTGGGCAGTTGCGGCTTGTCCCTGTATGATGTGCTTCTTGTTTGCATGATTTTTTTGTTTTTCGCTTTCTAACAGCATTAATATTTCACGTTAAGGGCTTGGCAGACGCGCTGGAAGATATTGTCCTTGCGGTCAATGGTCTTGCGCCTGAACTTCCCACTTAAAGGCGAGAGCTTGGTTTGTTTCTTGTTGAGCGCGTGCTTGTCGGTAATCCAGTCTTCCGCCTTCTCTTTCATGCCCGCCGCGTCCTTGCGGTTCATTTCGTAAGCATAGCTGATGCGTTCCATCTTCACGCTGACATGCCCGTCTTTGGCCCTTGCTATGAGCGTGTAGTTGAACTCCGTCCTGTCGAGGGAGATGAAGTTGGACGTGAACACGAGCCATTCCTTCACTCGTGCGGCTATGGTGTGCTCAGCCTTGTTGACAGCGGCTATGCGTGCCTGTGGTTGCAAGCCGGAGCCTTTGCCTTCATCCACTATTTCCGAGATGACGGCGTATACCTTGTCGTAGATGCTGTCGGCAGACATGCCCGGCACGTCCTTGTCGAGGGTGAAGACTACCTCGCCATTGACCTCGGGCACGGCACCAGCGAGATATTTCGGGTCAACCTTTGGCGCGGCCTCTTTTTTCTTTACCACTTTGGCTTGTTGCCGTGGCTGGTCGGGTATCTCCCACTCGTTGCTTTGCGCCATTCCCAACATTGGAACGAGCGCGAGGGCAAAGGCTATCAGCTTCTTCATATTCATGGTGTTTTCAATTTGTTGCTAAAATGCCGTTTTATAAAAAGCAAAATTACAAATTAACATTGTGAATCCGTAGACATCACCACTATTTAACTTTTTTTGAGTTCAAGCATCTTCTGCAGCCTGAGCATCTCGTCGCGATATTGTGCGGCCTGGATGAAGTCAAGTTTCTTGGCCGCCTCTTCCATGAGGCGCTTGGTATTGTCGATGCTTTTCTCCAGTTCGGGGCGTGTCATTTCCTTTATTATCGGGTCGGCAGCGAAGGCGGCCTTGTCGGGCTCCACGTAGCTGTATGCCGTTCCCGTTTTCGCCTTTTGCCTCTGCGAGGCGTCCGACTCCGGCAGCGTGCCCTTGATGGCCTTTACTATTTGCCTTGGCGTGACGTGATGATCCTCGTTGTATTTCATCTGTATCATCCTTCTCCTTGCCGTTTCGTCTATCGTCTTTTGCATGCTCTCCGTTATGGTGTCGGCATACATTATCACCTTGCCATTGACGTTTCTCGCCGCGCGTCCCGCGGTCTGCGTCAGGCTACGGTGACTTCGCAAGAACCCTTCCTTGTCGGCGTCGAGTATGGCGACGAGCGACACCTCCGGCAGGTCGAGACCCTCGCGAAGGAGGTTGACGCCCACCAAGACATCGTACACGCCCGCCCTGAGATCGTTCATTATCTTCACCCTGTCGAGAGTGGCCACGTCGCTGTGTATGTAGTTGGCCTTCACGTTGTGGTTGAGCAGATATTCCGTCAGTTCCTCGGCCATGCGCTTCGTGAGCGTGGTAACCAAGACGCGCTCGTGCTTATGGCTGCGCGTGAGTATCTCGTCGAGCAAGTCGTCTATCTGGTTTTCCGAGGGTCTTACCTCTATCTCAGGGTCAAGTAGCCCCGTGGGACGGATAAGCTGCTCCACGACGACGCCTTCCGACTCTTGAAGCTCATAGTTGGCAGGCGTGGCCGAGACGTAAATCACTTGATGGAGCATGTCGTGAAACTCATCAAAACGCAAAGGACGGTTGTCGAAAGCCGCGGGCAAGCGGAAACCGTATTCCACGAGGTTTTGCTTGCGGGCGCGGTCGCCGCCGAACATGGCATTGATTTGCGGCACGGTGACGTGGCTCTCGTCAATGACCATCAAGTAGTCCTTGGGGAAGAAGTCGAGCAGGCAATATGGTTTCTCGCCGGGCTGCCTGCCATCGAAATAGCGCGAGTAGTTCTCTATGCCGGAGCAGTGGCCAAGCTCTTTTATCATTTCCACGTCGTATTCCACGCGTTCCTTTATTCTCTGTGCCTTGATGTCGTCGCCAATCTCGTGGAAGTAGGTTTCTTGCTTCATGAGGTCATCTTGAATCATGCGGATGGCATTGTCTGTCTGCTCCTTTGACGTGACGAACAGGTTGGCAGGGTAGAGGTCGTATTCCGCGAAACTCTGTATGGTGTGCATCGTCACGGCGTCCACTTCGTCGATGCTGTCGATCTCGTCGTCCCACCATGTCACCCTGAGCAGGGAATCGGAATATGCCATGGCTATGGTGACTGTGTCGCCCTTGACCGAAAAGCAGCCTCGTTGCAAGTCGATGTCATTTCTGACGTATAAGGAACTGACGAGTTTACGCAAGAACTCGTTGCGGTCCAGCGTCTGTCCTCGCTTTACCTTTATTATGTTCTCCTGCATCGCCACCGGAGCGCCCATGCCGTAGATGCACGACACCGACGACACTATTACCACGTCGTTCCTGCCAGAGAGCAAGTCGCTGACGGCGGCAAGCCTCAGCTTGTCTATCTCATCGTTTATGGCGAGGTCTTTCTCGATGTAGGTGTCGGTGGACGGCAGGTAAGCCTCGGGCTGATAATAGTCGTAATAGCTGACGTAGTAGTCGACGGCGTTGTTGGGGAAAAAGCCTTTCATCTCCTCGTACAACTGTGCCGCCAGCGTCTTGTTGTGGCTCAACACGAGCGTGGGCTTGTTGACGTTGGCAATGACGTTGGCCACGGTAAACGTCTTGCCGGACCCGGTCACGCCCAACAACACTTGCGCCGGATCGCCTCTCTTCACACCCTCAGTGAGCTGCGCGATGGCCTGCGGCTGGTCGCCCGTGGGTTTATACTTGGATGATATTTGAAACTTCATGACTGACAAAGTTAGTTATTTTATGTCAGTCGCATACACTTAATCACGAAATTTTACTAAAAAAATCAATACATGTTTGGTTTACCAGATAAATGTGTGTAAATTTGCAATTCATATTTTAAGGCTCATTAAAAAGAGGACATGATAAAACAAGCTTTAACAGCGTTTATCCCATTGATGCTGCTCAGCGGTTGCGCCAAGGAATTCAACAGCGTGTACAAGTCGGGCGACATCAAATATAGATACGAGTATGCCAAAGAGAGCTTCGCGTTGGGCAAATACCAGCGTGCGGCAACTCTCCTCCAAGACTTGATAGTGCCGGAAAAGGGCACGCAAGACGCGCAGGAGTGTTTATACATGCTTGGCATGGCCGAGTATAAGAACATGGACTACCAGACGGCATCTGAGACCTTCAAGAAGTATGTGAAGTCTTATCCACGTGGCGACTATTCCGAGATGGCGAAATATTATGTAGGCCAAAGCCTCTTCATGAGCACTCCTGAGCCACGCCTTGACCAAACGGAGACCGTGGCCGCCATCAACGCCTTTCAGGAATACATGGATCTTTATCCCGACGCCAAGCACAAGGAGGACGCGCAGAACAAGCTCTTTGAGTTGCAAGACAAGCTCGTGCAAAAGGAACTATACTCAGCTGAGCTGTACTACAACCTTGGCACGTATTTCGGCAATAACAGTGGGGGAGACGATGGCGGAAACAACTACCAGGCTTGCATCGTTACATCGCAAAACGCGCTAAAGGATTATCCTTACACTAAAAAGCGCGAGGAGTTTGCCACGCTCATCATGAAAAGCAAGTTTCACCTCGCAGAACAGAGCGTCGAAGAGAAGAAGCTCGAGCGCTACCAGGACGCTGAGGATGAATGCTATGGCTTCTTGAACGAATTCCCCGACTCAAAGGAAAAGAAGACGGCGGAGCGCTTCATAGAGAAATGCAAGGAAGTGACCGCTAACGCAAAAGATTAACAATAATATATTATTATAATATACTGTACAAAGATGGATTACAGAAAATCAAAGGCTCCAGTAAACACCGTCACACGCAATATCATGGACTTGTGCACGGAGACAGGCAACATTTATGAAAGCGTGGTGATTATTGGCAAACGCGCTAACCAAATCTCCGTTGAAATCAAGTCTGACTTGAGCAAGAAGCTTCAAGAGTTCGCTTCATACAACGACTCGCTTGATGAAGTGTTCGAGAACCGCGAGCAGATTGAAATCAGCCGTTACTACGAGAAGCTTCCAAAGCCAACTCTTCTCGCGACACAGGAGTTCGTAGAGGGCAACATCTATTGGAGAGACCCTTCAAAGACTACAGACGAGATTGCCGATACCGATTTGTAAACCATGATACAGCGTAAACAAACCATCTATTTGCTCCTCGCTTTGGCCGCGCTTATCGTCTGCCTTTGCCTGCCGATAGGCAAACTGACAAGCAATGCCATGCAAGGGGCCGAGGTGGCAGTATATAATATTGGCCTTTACACAAGCACGGGGCTCGACGCTCATCCTGTATTGTTTACCGACATTGTAGTGGTGGCCACGCTTTCGTTCATCAACATTTTTCTCTACAACAAACGCAAGTTGCAGATGAAAATATGTGTAGTGAATATCGTGCTTTGCCTTGTTTGGTACGCTTATTACGCGTTCATGGCCCTTTCCATGTTTAAGGGCATTGGATCATTCTCCATGAGCTTTGCGGTATGCTTGCCTCTGGTGGCAATGATATTGCTGATTCTCGCACGCGCGGGTATCAAGGCCGACGAGGAGCTAATAAGGTCCATGTCAAGAATCAGGTAATAAGGAAAAGACATCTTTTTATTAATCTATATAAATGGCAACCATTGAGAAAGTCCGATGGTTGCCATTTTTCATTGGAATAAACGCTGAAACATAACTAAGCAGCCGCCTTGCATTTAACCCCTTTGCATGAAAAGACATGTTCTTTTTAAGAGTTTATCAGGAGTTGGAGTGAAGACATACCATACCATACCATACCGTAGCGCTTTGCAGGATGCAGCCCCTGCAAAGCGCCAAATGCAGACCTGTTAAATTAGGTAATAATAGTTTACAAATGGTCGCCTGAGAATCGATTTTTTCAACCAAGCGGTCTCATGGCTGTAAATGACGCAATTATGAGCCGTTTTGATAAAAGCCTAATTATCAGTATATTATACTTTTTATAGTTTTCAGACAATACCGATACGCTGATTTCGCGTCGCCGTTACGGTGCAATCGCGTCGCCGTTACGGTGTAATCGCGTTGCCATTACAGTGTAACGGCAACGCGATTACGCCGTAACGACAAATCTTTTTGGCCGAAATGCCACTGACAGTGCTGTAAAGGGGCACCTCGAAGCCATTTTTCCGCTCTAAAAGCACCTGTTCCCAAGTGTTAAATTTTGGCAATAATATTTTACAATTCAATGTGTGCCGCATGGTATCTGTCATTAAAAAAGAGGATAAACCTGATACGAAGCGATGCATCGTCGAGAGCGTAGAAAAACGCATTAAGAGCATCGTTGGACAACGGGGTGTATTCCTGCCTCATATCGACAAGAAGAGTTGGAACGTTCTGAAGGTTCTTATCAAGATCCGACAGACTACGCTTGACGAGATGATGATTCCAACAGAAGAAGAGGTTATGAAAATGAGCCGGCTGAACGATAACACTTCTCAACCTCACAAATCAGCTATATACCAAGGTAGCGGAGATGTGGAAAGTGATGAGCGGCTCGGGAGTTCATCGATACCTATGACGACGGCGACACGTGGGCTGACGGTGCTTTGAACAGGCCGGCGTTCAAGGACATCAACGTGTGCTACGTCCTCCATGCCCTTTGCTGTCACTTCCACTATTCACTTCCCGACGTGCTGCGCATGAACGGCTTCACCTTGGCGGTGCATCTGGAGTATGAGCATACATATATATAGGAGGCTATAAAAAGAAGAGAATTTACGAAATCTTTGACAGTATTTGGCACACCTACTTCATAACTTTGCAGAAATTTTAGAGCGCATGAAAGAAATAACTTCAGCAGGAGCGGCAAGAATAGAGCAAGCCGAATGCAATCAAGCTCGCTTGAGATTGCTGAGACGAAGCCTATTTTATCCAAAAAACTTGTCCAAAAAGTTGCATCCTATCGATATTCTTCGTAAGTTTGCATTCGGAATGACTGTCATAAGAGATGGTCACCGGACTTTGAGGACTATGATAAGCGTCACGCTGCCGTTTGATTCACGTAAATCTCGCAAGTTGAAACGAATCAGTCAATGGATAGCGAGTGATGCCCATACCTTATATCATAAGGCGTGGGCTGCTCCTGCTGTTTTGTTGATTCGGGTTGTGCGAGAACCTACGTGGGCAAAATGTCGGAGGGTATGCCCGCGCCTTCTCTTTCTTCTCATTGCCATCATGCCCATGGCGGCTGTGTCACAAAACAGCCGTCAAACTGAAAGCACAACATATAAACTAAAGAACTCAAAAACTTATCATAATACTATGCCCCAAATCATTAAAACAGGCGGAGGCCTCTTCTCCAAGGGAGAACTTCTCCGCATCAACCCAAGCAACAACACCATTGAGGTGTCCGCCAACGGCGGCCGTTCCTGGTCTCCGCGCTGCACGAACGCTTCCTACGGCACCTTCCGTGACCTGCTCCTTGTAGGCCGTGAGATCCTTGCCGTCACCTCCCGTGGCCTCTATGTCTCCACGAATGCCGCTCGCAGTTTCTCGCCACGTTGTGTGAACGCTTCCTACGGTGAGTTCATCAACCTGCAGGACGAGGGCAATACCCTGCTCGCCAACACCACCAAGGGATTGTACTACTCCACCAACGGCGGAAGGAGCTGGGTGAGGAGATAAATTTACAAAGATAAAGCCAAAGGACATGAATCAGAACGATAAACCAGCAATCTATGATGCTATCCGCAATATTGCTGCAAAGCTATGCAAGGATGGCGAGACATACTTACGGGCCGACCTTGCTTACGAGCTCAAGCAGTACGGCATTGACGCAGACTCCATTGACGTAAGCAAACTTGCGCTAGAGGCTTACAAGTATTTCAATAACGACAGGAACATCAAGCAGGCCTTCGTAACCAACGACAGTCGCAGCGCCTTGATAGACGAATATAAACTAACCGACCTCCTTGACAATGACAAGCCGGAAGATGCTATGGAGCTCGCCAATAAGGAGCTCGCCAAGACTTCCGACACCTTGGCTGCCCTTAAAAGAGACATCGACAGAAATATGTCACTTGCCGTTGCGAATGCAGCATCAGGAATGATGGACACAGTCACAGGTACCGCAGGTGTGAAAGCTGTGCGTACAGAGGCTTCTACTCTCTTCGACAAATATTCAAAGATGGTAGGCACTTACCATGAGGGTGAGGACACCGTCCGCAGGAACATTGCAGACTTTACGACTCTTCGAACAGACATCGGCACAACCTATCAGGAGTATGCCATGCAACTCATTGATATATACGGCGACAATATTAAAGCTGTTGCTCCAAATCTCTTTGACTTCAATCAGGTTCAGTTCCTCGATGTTGACAGCATGCTGAAGCACACTGAGTTGGAATACAACCGTATCAGTGATAAGTGTTCGGCACTTATCGGCGAGATATCCGACAGTTTCCAGAATTCACTCAAGAGCAGCGTCGCAGCTTACAGGTCGGCAGGTCAAGGCAACAAGGCTCTCGGCCTGGCAATGGCAGGACTTGGAATGCTCAACCACTACATGGAGGCTGGCGAGCGTGCCAATCGACTTCGTTCTGACCTTGCAGTTTTTAAGACAAGCATCAAGCACGACTCAACGCTTATCAAGGCTGACCTGGGCCGACTGCTCGTTATTTACAAGACTCTCAACGATGTCGTCATACCTAAGGCAGACATCTATCTCCGCAATGCTTCCAGGTTGATGTCGTCTGACATTAAGTCTATCACGGACTCGCTCTATGACAATGCAGAGATTCGTCCATTGGAAGAACAGCGCCGTCAGTTGTTAGCCCAACTGAAAGTGCTTGATGGTGAGATCAACGACCACCTTCAAAATATTGATGTCTATAAGAGTCTTATCAGTGACATAACGACTACGCTTGATTCCAAGAGTGCAAGCTATCGTGATGCCATAGCCCGCAAGCCATCAAAGCCGTTCTTTCTGCTAAACATCTTGACGTTCGGCAATGCCAACAAAAACTATAACCGCAACTATGCTGAGTGGGATGCTGTCTGCTATCCGCTTGTTCGTGAGTATGAGAACTATCAAGTTGACTTGAAACTCGACAAAGATGAACTTGCAGCACATCAGAGTGACCTTAAGGCTAAAGGGCAGGAACAGCATCTTGTAAAGCAGAAACTCGATGAAGTAAACAAGCAAATCCGCTCAAAGATTAATGCTTCAAACGACACACAGCTAAAGATGCTGCCTCACCTCCGCACCGTCATAGCCATGCTGCGGCTCGGTCGAGAGATTATGGAGACGAAACTCGACAAGAAACTTACCGGCACAGTTTCCATCCCGGACTTCAAGTCAACAGAAAAGCTCCCTGTCGACATAGAAAACAATCTGTCTTTGTTCACCTCCACACTTGCCGACAACATCCATGCTGACCGAGGCATGGCAGAAGCTTTGCTCAATGGAGTTGATGATTATAGAGGTGTAGACGAGAAAGACCGCAAGTATTCCGAGGAAGAGCTTGCACAAGTTACCGAGGCATCGGAACAGACTTTGCAACAAGGCATATCTTTGTTTGACAGCGCCTTACAGTTGAAGAAGCAACAACTGGACGGCAAGCTGGCACGTGCAGCATACGATGAAGAGTTCGATAAGATTGCCTCTGACTTCCGCAAGCAGATTAAGGGCATTGATGACAAGAGTGCATTTGTCCGAGAGGTGATGCGCCGGGCCAATCTCGCCAAGAACGATGACGAGCGCAAACAGGCACTGCTCATGCTCAGCGACCTCAGCGGGCAGAGCCTTTCAGAGCAGGACTTCAAGGACTTCATCAATGGTAAGATACAGATAACTTTATAACGACTAAACGAGAAACAGATATGGCAAACAGCAGAAGACAGCAGGCCCAGGCTGACATGGGCATGAACTTTGAGCGTGAGGACCAACAGCGAGAGACAGCCCTTGCGAAGGAGCAAGAACGTCAGGCCGAGAAGGAAGCTAAACGTGAAGCGCTGATGACAACAACATCCTATCGCATCATGGATACGACGGCAAAATACATGGACAAATATTTCCTTGACCCAATCATCGGCTTAATTCCCGGTGGCATCGGTGACGTGTTGTCAAGTTTCCTCGCTCTTCCTTTCATTTACTTTGCCCTCGTTCAAGTAAAATCCATTCCATTGACCCTTGCAGTGATATGCAATGTCTTGAAGGATGCGCTGCTCGGTTCGATACCTTTCTTTATTGGTGACATCATTGATGTGTTCAACCGCAGCTACGTTGCCAATCTAAGGCTCATCACCGGCTACGTGAATGATGATAAGGCAGTAATACATGAAGTGAACCGAAAAGCGACATGGTCGGCCATCTTCATCGTTATACTCTGTGTTCTCATCTACTTCATAGTGAAGTGGGCTATAGAACTTGGAAACTGGATAGTATCACTGTTTTAAGGTGTAATTGATAAAGATCAAGCTAAAAATTGAGGAATCCACAAAAATAATCCGTGATTTTGTTGCAAGTTTGAGGAAACTTCCCTAAATTTGCTTTTGGAATGTGGAACGAGAGGATGCTTCCTTTTATATTCCACTTTCCATGGGTCACGATAAACTTGTGTCCTCGTGCAGACAACACTGTTCTTGTAGTCGAAATCTGGTAAATTGAAACTAAAAAGAAGAACGGAAATGGTCTGAGCGGGTTCACACCGTGTATACGGTGTGGATTCCTCTTTCATATTTCTTTCTTTATGGGTTTTACCAGAGCCTGACTACAGGGAAGTGTGAACAGCAGGAGTTCACACCGGCTTTTTGCGTGATAGTCAATAACATAACCGTATAACCACATTAATCAAGGACCTATGGATCAAAAGTTCAAACAGGACGGAAGCAGCAGACTATACTACTTGTTGAAATAGAGGACGTACGGTAATTCAGTCAATACAATGAAAGAACAACTTGTAGAGTTACTCATAAAGATTGGTTTGTTCTTCGCGAACTGTGACGGAAACTATGACCCAAGAGAAATGAAGTTTATCCATAACTTTCTTAGAAATCTTGAGTTGAATCACATTCTTGTGCCCGGAGATTATGACAAGGAAGCATTAGAGGATGTAGCTCCTGGCAATATAGACAGTGTTATAGCTGATATGAAGAGCTTTGTGAATAAACTCCACCAACGGCGGAAGAAGCTGGGGAGGAGATAAGCAATATCGCTTGTAATGATATTTACTTCATACCAATGCATAGATCATTTTTTCATCTAACATTATAATTCTATAATTATGGCGTACAAAAATCCCTTCGTTACCGTTAGATGCAAGAAGTGTGGAAGATTCTATACCACGTCTCTTGCGGTTTCTACTTGTCCTTATTGCCATACAAATGGCAATATTAGTGGCCAAAAAATGGGAGAGGCTGCTGGCAATTTGATAGGTGGTCTTATTAAGTTGTTCGGGAAAAAGTAACGGTATTAGCATTGCGGCTCTCTCAGAAACGAACTAGTTTTTGAGAGAGCTAATAATTTGGTAAAGTTTAAAATTCTATATAAAAAACAGTAGATTATTATGGCAAACGAATTAGCAATATGGAACAAGGTGATGTCAGCAGCAATGGCAATACCTGGCGTTAAAGTAGATCGGGAATTGTTCCTAAGAGGAGAATTGAGACCCTACTGCACGAAAGAGCAGATGGAAAAGGCGCTTGTGAATCCTGTCGAGGTCATTTCAAAGGATCGTATTGAAGCTTTGGCCAATGCGTGCATCAATAACCACACAGCAAAAGTTACGGCAATTTCTGCTGCTGCAGGAATACCAGGTGGCATAGCTATGGCTGCCACTATACCAGGTGACATGGCACAGTACTATTGGCACACCTTTGTTCTCGCACAAAAGTTGGCCTATCTCTATGGTATTCCTGATTTGCGTGATGAAGATGGAAATTTGTCCGAGACTGCCCAGGATATGCTTACTCTCTTTGTAGGGGTAATGATGGGGGCTGCGGCGGCCAACAATGTTATTAAGAATTTGTCTAAGGCCTTTGCCGAACAGGTGGTGAAGCGCCTGCCTCAGCAGGCGCTTACAAAGACGGTCTATTATCCTATCATTAAACAAGTCGCAAAATGGATAGGCATTAATCTGACGAAGGGCTCTTTTGCGAAGGGGGTAGGAAAGGCAATTCCAATCCTGGGAGGTGTTATTTCTGGTGCTCTTACATATGCATCATTCCGACCATCAGCTAAACGTCTCCAAAAAAAGTTGCAGGAGCAAATGTATGATATAAAAGTCGATCCCAAGCCTAATGATGATAGTAAGGTGGAAGATGCTGAATACGAAGATGTAACTGAGTAGAATTATTTGCATAGGTCTTCGCTTGTTTTCATATTTTGCCTTTAAGCTCTGTGGCCCTTTAGTATTTGAGACAGACTTATGATCATCACAACTTATATTCTTGCACCATTGGTTGGTGGCTTCATCGGCTACGTCACCAACGACATTGCCATCCGTATGCTGTTCCGTCCGCATACGGCGAAACATATCATGGGATGGCGTGTGCCGTTCACGCCCGGCATCATACCCAAAGAGAAAGGACGGATCGCGGAAGCTGTGGGTACGGCCATTAGCGACAATCTGATGAGCAAGGAAGTGTTAGAGAAGTATCTCTTGTCGGACAATATGGTGGGCAGGGTGCGCTCATCGATGGAGGAATTCATTGCCAAGCAGAAAGACAACAGCGAGACCGTTGCGCAGTTCTTGGAGCATTATCTGTCTCACGAGGAAGTAGCGATGTTGGCAGACAATGCGAAAGAAGGCCTTACGCGGCAAATGCACGACAAAATTTCAGATCCCGAATTGGGACGGCAGGTGGCCAAAGCCGCAATGACGTATGTGGCGGACAAAATCAATTCTAACGGAGCAGCGGACATACTCTCTGAAATAGGAGGACTGATGGGCGGATTTGGAATGGCAGCCAAACTGCTCTTAACAGGAAGTATCATCACCAAGTTCCTCGACATGTTGCGTGAGCCCGTTGAGCGGTTTCTTGCGAAGAACGTCAACGAGATATTGCAGAAGAACGGTGATGCCATCATCAGCAATCTCGTTGGCAGTGAGACCGACAAGTTGCTTGCAAAACCGGTGAAGAATCTGCTGGCGGGGCAGGACGCGAAGCTCGCTGATGCCGTGAATACGATGGTCTCCATCTATAAGACCATCATCAGCGACCATCTGCCTAAGATTCTCGAAAGCATCGACATCAGCACCATCGTCCGCGATCGCATCAACGAGATGGATATGGATGAGACGGAGAAGCTTATCCTGCAAGTGATGAACAAGGAGCTGCGGGCCATTGTGTGGCTTGGTGCGCTGCTTGGAATGCTCATGGGATGCGTGAACATCTTCTTGTGATAGGCAAAAATATTCCTGCCTCTGACATCATTTGACACATCTATTACTTATCTTTGCACTTGTAAACCATAAGACGGAGACATTATGATTAGAGGAACAAAAACCTTTGTCTGCGATGATTGCGGACACAAATTCAAGGAAATGGACATCGAGTGGTGCGCGACTGCCTTGTCGCAACCGCTGAAATGTCCCAACTGTGGCAGCTACCACACCTGCCCTAACTCATTTTTAGGGCTCAACAAGATTATCTACAGGAACATTTGGAAGCAGATGGACGAGGCTCACAAAGCTCCAAACGTCCACCTTTCAACTCCTAACTCCTAATTCCTAACTAAATATGAATGTTTTCTTTCTGCCCTTTGTGGGCAGGAACTATACCACCGGTGGCATCTTTGGCAAGCGCATCATGGTGCTTGGCGAGAGCCACTACTGTGATGAGGGATGCATAGATTGCGGCAACGTTTCTAATCACCGCGAGTGCATGGCGTTTACCAATGGCGTCGTCAGCGATTATCTCAATGAGGATAAGCCGCGCGAACGCTGGATGAGCACGTTTCTGAAATTCGAGCGCAGCCTCGTGGGACATGAGACCGAATGGCCGGAGCGACAGCGCATCTGGCAGAGCGTACTGTTCTACAACTATCTGCAGGTGGCGATGGGCGGACCGCGCAAGGCGGGTACGGATGCAGAGTACCGTCAGGCCGAGGAAGCCTTCTTCAGTGTTCTCGACCAATACCGTCCTCAGTATATCATCGCCTGGGGCAACCGCTTGTGGAGACAGATGCCTGGCGGCGAGCGATGGCAGGACGGCGACGACATCACCATCGACGGCTACACGGTCTATACCGGCAGCTACGCCCTCAGTGGTGGCGGACGCGTGAAAGTGATGGCTGTCAACCATCCGTCCGTCGGCTACTCTTGGGACTACTGGCACAAGGTGATAGAGACTTTCTTGAAAAGATAATTATCTCCTGTGACAGCTTTGGGCAGAAACAAGCATTAGCTTTGCACACAGAAACATAAAAAACGAAGAATATGAAGTTAGCAGAAGCCTTAAGCCTTAGAGCCGAACTGAAAAACAAGATCAACGCGCTCGGCCTCCGTATCATGGAGAGCGCGAAGATACAGGAGGGCGACGAGCCGGTAGAGGATGTCGATGAGCTGCGCAAGGAGCTTGACGACTGCCTCAATCAGATTGAGGATTTGATTTACCGCATCAACATGACCAACGTACACGCCACCATTGACGGAGAGTCGCTGACACGACTGATTGCACGCCGTGATGTCCTGTCCAAGCGTGTGGCCATCATGGGAAATATCGTCAATCAGATTGCCTCCAACGATACACGCTTTGGCAAGAACGAGATCCGATTTATCCGCACGGTTGATGTCAAGGAGCTCCACAAGGAGGTGGACAAATACTCCAAACAACTCCGGGAGCTTGACTTGAAGATTCAAGAACTCAACTGGACGGTAGAGTTGGTAGAATAAGGCAGTTGGTCGAATAAGACTTCAGAAGAGTAGTTTTCTGGGCGCAATAGTGGCGGCAAGACTGACGACAGCACCCAAGGGGCAGAATATCCACCTTATGCACAGGCACGCACAGCGCATGGGGCACAGGGTATACGGGCATGCCTTATCATATTTAGCGATATGAGGCAGCACAACTCACAGCGCACTACCATTTGCCGACTATAAGGTACAGAAAACGAGGGCGGGAAGAGGGAAGATAGGAGGCACAGCGTCCTCGCTGTGCAAGGTTGTGCGGCGAGACGCCGCACCTCCTACTACAAACAGTTTTATCATATAATAAGGTTATGGACAACAGGGCAAAGTTTTATTGTTGGCTGATAGGCAAGTTGGAGCGTCGCCACATGACGATACAGGAGATTTGTAATGATTGGGTTGAATCATCGAGCAACATCGACGGCAAGGAGCTCAGTGTGCGCACTTTCCACCGCTACCGTGAGGAGATAGCCAACCTTTTCGGCATAGAGATTGAGTGCGACAAGGCCGACGGCTACCACTATTTCATCCGTCGTGACCGCTATGCCGACACGGAGATATCAGAGTGGCTGCTCAGTTCCCTGCGCATGGCATCGCTCGGCGACATGCTGAAATACCATAGTAAGGTGATGCTGGAGAAGGCACCGGAGAATACGCAATTCCTCGACGACATCATCAGTGCCATTGACAAGCACTATGCTATCCGTTTCCATTATCGCACACCCTACGGCGACGAGAAGGATATGGAGCTCGTCCCTGCTTTCCTCCGTCTGTTCCGTCAGCGGTGGTATGTCATCGGCAACCTGATAGAGCAAAATGACCATACGCCCAAGCCCAATGCCGACGGCTCCGACTTACATCCCCGTGTGCTGCCTTTCGACCGCATCAGCTATTTGGAGATTGTCTGCGAGAAACAGCTGCTGTCAAAGAAGGCAAAGGAACTGTTGAGCCCTGACAACTTCTACGAGGGTTGTTTTGGCATTATTCGCCAGCAGAATCTGCCACCACGAAAGATACGCATCCGTGCCTTCTATCCGGAGAACAACTACATCGGGGAGGTGCCGATCCACGAGAGCCAGACCAAGATACACGATGCCGCTGACGGCTCATATACCGACTATGAGCTCTTTGTCAGTCCCACTCGTGACTTCGAGCAGGAACTGCTGTGGCACGGTCGTAAGATCATCGTTCTCAGTCCCGACGACCTCCGCCAGGAGATGATCGGCATCCTCAAGGATATGGTGAGGAGCTACGAGACGGGGGAGAACACCGTGGAGGAATAGTAATCACTTTGGCAAATTGTTGAGAACATCCTCAGGAAGCATAATCTCACAATCAGCTGCTGAAAGGGGTTTCTCTCGAAGAAATAGAGCGTAAACAATCTTCTTGCTTTTCGCAAACGGAGTATATTTGACTTTTTCTTGCAATTGAGCCAAGAGACGCTCTGCATGGTCAGCCGACTTCCACTTACACTCGCCGACAAGTATAGTATTTTTATCATCCATTGACTCTGCAACGACATCAAACTCCAGCTCCCTGTTGCCCGTTGGGGTTTTCCTGCCATCCTTGAACACAGGTACTTTTCCCCACCAATGGGTAGCAACTTTCCATGTGTGACCAAACACATTGTTGCCGGAAACAGCAATCTGACACAGACGTTCCCAGATATGTCCCACGTGTTCGGCCATGTGACTGTGAATATTTTGCAGAACGACATCAGTTCTGTCCATTGAAAGTAAGGGCCTGGCTGGAACTACAAACCTATAGTAGAAATCTAGAAATGGGTCGTCTATCACATACAACGTCTTCTTCGACTTTTCTACATCTTCTCCGAATGGCACTTCTTTGCGGACATAATGCATGGCAATGAGGTTTTTCATCACAGGTGCAAGCTCTGACACCTTATGTCCAACGACATCGGCAATACGAGAGAACTTTGCGTTTCCCTGACCTATTGCCGACATTATGGATATATAGGGCGCAATGACATTCGTATCGTCAAGAAACAGGGCCTCCGGCTCTTCTGCGAGTGGACCATGCTCGTCAAGGATAAGATTTTCCAATGCATCGTCAAGTGAACTATATTGCTCACGGAGAACCCAGTAACGTGGCACACCACCCCACACACTGTATTCTTCAACCACCTGTTTTGCACTTAGATTAAGAGCGTGCCACCAGTATTGAGCACGTATTGGACCGAGATTAATTTTCTCTGACGCACGGCCATAGAGTGGCTCAGAACCATCGAGTACTAACTTCTGCATCATACGCTGTGACGAACCACATATCAGAAGATTGTATCGCATGGTTCCACTGTCCACAATAGTTTGAATCACAGACGGAAGAGAGGAATCTCTTTCCACAAGATAAGGGAATTCATCAAGCATTAGCGTTGCCCCTTCCTTGCATTGATTATTGAAAGCACTTAAAAGTGAATCCCATGTTGAGTAAGTTGGCTTGTCAAAATCATTGTATAATAAAGCGACTGAAGCTGCAAGTCCAAGCCTTTGAGTTGAGGATTCGCTTTTAGTTGCCTCATAATAAACGTCTCCCTCTTTTAGGATTCTCTTTATCAGTCTGGACTTGCCCAACCGTCTGCGACCATAGACAACCAGTAACTTGCCTTTGCAACCCTTTAGGGCAGCTTCCAAGCGGCCTAATTCCTTATTCCTATCGATAAAATTCATAAAATGTATATTTTGAATATACTACTTTGCAAAGATAGTTCTTTAGAATGAGATTTTCAAGAATAGCTCCAACTTTTTCAACAGTCATCAGATTTTTAGGCCATTCCGCAAGCATAGCATTGACGGAAGAGATAAATGACTTTTTTGTAACAATATCACTTTGCCTTGTGTACAAAGATAACACATTGTTCTGAAAGAGATGTAAGTTCGTACTTGTTTTTAAAAAAAATCTCGTAATATGCTGATTCAATACTCTACTAACTGTATAAGCAAATGGCTGTCGGAGTTTGGATGTTTAACGAAGTTAAGTACGGAATTATTTAATGGCATGAAAGTATATTCTCATTTAATTTATTGTCCATCTCAAACAAAATGCGTATCTTTGCGAAGTATAGGAAACGAAAGTACACATGTGGAACAGAATTGAATTATTGTTACCATTCTGTTACTTTCACCTATTTCAGTTATACGCAACTCATTCGTTTTTAAACAGTTATTAGGTCTTGCAGATTTTTGTGCCACTGAGTATTTCAGCAGGACAGCGAGGATATGGGAGAAAACAGGAATGTATAACAGTCTTAGACCCAACAGGAATCCCAACAGTGATTATGGCAAGTGGATAAGAGAGGAAAGAAGATCTAATGGCATTACAGTGCAATGGCAGAAAAAAGAAACATCTTTAGCCTCTTTTTTCTGCCAGTTTTCAAGCCTGGTCTTCCATGTAGGGAAGATATTTAATTTGTAAAAAGGCAAATATCATTTCAAGAAGGTGATGACACGGAGAATAGGTATGCCAAAGTTGAAGTTGTCGCTGCCGTTGGCCCCCGCGAAGTTCACCGCCACGAGGTTGCCATCATCGTCAACTACGGGTGAGCCGCTTGATCCATGCATGGCCGGAATGCTGTAGACTATGCGGTTGCCGTCGGGAGCCTGCGAGATAGTTCCCATGGTAAACTGCGCGTTTATGCCATTGTTTGTCTTGGCGAGCGACACGCCCTGGTTATAGCCAATCATGTAGAGCTGCTGCGTTATCTTCACGTTCTCCTTGTCGGGGTCGAACTTGGTATAATAGAATATGTACTTGTCTGGTGGAGTCTGCTTGCTCTTGAGCTGAAGCAGGGCGAGGTCTGAGTTGGCGTCTTGCGAAGTCTTGAGTAAGGCACATGGCCGTTTCATGAAGTCGTCCCAACTGTTCACGTTGCTTCCGTCGTAGGCGATGCCAAACTGCGAATGCAGCTGTATGGAGAAGTTGTAGCCGAGGATATTGCTCCTCACCCTGTCCTTAACGTTCTCTGCCTGGGCGTATTGCTGTCTAAGGTTCTCAAGCTCCGTGTTGAGCTGGTCCACTTCGTCTTGGCTCATGTATAGCTGGCTCTCGCCATACTCATCCTCATACACTCTCGACTGCGCATACTGCTGTATGGCCTGGTAACGCTGATCCATCGAGTCTTGCAGAGCCTGTATGTATTGCGCGTAGCCTTCCATGATGGAGTTCATGTTCTGCCTAACCTGGTCCTTGTCAATCTCCGGCGCCACGACATGCCTGTTTGTCAATATGCGCCCGGTGCCGTCGATGAAGAAGCCCGTGCCATTGAGTATGGCCGGCGACCTCTGGATGTCGGCAAGGCTCGACGTGAGCCCTTGCAGGGAGCCGTCATCGGCTATGCCCGTGAAATAGAAATGCTCACCGTCGGCCAGGGTGACGTCATAATAAAACTCATTGCAAATGAGCACCACCCCCGACTTCTGCTCGTTGAAGATTTCCTGAGGGTCTTTCTTGCAACCTGCCACTATAAGGAGAAGCAAGAATGAAAACAAAATGATACGGCTCTGTTTCATAAACACGGTTTTATAAGGGTTGACTTTGTTACTCAAACATGGCTTTCCATTCGAGGAAGCGTCGCAGTCCGTCCTCGCCGAAGCGCGCTATGCTCTTCTTAGCCTGCTCAAACGTCTTCTCGCGGTCGGGATGCGACTTAGAGTAGAACTTGTCGGCATAGCACACGAGTTTCTCCTCCAGTGTCTCAGGAAGGAAGTCTTGATGTGGCAAAGGCAAGTCTTGATTTATTATCTCCTCCCTTGTCAGTCCTGCCCCGGTGTGTCGCTCGCAGACCCTCGCATGGCGTGGGAAGCCCTCACTTCTCATTATCTCCCCGCCAATCAAGCCATGACGCAGATACGGCTCCGTGCCATGACAGCATATCCCCGGAGCGTCGCAACGGAAGATGCCTATGTCGTGGAGCATGGCTGCCTCCTCCACAAACTGGCGGTCGAGATGAAGCTCAGGGTGGGCGTCGCAGATGGCGAGTGCCCTCTTGGCGACGAGTGTGGAGTGGGTAAAGAAAATATCCCGAAGCTGGTTGGCCTCGGGATAATATTTGTCAATGATCTTGTTGTAGTCCATATATAAAAAAGGTGTGTGCTATCTTTTACGATAGCACACACGCCATGTGTCGTTTTATTTCTCGTCGCGCTTGATATAGGCAATCACGCTGCCCTTCTGCACCTTGGAACCTTGCTTCGCGTTTATCTCCACGAGCTTGCCTCCGAGGTCGGCCTTTACCTCCACGAACTCGCCCCAAGGAGCCTGAATCCAGCAGAAAGCGTCGCCCTCCTTGTATTCCTTGCCGATAAACGGCTCAAGGGCAGGCTCCGCCTCTCCGTCGCCTTGGAAGTCCCAGAAGATTTGACCACGCACAGGAGCCACGATGGCGTCGGCCTGGGCGTGCTTATAAGCCGCAGCCTCCTCGGGCGACACCTTTGCGCCCAGCTTTGCGTCCTTGGCCTTCTGCAAGTCGGCAAGGAAGTTTTTCTTGGCCTGTCCACTCTTGTAGTTGCGATACTGCTCCGGGTGCATGGCGAGTTCGAAGAGCTCCTCGTCGTCTTCGCCATATTCCCAACCGTTCTCGTCCATCTCCTTGCGGAAGTCGTCGAGGGCGGGCTTCAGCAGCGTGTGAGGGTCAACGTCGGTAAACTCACGGCCCTGCTTCTTGGCCAGCTCCACGAGCTCAGGGTCAATCTGTCCGGGCACCTTTCCGCTCTTGCCGAGAATCATGCCCCACATGTTGTCGTCCATCATCACGAAGCGGCCCTTGCCCTGCTCCATGGTGAGGAGGTTCATCAACGCGATGTTCTTGGTATACTGAGAGAATGGGGTCACGAGTGGTGGATAGCCAACGCGAGGCCATACATAAGCCACCTCGTCGAAAAGCTTTATGAGCAAGTCGTCCATGGAAAGCTCAGGCTCACCCTTCTTCTTGCGCAGGTTGTTGATAGTGGTGCGCATGCCACCGAGGTCGGCCATCATTGATCCCATCATGCCGCCAGGAAGGCCGCAGGTGAGAAGGAGCGACGACATTACCTTGTTGCCAGGGTTGATGAAATAGCCAAGCCATTCATCGATGAACTCCTGAGTCATGGCACGCGCCTTCATGTAAGCGCCCATGTTGATTTCAGGCACGTCGAAACCGGCGTGCTTGAGCATGCTCTGCACTGAGATAACGTCGGGATGCACCTTACCCCATGACAGGGGTTCGATGGCGGTGTCGATGATGTCGGCGCCATTCTCGCAAACCTCAAGGATGGAAGCCATCGACAAGCCTGGGCCAGAGTGGCCGTGATATTCGATCACGATGTCGGGATGCTTGGTCTTGATGCGCTTCGTAAGCTGGCCAAGGAACGCGGGCTGACCGATTCCGGCCATGTCTTTCAAGCAAATCTCCTCTGCGCCGGCTGCTATCTCCTCGTCTGCGAGCTTCTCATAATAGTCGAGAGTGTGCACTGGTGAGGTGGTGATGCAAAGGGTGCCCTGGGGAGTCATTCCGCCCTCTTTCGCCCACTTGATGGATGGGGCGATATTGCGTATGTCGTTCAAGCCGTCGAAGATACGGGTGATGTCGGTGCCTTGAGCGTGCTTCACGCGGTACATCATGGCGCGCACGTCGTCGGGCACGGGATACATGCGGAGCGCGTTGAGGCCACGGTCAAGCATATGCGTCTTGATGCCTGCCTTGTGGAGAGGGGCCGTGAAAGCGCGAACCGCCTTGTTAGGGTTCTCGCCGGCAAGCAGTTGCACTTGCTCGAATGCGCCACCATTGGTCTCGACGCGCGAGAAGCAACCCATCTCAACAAACACGGGTGCTATCTTGGCAAGTTGGTCGGCGCGCGGCTGAAACTTGCCGCTGCTCTGCCACATGTCACGATAGACAAGACTGAACTGAATCTTTTTCTTCATTATATTCCTTAATCTTTACGTTGTGCTAAAAATATACTTATCCCCCATTCGACGTGCAAAATTAGATAAAAATCATCAAAATGGAGATATGCTGTCGCATTTTTTATAATTAATAACTAACTTTGTAGACTGAAAGCAATAATGTGAATAAAAGACCAAGCTAAATAATAATATTTATTTAAAAGATGTCGCATAAACTTGTTTTTATCTTTTGCCTGTTTTTCTGCTCTCTTGCCGCCCTTGTATCGTGCAACACAAAGGAGATGAAAGACGCCGAGAAGCCAGCTTACACGGTAAGGCTGCAAGGCGACAGTGCCGTGTACGGCCTTGCATGTGATGGTTGCAACGACACGATCGTCGTGGTATTGCCGGAGGACAACAGCGACCCCGTGACATACAACATCATGGAAGCCAAGCGGAGGAAACGCGTCTTGGGCAAGGTGCAGATTGGCGACCGCCTTTGCATAGTGTTGAACAAGAAAAACAAGAAGAAGGCCGATGTAGTGGTCGACATCGACAAGCTCGCGGGCATTTGGTGCTATATCGTGATGCCAAAGATGCGCGACGCCGGGCAAATGAGCGCCAAGGCACAGGCGCGCATAATGAACAACATGAGCGACTCGCTCAAGGAAACCTACCTCATACCGCGAGAATATGGTTTCTACCTCAAGCGCGACTGGATAGCGTCGAGCGTAGGCTATGTGGACGACAACAACGCCCTGGCCCAGGAAAGCCCGGTGGAATATCCTCCCTTGGGATTTTTCACAGCTTGGCACCTGTGGAATGGCATGCTCGTGATTACGAGCGGTACGCCTTCGTCAAAAAACAACGGACAAATAGACGTGAAGAGCCTTCAAAACGACACTTGCTCGATAGACTATCTTTATGGCGACTCCTTGGTGTTGTCGAGCGATGGCGTATCGAGAAGTTATTACAGGAAGGAAAACATCAATGACGTGAACCGCAGGGCACAGGCCGTGGCAAACGAGCTGAAGAAAAAGGCCCTGAAGGAAACCGTGAACTAAACAGGCTAATATGGAAAAGAAAATGAACATAGCTGTGGCCGGCACAGGCTACGTAGGGTTAAGCATCGCCACCTTGCTTGCCCAGCACCAACATGTCACGGCGGTAGACGTGGTAAAGGAGAAGGTAGAGATGCTCAAGAATCACATATCGCCAATAAAGGATGAATATGTGGAGCGTTACCTTAAAGATAAGCCTCTCGACATAGACTTTACCACTGATGGCGAGGCGGCTTATCGCGATGCCGATTTCGTGGTCATCGCCACGCCAACCAACTACGACAGCGTGAAGAACTTCTTTGACACGAGCCATGTGGAAGAAGTGATAGAACTCGTATGCAAGATTAACCCCAATGCCATAATGGTGATAAAATCGACCATCCCCGTGGGTTACACTTCGATGGTAAGGGAGAAATTCCACTCCGAGAACATCATCTTCGCCCCGGAGTTCCTGCGCGAGTCAAAGGCCCTTTACGACAACCTCTACCCGTCGCGTATCATCGTGGGCAGGCCAGAGGGCGACGCACGCCTCGACCAGGCCGCACACGTCTTCGCCTCACTGCTTCAGCAAGGGGCCATAAAGCAAGACATTCCAACGCTCTTCATGGGCACCACGGAGGCAGAGGCGGTAAAGCTCTTCGCAAACACTTACCTCGCCCTCAGGGTGAGCTATTTCAACGAGCTTGACACATACGCCGAGGTGAAAGGCTTGTCGAGCCAGAACATCATAAACGGTGTTTGCCTTGACCCACGCATAGGCTCATTCTATAACAACCCATCGTTCGGTTATGGCGGCTATTGCTTGCCAAAAGACACCAAACAACTACTTGCCAACTATAAGGACGTGCCAGAGAACCTCATACAGGCCATCGTGGAGAGCAACCGCACGCGCAAGGACTTCGTGGCCGACCAAGTGCTTCGCAAGGCCGGATATTACAGCTACAACGACCAAAACGCATACAACGCAGCCGGTGAGCACCCTTGCGTGATAGGCGTGTACAGGCTGACCATGAAGTCAAACTCCGACAACTTCCGCCAATCAAGCATACAAGGCGTGATGAAGCGCGTGAAAGCCAAAGGCGCAACGGTGATAATATATGAGCCGACGCTCAAGGACGGCTCCACGTTCTTCGGGTCGAAGGTCGTCAACGACCTTGACGCGTTCAAGGCGCAAGCACAAGCCATCATCGCCAACCGCTACGACAAGGCTCTTGACGACGTGAAACAGAAAGTTTATACCCGCGACTTATTCTTCAGGGACTAAACACCTTACAAACAAAGACATATTTTTCAAACCAAATGAAGACAGATATAGAAATTGCACAGGAAACGACCTTGCGACGTATAGACGACATCGCCAAGGAGCTTGGAATCGACGAGAACCATATTGAGCCTTATGGCCGCTACATCGCCAAGGTATCGCTTGATGCCATCGACGAGGAACGCATGAAGCGTCATAACCTCATCTTGGTGACAGCCATCTCGCCGACAAAAGCCGGCATCGGCAAGACAACGGTATCGGTGGGCCTCGCGCTCGGCTTGAACAAGATAGGCAAGAAGGCCGTAGTGGCCTTGCGCGAGCCTTCGCTCGGCCCTTGCTTCGGCATGAAGGGCGGAGCTTGCGGTGGCGGCTACGCGCAACTGCTGCCAATGGACAAGATAAACCTACACTTCACGGGTGACTTCCATGCCATAACAACGGCAAACAACATGATTGCGGCCCTGCTCGACAACTATCTCTACCAGCACGCCAAAGACGGGTTCCGCCTGAAGACAATACTCTGGAAGAGGGTGCTCGACGTGAACGACAGGTCGCTCAGGCAGATAATAACAGGTCTCGGTCCGCTCACCAACGGCATACCAACGCAAACAGGTTTCGACATTACGCCCGCGTCAGAGATAATGGGCATAATGTGCTTTGCCAAGGACATCGACGACCTGAAGAGGCGCGTCGGCAACATCCTGTTGGGCTTCGATTACCAAGACAAGCCGTTCTACGTGCGCGACATGGGCGTTGAGGGCTCTATCGCCGTACTGCTGAAGGATGCCCTGAAGCCAAACCTCGTGCAGACAACCGAGGGTACGCCGGCAATTGTGCATTGCGGGCCTTTCGCCAATATAGCGCATGGATGCAACTCGGTCGTCGCTACGAAGATGGCCCTCACGCTTGGCGACTACGCCATAACGGAGGCCGGCTTCGGTGCCGATCTCGGCGCAGAGAAGTTCTACGACATCAAGTGCCGCACAGCGGGGTTGCAACCTGCATTGACAGTGCTGGTGGTGACGCTTCAAGCCTTGAAGATGCATGGCGGCGTTGCCTATCAAGACATTAAGGAGCCCAACATTGAGGCTGTCAAACAGGGCTTCTGGAACCTTGACAAGCATGTGGAAAACATCAAGCGTTTCGGGCAAAAGATCGTGGTGGCATTCAACCGCTACAACAACGACACGGAGGAAGAGATTGAAGCCGTGAGAGCTCATTGCCAAGAATTAGGCGTGGGCTTCGCCGTCAACAACGCGTTTGCCGAAGGCGGAAAAGGCGCCGAAGAACTGGCCAACACCGTGGTAAAGACCATAGAAGACACGCCTTCGCCAAAGCTGCAATATCTTTATAAGGACGATGACAGCGTAAAGGACAAGATAGAGGCTGTCGCGAAGAAGATATATGGCGCTGGCAGCGTTAGCTTCGCGCGCAAGGCTGAAACGCAACTCAAGCATATCTACGACTTGGGCCTGTCCGGCCTTCCCGTGTGCGTCGCCAAGACTCAATACAGCTTCTCGGTTGACCCCAAGGCTTATGGCAAGACCGACGGCTTCCATCTCGACGTTGCCGACATCGTGATAAACTCCGGTTCTGGAATGATCGTGGCCATAGCCGGCAATATTTTGCGCATGCCTGGACTTCCTGCCACGCCGCAAGCCAACAACATTGACATTGTGGATGGCAAAATCGTTGGATTAAGCTGATGAGCTCGCGACATTTCCTTTTCATCGTTGTCGCCGTGTGGTCGCTGTTGCTGTCATCATGCTATGAGCACCCCACGGGGCAACGTCCAATGCGCAAGAAGGCCATATCAGAGCGCACCATGGACTCGCTGTCGTTTTTCCAAAAGCACCATTACACTAACAACTACAACTTCGTGGTGCGTGCCGACTCACTTACCCTCCTAAGGCAACTGCCCGAAGAGGAAGCGGCCGGGATGGAGACCGACTCGTTCAGCGTGCGCAAAGGTGATCATTTGGCTGTGGCTGACATCAAGATGATGCCTGCCGACTCCATAGACTCCGTATGGGTGCAATTGGCTAACGACACCTCCGCCTTCGGTTGGACACGGGAAAAGGAAATGTTGCCTCGGGTGATGCCCGACGACCCCATATCGCAATTCATATCTGCTTTTTCCGACTCCCACTTCATCGTGTTTCTCATCGTAGTAGCGGTTTTTGGCACAAGCTACACGCTGTGGAAACTATTCAAGAAGAAGGCATATATCGTTCACTTCCACGACATTGACTCTGTTTACCCCACGATGCTTTCCCTTATCGTGGCAAGCGCGGCCACATTTTATGCCACTATCCAGCTTTTCGCACCACAACTGTGGCAGCACTTCTACTTCCACCCAACGCTGAACCCATTCTCTGTGCCGCCTGTGCTGATGTTGTTCCTGCTTTCCGTATGGGCAATCTTGATAGTTGGCATAGCTTGTGTTGATGACGTGTGCCACAAACTCACGGGAACGCAAGCGGTGCTATACCTCGGAGGACTGGCGGCAGTGTGCGCCATTGACTATATCGTCTTCAGCGTCACCACATTGTATTTTATCGGCTATCCATTGTTAGGCGCCTATATTGCCTTCGCATTGTATCGCCATTGGCGAAACCGCACTATATATATATGTGGCAACTGTGGAAAGCCTATCAAGCACAAGGGGAAATGCCCTTATTGTGGCGCGATAAACGACTGAACTTATTTCTAAAGATTAAAACAATTCACACAGCATGAGCAAGACAGACTTGATGAGGCAACTCGTGTCTGAACTAAACGCGGCTTCTGATGCCTACTATAACGGGCGTGGGGAGTTGATGACTGACCATGAGTGGGACGCCAGATTTGATGAACTGCGCCAACTTGAGCAAGAGACTGGTGTCGTCTTGCCCGACTCGCCTACGCATAAAGTGTCGGCTGATTCGACCGTTGGGCAAAAGGAGGCCCATGAATATCCCGCGCTCTCGCTTGCCAAGACGAAGAAAACAGAAGACCTCGTGAAATGGGCGGAAGACAGGCCTATATGGTTGTCGTGGAAACTTGACGGACTGACCCTCGTGGTAACTTACGACAACGGCAGGCTGACAAAAGTGGTGACTCGTGGCGACGGACATGTTGGCACAAACATAACATACCTGGCACCGGCCATAAACGGCATACAGCCAACGGTGAAATCACGTGGGCATATTGTCGTAAGGGGTGAGGCGGTCATTTCATATGCCGACTTTGAGCAATTCAACCTTGAGAGCGACGAGGAATATGCCAACCCCAGGAACCTTGCCTCTGGCTCGATGACGCTGAAAGACCCCAAGGAAGTAGCCAAACGGCACATTCGTTGGATTCCGTTCACGCTCGTCCATACCGACGAGGACATAACCTCGTGGGGCAAGCGCATGGATTGGCTCAAGGAGATAGACCTCGACTGTGTGGACCATGAGCTGATAGAACATCCCACATTTAATAATGTGAACGAAGCGGTAAACAGATGGTCGCTCAAAGTGACAAACAAGGAAAATCCATATCCTGTGGATGGTCTCGTGATAGCGTACGACGACACCGATTATGCCGCCACGGGATCAGTCACGGGGCATCACGCCACGCGTGCCGGCTTCGCCTTTAAGTGGGCCGACGAGAGTGTCATAACAGAGCTTGACCACATTGAATGGAGTTGCGCGGCGTCTACCATTTCCCCGGTTGCGGTGTTTAAGCCAGTTGAGCTTGAAGGCACTACCGTGAAACGCGCGTCGCTGTGCAACATCAGTGAGTGTGAACGACTGGGCATTGGCGGAAAAGGCACGGAACTGGAGGTAATCAAGGCAAACAAGATAATACCGAAGGTCATAAGCATACGCCAGACACGAGGTGTGCTTGACATACCAAAGACCTGTCCTGTATGTGGCTCGCCAACCGTAGTGGTTGAGAGCGAGGCAAGCAGCACCAAGACCCTTCATTGCACTAACCACGAATGTCCTGCCAAACAGTTGAGGAAGTTCGCCCGATTCGTTTCCAAGCCTGGCGTAAATATAGACGGCATATCCGAACAGACGCTCCAGCGGTTCATAAACCTTGGCTGGATAAAAGATTTCTCCGACATATACAGCATACCAGACCATGCTGCCGAGATAGCGCGCCTTGACGGTTTCGGCGACAAGTCGGCAAACAACATCGTGGAATCCGTGTCAAAGGCCCGCGACGTAGACGCTCAACGCCTGCTTTACGCCCTTTGCATCCCGCTTTGCGGTCAAGACGTGTGCAAGCGGTTGTTGGCTGCACATAAGCTCGAAGACCTCATGAAGATAGTAAGAGGGGAAGACAACGCCGGCTCTTTGTTCGCGCCGGACAAAGTAGCCATACTGTCAGCGATACCGGGTATCGGCCCAGAGAAAGCAAGGCAATTCGTAGCGTGGTTTGAGAACGAGGCTAACATTAAGGTCTACGACAAGCTAATGAGTGAAGTCAACATTAAGCAAGCGCTGCCTGCTTCTGTAGGGGAGTTGTGCAAGGGGTTGACATTCGTTATCACGGGCGACGTGAACCATTACAAGAATCGCAACGACTTGAAGGCCTATATAGAGAGTGAAGGTGGCAAGGTGACAGGATCGGTCAGCAAGTCAACGTCGTACCTTATCAATAATGACATTAACTCCACAAGCACGAAAAACAAGAAAGCCAACCAGCTCGGCATCCCCATCATATCTGAGAATGATTTCATAGATAGATTTACACAAAAAGCATAAACAACATATAAGACAAAAATGAGAATAGATATAATTACCGTCTTGCCCGAAATGATAGAGGGATTCATAAACGAGAGCATACTCGCGCGTGCGCAAAAGAAAGGCCTCGCCGAGATTCACTTACATAACTTGCGAGATTATACTTACGATAAATGGCGACGTGTGGATGACTATCCCTATGGAGGCTTCGCGGGAATGGTAATGCAGTGCGAACCTATTGACAATGCCATATCAGCCCTGAAGAAAGAGCGCGACTACGACGATGTAATCTACGTCTCGCCAGACGGTGAACGTTTCGACCAGAAAATCGCCAACGACATGAGCCTACAAGAAAACCTGATTATCCTGTGCGGGCACTACAAAGGCATTGACCAGCGTGTAAGAGACCATTTGATAACACGTGAGATAAGCGTTGGCGACTTTGTGCTTACCGGTGGCGAGCTCGCTGCCGCGGTAATTGCCGATGCCGTGGTCAGACTTGTGCCTGGCGTGATAAGCGATGACCAAAGCGCACTTTCAGATTGTTTTCAAGATGATTTGCTTGCTGCTCCAATCTACACTCGCCCTGCCGACTACAAAGGATGGAAGGTGCCAGACATACTGCTGTCGGGTAACGAGGCAAAGATAAAACAGTGGGAAATGGATCAAGCTCTTGAGCGTACCAAGAGGTTGAGACCCGACCTGCTGAAATAATAATGGCTGAATATCCACGGTCGTTCAATAACGGACAATTCAGGTATAATCATTGTTAATTATTGGGATTGCACGCACCATTTACAATTTTTATGATTAACTTTGCGTGCATAAAAGGAAAGTTGGCAGAGTGACCGAATGCGCTAGACTCGAAATCTGGTATACCCATTACGTGGTATCGGGGGTTTGAATCCCTCACTTTCCGCCAAATGTATTTTTAGGGAAGTCCGAATAGGGCTTCCCTATTTTGCTCCATGCGAGCGAGATGGATAACATAAACCTTCTAAGTTATTAATTATTAGGAATATATAGGAAAGGGGTTAGTATTTTTGTGACGTAGCAATATGCAAGAACATGGATAAACACATACTTACATAACGATACACATACTGTACACCCAAAACCGTGTTTCTGTACACACGTTGGCAAAATGTTAACAATTTTATAAAAGCTAAAATACTAACCGCTCATACTCAAACGCTTTAAGCCGCCATTGCACACCCCATTTCTTTGAAAAGAACGAAGAATACATAACGCTACCACGATGTGGTACTCTCAATACCACGGTGTGGTACTCTCAATACCACGGTGTGGTACTCTCAATACCACGGCGTGGTACTCTTAATACCACGGTGTGGTACTCGCCGTACCAAGCCGTGATGATTTTTTGGTACTGTCGGCAAGGATGCGAAAAATAATGTTAAATTATCGTCGCGCAAAAAACAGCGTATTCATTTTTTACCTATTTTTGTATAAGATAAGCTGCATCTCAGCTAAAATTCAAGCAAGCTTGATTTTCTGCGTTCGATTTGCACTATCTTTGCAGCCGAAAACCAATTAAACAAATCGTTAATCTTTTTACAAAATTCTTGCGCTATGAGGATAGGAATACCAAAAGAGATGAAGAACAACGAGAACCGCGTTGGCATGACTCCCGCGGGCGTTGCCGAGTTGACAAAACATGGCCACACGGTCTACGTGCAGCATACGGCTGGCGAGAACAGTGGCTTCAGCGACGAGGAATACGAGAAGGTGGGCGCCGAGATTCTGCCCGACATCAAGGATGTCTACGCCCAGTCGGAAATGATAGTGAAGGTAAAGGAGCCCATCGAGCCGGAATATGACCTGATAAGGAAAGGGCAGTTGGTTTTCACCTATTTCCATTTCGCTTGCGACAAGCCTCTTACCGATGCGATGATAAAGAGCGGTGGCGTTTGCCTTGCCTACGAGACGGTGCAAAAGGCAGACCGGTCCTTGCCGCTGCTCATACCCATGAGCGAGGTGGCCGGCCGCATGGCCGCCCTCAACGGCGCGTTCTACCTGCAGAAGACCAAGGGCGGCAAGGGCAAGCTCATTAGCGGCGTGCCTGGCGTGAAGCCTACGAAGGTGCTGGTGCTCGGTGGCGGCACCGTGGGCGAGGCGGCCGCGAGGATGGCGGCGGGAATGGGTGCCGACGTCACGATAACCGACATATCGCTGCCCAGGCTGCGCCAACTGGAGAATGAGCTGCCTGCCAACGTGCACGCTCTCTATTCCACCGAGCACAACATACGCAAGGAACTGCCCGACGTGGACATCGTGATAGGCTCTGTGCTCGTGCCTGGCGACAAGACTCCGCATCTCATCACGCGCGAGATGCTCGGCCTGATGGAGAAGGGCACCGTGCTCGTGGACGTGGCGATTGACCAAGGCGGCTGCTTCGAGACATCCCACCCGACGACACACAGCGACCCGGTCTACGAGGTCGACGGCATAGTGCACTATTGCGTGGCCAACATCCCCGGAGCCGTGCCCAACACTTCGACCATGGCACTGACCAACGCCACGCTGAAGTATGCCGTGGCATTGGCCGACAAGGGCTGGCGGCAAGCCTGCAAGGACGACGAGGCCCTGCGCAAGGGCCTGAACATCGTGGACGGCAAGGTGACTTTCAAGGCCGTGGCTGACGTGTGGAACCTGCCCTACGAGCCCATAGAACTATAAAAACGCCCTAAGGCGTGGCTTATCATTAGCCAGAGTTAGATAAGGCCGTGTCCATCTCCGACTATATCCAGACCCAACCGTTGCTGCCAGTGGCCGCGACGTTGTTGCTGGGGATTGTGGTCGGGGATGGGCTTTTTCGTTTCTTGCCCATCCTACCATCATGGTCTATGCTCGTTTGGCTATCGCTGATGGCTTCATGCCTCTGCGTTGAGGCGTTGTTGAGGCGCAAGCCCTACGCGCAAAGTCGGCTGCTGCTCATCGCAGTCTTCCTTGCCGGCATGACCTTGGCTGACAGGGCCCAACGCCAAGCGGCTTTTCCTTTCCGCGAAGATTGCCAGATGAGCTATGAGGCCGTGGTGACCGCCGAGCCACAAGTCAGGGGCAAGACGCTGGTTTGCGACCTCGCGCTTGTGTCGATAGAAGGGCGGCAGCTTGACAAGGCCGTAAACGTGAAGGCGCACATCCTGCGCGACACCATCACCGGCGACTGGAGACGCATAAGGTTGGGAAGCGGCATAGAGGCGAGGTCGGCCATGGAGCCTCTCAGAAACTACCACAAGGGCAACTTCGACTACGCGCGCTGGCTCAGCTGCCACGGCTTTCGCGCGAGCACTTTCGTGTATGTCACCGAATGGCGAACGGCGAAGGTCAGCCTAAAGCCGATGACCACGATGGAGCGTCTGCGGCTCAAGGCCATGGGCATAAGGCAAAGGCTCGTGGCACAGCTCAACCTTGGCAACGACGCGCGGCAACAGTCGGCCGTCGTGGCGGCGATGGTGCTGGGCCACAAGCAAGGCATCGACCGCGACATGAAAGACGCCTTTTCCGTGTCGGGGGCTTCACACGTACTGGCTCTCTCCGGATTGCATCTCGGCATAATCTACTGCATCCTGACCTTGCTCCTGGGAAGGCGACGCCAGCATGGATGGCTCACGCAGGCCGTGGTCGTGCTCTCGCTGTGGCTTTACGTGCTGCTCGTGGGCATGACGCCCAGCATCGTGCGCTCAGCCATAATGCTGTCTATCCACTCGCTTTGCATGGTCGGCGGAAGGGAGAACATATCAGTCAACACGCTCTGCCTGGCTGCCATCAGCCTGATTGTGGCCAACCCCATGTGCGTGTGGGACTTGGGGTTCCAGTTGTCTTTCCTTGCCGTGCTGTCCATCGTGACTCTCTATCGGCCCATAAGCCATTTGCTGCCCAAGGACGGCCGGCTGACAGGCCTTAGCGGCGTTGACATGTTGCTGAAGGCCATCTGGTCGACGGTGGCGGTGTCGCTGGCGGCGCAGGTTGGCACGGCACCTTTGGTGGCTTACTATTTCGGACGTTTCTCTTGCTGTTTTCTCTTGACCAACCTCGTGGTGATGCCATGCGCCACAGTCATCATCTATTGTGCCCTGGCCGTCCTCCTGACGTCGTTTCTGCCCGTGGTCAACCACCTGTTGCTCATCGTGCTTGGCCGCTGTTCCGCACTGCTGATAACGGCCGTGACCCACATCGCCGCCCTCCCCGGCGCGAGCGTGGAAGGCATAACTATTAACGCGACGGAAACAGGGTGCGCCTATGTCCTGATAGGCATAGCGTGCACCCTGATATGTCATGTCTCAAAGTTGAGAGGCCTAAGCAAGCTCGACGCGTTCAGCAAATGACGCATAGGAGACAGGAGTATGGGATGGACAGAAAAAAAGAGGGTGTGTCAAAACTCCCAATATAAATAAAAAAACTTGTTGTACGTTCTT
>ERZ1673741.387-NODE-387-length-51653-cov-6.040912_pt1 | contig 51653 bp, 36 predicted proteins | sample MGYA00580209_ERZ1673741 | MGnify/ENA primary metagenome ERZ1673741 (study PRJEB41218, sample SAMN15661754) | gut metagenome | host: Homo sapiens | place: Canada: London | collected 2015-08-20/2019-03-30 | study: EMG produced TPA metagenomics assembly of... | reverse complement strand
AGTCTTCCATGTAGTCCTTAAGACGGCCGGAGCGGCTCGGGTGACGGAGCTTGGCCAAGGTCTTGGACTCGATCTGACGGATGCGCTCGCGCGTGACGCCGAACTCACGGCCGACTTCCTCGAGTGTGCGCGGGTGGCCGTCCTCCAGGCCGAAGCGGAACTTGATGACCTTGCGCTCGCGGTCCGCGAGGGAATCGAGGACCTGGTCGAGCTGCTCGCGGAGCATGGAGTCGGATGCGGCCTCGGGAGGCGCGACGGCGGTGGAGTCCTCGATGAAGTCGCCGAGCTGGGAGTCCTCCTCCTCGCCGATCGGGGTCTCGAGGCTGACGGGCTCCTGACTGATCTTCTGGATCTCGCGCACGCGGTCGGGGCTCATGCCCATCTCGGCGCCGATCTCCTCGGGAGTCGGGTCGCGGCCGAGGTCCTGGAGCAGCTGGCGCTGGACGCGGATGAGCTTGTTGATGGTCTCGACCATGTGGACCGGGATGCGGATGGTGCGCGCCTGGTCGGCGATGGCGCGGGTGATGGCCTGGCGGATCCACCACGTCGCGTAGGTCGAGAACTTGAAGCCCTTGGTGTAGTCGAACTTCTCGACCGCGCGGATGAGGCCGAGATTGCCCTCCTGGATGAGGTCGAGGAACAGCATGCCGCGGCCGACGTAGCGCTTGGCGATGGAGACGACCAGGCGAAGGTTCGCGCTGATGAGCTGCTGCTTGGCGTCGAGGCCCACGGACTCGATGCGCATGAGGCGGCGCTGCTCGGCGCGGGTGAGCTTGAGCTCGCCATTCTCGGCGGCCTCGAGCTTCTGGGTCGCCTCGGTGCCGGCCTCGATCTTCATCGCGAGGTTGACCTCCTCGGAGGCGGTCAGCAGGTCGACCTTGCCGATCTCCTTGAGGTACATGCGGACCGGGTCGCCGGTGAGCATGACGGTCGAGGTGTCCACACGACGGGCGCGGGCGCGGCTCGAGCGCTTGGGCTTGGAAGCCTTGGCCTTGGGGACGGAGCGCAGTGCCTCCTTGACGGCCTTGGCCTCGCTCACGGCCTCGACGTCGCGGTCCTCGTCGCCGAACTCGTCGTTGCCGTCCTCGTCGTCATCGTCGTCATCGTCGTCGGAATAGTCATCGGAGTCGGAGTCGTCGGTCGCGGAGTAGGAGTCGCCCGAGGAGTCCGCGTCGGACTCGACGACCTCGACGCCCTTGGCGCGGATGCTCTCGTAGACGTCGTCGAGCTCATCGCCGTCGACGTCGATCTCCTGCAGGGCGAGCTGGACGTCGTCCTCGCTCACGCTGCCGTCCTTGGCATCGCCCACAAGGTCCTCAACGACCTTCTCGAGCTCATCGGAAAGCTTGACCTCGTCTTTGGTCTTCTTGGCTGCCACGTATATCCCTTCGACGCATGAACTTTCTTATATTACCCAAAAACTACGCGTTGTTAGTCGACGATAAGCACTCTCGCAAATCGTTCGCCCTCGATTGCAGGCGAGCGGCTTCGGCATAGAGCTCCTGGGCCTCGTCGCCGTACGCGTCGGGGACCGAGCGGAGCTTGCCGCGGATCTGGCGCACCCGCCGCTGGCACGAGAGCCACTCGAGCGTGTTCACGATGAGCTCGAGCTTCTGGCCCTCCTCCATGCCCGCCTCGCCCATGACGCGCCCCGCGGAGAGCACCTGCGGGGCCGACTCGCACGCGGCCGTGGCGGCGGCGACGACGTCTGCGGGCGATGCGCCCACGGGCGTGGAGAGCATCGCCCAGGCCATGACCTCGTGGCGAGAGTCCGCCCACGAGATGTCCGCCAGGCGCTCGGCGTAGGCCTTGACGGGGTCGGGGCCGGCGGCCAGGGCGCACAGGAGCTCTTGCTCGCAGGCGAGCTGCATGCGCTCCTCCTCGGAGAGCCGGTAGCGCGGGGCCGCGGGGGCGGGCGCCGCGGCCGGCGAGAAGCCCGTCCCGGCTGCCGCAGGCTCGCCGTAGCCGCCGCCGTAGCCGCCCGCGTCGCCGTATGCTTCCGCGGGGACGTCTTCGTAGGCCTCGGCGGGCACGTAGTCGTAGCCGTCCTCGTCCGACGCGTACGGCGCGGATGACGCAAGGGCGGGCGCGCCCGCACGTCCCCCGCCCGAGACCGCTTTTGCACGCGGTCCGCCGTCGCGGTAGCCGCCGGAGCGCCCGCGGCGCGGCGAGGAGCCGGAGTCATCGCGCGGCATGGGCGCGTCGCGGATGGCGTCCTTGACGTCGCCCAGGTCCATCTGGAGGGCGTCTGCCAGCCGTGCCGCGTACTCGGGCATCACGACGGACTTCTTGAGCGGCGCGAGGACCTTGGCCATCGACTCGAGGACCGCCACGCGCGCCCCGGGGCTGCCGAGGTCGGCGCCCGCGAGCCGCTTGTCGAAGACGAAGTCCATCAGGGGCCGGGCGGCGTCGAGCAGCGGGCGCAGCTCGTCTGCCGGGTGGGCCTGGAGGAACTCCATCGGGTCCTGGTTGTCCGGCAAAACGACGCAGCGCAGCTCTGCGGAGGTCTTGTCGATGAACTGCACGGCGCGCTCGGCCGCGCGCTGACCCGCGGCGTCGCCGTCGAACATGCAGATGATGCGGTTCACGCGCTGGCGCTCCATGAGCTTGATGTGGTCGAGGCGGAAGGCCGTGCCGAGCGCCGCGACGGCGTTCGTGAACCCGTGCTCGTGCATGCTGATGACATCGGTGTAGCCCTCGCAGACGATGGCCTCGCCGGTGGCTGCCATGGTCTCCTTGGCGCGGTCGTAGGCAAAGAGGTGCTTGCCCTTGTTGAACACCGCGGTGTCGCGCGTGTTCACGTACTTGGCCGTGTCCTTCTTTGGACCGATGACGCGTCCGCCGAACGCGATCGCGCGCCCTTGCTCGTCGCAGATGGGAAACATCACGCGCTCGAAGAATCGATCGACCGCGCGGCCGCCCCGGTCGAGCGCGAGGTCGGCGGCGATCATCTCGGCGGGCAAGAAGCCCTTGGAGCGCAGGTGCGCGACGAGGGAACCGCGCCCCGGAGCGTAGCCGAGACCCCAGCGGCGGCAGACGTCGCCGCCGAACCCGCGCGACGCGAAGTAGGCGCGCGCCGAGTCGGGGCCCTCTCCCCTGCCGCGCATGAGCATGGTGGCGTAGAAGGACTGGGCCTCCGTGAGGCACTCGATCAGGCGGTTGCGCCTGGGGCCGCGCCGGCCGCCGCGCTCCTCGGCGAGCTCGATGCCCGCGCGGTCGGCGAGGTAGCGGATGGCATCGGGGAAGTCGAGGTTCTCGCGCTTCTGCACGTAGCTGAAGACGTCGCCGCCCTCGCCGCAGCCGAAGCAGTGCCACAGCCCGGTGTTCGGGTTGACCTTGAAGGAAGGGCTCTTCTCGCCGTGGAAGGGGCAGCAGCCCCAGAACTCCTGGCCGCGCTGACGCAGCTCGACCGTCTCGGCCACGAGCTGCACGAAGTCTGTCGCCTGTCGGACCTTCTCTTTGTCCTCGTCGGTGATCATGCGGGCCTACCCTCCTCCTGATTTCCTCGGCGGGCCCTTTGGGCTGGGCACCGTCTAAGTTACCGCGAGCTTTTGCGCGCGCGACCGCGGGATTCAGCCCGCAAGCCGGTACGCCGGGACGTCACCCCCTACAAAGAAACCCCGCGCTCGCCGAGCGCCTTCGCCGTCCAGTCGACGTTGGCGAGGACGGTGCGCTCGAGCTCGGCGAGCGAGTCGAAGGGGCGCGAGGCCCTAAGCCAGCGCAGGAAGCAGACGCCGACCGTGCGCCCGTAGAGGTCGCCCTCGAAGCCGATGAGCGTGGCCTCGAGGAAGCGCGCGCCCTCCTGCCCCGGCTCGAAGGTCGGCGGGCGGCCGACGTTGATGGCGGCCGCATAGGCGACCGGGCGTCCCTCGCCAGCTCCGCCGGATTCGTTGCCGTCGACGGGCGCGCCGTCCGGGCTTTCGACGGCGCGGCCCGCGCCGACCGTCACATACCCGGCGTAGACGCCCTCGGCGGGAAGCTCGACGCCCCCTTCGACCTCGACGTTGGCCGTCGGGAAGCCGAAGGCGGTGCCTTCTCCCCTCCCGTGGGCGACGCGGCCGGTGACGCTGTGCGGGCGCGTGAGCAGGCCCGCGGCCTCTTCTACCTTGCCCTCGGCCAAGAGCCCGCGGATGCGCGTGGCCGTGACCGGGGCGCCGCCCGCGCGTGAGAGCCCGACGCCGATGACGCCGAAGCCGAGGCTCCCCCCGAGCTCGGCGAGCGCGCGGACGTCGCCCGCGCCCCGGGCGCCCAGGCGGAAGTCCTCGCCGACCACGATGGCCTGGACCCTCGCGATCCCGAGGAGCACCTCGCGGACGAAGCGCTCATACGTAAGGCGCGCGAGCTCGGGCGTGAACCGCAGGACGCAGACGCAGGCGTGGCCTGCGGCCTGGATACGCCGCCAGCGCGCCTGCGCGGGGATGAGGTCCATGTTCGCCGGGCCGCCCAGCACCGCCGCCGGGTCGGGCGAGAAGGTCACGACCACAAGCCGGCAGCCGCGCGCGACGGCCTCGGCCTCGGCGCGGTCGAGAAGCGCCTGGTGCCCGAGGTGCAGGCCGTCGAAGGCCCCGATGGCCATGACGGCAGGCTCGTCGAGCGCGGGAAAGGCGCCGGTCGCCGCGCTGATGTGAACGGTCCCCTGGGCCACGCCGCCGGCGAGGCTCACGTCCCTGCTCGTCCCGTCGGAGCCGCCAACGCCGAGCGCGTCGCGCACGAGCGCGGCGGCGCGGCCGGCATCGATCGGGGAAGCGGGGGAAAGCGCGAGGAGCTCATCGCCGAGCATCAGCGCACCCCTTCGATGGCCTGGGGGAAATTCACGTCGCACACGAGGTCGGTGCCCCTGCGCTGCCAGATTCCCGCGAGCGCGCCGTCCCAGACGAGCGCGACCTTCTCGCAGGGCTTGGGCTCGCGCTCGGACTCGCCGTCGCGGACGGAGCCCATGGCGATCCTGCGCCCGCACGAGATGTCGGCGATCTCGGATATGTCCACGGCTCGAGACGGCAGCCCGAGGGCGACGACCGGGTCGAGCATGTGCTCGGCCACGAGCGCGGCGCCCTGCTCCGCGAGCTCCTCGAGCCCGACGCAGTCGTCGAGGCCGACGTCGCCCGCAGACGTTCGCACGAGCCCGCACAGGTGGGCGCGCGTGCCGAGGCCGAGCCCCAGGTCGCGAGCGATGCCGCGGATGTAGGCGCCCTTGCTCACGTCGAAGTCGGCGACCCAGACGAGCGGCTCGTCCCCGCCGCCCTCGATGCCCGCGAGCTGGGCCTCGTTGATGGTTATGTGCCGAGCCGCGAGCTCGACCGCCTGGCCCTCGCGAGCCATAGCGTATGCGCGCTTGCCGCCCACGCTCACGGCGGAGTACGCAGGCGGGACCTGGTCGTGCTCGCCCACGAGGCCGGCCAGAAGCGCTGCGGCGATATCGGGGTCGGAGAGCTCTGCCGGCACCTCGGCGCGCTCGATGACCTCGCCCTCGGCATCGTCGGTGTCGGTCTGGGACCCGAACTCGATACGAGCCCGGTACGACTTGCGATCGAGCGTCAGCAGGCCGAGAAGCTTCGTGGCCTGGCCGATACCCACGACGAGAACGCCGGAGGCGGCGGGGTCGAGGGTGCCGGCATGGCCGACGCGCCGCTCGCCCACCGCGCGACGGACGCGGTTAACGACGTCGTGGCTGCTCATGCCGACGGGCTTATTGACGGCGAGAAGCGCGTTCACCGCGCTCGGGCCGCGCCTCAATGCTTCTCCGCGGGGACGGGCGCCGCGGCGTCGGCGGCGTCGGCGGACTCGAAGAGCGCGTGGAGCTTGGGCAGCGCGGCCGAGAGCGCCTCGTCCACGGTGCCCTCGACGGTGAAGCCGGCCGCCGCCTTATGGCCGCCGCCGCCGAGCTCACGGGCGATGCCAGAGATGTCGAGGCCGCACTTGGAGCGGAGGTTGCCGCGGACCTTGCCTCCGGGGACCTCCTTGAGGAAGAGCGCGACCTGGGTTCCGTCGACGCAGCGGACGAGGTCGACGAGGCCGTCGCACTCGGCGACCGGCACCTCGTTGGTCTTGAAGTCGGCGGTCGTGGCGTAGCTGTACGAGAGCCTCCCCTGCTCGAAGGTGGTGATGCGCGACATCACCACGGCGCACAGGTGGATGTAGGCGAGCCGGTCGCTCTGGTAGACGTGCAGGGCGATCTCGGACGGGGACGCGCCGGCATCCACGAGCAGGCTCGCGACCTCGAAGGCCTCGCCGTCCGCGTTCTGGTACTGGAAGCGGCCGGTATCCGTGACGATGGCGCACATGAGGTTCTGGGCCATCGTAGGCGTGAGCTCGATGCAGCGATGCACCGCGAACTCGGTGACGATGACGCCGGAGGCGGCGGCCAACGGCCTCACCACGCCGGCGTCCCAGAAGGGGTCCGAGCTGGGGTGATGGTCGAGGACGCCCACCTTGGCGGAGCGCTCGAGCACCGCCCGGGCATCGTTTAAGCGCCCGGGCTCGGAAAGGTCGACGCAGATAAAGAGGTCCGGGTCTCCCTCGTAGTCGGCCGCGCGCACGACGCGCTCCACACCCGGCAGGAAGCCGTAGGTACGGGGCACCACGTCGTCGTCGGCTAGAAGCACGCTCACGCGCTTGCCCTCCCAGCCGGCCTCGATGATCTCGGCCAGGGCGAGGGTGGAGCCGATGGCGTCGCCGTCCGGCGACGTGTGCGCGCAGACGGCGATGTCGGTGGCCTCATCGATGAGGGCGGCCAGGGCATCGAACTGCTCAGCCTGGCCGTCCATGTTGGAGATGAGCATCAAGGTTCGTTCTTCCTTCGGATTACGCTTCGTCGGGCTCGGGGGCGTCCTCGGGCGCCTCGGCGGGGCCGGCCGCGGCGTCGGGCGCCGCGACCGGGTAGCCGAACTCGTCCTTCTCGACGCCGAGGGTCGGCGGGACCACCTCGAGGGCGCGGGCGATGCGCTCGGCCTCGTCGGTGGAGGTGTCGATGCGGAAGTCGAGCTCCGGGGTCACGCGCCAGCCGAGGCTGCGGCCCAGAAGCGAGCGGATGCGGCCGCGGGCGCGCCCGAGGGCGGCCTCGACCTCATCGTAGCGCTCGGCGTCGCAGGTAAAGAAGGCGCGCATGAAGGACTTGTCGACCGAGACCTCCACGCCCGTGACGGTCACGAGCGCGAGGTCGGGATCGGAGATCTCGAAGAGCAGGATGTTGGCGAGCTTCTCGCGCGCCTGCTCGTTGACCCTGCGGGAGTTGCGGTTCTGCTTCATGGCCTACTCCGTACGGGCGACCTCGTCGATGCGGTACGCCTCGATCTGGTCGCCGGGCTTGATGTCCTGGAAGTTCTCGAGGCCGATGCCGCCCTCGGTGCCGGAGCGCAGGCTCTTGGCCTCGTCCTTGTAGTGGCGCATGGACGCGATCGAACCGTTGTAGACGACGATGCCGTCGCGCACGAGGCGCACGGAGTCGGTCGCGGCGATCTCGCCCTCCTCCACGCGGACGCCGGCGGCGATGCCGACCTTGGGCACCTTGAAGGTGTCGAGGACGGTGGCCATGCCGGTCGAGACCTCGACCTCGGTCGGCTTCAGCATGCCGATGCGGGCAGCGTCGAGGTCCTCGAGGGCCTTGTAGATGACGTCGTAGCAGCGGATCTCGACACCGTCGCGCTCGGCGAGGTTGCGGGCCTTCGCATCGGGGCGCACGCCGAAGCCGATGATGATGGCGTTGGAGGCGTCGGCCAGGACGACGTCGGTCTCGTTGATGGCGCCGACCGCGGCGTGGATCGTGTTGATGCGGACCTCGGACTGGTCCATCTTGTCCAGCGAGTCCTGGAGAGCCTCGATGGAACCCTGGACGTCAGCCTTGATGATGAGGTTGAGCTCCTTGACGTCGGCGTCGGCCATGGTGGCAAAGAGGTTCTCGAGCGTGACGTGCTTGACGCGGTTCTGCTCCTCGATGCGGGCCTTGAGCGCGCGCTGATCGGCGAGGTCGCGGGCCTCGCGGTCGTCCTGGAACACGCGGAACTCGTCGCCGGCGTTCGGCACGGACTGCAGGCCGAGGATCTCGACGGCGTCGGAGGGGCCGGCCTCCTCGACCGGGCGGCCCTTGAAGTCGAGCATGGCGCGGACGCGGCCGTAGGTCATGCCGGCCACGAGGGCGTCGCCGATGTGCAGGGTGCCGCGGGTCACGAGGACGGTCGCGACCGAGCCGCGGCCCTTGTCGAGCTTGGCCTCGAGGACGTTGCCGGAGGCGAAGGTGCCCGGGTTGCCCTTGAGCTCGAGGACGTCGGCCTCCAGAAGGACGGTCTCGAGCAGCTCGTCAATGCCGATCTTCTTTTTCGCGGAGATGTTGACGAACATGTTCTGGCCGCCCCACTCCTCGGGGACGATGCCGTACTCGGTGAGCTCCTGGCGGACCTTGTCCGGGTTCGCGCCGGGCTTGTCGATCTTGTTCACGGCGACGACAATGGGCACGCCCGCGGCCTTCGCGTGGTTGATGGACTCGATGGTCTGGGGCATGACGCCGTCGTCGGCGGCGACGATCAGGATGACGATGTCGGTCACCTTGGCGCCGCGGGCGCGCATGGCCGTGAAGGTCGCGTGTCCCGGGGTGTCGATGAAGGTGATCTTGCGGCCGTTGATGGTGACCTGCGAGGCGCCGATGGCCTGCGTGATGCCGCCGGCCTCGCCCTCGGCGACGCCGGTGTGGCGGATGGCGTCGAGCAGGGAGGTCTTGCCGTGGTCGACGTGGCCCATGACGGTGACGACGGGCGCGCGGGGCACGAGGTCCTTCGGGTCGTCGTAGAAGGTGAAGGAGTTCTCCTCCTCCTTGGTCATGACCTTGACGTCTCGGCCGAGGTCGTCGGCCACGAGCTCGATGAGCTCGTCGGACATCGACTCGGTGAGGGTCAGCGGCGTGCCCAGGAGGAACAGGCGCTTGATGATGTCGTTCGCGGGGACGCCCAAGAGCTCGGCGAGCTCGGCCACGGTGGAGCCCTGCGGGACCTTCACGGTATCGAGCTGGCTGATGTCCTGGTCGTTGGCGATGGCTTCCTCGATGCGCTGCTGCTCGGCGGCCTGCTCGGCCTGCTTCTGGCGGCGCTCCTTGCGCTTCTTGCGGCGGCCGGTGGACTCGCGGGAGGCCTCCTCGACGGCCACGCGGGCCTCCTCGAGGACCTTGCTGCGGTTATAGGCCTCGGCCTCGCGGGCCATGCGGGAGTAGCGATCCTCGCCGCCGTCCTCGCCACGGCGGCCGCGCTTGCCCTTGCGGCGGCCGTTGTCGGAGGAGCTGTCGGAGCCGTTGTCGCGGACGGGGGCGGAGGGCACGCCGGCGCGGGGAGCGGGCGAGCCGGAGCGCTTGGGGCCGCGGGACGAGCGGTCGTCGTCCTTCTTGCGGCGGCCGTTGCCCTTGGCCTGGGCCTTGGCGGCCGCGGCCTCCTCGGCCTGCCGCGCGAGGACCTTCTCCTGCTGCGCAATCTGGTCGAGCAGGCTCGAGAAGGACGGCGCCTGCTTGGGGGCGGTGTCCTTCACACGGTTCTTCTCGGCCTCCTCGGCGGCCTTCTTCTCGGCGGCGATGCGCTCGGCCTCGGCCTTCTTGCGCGCGGCCTCCTCGGCGGCGCGGCGGCGCTCCTCCTCGGCGCGCTCCTTCTCGCGGCGGCGCTCGGCCTCAAGGCGCTCCTTCTCGGCCTGCTCGGCGGCGATGCGGGCCTCCTCGGCGGCCTTCTCGGCCGCGGCCTTCTTCTCGGCCTCGATCTCGGCGGCGCGGGCCTCGAGAATCGGCTTGAGCTTCTTTCGGACGATGGAGACGTAGGCGTCCTCCAGCGTCGAGGACGCGGACTTGGCGGGGATCTTCATGTCGGCGAGGTGCTCGAGCATCTCCTTGCTCGACATGCCGTATTCCTTAGCGAGGTCATGTACGCGGGTCTTTGCCATGTGACCTACCTTCCTACACAGATGCGGGCAGCGCCCGGGGCGGATTCGAACGTGGGGCGTTGCGCGCCTAGATCAGGGAGTCGGGATCGTCGGAGACCTCGACGTCGCCGAGGTTCTCGTGGATTCCGCAGAAGCGCGAGCCGGGGCGGGCCTGGTTGCGGCACTGGATGCCGTTCTCGCCGACGTACTCGCAGCGGTGGCCGCCCTCCTCGTCGATGAGGGAGTCGTCGGCCGAGGCGGCGGGGACCTCGCGCATGATGCCGGCGGCCATGGTCTCGTTCTTGATGTCGATGTGCATGCCGGTCAGGCGGGCGGCGAGGCGGGCGTTCTGGCCCTCCTTGCCGATGGCGAGCGAGAGCTGGTCGTCGGGGACGATGACGGTCGCGTAGTTGTCCTCGGGGTCGATGATCACGCGGGAGACGCGGGCCGGGGAAAGCGCGCTGGCCACGCACTTGGCGGGGTCGTCGCTCCACAGGACGACGTCGACGCGCTCGCCGCGCAGCTCAGAGACGACGGTGCGCACGCGGGAGCCCTTGGGGCCGACGCAGGCGCCGACGGGATCGAGGTGGTCGTCGTTGGACGAGACGGCGACCTTGGAGCGGACGCCGGGCTCGCGGGCCACGGAGCGGACCTCGACGACGCCGTCGTAGACCTCGGGGACCTCGAGCTCGAAGAGCCTGCGGATGAGGTCGGGGTGGGTGCGCGAGACGACGATGGAGGGGCGCTGGCGCTCGCCGCGGACGGTCGGCTGGGCGGCGTTGGGGTCGCGGACGCCGATGATGATGGCCTTCAGGCGCTGGTTGTGCATGTAACGCTCGCCGGCGGGGCGCTCGTTGAGCTCCTCGGGGTGACGGCGCTGGTCGAAGTGCGGAAGCTCCGCCTCGACGCCCTCGCGGATCTTGATGATGGTGAAGTCGGGCGTGGTCTGCAGGACGGTGCCGGTGATGATGTCGCCCACGCGCTGCGAGAACTCCTCGTAGATCTGCTGGCGGGCGGCGTTGCGCACGATGGAGCGGATCTCGGCCTTGGCGTGCTGCGCGGCGATGCGGGAGGTTCCGGGAGGCGTGACGTCGACCTCGTCGAACTCGGAGTACTCGCCGGTCTCGGGGTCCTCCTCGCCCTTGGGGACGAGCTCGTAGACGTAGACGCGGCCGGTGGCGCGGTCGATGGTCACGCGCGCGCCGAAGGGCAGGTGCAGGACGTCGGCGTAGCTCTTTGCCAGGGACTGCTCGAGGCGGTCGATCAGGTAGAGCTGGTCGATGTGCTTCTCTTGGCAGAGGAGCTCGAGGGCTTCCATCATCTCAGATGCCATGTGGGTGAATCCTTCCTAGTTCTTCTTTGCTTTCTTGCCCGAGGCGGAGAAGTCGGGCTTTACGTTGCACTTCTTTATGTCGAGAAGGTCGATGGCGACCTGCTCGCCGTCGCAGTCGAGCATGACCTTGCCGTCCTCGCAGCCGAGCAGGCGGCCGGTGAACTTGCGGCGCCCCTCGGTCGCGGTGGTCGAGAGCTGGACGTCGGAGCCGGCGAAGCGGACGAAGTCGCGCTCGCGGCGCAGCGGGCGGGCCATGCCGGGCGAGCTCACCTCGAGGGTGTAGGCGCTCGGGAGCGGGTCGAGCTCGTCGAGCACCTCGCCGATCCAGCCGGTCTCGGCCGCGACCTCGTCGAGGCTGATCGTGGGGGCGTCCTCGTCGGCATGGTCGATGTAGACGCGCACGCAGGGGTTCTTGGTCGCTCCGACGACCTCGACGGCGACGATATCGACGCCGTGCTCGGCGGCGCGCGCCTCGAGGGCCTCGAGGACCTGCAGATCGGTGCCGGCCTTAGCCATGTGACCTCCTTCGGGTTGACATACAGAAAGGAAGCGGGGCGAGACGTTCCACCCCACTTCCTACGATAAAGCATCATTTACGAAGCTATAGTACGAATAATCGCAGCTCAGGTCAAGGTTTGATTTGCGACGGCGGGCGCATGGGCCCCATGGCCTCCATCATAACCCCACAGCTGCAGGCCGGCGTGGGCAGTGAGCCCTGGGCGCGGGCCATGACGCGGCTGCGATCCTTCCCCCGGCGCCGCCCGAAGAATCCGGCGCTACTCCGACCGCAGCGCCTCGACGGGATCCTTCTTGCTCGCGGAGCGCGCGGGGAGCAGGCCCGCCACGACGGTGAGAAGCACGCTGATGCCGATGAGCGCGAGGGCGTCGGCCCACGGCAGGCTCATGATGTTCGGAACGCCCTTGAGCTTCATGACGATATCGTTCACGGGGAAGCTCACGAGCACCACCACGAGGATGGCGAAGACGCCCGAGATCAGGCCCTCGATGAAGGTCTCGGCGTTGAAGACGTTCGCCACGTTGCGCTTCGAGGCGCCGATGGCGCGCAGGATGCCGATCTCCTTCTTTCGCTCGAGGACACTGATATAGGTGATGACGCCGATCATGATGGAGCTCACCACGAGGCTGATGCTCACGAATGCGATGAGCACCATCGAGATCATGTTCACGATGTCGGTGACCGAGCCCATGATGACGCCCATGTAGTCGGTGTAGACGATGGCCTTGTCGTCCTCGCCTGCGGCGCGGGCCTGGTCGTTGTAGGCGTCGATGTGGCCGAGCACGCGCTCCTTGGCCTCGAAGTCACGGGGGAAGATCTTCACGGATTGCGGGTCGGACTCATCGGCATAGCCGAGGGTCGAGAGGTTGTTGTCGTAGGTGAGCTTGCCCGCGTTCGCATAGCTCTGCATGAGCGAGGCGAGGTCGGAGGCATCCATGTTGAAATGGATGGCCTTCGCAAAGGCGTCGCCGTCGACCGAGAAAGCGTCCTGGAGGTTCGCGAGGCTGCCGCTCATCTGGACGGCCGCGTCGGACATCGCGCCCGACATCTGGGTGGCGACCTGGTCCATGGCGGAGGCCATACCGGCCTTGACCTGGGCGGACACGGTCGCGGCGATCTCGTCGCCCATGCGCTTGGTGACCTCGCCCATCGCCTGCTGCAGGTAGGGGGCGAAGGTGTTCGTCATGTAATCGGTCACAGCCTTCTGCATCTTTTCCGCGAGAGCTTGGCCGCCGATGGCCGTGAGCTCCTTCAGGACCTGCTGCGCCTCGGGGTTGTTTGCGAGGTAGGCCTGGAACGCGGCCGAGACCTTCTCGCTGTCCTTGACGTCGAGGCCGAGGCCCTTGAACTCATCGGATTGCAAGAAGCCCGAGAGGAGCTGGTTCGTGAGCACACCCACCTGCTGCATCTGCTCAGGTGTGAGCTGGACGTCGGTGAAGACGTCGGAGAAGTCGGGCGACGGGGCGTTGGCGAAGACGTCGCCGAAATCAAGGTCGCTGCCCACGCCGGAAAGGTCGATGTTCATGCCACTGAGGTCGATGTTCGAGAGGTCGAGCCCGCTCATGTCGAGGCTCATGCCGTCGCCGAGGCCCGAGAGAGCCGATTCGTCAAAGTGGAAGGCGGACTTCATCGCGTCCTCGTCGACCGAGAACATGCTCTGGAGGTCGACGCCCTTCTTTGCGTCCGCCTGGACCTCGTCGAAGGACTTACCCGTGAAGACGTCGACGTCGGGGTTCGCGAGCTGCTGCTGGACGATCTGGGAGCTCGCGGAGCGGGCCATGAGCTCGGTCGTGAGGCCGTGGGTGTAGGCGACGCCCGGCGACAGCGCGTTCGAGCCGCAGGAGCCGTTGGGCTTGACCACGCCGACGATGTGCAGGTCGAGGCCGGAGGAGACCTGGGAGGCCATGTAGTCGGCGTCGTCGGACATGTCGGTCCAGCCGCCCGTCTCGTCGTTCTTGCGATAGCAGTCGGAGGCAGCGAGGACCTTGAAGCTCGTGTTGAGCGCGTCGCCGTAGGTGAAGTCGGCGTCGGTGTCGGGGGTCTCGACGTTGCCGTCGGCGCTCATCGCGCTGCTCACGAGGTCGTTCAGCTCGTTGATGTCGAGGGCGCCGATGCTGTAGAGGGTGTAGTCGCCGACCGTGCCCTTGCTGGAGAGCACGAGGACCGCCTCGTCGGGGGCGCTGGCCCAGCGGCCGGCGACGACGTCGTACTGGGAGTCGAGAAGCGACTGGTCGTCGATCATCTCGTTGAAGACGTTGGTACCCGTCATCATGGTGCCGGCCGTCGCGCCAGAGGAGGCGCCGCCGCTCATGGCCTGCGTCATCGAGTTGGGGACGAGCTTGGTCGGCTGCCCGCCGTCGGCGGACTCGCGGTAGACGATGGGGCTCACGCCGTAGTCGTACTGGACGGCGTTGACGTCGTCGGAGATGCCGTCGCCGCCGGAGTCGAGGAAGGCCTTGAAAGAGCGCATGTCGTTGGACTTGACGCTCGCGAACATGTCCTTGAGCGCGGTGACGACCGGGATGTCCTGGGAGGTATCGGCGGCGCCGGCGCCCGCCTGGGATCCGTCGGAGGAGCCCGAGGCATCGCCGGCGGTCGAGGACTTGTCGCCGCCGAGCATCTCGGACATGTCGTAGCTCTGCTTGGCGATGGTGAGCGGGTAGCTCGAGAGCGTGTCCTCCTCGACCTTGGCGATGTACTCGTTCACGCCGTTGGAGAGCGCGAGGATCGCCGCGATGCCGATGATGCCGATGGAGCCCGCGAAGGCCGTCATGATGGTGCGGCCCTTCTTGGTCATGAGGTTGCGGGCGCTGAGGCCGAGCGCGGTGAGGAAGTTCATCGAGGTGCGGCGGGTCGCCTTGGCCTCGCGGCGCGGCGCGGTGGCGGGATCGAAGGGGTCGGAGTCGTCGGTGATGCGCCCGTCGGCGAGGTTGACGATGCGCGTCGCGTACTCGTAGGCGAGCTCCGGGTTGTGGGTGACCATGATGACCAGGCGGTCCTGCGCGACCTCCTTGAGCAGATCCATGACCTGCACGGACGTCGTGGAGTCTAGGGCACCCGTGGGCTCGTCGGCGAGGACGATATCGGGGTCGTTGATGAGGGCGCGGGCGATGGCTACACGCTGCATCTGGCCGCCCGAGAGCTGGGCGGGGCGCTTATTCACGTGGTCGCCGAGGCCGACGCGCTCGAGGGCCTCGCGGGCGCGCTGCTTGCGCTCGGCGCGGCCGACGCCCGTGAGCGTGAGGGCGAGCTCGACGTTCTCCAGGATGGTCTGATGCGGGATGAGGTTATAGCTCTGGAAGACGAAGCCGATGCGGTTGTTGCGGTAGGCGTCCCAGTCGCGGTCGCGAAAGTCCTTGGTCGAGATCCCGTCGATGAGCAGGTCGCCCGAGTCGAAGTGGTCGAGGCCGCCGATGACGTTGAGCAGGGTCGTCTTGCCAGAGCCGGAGGGGCCGAGGATGGCGACGAACTCGTTGTCGCGGAAGGCGACGCTCACGTCGTCGAGCGCGGTCTGGGTGAACGACTGGGTGACGTACTTCTTGCAAATGTCCTTGAGCTCGAGCATGCGGGGGCACCCTCTCTGGTTTGGTGACTATCCAAGATTACCCAAAGAGGACGCTGATATACCAGCACAAAGCACAGAATGGGGAGGAATGTCCACCCGCGATTGAGGGGCGACGATCGAGCGCGGGCAGGCAGCCCTCGAGCGCGCAGAATCGCCAACGTCCAGCCATCAGGCCGGGTAAGCGAGCCTCCTAGGGCGCGCAGCCGCCAAGTCAGAAGGGCATGCAGCCGACGGGACGAGCGCCCTGAAGGCCGAGGCAGGGCGCGCAGCCGCCAAGTCAGAAGGGCAGGCAGCCCTCGAGCGCGCAAAAACGCCGACGTCCAGCCGCGGAGAGGAGCTGGAGCCAGGGAATTCTGCGCAAGACGGCCACCGCATGGCCTGGCGGCTGCGATTTCTGCGCGAAACGGCCGCCATCGTGGCTGAGCGCCGCGATTTCTGCGCAGAGCGAGCGTTCCCTCGGCTGAACGCCGCGATTTCTGCGCGAGAAGCGCAAAGACGCGAAGCGTGAAGACGAGAAACGCGAAGACGCGCACCTCGCAAAGAAGCCCATGAAGCTATCGAGCGAGGGCGTAGGCCTTCTGCGCCGCGACGCCCGCGCGGGTCAGGAGCTCGTGGTCCACGGCGCCGGAGCCGAGGGCTGCGAGGGCATTCGCGAGGAAGACGTCGACGTCGTCGTCCATGCGGCCGAGCTGCATGGCGCCGAACGCATCGGAGGCGATCCCGCGGACGGCGGCAAGGAGAAGCGCGGTCTCCGGCGACTGGGGCGCGGCGAGGGCGACGGCCCCCTGGGCAACGCCGCGGTGCGCGCTCACGTGCTCGCTGCGGGCACGGACGTCGGCGGCAAGCTCATCGAGCTGGGCGGCGTCGCCGCAGGCGGAGGCGGCGTAGAGCCCCTCGACGACGACGCCGAAGGCGTGGCCGCAGGGAACGAAGCCGGGGACGGCCTCCATAGCGGCGCTCATCGTGGCGCCGAGACCGCAGAGCTCCGCCAGCAGGGCGTCGCGCGAGGCATCAGCGGCCGAGGGAGCGTCGGCGACGGCCTCGACGGGGCCGTGGTTGATCTGTACGTCGGACATTGGTTGGGTCCCTTCTCTTCGGCGCTCCACGAGCGCGACGGGAATTCATGCCCCACCAGTCTACCCAACCCCCGCCCCGCCCCCACCAACACTGGGTGACAGTCATTGGTCGCAGCACTTTTTTGCCACACATCACTGGGTGACAGTCATCGGCTAATGTGTGTCACAAAAACGCTGCTCCCAATGACTGTCACCCAGTGATGGATGGCATCGGATGATGGATGGCATCGGATGATGGGCGGCACAGAAAGCTGCACGCAATGACTGTCACCCAGTGATGGTGGAGGTAGACTGCGTAGATATGAAGAAGGGCCAGAAATACACGCTCGCGGCGGCGGGCATCGAGGTCGAGGTGGAGCGCAAGGCGGTGCGCCGCGTCAACCTGCGCGTGCGTCCCGACGGCTCGGCGCACATGAGCGTGCCCTGGAGCGTAAGTCGCGCGGAGGCGCAGTCGTTCCTGGACGGCCACGCGGAATGGCTCGCACGGGCGATCGGCCGCGTCCGGGCGCGTGAGGCCGAGCGGTCAGGCAGCGGGCTCGGCGCGGGAGGCCTCGTACCGCTCTGGGGGCGCCTCGTTCCCGCGCCGGCAGACGGCGACGTCGCCGGGCTCTACCGTGCCGAGCTCGCCCGAGCGCTTCCCGACGTCGTCGCGCGCATGGAAGCCGCGTCCGGCCAGCACGCCCTTGGGTGGCAGCTGCGCGACATGCGGACCCGCTGGGGGTCCTGCACGCCGGCGACCGGACGCATCCGCGTGAACACCCGCCTGGCGGCCTACCCGCCGACCTGCCTCGACTACGTCGTCGCGCACGAGCTCACGCACCTCGCGGAGCCCCCGCACAACGCCCGCTTCCACCGCCTGCTCGCCCTCGCCTACCCCGACGAGGCCGCCGCGCGCGCACTTCTTCGCAAAGAGGCCCGCGACGTGGCCGACTGGCATCTCGGCTGAGCCCCTCCCCGACACAGCCATTTAACCGCCGCACAACACTAGTTCACTCCGCCGAAACTCCCTCCCCCGCCGCGCGAAACACGCGCCGCGCACCATAGGGCCATGCCCTGCCCGACCCGAGCACCACCACAGAGAGGGGCGGCCTATGCCATCCGATGCCCCCGTGTACGAGAGCCTGCTTTCGCACACGCCGAAGATCAACCAACAGCTCGCGCGCTACGGCGTGAAGTTCGGCCTGTACAAGAACGGCGAGTTCAACGAGCGGCTCTTCCCCTTCGACGCCATACCCCGCGTCATAAAGAAGGACGTCTGGGCAACCCTTGAGCGCGGCCTCGCGCAGCGCGTCGACGCCCTCAACGCCTACCTCGCCGACGTCTACGGCGCCAAGCAGATCATCCGCGACGGCGTCGTGCCCGAGGATTTCGCCTTCGCGAGCTCCGGCTACCTGCCCCAATGCGAGGGGATCGTCCCGCCGGGCGGCATCCACAGCCACATCAGCGGCATCGACCTCGTCGAGGGCGAGGGCGACGAGTGGTTCGTCCTCGAGGACAACCTGCGCATCCCGTCGGGGGCTTCTTACCCGCTCGTGGCGCGCCAGCTCTGCCGCCGCTGCGACGCCGAGACCTTCCGCGGAGCGGCCATCGCGGACAGCCGCGACTACGGCGAGCGCCTGTGCCGCGTCCTCGACAACGTGAACACCGGCGGCCTCAACGTCGTCCTCACGCCCGGGCGCTACAACTCCGCGTACTTCGAGCACACCTACCTCGCCGAGAAGGCCGGCGCGGTCCTGGCCGAGCCGCAGGAGCTCTTCGTCGAGGACGAGCGGCTCTACTACCGCGGCGGCGCGGGCAAGCAGCTCGTGGGCGCCGTCTACCGGCGCCTCTCGGACGAGTTCCTCGACCCGCTGTGCTTCCGCGCCGACTCACTCATCGGCGTGCCGAACCTCATGAGCGCCTACCGCGCGGGCAACGTCGCCGTCCTTAACGCCCCCGGCAACGGCGCGGCCGACGACAAGGGCATCTACTACTTCGTGCCCCGCATGGTCGAGTACTACCTCAACGAGAAGCCCATCCTCAAGAACGCCCCAACCTACCTGCCGTTCTATCCCGACGACATGGCCTACGTGCAGGACCACGCCGACTCGCTCGTGATCAAGGACGTCGCCGAGGCGGGCGGCTACGGGGTCATCTTCGGAAGCAGCCTCACGGAGCAGAAGCTCGAGGACCTGAAGGCCCTCATCCGGCGCGAGCCGCGGCGCTTCATCGCCCAGGAGGTGGTCGACTTCCTGTGCCTGCCGACCTACATCGACGGCGAGATCGTGCCGCGCAAGGCGGACCTGCGCGCCTTCGTGCTCTCCGGCGCGCGCACCGAGGTCTGGCCGAGCGGCCTCACGCGCTACTCGCGCGAGGAGGGCTCCGCCATCGTCAACTCGTCCCAAGGAGGAGGGTTCAAAGACACATGGGTTCTCTCGTAGTATCCGGGGCGCCGGGCGCGCCCTTCGCATTCGTGATCTCGCTCGAGAGGGCCGACCACCTGCTGTGGCTCGGCCGCTACGCAGAGCGGGCCTACACCACGCAGAAGTTCATCCTCTCCGCCTACGACCAGGCCCTCGACGGCCAAGGCGACGACTGGAAGGAAAGCCTCGAGGAGCTCGGATTCGACGACGAGGCCGAGACCCCGCGCGAGTTCTTCCGCGCGTGCATCTTCGACGCGGCGTGCCCAGCGTCGATCGCGCAGGCGCTCGACGCCGCCTACGACAACGCCGTGCGCCTGCGCGACGTGCTCGGCACCGAGTCGCTCGGCTACGTACAGATGGCCGTCGACGCCCTCGCTGCGGCGCAGGCGAGCGACGCTCCCCTGCTCGACCTGCAGCTCATTCAGGACAACATCATGGCGTTCAAGGGCTGCGTCGACGACTTCGTCGAGTCGGACGCCGCGTGCAACCTCATCAAGTGCGGGATCTCGGTCGAGAGGATCGACCTCTACGCACGCCTCTCGTACAAGCTCGGCCGCGTGCGCCAAGAAGTGCACCGCCTCGCGGCGCGCGTGAACCGCACCGGTGCCCCGTACAGCCAGGCGGACCTCAAGGCGCTGGTCGAGCTCGTCTACGCGCCGACGTTCCCCGAGGCCGTCACCTATGACCAGCTCGGGCAGATCCTTCGGCACGCGGCGCGCGTCTTCTAGGGGCGGCTCATGAAGATCCTCAATTATTTCTTCGAGACGCACCTCGAGTTCAGCGAGCCGGTGCGCGACCACGACTTCGTGCTCCGCTGCATGCCGCCGAACACCGGCGCGCAGACCGTCATGGACGCGCAGATCATCGTGGAGCCGCCGGCCACGCTCGCCGCGCAGGTCGACGGTTTCGGCAACAACCTGCAGGTGGGAAGGCTCGAGGCGCCGCACTCGAGCTTTTCGTTCGTCTCGTCCGGCAGGTCATGGTCGACTCCGCGAACGTGAGCCCGGAGCCGGCGCACCCTATCTACCTTCGGCCGAGCGAGCTCGCGTCGGCAGGGCCGCGGGTGCGTGAGTTCGTGGGCGACGTGCTGCGGGTTTCTCGTCGGCGAAGGAGAGACCCACGCATGGGTGGAGGTCCACGACGAGTGCTGCTGGCGGGGCCTCGACCCGACGAACCGCCGCGAGGTCGACTGCGGCTACATCGCGCTCTCGCACGGGCGCGACTTCGCCGACTGCCCCATCGAGCGCGGCGTCTTCGTCGGCGGCGCGCGCCAGAGCATGTCCGTCAGCGTCCGCGTGACCGACGACGCCTCTCTCACCTGGTGACCCACACCCGTTAACGGCGACCCTCACTGGATGACAGTCATTGCGTGCAGCTTTCTGGGACAGACATCATTCGGTGCCACCCATCAGCCGATGACTGTCACCCAGTGACGGATGGTAACGCGTCGTTTAAGGGGGCTTAACAACACGTGACGCATAATCGCAGGTAGACGTTGCGAAGAAAGGGGAGCGCGTGATCCAGACGGTATTCCGGGCAGAGCTGCCCGTGGGCGAGAACCTGATCATCCAGAAGCACCGCATCGAGGGCACGGCCCCCGCGCCCTTCGGCGGCGAGGCGGCAGCTGCCGGTCACAAGCCCCGCATCGCGGTCGTCACCGGCGTGCACGGGGACGAGCTCGAGGGCCAATACGTCGCCTTCAAGCTCGCAGAGGCACTCGAGTCCCAGCTGGACAAGCTCTACGGCACCGTGGACATCTACCCCGCGATCAACCCGCTCGGCATCAACTCGATCGAGCGCGGCGTCCCCATGTTCGACGTCGACCTCAACCGCACCTTCCCCGGCAAGCGCGACGGCGACCTCACCGAGACCCTCGCCGCGGCGGTCTTCGACGACATCTCCGGCGCGGACGTCGCCGTCGACATCCACGCATCGAACATCTTCCTGCGCGAGATGCCCCAGGTCCGCATCAACGAGCTCTCCGCCGACGAGCTCCTGCCCCTCGCGTCCCTGCTCAACGTGGACTTCGTCTGGATCCACGCCTCTGCGACCGTCCTGCAGTCGACCCTCGCATACGCGCTCAACACCACGGGCACCCGCGCGCTCGTCGTCGAGACGGGCGTCGGGATGCGCGTCACGCGCGGCTACGGCGAGTGCCTCACCCAAGGGATCCTCCGCCTCGCGGCTCACCTCGGCGCCTGGGACGGCGGCTTCCGCGCGGCGCTCGCGCCCATCGTGTCCCATGACGGCGAGGTCGCCTACCTCAACGCCTCCGCCGGAGGGGTCTTCCTCCCCGAGGCCCCGCACGGCAGCAAAGTAAAGAAGGGCCAGCTCATCGGCATCGTGGCAGATACCTTGACCGGGCGCGTCGCCGAGCGCGTCGTCGCGCCCGCCTCTGGGCTTCTCTTCACCCTGCGCGAATACCCCGTCGTGTACCCCGGGTCGCTCCTCGGCCGCATCCTGAAGGACGTCGAATCATGAGAAAGATCAACCTCTACACCCTCGACACCCCCTACCGAGAGCCGCTGACCATCTGGGGCTACGAGTTCGGCCGCGCGGACGCGCCCAAGTGCGTCGCCGTCGTCGGCTCCATGCGCGGCAACGAGGTCGAGCAGACCTACGTGTGCGCCGACCTCGTGAGGCGCCTGTCCGAGCTCGAGCAGAAGGGCGCTATGGACCCCGGCCGTCGCGTCCTCGTTGTGCCGTCCGTCAACGCGTTCTCGATGAACATCGCAAAGCGCTTCTGGCCCGTGGACAACACCGACATCAACCGGATGTTTCCGGGCTACGACCTCGGCGAGACGACCCAGCGCATCGCCGACGGGCTCTTCCGCGCCGTCCAGGGCTACGACTACGGTATCCAGCTCTGCAGCTTCTATCTACCCGGGGACTTCCAGCCGCACGTCCGAGTGACGGACGCCGGGCCCATCAGCCTGCAGTCTCTCCAGCTCGCCGAGGCGTTCGGCTTCCCTTATGTCGTCGCAAAGAAGCCCTCGAGCTTCGACACGACGACGCTCAACTACAACTGGCAGGTATGGGACACGCACGCGTTCAGCGTCTTCGTGCGCGACATGGGGTCGCTCTCGACCCGCAACGCGGACGAGGTCGAGGACTGTATCCTGCGGTTCCTCGATGACCGCGGGGTGGTGCGCTTCTCGCTGCCGGGCGGCTTCCGCTCGACGCGCCTCGACGAGGCGTCGCTCGTGGACGTCCGGTGCGAGCGCGCGGGCGGGTTCTTTCTGCGCGACGTCGAGCCCGGCGAGCGCGTCCGCGCAGGTCAGACGCTCGGGCAGGTGCTCGACACAGGCGACGCCCACGTGAAGGAGATGCTCACGGCGCCGCTCGACGGGCGCGTGTTCTTCTGCCACGTGGACCCGTTGATCAACCAGTACACGATCGCGTTCAAGCTGGCGCCGGAGACCACCTGGTCGCACAGCCAGTAATGATAGGTGCTGCGGCCGGCCGAGTGGGCTCAATTCGTGCATCGAGCCCATGTCCCCCGGTCATCTGGGGTTCGGCGGCCATGGCGAGCCTATGTCACCCGTCATCTGGGGGTCGCAAACAGCAAGAAGCCTATGTCCCCCGGTCATCTGGGGTTGCCGCGTCCCCAAACGGCCGGGGGACATGGGCTCATCTCATGCAACAAACCCCAGATGACGGGTGACACAGGCTCAGATCTCAACTCAAACCCCAGATGAGGGGTGGCACAGGCTCGAACTTCTTGTTCCTGAACCCTAAATCGGGAACAACGGTATTTCGGTTTATGCCAAACCAAAAAATTGCGGTAACGACGGGAGCATGGCTTATGCCATACCTCAGAAAAGAAATTCCGGGGCCCGCCGATCCCGACGAGCCCCGGATAACGGTCCATTAAGTCCAATCCCCTAAAAAAGCGTGAGCTGCAGCACCTTGCAGGCACAGACCGGCTCGACCGCGTGCAGGGTGCCGGCGGGGACCATGAGCACGTCGCCAGCAGCCATCCGCACGCCGTTGACGTCAGCCTCGCCCTCGACGAGGTAGTACAGGGTGTCGCCCGCGTAGGTCTCTTCGCTCACGGACTCGCCCTCGTCGAAGGCCAGAAGCGTACCGGCGAGCGCATCGCCGATGCGCGTGAGCGAGCGGCTCGAAACCTGTCCGGGCCGCACCTCGACGAGCGAGGAGAGCGGCGCGACGGCATCGGTCGGAAGGTTACGGAACGGCATGGGTTTCTCTCCCCCTCCCGTCTACGACGCGAAAACGACGACGAGCAGCATCTTGAAGGCGGTGACGCCGCGCACCGAATGAGGCGCGCCCGCAGGAATCACGATGGACTGCCCCGCGCCGACCTCGTGCGCGACGCCGTTGATGGTGATCTCGCCCGCGCCCTCCAGCACGTTGACCATGGCGTCTCCGCCGGCGGCATGGCTGCTCATGCCCTCGTCCGCATCGATGGCGAAGAGCGTGACCTTGGTCGCGGGGGTCTGCGAGAGGGTGAGGCTGTTCACGCGCCCCTCCTCGACCTGGACGAGGTCGGCGAGGGTAAAGACGGATTCCTTCAAGACGTTCTTTATGAGCTCGGACATGGTTGGGTCCTTTCTATGGCCTGTAACTTGACCTGCAATTCCTCCCTACTCTACCCGAATGTGCGCAAACAGCATCAGAGGCAATGGGAGCGGATTGACTTTGAGGGATGGGAGCGGATGGCCTTTGAGGCTTTGTTGCGCCAACGACCAGAGACGCTGGGCCGAAAGTTGAGACCGTCGGTAACGGCTGCGCCGGAATCCCCGACCGTCGGTAATGTCACGCGGGAATCCCCGACCGTCGGTAACAAACGCACCAGAATCCCCGACCGTCGGTACTGACACTCCTTGAAACCCGTGCGAAGAAGGGACAAAAGTGGCGTTTCTCACCAGAATCCGGGAGCGTCGGTAGAATCCGCGTCGGAATGGTCGACCGTCGGTACCGACGCTCCAGGAATATGGTGCAGCGTTACCGACGCCCCCCCGGATTCCCGTGCATCGTTACCGACGCCCGGAGATCAACGTGCAGCACTACCGATGCCCCCAAGATTCCTGCGCACAGAGCCCAGCATTCCTACCTCCCCACACAAAAGCGCCCTGTGCCGAGTCGCTTGGCACAGGGCGCCTGCTTTACGCAAAGCTATGAGTCACGCAGGTGAGCCTTGGAACTGGGCCACACGACCCGAGGCTGCTGTTTACTCGGCAGCCGGGGTGTTGGTGGCACCGGCGACCTTGGCGTCGGCAGCGACGGCGCAGTTCTTGCGGCCGAGCTCGGTCCACTCGGGCTCCTCATCGGGCATGGAGCCGTCCTTGGCGCTGAAGAACTCCTTCAGGCAGTTGACGGCGACGATGACGCCGAGGACCACGAGCAGCACGGCGAAGACGAGCTGCAGGACGGAGTTGAACACGGACACGGCGGTGCCGGCGGCGAGCGCGTTCACGCAGCCGAAGATGGACTGCACGAGCGAGGTGAAGGTGCACACGAGCAGGAAGGCCACGGGCACGTAGAGCATGGCGCCCTTGCGGCCGGTGCACTTGCAGAAGACGGCGAGGGTAATCATGGTCATGCCGCCGAGCAGCTGGTTGGAGGCACCGAAGAGCGGCCAGATGGCCAGGTAGCCGCCGAAGGTGAGGGCGAGGCCCGGGACCAGGGTGACGACGGTGGCAAACCAGGGGTTGCCGAGGACCTTCATCGCGCCGGCCTTGGACTCGATGGCCAGGGCGTCGTTGGTGGAGGCGAAGAACTCGGAGAAAGAAGTGCGGGCGATGCGGGCGACGGCGTCGAGCGAGGTCAGGGCAAGGGCCGAGACGTTCATGGTCATGAAGACGGTGGCGACGGTGCCGTCGATGCCGAAGGACTGCATACCGCGGGCGATGCCGGCGGCGAAGATCTGGAACGGGGTGCTGGCGACGGCCTTGCCGGTGGCGTCGACGACGTTCAGGGCGCCGGTGCCTGCGGTGTTCATGTCGGAGAACATGATGCCGGCGATGATGATGGCAAGGATGCCGACGAAGGACTCGAGCACCATCGCGCCGTAGCCGACCTTCACGGCGTCGCGCTCGTCGGAGACCTGCTTAGAGGAGGTGCCGGAGGACACCAGGGAGTGGAAGCCGGACAGGGCGCCGCAGGCGACGGAGACGAAGAGCACCGGGAACATCATGCCGCTCTTGGTGGAGAAGCCGGTGAAGGCCGGGGCGGTGATGGTGGCCTTGCCCTGGAAGCCCAGGACGAAGATGCCGAGGACGGCGCAGACGATCATGACGACCATCATGATGGTGGTGAGATAGTCGCGCGGCTGCTTCAGGGTCTGGATCGGCATGGCGCCGGCGAAGACCAGGTACACCATGACGACGGCGATCCACTGGTTGAGGTTGAGGTAGAGCGGGAACTGCATGCCCACGGCGAACATCACGACGATGGAAACCACGGCCACGCCGAACTCGGCGGCGCCGGAGAGGTTGAACTTGCGCTGGGCCCAGCCGAAGGCGATGGCGACGAAGGTGAACAGGATCGAGATGGTGCCGGCGCAGCCAGCGGCGTAGGACTTGGCGAAGTCGACGGAGCCGTCAGCGGCGGCGGTGAACTTGAAGGTGCCGCAGACCATCGAGGTGAAGGCGGCGATGACGATGATGCAGAACAGCCAACAGAAGAGCAGGAACAGACGACGGCCGGTCTTGCCGATGTACTTCTCAATGAGCTGAGCAAGCGACTTGCCGTTGTTCTTCATCGAGGCGTAGAGGGCGCCGAAATCGTGGACGGCGCCGAAGAAGATGCCGCCGACGAGGACCCACAGCACGACGGGGACCCAGCCGAAGGCCATGGCCACGATGGTGCCCGTCACAGGGCCGGCGCCGCAGATCGAGGAGAACTGGTGGGAGAACACGGTGAAGGCGGAGGCGGGGGTGAAGTTCTTGCCATCCTCCATGCGGCGGGCGGGGGTGAGGGCCTCGGCGTCGACGCCCCACTTGTTCGCGAGCCACCTGCCGTAGAACAGGTAACCGCAGACCAGCACGGCCGCGGCAACGAGCATCAGTACGATTCCGTTCATTCCTTACTTTCCTTCCTTTGGGTTCTCGAATCAAAAAGGGCCGCCTGGTTTCCCAAGCGGCCCCCACACATCGCTTTGCATAGCCGCCCAGTATCTTTCGGGTCGGCTTCTAACCAACCCGCGCTAAATGACGATCGCGATAATGGATAGCTCTGCGGTGAACATGTTTGATCGAAATCCCGTCTCCATGGCGCCTTTGCGCCTCCTATGGACGACTTTCATAGTGGACCCGTCAACTTCACCGGACGTCCAAAAGAAACTTTCTCTAACACGCTAGAAACAAAAAATAGGCCGCTTGGCGAGAATTACCGCTCGTTCGCCGACATGTGTGTCTGAACTTGAAGGAAATAGGCAGGTGGAGGGCTCACAGAGGCGCGCCCTCGCCCGCCTAGGTCCCAAGCGCGGGGCGGAAGCTTGCGGCGGTACAATCGCGGGTATCCAAACATCCCCGCGAAAGGACCCCCATGAACGACTTCACCTATCACGTGCCCACCAAGTTCGTGTTCGGCCGCGGCTCGGTCGACGAGGTCGGAGACGAGCTCTCCGCCCTCGGCCACACCTGCGCGCTCGTCGTCTACGGCCAGGGCTCCGTCGTCCGCGCTGGCACGCTCGATCGCGTCCTCACCTCGCTCGACCGCGCAGGCGTCCGCCACGCCCAGCTCGGCGGGGTGCGCCCGAACCCCGAGGTCGGCCTCGTGCGCGATGGCATCGCGGCCGCCCGCGCCAACGGAGTCGATGTGATTCTCGCCGTCGGCGGCGGCTCGGTCATCGACACCGCCAAGGCCATAGCCGTCGGCGTCCCCTACGAGGGCGACGTCTGGGACCTCTTTATGAAGAAGGCCGCGGTCGACGAGGACCATAAGCTCCCGGTCGCCTGCGTCCTCACCATCCCTGCGGCGGGCTCGGAGGCCTCCGCGAGCTGCGTGATCTCCAACGACGAGCTCAGCCTGAAGCGCGGCCTCTCCAGCGAGTCGCACCGTCCCGAGCTCGCCGTCATGGACCCCGAGCTCACCTTCACCCTCCCCGCCTACCAGACGGCCGCCGGCGTGACCGACATGTGCGCGCACATCATGGAGCGCTTCTTCGGCTCGACGGGCCCCGTCCCCGTGACGGACGAGATCGCGTGCGGGCTCATCCGCAGCCTGATGGAGTGCGCGCCCGCCGCGATCGAGAACCCCGAGGACTACGACGCCCGCGCGAGCATCATGTGGGCAGGCACGCAGGCGCACAACGACCTGTGCGGGCTCGGGCGCAACGCGAAGCCGAACGGCCGCGCCGGCGGCTGGGAGAGCCACGCGCTCGAGCACGAGCTGTCCGCCCACGACCCGAGCATCACGCACGGCGCGGGCCTCGCGGTCGTCATGCCCGCGTGGATGCGCTACGTCTGGCGCTCGAACCCCGAGCGCTGGCTCACCTTCGGCAAGCTCGTCTTCGACATCGAGCCCGTCGACGTCGTCGAGGACTGCATCGACGCCACGCCGGAGGAGGCCGTCGAGGACGCCGTCCTCGTGACCATCGACGAGATCCAGGCATTCTTCTGCGACCTCGGGATGCCGCGCCGGCTCTCCGAGCTCGGCGTCACCGCGGCGGACATCCCCGCGCTCCTGCAGACGCTCGAGCAGAACAAGGGCCCCGAGATCGGCGAGGCCCAGCGCCTCACGATGGACGACTGCCGCAAGATCTACGAGAGCTGCCTGTAAGCCCGCAAAGAAGGACGCGCCATGACGACCCTCTACATCGACGCGGACGCCTGCCCCGTGACCTCCGAGGCCCTCGCGGTCGCCCGCCGCGCGGGCGTGCCCGTGGTCATCGCCGGCAACACCACGCAGAACCTCGAGCGCCACGTCTGCGCGGGCGACCCGCGCGACGCCGCGCACGCCAAGCGCGGGTTCTGGGTCGACACCCTCGTGGTCTCGACCGGCGCCGACTCGGCCGACTTCGCGATCGTCGAGGCGCTCGAGCCCGGCGACGTCGTGGTCACGCAGGACATCGGCCTCGCCGCCATGGTCCTCGGCCGCGGCGCCCGGGCGATCGGAGTCCGCGGGCGCGTCTACTCCGAGGCGACGATCGACTCCGACCTCTTTATCAGAGCGGAAGAGAAGAAGGTCCGTCGGGCCGGCGGGCGCACCCGCGGGCCCGCGGCGTTCACGGACCGCGACCGCCGACGCTTCACCGATAACCTCGAGGGGCTTCTCGGCATCTGGTAGGTGGGAGGCCTTCTCCCCTTTAAGGCTCCAGGCGAACCGCCGCGACGGCGCAGCCGCAGGCCACGAGCGCGAGCGCCGCGCCCACGAGCCCGAGCGAGCCCAGCCCGAGCCCCGTCACTGCGGCGCCGCCAACCGCCGTGCCGAAGGCGATGCCGATGTTGAACGCCGTCGGCTCGAGCGAGCTCGCGAGCGTGAGCGCCTTCGGGTGCCGCTCGTTGGCCATGCGCATGAAGAGCGTGATGCACGGGACGCTCACCGCGTACATGAGCAGGCCGAACGTGAAGATCACGATGAGCGCGGCGGGCATCGCGGTCCCGACTGCCCACAACGCCGCGAGCACGGCGGCCTGCGTCAAAAAGAGCCCGACGCCGGACTTGAGTCCGAACTTCTCGTCGAGGACGCCGGAGAGCATGTTCGAGAAAAACAGGATCACGCCGAAGACCAGCAGCACAAGGCTCGTCTGCGTGGCGGTGAGGCCGAGGTACTCCTCGAGGTAGGGCGTCACGTAGCCGTAGAAGACATAGGTCGACCCCACGCCAAAGACGAAGATCGCGACGCACGCGAGCACGCTCGGCTCGCAGAGCAGCGGGAACTGGTCGCGGACGCGCGCTGGCTCGTCCGTCGCGCCCTCGCGCGAGAGCAGCGCGATCAAAAGCGCGCAGGTCACGACCGCGAGGATAAGGCAGGCGACCATCATCGCGCGCCAGTCGAGGGCATCGGCGAGCATCTTTCCGGCCGAGGTCGCGAGCACCATCGCCACGCTGAAGGCGGCGTAGACGACGGCGACGGCGAACGAGGTCTTGCGCGGGTCGACGAGCTCAGGCAGGAAGGTCACGCCCACGGCGAGGAAAGCGCCGGACACAAGGCCGCAGGTCACGCGGCTCACGTAGAGCGCCGGCATGCCCGTGGCGGTCGCCGCGACGACGTTGCCGAGGATAAAGACTCCGGCATAGATAACGAGCATCGTAAAGCGGCGGAACCGGCCCGTCGCGAGCGCGAGCGTCGGCGTGGCGACGGCGTAGGTGAGCGCGAACACGCTGATGAGCTGGCCGATCTGGGCGAGGCTCACGCCGAACGCGTCGGCGAGCTCGGGCTCGATGCCGATGGGCGCGAACTCGGTGCAGCCGAGCGAGAACGCGAGGAGCACGATGAGGGCGACGCAGAGCTTCTTTCTGGCGGGCGAGAACGACGCGGCGGTGCCAGCGGGCGTTGCGTCGATGTTGGCGGCGGTGCAGGACAAATCAATGCTCCAGTCAATTAGCGCGGTTCTGGATATGATGCTCGGGCTGATTCACGGCTTACCCCCTGGTCAAAGCCCAAACATCTGGTCGAGCAAGGCCGTGCCGGTCCGCGTGCGGAAGATCCGTTCGCGCGCAGCGAGGACAGCGTCCGTGCCTGACCCGTCCTCGAACAGGTTGACGATGAAGTCGGCCTCGACAAGAACCTGGTAATCGATCCCGTCGATGGCGTCGTAAGTATGGTGGTGGCCGACGAGGAAGGCCACGCGATCGGCCCGGTGGGGGTCGAATCCGCAGCCCAAGAGCATGAGGCGGGCAGGCTCGGGGCCGAGCTCCTCCTGGAGCTTACCGCTCGACCGGCCATACTTCTTGAGCGCGGGATGGATGCCGATGTCGTGGACGATGGCCGCGGCCTCCAAGGTGAGGAGGGTCGAGGGTTCGAGCTTCTCGCCGAGGCCGATGGTGCGCGCGAGACTCGCGACCTTGACGAAATGCTGGATACGCGCGGGGTCGCCGGCGTCGAACTCGATCATGCTGAGCATGAGCTTGTGGAGCAGCTCGTCCGCGCGGACAAGGTCAGCGTCTTCGGGTGCCATGGTTTTCCTTCCTGTTCGCTTTGCCGACTGCCATAATAGACAACCGCGCAAACCGGTAGGAGGAGCAACATGCCAAACGCAGATGTCAGGAATTCCAAGCAGGTCGATGTCAGGCTCGCCGACTGCGATATGCGGCCCGCGATGGTGGACGACGTTCCGGCGATCGTCGCGATCCTCGAGACCGGGCGCGAGCTCTTGGCCGCGGACGGCATTCCGCAGTGGCAAAACGGCACCGGGCCGGGGGCCGAGACGGTCGCGGCAGATATCCTCCAGGGCTGGGGGCGCGTCTTCGTCGTCGGCGACCAGGTCGCGGCGACGGCGGCGCTCATCTCGGGGCCCGACTCCAACTATGCCATCGTCGAGGACGGGGGCTGGAAGGTCGCCGGCGACGGCTCCTACGCAACGATCCACCGCGTGGCGGTATCGCCCGCTTTCCGCGGCAACCACATTGCGCACCGCTTCTACCAGCGGCTCATTGAGGAGGCGCGCGCCCGCGGGTTCTCAGAGATCCGCGTGGACACCCACGAGCGCAATGCCCGCATGCGCCACGTCATCGAGGGTTGCGGCTTCAAACGCGCGGGCATGATCTTCATCGACGGCGACCGCGACGCCCCGCGCTTCGCGTACCAGCTGTTCTTATAGGGCATCGCAACCAGTAAGGTTACCGCGACAGGCCGCGGGGCGATCGTGGGCGCAGGCCGCATGGCGATTATCGCAAGTCGCGCCCCACGGACAGCGGGGCGATCACAGATCACAGGCCGATGTCTACGAGCGCACAGCAATCATCAAAAGCAGCGAGGCAATCGCAGGCCGCGGGTCTCAGGCCAATCGCCGCGACCCATAAGCCGTCCTCGAGCCAACGACCCCAGAACGCCACTAACCGCCTCCCCGGCATCGACGGCGTTTCTCACATCCTACGTTTACCGGTCGATTTGCCCCGTCCACGATTCTGTCGGATATCTACCAGGTATCTCACCGTGCGCATGTACTTACGGCGAAGCGCTGAACTTCCTCTGTCCATAAAGCCAAATCAATATCTCCTAAACATAAATTGATTATCTATATCCCAAATCAAGCCAAAAGCACCAGAGGCCGTTTGGCTATGCTCACCGCATGGATACCTACATCTGCGACACATCAGCGCTGCGCTACTGGAGCACCCCTCCGCTCGTTGCCTCGATCATGGCGGGCGAAGCCGAGCGTGCTTCCGAGCTTGGCTTTTCGTCCTCAGATCAACTAGAGCAAGTAAGGACCCGCGCGCTGCTGGAGTCGCCGCTCGTGACCGCGTTTCAGAACAACGGAAGGCAATGGGCACGGACCGGTTGCCACAGCCGAGCAATCTCGGATATAGCGGCACCCCTTGCCCACAGCATCGATTTCCCCGTAAAAGTGCTGGCACGGCGACGTGAGGAACAACGGAACTCGGCAAGGATACAGACAAACCTCTGGACCGGGGAATTGCCGCCGGACGCTTTCTACTACATCGGGGAGGACATCCATATAGCGATGCCCGAGTTCGCCCTTCTGCAGGTCACAAAGCGCGAGTCGTTGGGGTCATGCCTGGTATTGGCATCTGCCTTATGCGGAACATACGCTGAATTCTCTGCACCACCGTCGATTGCCCGGCACCTGGAGTCCTTGCACGCCAGAGGCACCAAGATCCCAAGCGTTGATGGCTGGAAACCGTTCTTTGTCGGAGGCAGGCTGTCCTCTTTGTGGCAAAGGCCTCCCCTGGCAACGCCGGAATCCATAAGCTCTATGGCGATTCAGGCGTCTCATGCCCGTGGCTCAAAGAAGCTGCAGCTCATAGCCGATCTTGTGATTCCGGACGCGGCGTCCCAGTTCGAAACGAAGGCAGGTCTTCTGCTCGGGCTTCCACTAGCGTACGGAGGATTTGGTCACAGTGGCCTTGTGCATAACCAGAAGATTGATTTGCGGAAGAGCTCTCAGAGCCTCTCCAACAAGCGGTGCTGCTACTGCGACCTCTATTGGCCGGAGGGTATCGATGTCGAGTGCCAGAGCAAAATGGCCCATGACAACGAGACGAGTTTCCTTTCCGACTCGGAGCGGACCACAGCGCTCCTCAACGAGGGCATCACGGTGCTGCCGCTGACCTACGCTCAGCTTGCCAATCCCGAGCGAATGGACGATTTCGCGCAAACGCTCTCGAAGTTGCGGGGCATCGTGCCGCCCAAACGCACCGAGAAGCAAATGCGAAAAGCAAATGAGCTGCGCAAAGCTCTATTTGGGTAGATTCGAAGCGAAATTCCGACAGGTGATTCCTTAGTCAGTTTTCATTTTGGGAAACACTGAGTACACAAGCGCTTGCGCCTCAGCAAAACCGCAGGTAGGAGACTTGAGTTCTCAATTGGCTACTTCAAGGAACCCGAAATGAAAACGGACTAAGGAATCCGAGGCCAGGATTCGCATGGCCTCGGGCAAATGAGCACCGATGACATCGCTCGAACCGTCGAAATCCGGGGCGGAATCGCGGCGCTAAGCGTACTCAGCGCGCAGGGACTCCGTGAGTCGCATGTTCGCGCTGTAGTCAACGGGCACGACGACCACACTGGGAGCGTCGTCGTTGGTGAAGGCCTGTTCGAGCGTGGGGATGAAGTCTTCGGTCGACTCGACGCGGTATCCATGGCAATGCATGGATTCCGCATAGGCCTTGAAATCAGGATTAGTGAACTCCACGCCGAAGACGTCGCCGAACTGCTCCTCTTCCTTCCACTTGATGAGGCCGTAGTGTGAATCCTCCCAGATGAGGGTGACGAACGGAACATGCTCGCGGACGGCGGTCTCGAGCTCCTGTGAGTTCATCATGAAGCCACCGTCGCCGCAGACCGCGAGGACGCGCTTCTGGGGGTTGAGGAGCTTGGCTGCGAAGGCGCCGGGCACCGCGAAGCCCATCGAGGCGAACCCATTCGAGATCAGGCAAGTCTTCGGCTCGTAGCAGGGGTACTCGCGCCCGATCCAGATCTTATGCGCGCCAACGTCCGAAACGAGGATGTCGGATCTTCCGAGCACCTTGCGAATGTCCGAGATGAGGCGCCCCGGCCTCATGGGGAACGCGCCGTCGCGACCCTGCTCCTCGAGCTCATCGTGCAGCCGAGCGCCGACCGCGAGCATCGCGTCGGGCTCGGGCTTCGTGTTGCGGCGCGCAGTGCGAAGGATCTGGTAAATGCTATCGGACAGGTCGCCGATGACCTCGACGTCGGGGTCATACTCCTGATTCACGTCCGCCGGGAGCGCCGCGATGTTGACGATCCGCATGTCGTCGTGAGTGTGCCACTTCTTCGGCGCGCACTCGACGAGGTCGTAGCCGACACCGATGACGAGGTCGGCCATGTCGAACACGTCGATGATGCGGTCGTGCTGCGGAATGCCGACGACACCGAGACGGTACTTGTTGTCACACGGGATGATGCCCTTGCCCATCATGGTCTGGACGACCGGGATGTGGAGCCGCTCGACCATCGTGGTAACGGCCTGGGCGGCGTCTCCGCGCACGGCGCCCGCGCCGGCAAGGATGACGGGATGCTCGGCCTCGGAGATCATCAGCGCCGCGGCGGTGACGCTCGCTGGGTCGGCGTAGAGCGCGGGCACCTGTTGGCGATGCAGCGGCTTGGCCGGGCTCGGCATGTGCGCGATGTTCTTCGGCAGGTCGATGTGGGTGGAGCCGGGCTTGCCGCTCTCGGCGTACTTGAACGCGAGACGGCACGTCTCCGAGATCGTGTCCGGCCGCATGACGACCTTCGAACGCTTGGTGATGGGGCTGAACATGGCCGAAAGATCGAGGTACTGATGGCTCGTGAACTGCATGAGCTCGCTGGAAACCTGCCCCGTGATGGCGACGAGGGGCGCCCCGTCGAGGAAGGCGTCGGCGACGCCGGTCACGAGGTTCGTCGCACCGGGACCGAGCGTGGCCAGGCACACGCCAGCGCGACCGGTCAGGCGCCCATAGACATCGGCCATGAACGCCGCGCCCTGCTCGTGCCTCGTCGGGATGAAGCGGATGCCAGCTTCCTTGATAGCGAACATAAGGTCAAGGTTCTCTTCGCCGGGGATGCCGAAGATGACGTCGACGCCCTCCGCCTTGAGGCAGTCAGCGAGGACCTGTGCGCATGTTCTGGTGCTCTGAGCTGCGGACATATGAAGTCTCCTTGCGGTCGCATGTTCCACGCGCAAAGAGTAGCACCCGTTGCGAGACGCGCTCGCAACGGGTGTGTTTCCTTCTCGTTAGGTGATGGAGGCGATTCAGGTGCAGAAGCGTGGGCCAGTGTGTCCCCAAACCCCTGCAGCCGGTGACAGTCATTGGGTGATGGGTGTCACCGGATGATGTCTGTCCCAGAATTGCTGCAGCCAATGACTGTCACCGGCTGACGGCTGGCAACGGATGATGGGTGTCCCAAAAAGCTGCACGCAATGACTGTCACCCAGTAATGGGCGGCAATCGGTGAGGGTTGAAGCTGCGCTAGCGGAAGCTGGCGCGGAGGATGGCAAGGACGTCGTCGTGTGAGAGCGGCGCGGGATCGTGCGCGTAGAGCGCGGCGTTGGTGGAAAGCCCGTTGGTCGCCATCGCGTCGAGCTCGTCCTCGGTGATGCCCCAATCGCTCATCTTGAGGTCGTCGACGTGGCAGGCGGCCATAAGGCGCTCGAGCTCGGCGATGAAATCAGCCGGCTCGGACGCCGAGGCGTTGCCCATCAGACGGGCCATCTCGATATACCGCTCGTCGCAGGCGTGCGCGTCGATCATGTGCTGGTGGTACGCCCGCGCGATCATGATCAGGCCGGCGCCGTGCGGCAGGTCGTGGTGATGAGCGCTCATCGCGTGCTCCGTGCCGTGGCAGCCGCAGCAGCCCGAGCACACCATCGCGTAGCCGCCGAGCGTGTTCGCGAACGCGAGCTTCGTGCGGGCATCGATGTCGGAGCCTTCGTTCACGCAGGTCGGGAGGGCAGCCGCGGCGTTGCGGATCCCCTCGCGGCAGATCATGTCGCCCATGGGGTTGTGGTTGTTCGCGATGAAGCACTCGACGCTGTGGAAGAGCGCGTCGAAGCCCTGGAACGCCGTAAGGCGCGCGGGCACGGTGAGCATGAGCTCGGGGTCGACGACGGCGAGCACCGGCATGAGCCGCGGGTCGCCGAGGCGGAGCTTCTCGTCGTTCTCCTCGCACGAAATGACGGCGCCCGCATCGACCTCGGACCCGGTGCCCGCGGTGGTCGTCACGCACACGAGCGGCAGCGGGTCGTTCTGGATGTGCATCCCGCGCGCCGTGCCGCCCATGACGTAATCCCAGATGTCGCGCGCGGACTCGGTGCCGTCGGCCGCGACGACCGGGTTCGCCGCGACGGCGCAGATCCCCTTGCATCCGTCCATGACCGAGCCGCCGCCGAGCGCGAGCACGAAGTCGCAGCCCTCGGTGTGCGCGAGCCAGCCGCCGTCGTTGACGGTCTTGCGCAGGGGGTTCGGCTCGATGCGGTCAAAGAGCACGTGCGACACGCCGGCGCGATCGAGCTCAGCGAGCATGCGGTCAAGGTATCCGTTCGCCTTGACGGACTTGCCGCCCGTGGTGACGACGAGCGCGCGCCGACCGGGCAGCAGCGCATCGCCGAGCTCGGCAAGCTTTCCTGCCCCGAAGAGCACGCGGGTCTGAGCGAAGAACGTATATGAATCGGGCATAAGGCCTCACAAGTCCCTGGTTTAGACTAGTCAAGTCTAGCGCGAAGGTTTGACGTCGATGGGAAGAAGCCCGAATGAGCCACGGAAAGCGCCCGCACAAGGTCGGGCTCATCGCCCATGAGGGAGATCCGCTCGGCCTCGTTCTCGACGACCTCGCGGAGGCCGGCGCCGTCTACGAGAGCCTGAGCGGAGTGGAGACGCCGATCGAGTTCGTACGGCTCTCCCCTGCCGAAGACGCCTCAGGCTGCGATGCGCTGGTCGTAGCCTGCACGAGCGCAAAAGCAGCCGCCGCAAGCCATGAGGACCAGCGCGTCTACACCGCGTCGAGCAGCGATCAAGGCGCGGACCTCTATATCCCCCATCCAGAGCGGCTGCCCCGGCTCATGAAAAAGCCCCGCCTCGGAATGTTGAGGCGGGGCTTGTCCAAGCAGATCGATGCGCTGATCAGGCGGATCCAGGTCGGCGACTAAACGAACGGCCAAGCTGCCGAACGGTCGGAGGAAGCCTGCTTTCTTGAGGTAGGCGCGTGCCTGAGCCGCTCTACAATCGGCCCAGGCACGCGCCAATCCGCAATCGGCCCAAGCGCGAGCCGCTCCCCTACCGGCTCTTGCGCCAGAAGTAGAATCCGGCGACGGTGACCACGATCGCGGCGACAACGAGCCACAGCGGCGATGCCGAGGTGTCGCCCGTCTGCGGAATCGAGCGGTCCTTGGTCGTGGTCCTAGGCTCAGAGCGCTCGGTCGTCTTGTGGTCGACCTTCTCGTCCTTCTTGTAGTCGATCATCGTGAGCGAGGCATCGCCGGCATACGCGTTGACGACCCCCTTGCCGCTCACCGTGGCCTTGCCGCCGGAGACGATACTGACCTTGCCGGAGGCGTCGACGGTGAACTCGACGTCGGAGGCCTGGGCATAGCCGGAGGGCGCGCTCGCCTCGTGGAAGACGTACTTCACGCCGGGCTGGACGCCGCTCAGGACGTGACCGGCACCGTTGCTCTCCCACGAATCGATCGCCTTCGAGCCGGTCGCCTCGCGCACCTCGAGCTTCGCGCCCTTGATGCCCTTGCCGTCGGCGTCGACCTTGCTGAGGACAATGCCGAAGGCCTTGTCCGTCACGGTGCCGCAGTCGATGGCGATGGTCTGGCCGAACGTCGCGGACTCTCTCACGTGGCCGTCATCGAAGGTCGCGTGGTACTCGATCGAGCTGCCCGTGCCGCTGTGGCCGATGGTGAAGGCAGAGGTCGGAGTCTTGTCGAGCAGGTACCCGTCGGGCGCCGAGATCTCCAGGAAGTAATACTTCACGCCCTCGGAGATCGGCATGTCGGCCGAGGTGAAGACCATGGTGCCGTCCTCGCCGCTCACGGCCTCGGCGACCTTCGCGTTGTCGTCTGCCTTGTACAGACCGTAGGTGGCGCCAGAGAGGTCCTTGGTGCCGTCGGCGTCGGTCTTGCGCAGGCTCAGGCTGATGGGCTCCACAGAATTCGTGATGGTGGGGTGCTCGTCGGGCGGTAGCTCCTTAGAGAGCGTCGAGCCCGCGTTTTCGTAGTAGTAATATGTGCCGCCGTCAGCGACGAGCCTGCCCTTGTCGGACGTGAGGTTGCCAGCGGAATCGCGCGTCAACTTAACGACGAACTTGACGACCTCGTTCGAGTAATCGATCGACGGATCCTTGCTCTCGGAGACCTCCTTGACGATGTAGGAGTACGTGCCCTCCTTCGTGAACTTGAGGCAAGACGCGTCCATGCCGTCAGGGGCGACGTTGGCCGCCTTGTCGAAGTCGACCATGCCAGACTCGTCGTTGGAGGCGGTGGAGACGACCTCGCCCGTCTTCTCGTCCACGAGCTGGAACTTGAACTCGCCGGCCTCGAGCGCACGACCATCGAGGCGCTTAACGATCTTCGGGTCGACGAAGCACTCATCGTCCGGCTGGAGGATGTCGTTCACGGACGCCACGGAATAACCCGTGAGCGAGAAGTCGCACTCCTCGGTCTGGTGCTTGTTGGTCATCGTGTAGGTGTAAGAAGCCCCGTCGTCGTCGGAGACGCCGTCGGACACCTCGACTTCATAGCCGTCGGGTACCTCGGCCTCCTGGACGGTGTACTGGATGTCCTCGCCGTCCTTCCGGGCATCGAGATCGGTCCAACCCGCGGACCAGTTGTTATCCTCATTGAGAATGACCGGGTCCACGCCCTCGACGGGCACGACCTGACCGTCGGCCTGCTTGACGCAGAGCTGCGCCTTCACGGACTCGGGACGGAGGCGATCGATGTCGTCACCGTCGTCCCAGACCTTTCGGACGTTGACGGAGGTCTTGGCGGCCTCATGTCTGTTCGTCACGGCGAAGGCATAGCTGCCATCGGCCTGTTTTGCGAGCTCGACCTTGCCCTCGTAGCCATCGACCCGAGCTTCCTCCACGGTATAGGCGAACTTGCCCTTCCGGCCGTCGATAACGCCGGTGACGGGCAGGTCGTCGACCTCGGCCTTCCAGCCGTTCTGCCCGTTCAGCTCGATCTGCCGGACATCCTCGGTCGCCTCGGTGCCCTCGACCGTGCGCTTGAGCGCAACGGTCACCTTCTGCGGTCGGATACCGTCCTGGTTGTCCTCGTCGTCCCAGGCCTTCGACACGACGACCTTGGTCTTCTGGCGCTCGTGGCGGTTGGTCAGCTCGACCGAGAAGGTCTTGACGCCGGTCGAGGGATCGACGGACTCGGAGGTCTTGGCGGTGCCCTCATAGCCCCCGATCGGGTCCTCGACAAGCTGGTACTCATAAGCGTTGCCATCGGCATCGGCCGCCGGGAGGCCATCTGCCTCGGCATGCCAACCGTTGTCCTCGACGAGGGTGAGCACGGTGCCGGTGTCCTCAGGCTGGCCGCCAGCCACGCTGCGCTTGACGCGGACCGTCACCGAGTCGGGGCGCACGCCATCTGCGTCGCCGTCGTCGGCCCAGCTCTTCTGCGCGGCGACGGATACCGTGGCCTCGCGCTTGTTCACGAGGGTGAAGGAGTTGTCCGCTGACGTAGTCGCCTCAGGGGCGAACCCGTCGGGGCACTCGACCTCGCGCACGTCATAGGTGTACGTGACGCCGTCCTCGTCGCGCTCGACCTGGTCTGCCCAGGTGTAGGACCAATTGTTCGCGGCGCTCAGCTCGACGGGGCCGTCCACGGGCTCCTCGACGATGGAGCCGCCCTCCACGTGACGCTTATACAGCTGCGCCTTCACGGCCGGGTGCTCCCCCTCGTCGGGGTTGCCGGCGGCGTTGAGCCAACTCTTGTTCACCATGACGTTGGTCTTTTGGGACTCGACGCGGTGCGTGTTCGTGACCTTGAAGCTGTAGCTCACGTTTCCTGCCGCATCGGTCGCGCACTCGGACGCGATGCTCGGCTCCTCGTAGCCGTCGACCTTGGTCTCGGCGAGGGAGTAGGCGTACTCCTTGCCATCCTTGTCCTGCGCGGGCAGTCCCTCCTCGCTGAAAGACCAGCCGTTGGCCTCGGAGAGCTCGTAGGACTTGACATTCTCGACGGCGCCGCCGTCGACGGAGCGGCGAAGGGTCACGCGCACGGAGCCCGGACGCTTATGGTCGACGTCGTTCTTGTCGTCCCAAGCCTTGGAGCCCTTGACCGAGACGGTGGCTCGGCGCTGGTTGTAGATCGTGAACACGTCGTCACCCTCGGCCTCGACGCGGGAGTCGTAGCCCTCGGGGGCGCCGGACTCGCGCACCTCATAGGTGTACGAGACACCGTGCGAGTCGCGTGCGACAAGGTCCTCCCAGGTGTGAGACCAACCGGTTTTGTCCGTGAGGTCAGCCTCGGCGACGACCTTCTGGGCGTCATCCTCGCCGACCGTGAACTGGACGAGCTGCACATGCACGGCAGGGTGCGTTCCGACCTCGGCCTCGCCCGCTGCAGTGAGCCAGCGCTTGTTCACGGTGACGCTCGTCTTCGCTTCCTTGACCTCGTGCTTGTTTGTGAGAGAGAAGGACCAGGAGACGTTGCCGTCCTCCTCGGTGGAGCACTCGGACTTGAGATCCGAGATGTAGTTCTGGGCATCGTCGCCGGTCAGGGCTTCGCGAAGCGAGTAGGTGTAGGCGTTGCCATCCGCATCGGCGGCGTCGAAATCGTAGCCGCTGTGATACTTCCAGTCGTTGGCGGCGGAGAGCTCGAAGGAGCCGACCTTCTCGGCGGTATCCATGGCGCCAGACTTACGGAGCACCTCGACGGTGACGGAGTCAGGACGGATCTGGTCGGCGTCGTCATGGTCGTCCCAGGCCTTCGATGCGCTGATGGACACTTTGGCCAGGCGCTTGTTCACCAAGGTGAAGCCGCCCTTGCCGTCGCTTTGCGTCGGCTGCGCGGCGAAGCCCTCGGGGACTTCGGCCTCCTCGACCTTGTACGTAAAGGTCTGGCCCGACTCGTCGCGCGAGACGAGCTTGTCCCAGGTATAAGACCAGTCGTTGTCCTTGGACAGCGTGACGGCGTCGCCCTCGGCGGAGAAGGTCTTGCCGCCGTCGGTGCTCTTGAGCAGCTGCGCCTTTACCGCGGGATGTTCGCCCTCGTCGGCGTTGCCGGCGGCGTTCAGCCACTCCTTGCTCACGGTGACGCTCGTGTACTTGTTCTCGGTCTTATGGCGGTTCGTGGCGCGCAGGACGACGGTCGCGTTGCCGAGCGCGTCGGACTCGCCGGCCTCGGACGCGTACGAGACCTCGTAGCCGTCGGGGACATTCTTCTCGAGGACGCTGTAGGTGTAGGCGTTGCCGTCCGCGTCCTTGGCGGGAAGCCCGGACTCGGAGAAGGACCAGCCGTTGGACTCGGAGAGCTCGTAGTCCTTAGAGAAGGACGGGTCGATCTCGCCGTTCACCGAACGCACGAGCGTGAGCGTCGCGGAATCGGGGCGAAGCCGATCGAGGTCGTTGACGTCGTCCCAGACCTTCTGGCCCTTGACGGAAAGCGTGGCCTCGCGGGTGTTCGTCACGGTCCAGGAGTCGCCGTCATGGGAGGTGCTCGCCTCGTAGCCGGCAGGCACCTCGACCTCGGCGACGGAGTACGAGATCTCCTTGCCGTCCAAGGTCTTCTTTGCGAGGCCGTTGAAGCTCGCGCTCCAGGCGTTGTCCTCAGAGAGCTCGGCGACCTTGCCCTCGACCGGGATCGTCTGGCCGTCAACGGTCTTGTAGAGCTGGACCTTAACGGGACCGTGCTCGCCGGTCTCCGCGGTTCCGTTGGAGTTGAGCCAGTGCTTATTCACGCTGACAGAGGTCTTCTCAAAGAGCGTGTGGGAGTTCGTCACCTGGTAGGACCAGGACTTGTTGCCGTAGTCGTCGGTCTGGGCGGAGAGCTGGTCGACCTTGGAGGTGTAGCCGTCGACCGCGCGCTCGCGCACGGTGTAGGTGCAGGCGTTGCCGGAGGCGTTGGTCAGCTGGAGCTGGTCCCAGAAGGCCGACCAGTTGTTGGAGGCGTTCAGCTCCTTGGTGTCGACGACCTCGTCATCCGCGCCGGGCGCTTGGCGCACGAGCTCGACCGTGACGGAGTCCGGGCGAATCTGGTCGGCGTCGTCGGAGTCGTCCCAGGCCTTGCTCACGCTCAGCTTGCCGACGGCGTCGCGGCGGTTGGTGAGGACCCAGGTGTCGCCCTCGCGCACGGCGTCGCCCTCCTGCGAGTAGCCCGCGGGGATGGAGTCCTTGACCTCCTCGACCTTGTACTCATAGCTCGAGCCGTAGGAATTGCCGTCGACGTCCTTCTTTGGCAGGCCGGTCCAGTTGTAAGTCCACTTGTTCGCGGCGTTGAGCTCGACGGGGTCCCCATAGGCGACCCATTCGCCGCCGTCCTTGGACTGGTAGAGCTGCGCCTCGACGCTCAGCTTGCTGTGCGCGGAATCGGCCTCGGCGTTGCCGTACGCGTCGAGCCACTGCTTGGTCACGCTCACGCCGTCGACGACGGGCTCGAGCTTGCCGTGGAAGGGACGCGCGTGGGACTCGGCGGAAGCGGTAACGTTGTAGCCGATGTAGGTACCGCACGCATTGCCGTTCGTGAGGTTGATGTTCGCATCGGGGGCGAGCGCGCTCGCGACCGCCTCTCTGATGTTGATCGTCGTGCCGCGGCCGGCGTTGTAGAAGTTGAAGAGCACGAAGCCGGTGTCGTAATCGATCTCGCCGCCGCTGGCCTGCTTGCCGTCGATGATGAGGCGCGTGCGGGGGATAGTGACGGAGCTTTGGCCCTGCATATCGACGTTGATAACCATCGAGCACTGGCCCTTGGAGTTCATGCCGTCGATGATCAGCTGGTCGCCGATGCCGTTGAGCTCGGAGGCCGTCATGGAAGTGTAGGCGCAGCCCTTCTCGGCGCTGTAGGTCAGCGTGGCGTGGTTGCCCTCGATCTTCTTGGACACGCCCACGTCGGCGACGGCCGCCATGGAGCGCGAGCGGGAGAGCGAGTCCGCGTACACGACGTCGATGTCGATGAAGGGCGCGGACGCGGAGTCGGCGTCCTGGATGAAGTTCTGCGGGGTGTCGCGCTTGCTTCCGTTGATGGAGAGGCGGCTCCCGTTGTCCACGGCCTCGAACTTGTTGTCGTTGCCTACGACGAAGGTGCCGTTGGTACGGCCGTCGAGGTTGCCCGTCGAGTTGTTGAGCTTCTGGACGTAGGTCAGGCCGTAGTAGTTGTAGATGTTGAAGAAGTCGTCGCGCAGGCCGAAGTTGTTCCCGCCGTTGAGCGTCTTCGCGAGGACGTTGCCGTAGACGTGGCAGTTGTTCGCCGCCTCGTTGAACGCGGTGATGTGGAAGTCGCCCGCAACGCCGAGCGTGGACTCGGCCTGCGGGTCACGGAACTGGCTGAACTCGCCCGTGGCGGTGAAGGCGTCCTTGATCGTGTTAACCGAGTAGGTGTAGTTGCCATACTGACCCGGGACGAAGCCCGTGGGGCTCGCGGCCGCGCCCTGTTCGGCGACGGCCCTCGCCTGCGCCTCGCTCGACTGAGCAGCGGCATCGGAGTGCTCAGCGAACGAGGGCACGGCAGGCGCGGCGTCGGCGGGCTCATCTCCAGCTGCCGCATCGCCGGCGTCGGCGCCGGGGGCTGCGGAGGCCTCGTCGGCGCCCTTCGTCTCCGGCTCGACCGTCGAGTCGGCCTCAAGCGGCACGGCGGGCGTCGCCGCGGCGGTCCCGTCGCCGTTCAGCGCCGCCGCGAGCTCATCGGCAACGGCGAGGCCGGCGTTCGCGGGCCACAGCGAGACGACCATCATCACGGACATCGCGATGGCGTAAACCTTCTTTGCGAGGCCAGGCTTGTTGTTCTTGTCGTTGCGGTTGTTGCGCATATCGTCGTTCCTCTTGGACATCGCTTACGCCTCCTCGTTCTCGGAGGTACGGCGCTTCCTAGCAAGAAGGGCAAGAAGCGCCACGACCGCCGCCAGGACAGCGGCGCCGACGCCGTAGGCCCACACGGGCAGGCCGCGGCTCGCCTCGGCACCGGCCAGAGGCGTCTGGTCGTCGTCGATGCGCTCCTCGTCGGCGGTGTTGCCGTTGGGGGCCAGCGGCTCGCCCTGGTCCGCGGAACCGACACTGGTGCCGCCAGCGCCGCCCGCTCCGTTGCCGCCGTCGGCGTTGCCGCCGGTCAGCGTGGTGTAGGGAGCAGTGGCGGCCAAGCCACCGTTGCCGCCCGTGGCGCCGCGGTTGACGGTCACGCCGCCATCGGTCCCGTCGACGGTGTAGTACGTGACTCCGCCGTCCGTGACCACGGTGCGGTGAACGGTGGTGTTGCCCTGGGCGAGCGCGCCGGGCACGGCGTAGTAGATCGTGTAGGTACGGTAGGGGGCGTAGTAGCCGTGCGAGATCGCGGCCTCCTGGCCAGAAAGCCGCGCGTAGGTGACACCGTCGGCGTCAACGGTCTCGGGCCCCGTGATGGAGAGGGGCTCCCCCGCCGGGTCGCAGGGCTGCGTCGAGGTGCCGAGGACGTTGCCCGTGACGGCGTCGACGTAGCGGACCGTGACGTCATAGGCTGCGGGCGCCTTCACATCGGAGCGCACGTAGTAGGCGGTGTCCGCGTTCAGGCGGCCGGTCCCGAGGTCGCCCCAGGCGTACGAATAGCTCGAGGGGCCCTGGAGCGTGTAGGTATAGCCGTCCTTCTGGATGGTCGAGGGCAGCTCGATGCTCGCGCCCGCGTCCTCCGAGAAGGTCGCGGACTTGGAGTCGGTGACGCTCACGCTGATGTTGCCGTTGCCGTCAGGGGCGACGAGCGCGAGGTTGACGGCATAGGTGAGCTCGTTTTTCTGGGTCCGGTACGTGAGGGTGTAGGTGGACGCTCCTCCATAGGAAAGCGCGAGGGATGCGGCCTCGTCGGCGGAGTAGGTCCTCCCGGCGTCGTCGACGGCGCCGGTGAGCTCATACTGCAGAACGCCGGACTCGCCTGCCTGCGAGAACACGCGCGCAGGGGCGTAGTTGTAGCCCGCCGCCCCAACCGAGACGGAGTCCGCCATGAGCTGACGGCCGTCCTCAGCGACGTAAACGACCTTGACGTCGCGCTTCTCGGTAGACGCGCCGCGGGCGCAGCGCACGGTGGCGTCGGGCTGCTCGGCGGAGACGGTGACCGTGCCGGCAGATCCGATGATCGGGCGCCAGTAGTACCCGTTCGCCTCGATTTTGTCGCGCACGGTGTAGGTCTGGGGTTTGCCGGGCTCCACGGTGCCCAAAGGCTCGGAGTCTAGCACGTTGCCGACCTCGTCGACGTAGGCGACGCTCGCCGCGGTGCCCGTGGCAGAGGTCCGCTCGTAGTCGACGTAGAGGACGCCGTCCCTGGGCACGGGCGCGGCTTTGCTCGCGCCGCCCTTGAGACGGTAGGTCGCCCCGTCGCGCGAGACCAAGCGCGGCGCGGCAATCGGCGAGGTCTCCTGCCCCGCCGGTGCGGTGCGGATGGCCACCATCGAGTCGGCGACGCCGCCCACGGGCTGTCCGTCGACCGTCATGCACACGGCATAGACGTTCGCGGAGTAGACCGAGCTCTTCGCGTCGCCGTCCTTGGTATAGAAGTCGAGCGCGACGCCGCCGCTGTGCGATGCGATGTAGCCGGCGTCCGCCTTGAGCTGGACGACGCCCGCCGCGTCGGAGGCGTTGTCGAAGGTGTAGGTGAGCGGGTCTTTGTTGGCCTTCTGGCCGTTGACCGTCACATCGGCGTAGAGCGTCCGGCCACCGAGGCCGATGACGGTCGCCGCGTCGAAGGCGCCTCCGCCGAGGGAGGAGGTGTCCATGCCGCTCATTGCGACGCCGGAGGCGTCCTGCGCCGCATACGCCACGCGGGCGCCGAGCGCGCCCGCCATCCCATCCCCAGCGCCGTGCGCGGCCACGGGAGCCGCGAGGCAGAGCGAGAGGCCGAGCGAGAGCGAGAGGCCCGCGGCCAGCGCCGCGCGGTTGCTGCGATTAGGCAATCTTTACTCAGGATTCTAGCTTGAAGAAAACCTTAACGCTATATTCAATTCAAGATTCCGCAGTTGTCTCGAGAGTTCTCGTCAGGTTTCTTGAGTCTGATCAATATCAAACATCTACTGGTTACGACCACTCGGTCACCCGACAGGAGTCAAGCCTATTTGACCGACGCCTACTCCTCGCCGAACGCCTCGACAATGGCCTGGTACTGCTCCTCGACGGCGGGGAACATCTCGGGCGCGCGGCCCATCTCGCCGCCGCGGAGCTCCTCGGTGATCGCGTACGTCGGCTCATAGAGGTTCGTCAGCCCGAGGTTCTGGCAGATGCCCTTGAGGGTATGCGCGGCCAGGAAGGCGTCCTTGGCGTTGCCCGCCGCGAGCGCCTCCTTGAGCTTGGGGAAGCTGTCGTCCTCGAGGAACTTGCCGGCGAAGCGCTCGACGAGCGCCTCGCTCATGAGCCGGTTGAGCACGTCGTCGTAGTCGGCGCCGATCTTCTTGTACGCATTGCGAACGTCCATGGATGTGACTCCTTGGTCAGGATCAAGTGTATGTGCGAGCGGCGGATGCCGCGTCAGTTCTTATTTGCGCTCAGACTACTGCAGCCTTGAGGGGGGGGGCAGCTCGCGGCCGATATCGTCCCTGATGCGGTCGCCGACGTCGACGAGGCACTCCATGAGCAGCGGGTTGAAGGCGCCGCACTCCCCGTCCGCGATCATCCGCATGGCCTTCTCATGCGGGATCGCCTTTTTGTACACACGCTCGCTCGTGAGCGCGTCGTAGACGTCGGCCACGCTCACGACCTGCGCCTCGATGGGAATCTGGTCGCCCTTGAGCCCCTCGGGGTAGCCGCGGCCGTCCCAGCGCTCATGATGGTAGTGGCAGATGGCCTTAGCCGTCTGCATGAGCGCGTCGTCTTTGTACTGGTTGAGGTTCTCGAGCATCTGCGCGCCGATGGCGGCGTGCGTCTTCATAACCTCGAACTCCTCGGCGGTCAGGCGCCCGGGCTTGTTCAGGATGGCGTCGGGGATGGCCATCTTGCCGATGTCGTGCAGCGTGGAGGCCATGGCGATGGTCGAGCGGCGGGCGCCGGTGAGCTCGTACTTGTCGGTCTTCTGCACGAGCCGCTCGAGGAGGATCTCAGTCAGGTTGCGGATGTGCAGGACGTGCAGGCCGCTCTCGCCATTGCGCAGCTCCATGGAGCTCGCCATGATGTCGACGAGCATGCGGCTCTCGCGCTCGCGCTCGTAGAACTGCTGCGAGAGCAGCGAGGACAGCCGGCGCTGCTTGGCGTAGAGGTGCATGATGTTGCTCACGCGGTGGCGCACGACGCGGATGTCGAACGGGCGGCTGATGTAGTCGGAGGCGCCCAGCTCGTAGGCGTTGAGCACGGCCTCTTGCTTGTCCTCGCTCGAGATCATGATGACGGGGATGTCGTCGATGATGCCGTCGCGCGACATCTGCGAGAGCACCTCGAAGCCGTTGATGCCGGGCATCATGATGTCGAGCAGCACGAGCGAGATGAGCTCCCCGTGCTGGCGGATCGCTTCGAGGCCGTCCTCGCCGGAGGCCGCCTCGAGGATGTCGTAGTCGTCCTTGAGCATCTCGCGCAGGATCTCGCGGTTCATCTCGGAGTCGTCGACGATGAGCACGAGCGGCTTGTGGTACTCGGGCAGGTTCGGCAGGTCAGCCTCGGTGACCACGGCCTCCTTGTGCTGCTTGGCGCGGTACATGAGCTTATCCGCGGAGCGCGCGGAGTCCTCGATGGTGCGCCCGGCCGCGAGCACGCCGCCCACCGACACCGCGAGCTTGAGCGTCGGGTAGCCGTGGACGGTCGTCTCTGCCACCTTGCGGGCGAGGGTCCGGAGCTTGTTGCGGAAGTCGTCGCGGCCGATCCCCGGCAAGACGAGCACGAACTCGTCGCCGCCGTAGCGCACGAGCATGTCGGTGTCGCGGATGCAGGAGCGCATGGCGCGCGCGGCCGCCTTGATGGCGAGGTCGCCGGCATGGTGGCCCAGCGTGTCGTTGACCAGCTTGAAGTCGTCGAGGTCGAAGATCGCGACGCCGGCGGCGATGAACTGGTGGCGAAGCCTGTCCTCGTAGAAGCGCCGGTTGTAGACCCCGGAGAGCGCGTCGTGGTACAGAAGCTCGCCCATGACCTTGCCGTCACCGTCGACATCGAGCGGCTGCGCAAAGAAGAACACGCGCGGCTCGCCATCGACCTCGACGTAGCGCGCCGTTGCTCGGTGGCAGTCGTCGCCCATCCGAAGCGACCTCGTCTGCTCCCCGCCGTTGTCGAGGACGTCGAGCGCGACCTTGCGCATACAGGGGCAGGAATTCCCGCACATGATGCAGTAGTCGGTGTCCTCGAGGGTCTTCCGATCGAGGATCTCGACCACCGGGTAGAGGTCGCTGTACTTGAGGACCTCCTCGTCGGCCTCCAAGCGGGTCATCCGCACCACGTGGTCATCGGTTTCGCTCATAGGGAACTTCCCTTTGTGTCCATTGATTTCCCGGCCCTGCGCAGTCGCGGCCAGGGCGCTGTGCAAACAACGCTAAGGATAGCGCAGAGCACGACCGATCCCGCGGGGAGGGCGCCGTAATCGAAAGATTGATCGCAAGCGGGCGGCTTCGCGACGCGCGCGGGGCGGCCGCGCCGAATAAGCGCCCCTCTGTCCGCGGCGCACACGCCCAGATCACCCGCACACCCTCCTCAGCGCGGCCACGAGGGCCTTGCTGTCCAGGGGCTTCGCCAGATGGTCGTCCATGCCCGCCTCGCGGCAGCGGGCGACGTCGTCGGCGAAGGCGTTGGCGGTCATGGCGTAGATCTTCACGCTGTTGGCATCCGCACGCTCGAGCGCACGGATGCGCCGGGTGGCCTCGAGGCCGCCGCCCATCTGCTCGGCGATCTCGCGGCAGATGGAGAGGCCGAGGCCTGTGCCCTTGTACTCGGTGCGCGCCTCGGAGGTCTCTTGCGCGAAGGGGTCGAAGGCGCGGCGCTGGAACTCCTCGCTCATGCCGATCCCGGTGTCCGAGCAGGTGAACACATACGTAGCGCGCTCGCCGTCGAAGGCGGGCTCGCGCAGCGCAAGGTCGATGCGGCCTCCCCGGCGATTGTACTTGGCGGCGTTGCCGGCGATGTTCTCGATCATCTGGCGCACGTGGACGGGGCTGCCGAGCTCGAGCAAGAAGCCCGAGGCGTCCCAGATCTTTCGCCGGCACTCGGCCTGGCGCTCGAGATCGTCGAGCGCAGAGTCGGCGATCTCGATCATGCCGCGGATGCCGTTGATGGGCGTGCGGATATCGTGGCTCATCCGCCGCAGGAACTCGGTCTTCGCCGTGTTCGCGTTCTGGGCCTCCTCGGCAGCGCGCGCGAGCTTCTCGTTGTACTCGTACTCTTGCTCGATGGCCTGCTCCAGGAAGCGGTGCTCCACGCGCCAGCGCGAAGAAGCCATGCCGGCGACCGCGGCGACGTAGAACGCGAGGGTCGCCGCGCCTGCGAGGACCGCGCCGCGGGCGATCGAGGACGCGGGGGTGTAGATTTAGACGTAGTAGTCGCGCGCATGGGCGAGCGTACCGAGGTAATCTTGCCCGCCGCTGCGGAAGAACGTGAGCTTATGCGCAGCGCAGCGCCTCTTCAGGCTGCCGAGGACCTCGGAGCCGGAGCCGGCGGCCACCGACTCGTCGTTGGAGGCGACGACGCGGGCGCCCTGTTCGATGATCACGGTGCCGTTGTCCTCGGTGGAGTACCCGGACAGCAGGTTCTGCAAGGTGAGGGTGTAGCGGTTCGCGAAGTCGGCGCTCGTGTGGTAGAGCGAGACGACGATGCCGGGCGCGTCCTCGCGGCACGCGGCGTCGACGTCGACGCGCCCGCCGTCGGGCAGGGTGACCGCCGATCCGTAGACCTTCGAGCCGTTCTGGGCCACGTCGAGCAGCGCCCCGCGCGACAACTCGTCGGCGAGCTGGGCCGAGCCCACGCCGTCGGCAGTGTACTCGCTCACCACGCGCCCATCGGCGTCGAGGACGATGACGCCGGTCACGCGCAGGTCACGGGCGTACTCGGCGAGCTTTTGCGGGTCGGTGACGCCGTCGCCCGCGATCTCACGCGCGAGGTTCGTCGCGTTCTCCAGCGCGCGCATGGTCGACTTCATGGAGGTCGCGTGGTTGTAGGACTCGTAGGTGAGGCTCTGCTGCCTGATGTAATCGATGGTCGAGAACGCGCGCGACTCGACGCCCTCGTAGGCGCTCCGGATGGCGATCGACGAGGCGACAGCGACGGCGGCGAGACCGCCCGCGACGACGGCCACGATGCGAAGGCCGGGCTTCTTCTTTGCCGGGTCAGTCATCGGATGCGCTCACCACCAGGAAGTCGTCGGGATCGTCGAAGTAGCGGCCAACGATGTCCCGCAGCGTCCCGTCGTCGTGCATCTGTTGCAGCGCGGAATCGAGCGCCTCCGCGATGCCGCGGTCGTCCTGCTTCGCGAAGGCGTAGCCGACGCCCACCACGATCAGCGGCTCGTCGAGGATCCGGTACTTGACGTCGTAGTCCTTCTCGTACTGGAGGATCGACGCCTCGTGCCCGGCGATGGCGTCGACGTAGCCCTTACCGAGCGAGAGGTAAAGCAGGCTGCGGTCCTCGAGCGAGAAGACCTTGCCGAGCCGCGGGATGCGCTTATCCTCGCCGGAGAGGAAGATCTCCTCGAGCTTCGTGGTCACCTGCACGGCCACGACCTTGTCCTTGAGGTCGGCGAGCGTGCGGATGTCGCTCTCGGGCATGACGGCCACAACCTGGCGCGACTGCATGTAGGGCCCCGCCCAGCGGTAGAGGTCCTCGCGACCGTTCATGCTGAAGCAGCTGGCGATGCCGTCGATCGTCCTGTTGGAAAGAAGCTCGTCCTTGCGGTCCCACTCGATTTGGAGGAAGTCGGCGCCGTACCCGATTCGGTCGAGCGCCCCGGTGAGGATGTCGACGTCGATGCCGGTGTACTCGCCGCCCTCGTCCAAGTAGCAGAACGGGGGATAGTTGTCGCGGCCGATGGTGAGCGCCGGGCGGCCTTCAGTCGCGTCGGCGTCACCCTGCGCAGACGGCGCGCACCCGGCGAGCAGCGCCGCGCCCACGCCGAGCAAAACGCCCTTCTCGTAAGCTCCAAATCCCCTCCCCCGTCGCATTCCCGCATAACATTACCAGGCCCTCACTCAGTGACAGTCATTGCGTGCAGCTTTTGGTGCCATCCATCATTCGTTGCCACCCATCAGCCGGTGACAGTCATTGCGTGCAGCATCTGGTGCCACCCATCAGCCAATGACTGTCACCCAGTGATGGCGTCGCACGAAGCAGCGTTAATTTGCCGCGAATGGGGCTCAACGGCCCCCATCGTGTCATACTGACCTCGGAAGAAAGGATGTTAGCCATGTATGACAACGATATCGTGCCCGGCCGCAACGACCTCTGCTGGTGCGGCTCCGGAAAGAAGTACAAGAAGTGCCACGCCGCGTTCGATCAGCGGCTCGACCGCCTGGCGACCGAGGGCGAGGAGGTTATGCCTCGCGGCCTGCTCAAGACCCCCGCGGACATCGAGGGCATCAAGCGTTCCGCGGCAATCAACATCGGCGTGCTCGACATGGTCGGCGAGCGCATCGCCGCGGGCGTGACCACCGCCCAGATCGACCAGTGGATCCACGACTACACCGTCGAGCACGGCGGCATCCCCGCGGACCTCGACTACGAGGGTTACCCCAACAGCGTCTGCACCTCCATCAACGACGTCGTCTGCCACGGCATCCCCTCCGACGACGACGTGCTGCACGAGGGCGACATCGTGAACATCGACTGCTCGACCATCCTCGACGGCTACTTCTCGGACTCGAGCCGCATGTTCTGCATCGGCGAGGTCTCCGACGAGCGCCGCCGCCTCGTCGACGTCACGCGCGAGTCCGTCCAGGCGGGCCTCGCCGCCGTCAAGCCCTGGGTCCACCTCGGCGACATGTCCCACGCCGTCCAGGAGTGCGTCGAGGCCGCCGGCTTCAACGTGGTCCGCGAGTTCGGCGGCCACGGCATCGGCCTCGAGTTCCACGAGGACCCCTTCGTCGGGTTCGTCGGCGAGCCGGGAGAAGGGCCCGTCCTCGTTCCGGGCATGTGCTTCACCATCGAGCCCATGGTCAACGCCGGTGGCGCCGCCATCGACATGAACGACCCCAACGGCTGGACCGTCCGCACCGCCGACGGCTCCGACTCCGCCCAGTGGGAGGTTCAGCTCGTCGTCACCGAGGACGGCTACGAGCTCCTCAGCTGGTAGCCGCCAGACACTGGGGACGTTGTTAGTTACCTGGGAAAAGGGACACCCCTGGGCGTCCCGGGGTGACAAGGGGACTGTCCCTTTGTCCCCCCTTTCAGGCCACGAGGAGAGGAACGACCGTGACGCAGACAGACCCCTTCGAGCGCGCCCGCGGCAGGCTCGGCTTTGGCTGCATGAGGCTGCCGCGCCTGGAGGACGGCGAGATCGACATCCCGCAGTTCAGCCAGATGGTGGACGCCTTCCTGGCCGCCGGCTTCAACTACTTTGACACCGCCCACGTCTACCTGGAGGGCAAGAGCGAGCCGGCCATCAGGCAGGCGCTCACGAGCCGCCACGCCCGCGACGAGTACTTCCTGGTGGACAAGCTCACCAACGGCAACTTCAACAGCACCGAGCAGATTGTCCCGCTGC
>ERZ1673741.386-NODE-386-length-51680-cov-12.364436_pt1 | contig 51680 bp, 42 predicted proteins | sample MGYA00580209_ERZ1673741 | MGnify/ENA primary metagenome ERZ1673741 (study PRJEB41218, sample SAMN15661754) | gut metagenome | host: Homo sapiens | place: Canada: London | collected 2015-08-20/2019-03-30 | study: EMG produced TPA metagenomics assembly of... | reverse complement strand
AAAGTCAGGGCTTTGTGATTTTTTTAAGAATCAGGGAGTTTTGACACACCCTCCTGCGGTTAAATTATTACTCTTCTAAATGTAAAGTTAGCCTATATAAAATGGCGAACTTTACATTTATATTCGCATGATTATGAAATACAGTTATTACAACTTGGTATATTATGATGACCAATATAGTTATTGGTTTAATACCCTACATCGTACAGCTTGTAATGACTTGTATGATAGCATAACAGAAGGCAAGTTATTGGACAATGGAGAAATTGCATGGAACAAGCCTCGCTCACAATACCAATGCATATCATATGAAAACGCAAAATGCCTTGCATGTAAAAAACTTCCTATTTGCATGGGGGTATGTCCCCATAACTTCATTGATGGCATAAATATTTGCAAATATGAAGCCGAGGAATTCGACTTTAAAACGGCAATTATAAACTACATTAATCAAGCTTATGAAAAGTAGTGCGATTTTAATATTACTCTTGTTATTGTCTGTAAACCTGATGGCACAAAAGACAGACTCAATAGCTTCAAAAGTTGATTTGAACGAAATCGTTGTTACTGCAAGAAAAACCATATCAAAAGGTGACCATGAGCTGATTTTCATGTCTGACAAAAATCGTTCATTTGGAACGAATGCCTTGGATGCGGTATCTTCTTTGGCTCAGTTTAAAACAGACATAAACGCATCGAACTTATTGTCTGCAGACAGAAAAAGCATATACGTCTTGATAAATGGTGTACCTGCCACTCCCAATGAACTCCGGTCTTATAAGGGTGATGACATCAAATGCGTAGAATATTACCCGGTAGCCCCTGCCCAATACATGACAATAACATCCGGTCCTGTGGCAAACATCATCCTGAAAAATAGAATAGACCGTTTCGTATCTGTAGATATTTCAACCAGCAATTCCGTGAATACAGGATTCGGCACCAACCAGCTGGGGCTAACCTTTGCCGATTCGCTGAACCAGGTGAAAGTAAATTATATTATAGACTATCGCCATATCGGTGACAAAAGCCAAAGCTCTGTATACAACTATCCCGAGCCACATGTTTATGAAGGCGAAAACAATGTTTATGAAGGATGCTTCCAATATCTGCAAACGGCTTACCAACGCAGTTGGGGAAAGCATTTGTTCAATATAGAATTAAACTATACCCATGATGGCGACAAGCAAAAGGAGCCTACCACAGCAAGATATAAATCAGAAGGCAAATACATTACGGCATACAACAATAGTCTTTTGAATAACCGGCTGCAATCATTCGTTGCCGACCTCTATTATAAATGTAAGTTTTCTGACAAACAGTCATTGGCATTCAACATTGTCAATACATACTCTTATTCTACTGTAGACAACCAGATAGAACAGGATGGCATTATATCTACATCATCATTCTTCAGCAATCATGTCGAGTCGTTGATAGGCAACATTGCTTACGAATTATCATTATGGGGTGTAAAATGGAGTATTGGAGAAAGATCCGAATACAAAAATAATCGTCAGCATTATCTAAATGACATATACCGGTCTTCCTGTATCAGTAACTTTGCATATCTTGGCTTGCACAAAAAAATTGGCAGAGTCACGGTCTACCCAACCGTTGGCATCAACTCAATTGAAACAAAAACGGAAGGAAACAACATACATAACACGATTCCCTACCTAAGGCTTTACACCGACTGGTGGGGCAAAGGGAAATTAGAGGGGGTTAGCGTACAAATGACAACTTTGGTAAACACAATATGTCCAACAAGTGGTCAGTTGTTGTCATCACCAACGTATTTGGAACGTCAATTTGTATCAATTGGCAATCCACAACTCAAGCCTTATTGGAATGGTAGCATAACGTTATACCTGTTGTATTTTGGCAAGAACGACAATTACATCAATTTATCATATGCTCCTTCTTACTCGCGTCGCCCATTTGCTACCACGCTCTATATGAAAGATGGAATGGCTTACTCCCAACCACAGGAAATATCCGATGTGGTAAAGCACCAGATGAGCCTTACAGGAAGTTGGCATCCTTTCCCTTGGTTGGAACTGGCACCATACTTGGAGTATTACCACACATCGTATAGCACCTTACAGCAACACGTGTGCTTGCCTTACTTCCGGTATGGAGGAGGAATTACATTCCCATTGAAAAGCTGGAACCTTGGCATCTATGCCAACTCACCAACCAAAGAAGCCGAAGGAGATTTAATAGAACATGGGAGCGCACAATATGCCGCCAAATTACTTTATAAGTACAAAAAATGGTCATTTGGCATGGAATGGCATTACTCTGGTCATAACGAATATACATCAGGAAAGGTAAAGGATTTCAACTATAAAAAGACAACAGAATGGAAACCCTTGCATTCTCTGGTCTTGCTTACTGCCACATGTTACCTATCAAAGGGAAAGAAGAGTAAACATGATGACAAGTCACTTAATAACACCAACGAAGACTACGGATTGACTAAAGACAATTCTCCCAAGAAACCTCATTGACATCGAGGCGCAATCGGGCAGGATACAAACACGTTATTTGGAAAAAGGTGGGAAAACAAGAAGTCTCGCCCACTCTCTACCATAACCGGGAAGGGTGAGCGAGACCTCAAATATAGATAAAAGACTTTAGCAGCTTTTGTGCGTCATGATGTCGAGCACCATGTCATCGGTAGGATTCATGGCCTCCTTGCCAATCGACGTGAGATTGTGAATGCTCTTGTCGACATCGTTGTCTACGATGCCCTCGGCAGCGGTGACCTGATGGCGCTGCATGGAGAGGAGGGCGGAGAGAAGCGCGGAAGAAACTCCCGAGCAAATCTTTATGCTGCACGATGGCTTCGCGCCGTCGCAAATCATGCCCGTGAGGTTGGCCACCATGTTTTGTATGGCCGCGCACACGCGTCCGTAATCGCCTCCCATGAGATAAACAATGCCACAACTCGCGCCCGTGCTCGCCACCACGCAGCCACAGAGTGCCGACAGCGTGCCAAGGCTCTGCTTGATATAGATGGCGGTAAGATGCGAGAGGGTTAGTGCGCGAACAAGCTCTTCCTCAGTGTTCTCGTTTTCCCTGGCAAACACCGCCACGGGATTGGTGGCGCAGATGCCCTGGTTGCCCGAGCCACTGTTGCTCATCACCGGAATCATGGCGCCACCCATGCGCGCGTCGCAGGCAAGCGCCGTCTCCGAGATGATATGCGAGAATATGGAGTCGCCAAAGATGCCGTGGCTCAGCGGGCGGTCGATGGTCTTGCCCAAACAATGGCCATAGTTTCCCTTACGGCTTTCCTCCGCCGCGCGAATGTTGTAGTCGCGGGCCTGTTCCATGAAGGCTATCTCCTCAAGAGGAGTGGTCGTGGCAAACTCCCACACCGTCTTCATGTCAAGGTCCACGCCCTTATGCTCCTCTGTGTCTTCGGTGCATTGACGCTTGTCGAGCAGCACCTTGCCATTACAGCACTCGTAAACGAAGTTGGTGTGGCTTCCGGCTATCACCGCCGTGGCGCTGTCGTCGCCAGCCGAACACGTGACCTCAATATACAGTTTCTCCGTTATGTTCTCCTTCAACTTGATGTCGATACGGTGAGGGTCAGCGATAAACGCCTTGCCCTCCTCAAGCTTCTCGGGCGTGAGATCCTTGATGACCTCAAGCTGATATTGGCTCTTGCCCACTATGGCTCCCAGCGCCACGGCAATTGGCAAGCCTATCATTCCCGTGCCGGGTATGCCTACGCCCATGGCGTTTTTCAGCATGTTGCCACTGAGCAACACCCGTATCTTCTCGGGGCGCCGGCCCATGTCCTCAGTGGCCCTTGCCGTGCAAAGCGCCACGGCCATTGGCTCCGTGCAGCCCACTGCCGGCACCACTTGCCGCTTGATAAGCGCGATGATTTGTTCACGTATGTCTTTGTCGAGCATGATTCAAGAGTAAAATTATTGATGTTTCCATATAGTCACAAGAAAGGCTTGACAGCCACGTTGACCGTCAAGCCTCCATCATATTAATGTTTGTAAGCGTCGAGACCCTTCTTGAGGAAGTCGAGATAAGCCGACACGTCCTCCTTGTAGGTAAACGACCCTGACAGCACGTTGCCGTTGTTGTCGAGCGTGACGTAGAAAGGCTGGGCGTTGGCCCCGAACTTATGGCTCTGCAAATAGCTCCACTTGTCGCCAACGGTGTGAAGCGTACGCTTCTGTCCATTAGGCATGGTCACCTCCATTGGTTGTGGCAACTTGGTCTTGTCGTCAACGTAGAGCGAGATGAGCACGTAGTCTTTCTCCAACTTGTCAGCCACTGACGGGTCAGTCCATACGGAAGCCTCCATCTTTCGGCAGTTGACGCAACCAAAGCCCGTGAAGTCGAGCATGACGGGCTTGCCCTGTGCCTTGGCCGCGGCCATGCCAGCCTCATAGTCAGTGTATTTGGCCTCAACCACATGGTTGTTGAGATTGAAGTCCTGGGTCGTGACAGGAGGCGCGAAAGCCGACACGGCCTTGCAAGGAGCGCCCCAAAGTCCGGGTACCATGTAGATGGCGAACGCCAACGAGCACAAGCCGAGCATGATGGCCGGAACGGGCATCGGCTTCTGCAAGTCGCCGCCGATGGCATCCTGCTGGAACTTGAGCCAACCCACGAGATAGGCGCCAAGAGCAATGAAAATTACAATCCAAAGGGAGAGGAACACCTCTCGGTCCATGATGTGCCAGCCATAGGCAAGGTCGGCCACGGAAAGGAACTTTAGCGAGAACGCCAGCTCCACGAAGCCCAGCACCACCTTTATCTGATCCATCCACGAGCCGCTGCGCGGACTCTTCTTCATGAGCGTGGGGAACATGGCGAACAAGGCGAATGGCACGGCAAGGGCAATGGCGAAGCCAAACATGCCGACGGCAGGGGCAAGCCAGTCGCCAGAGGTGACGGTCTGCACAAGCAAGAGGCCAATGATTGGCGCAGTGCACGAGAAGCTCACGAGCACGAGCGTGAAAGCCATGAGGAAGATGGAGATGAGACCCGTGGTGCTCGAGGCCTTGTTGTCTACCTTGTTTGCCCAACTGTCGGGGAGCTTAATCTCAAACCAGCCGAAGAAACTCACGGCGAAGACCACGAGCAAGAGGAACAGGAAGATGTTGAACACGGCGTTGGTAGACAACGCGTTGAGCGTGGACGGGCCAAAGATGGCGGTAACGCCGATGCCCAGCGCGAGATAGATGACGATGATAGAGACACCATAGATGACGGCATCGCGCACGCCACGCTTCTTATTGTCCTTGGAACGCTTGAGGAAGAAGCTCACCGTCATTGGGATAATTGGCCAGATGCACGGCATGACCAAAGCCAGCAAGCCGCCGACTATGCCCATGAGGAATATATATAATAATGAGTGGTTGGCCAGGTCGTTGGTGCCGCCAAACTGTTGCAGCTGCTTTACTACTGGCTGCCAAAGGGCATCCTTGTCGCTCTGGGAAAGAGAGGCCGCGGCCGCGGCGTTGGCTGCGGCAAGAGAGTCGGCATTGACGGAATCGGCACCCTGGGCGCCAGTGGCTGTAGCATCGTCGCCCACAGGCACGTCGGCGGCATCGGCCACGGCGTCCTTGGCATCTTGCTTGGCGGCATCGGCCACGGCAGGGCTCTTGCCACTCTTCTTTATGTCAACGCTCGTGGGAGGCATGCAGTTTTGGTCGTTGCAAGCGCCATACTCAAGGTAAGCGTCGATGTGATAGTTGGGCTTGGTGAACTTCACCTTTTGCACGAACTCCACGCTGCCCTCGAAATAGCGAAGGTTCATCTCGAAGAGCGGGTCAAACTTCTTTATCTCGTGGCCACGAGGCTGCAACTTGCCCACAAGCTGCACGCCATCGAGCTTGTTGACATTGAACGTGGCAGAGGTTGGGCCGTCACCGCCCAAGCCCGTGCTATATACATGCCAGCCACTACTGATTTTTCCCGTGAAAACGATTTCGCCCTCAGCGCTGTTGTTAGTCTTCAACGTAGTGGAAAACTTCACGGGATCCAGCATTTGGGCATTGGCCATGATGCCTACAAGCATCAACAGGGCCAGTGTCAATAGTTTTTTCATTGATTGTATGGTATTCTTTTTGTTGTTTTATCTTTAATACGTCAATGTATGCGAAAGGGGCATCAAAAAGCATGATTATTCATGTTTTTTAACCCTACAAGACTCCTATCCAGCGCAATATGTCGTTCAAGTTGGCCACGACCATCAACAAGACGAGCACCGTGATGCCGACATACTCCGCCTTGATGAGGAAATTCTCTGATGGCTTGCGGCGAGTGATCATCTCATAGAGCAGGAACAGCACATGGCCGCCATCGAGGGCGGGAATAGGTAGGATGTTCATGAAAGCGAGAATGATGCTGAGGAACGCGGTCATCATCCAGAAGGCGTGCCAATCCCATGTCTGCGGGAACAAGGAGCCTATGGCCCCGAAGCCTCCAAGACTCTTGGCGCCATCGGCGGTGAACACGTATTTCATGTCGCTGACATAACCCGACAACACGTCCCATCCATATTTCACGCCCGCGGGGAAGCTCGACAAGAAGCTGTAGCTGACGTGGGTAATCTTGTCCCTGTACATATACTCCGGCCCGCCTACCGCAAAGCCGAGCTTAGCGTCGGGTGTGAGCACGGCCATGACCGTGTCGCGCTTGGCGTTGGCCTTCTCTATCACGAGTGAGACCGTGCGAAGGCGCAAGCTGTCCTTATGGGTGTTGACAGCTGCAAGCTGGTCGCTTATCACGCCCACTGCCTCGGTGAACTCATTGTAAGAGTCGATGGCCTTGCCGTTGACGGCGAGAATCTTGTCACCCTTGCGCATGCCGGCCTTCCAAGCCGGAGACGCCACCGAGTCGTTGTCGGACACCGGTACTGACAGGAACACGGTATCGGCGACCGCGGGAACGAAAGGACGCACAAACTGTGGGGTCACCTTCAGCATGTCGAGCAAGTTGAGATTGCCCGGAAGGTTTATACGCACCTTCTTGCCGTCGCGCAGCACGTCGCAATACTGTGCCTCGGATATGTCGCGGAACACGTCGCCGCCAAAGTCCTTGAACGGGCGGATGTCGGTGCCAAGAAGGATGTCGTGGTCCTTGAAGCCATACGACTTGGCTTCCTTGTTGAACTTCATTCCCTGCGACATGTCTGCCACGCGAACGTAACTCTCGCCCCAATGAAACATTATCATAGAATAGATAAAGAGGGCGAGGATGAAATTCACCGTCACGCCGCCAACCATGATAATGAGGCGTTGCCACGCCGGCTTCACGCGAAACTCCCATGGCTCCGGGTCACGCTTCATCTGCTCGGTGTCCATGCTCTCGTCTATCATGCCGGCAATCTTGCAGTAGCCGCCCAATGGCAACCACCCCATGCCATACTCGGTGTCTGACTTGCGAGGCTTGAAACTGAAGAGCTTGCCGCTCCACTTGCCCAAGCTGACATCAAAGAAGATGAAGAACTTCTCCACCCGCACGCCGAAGAGCTTCGCGGCTACCATGTGGCCTCCCTCGTGAAGGAGCACGAGGAGAGAGATGGCGAGGATGAACTGTAATAGCTTTATGAGGAAAACTTCCATTTGTTTTTATAATTAATGTGTTAAGCCTTCAGCAGCGAGGCGGCTATCTGGCGTGCCTCGGCGTCGGTTTGGAAATAAGTATCGAGATTCGGGGTCTTGTCGAACGAGGCTTGCCGCATGGTGCGCTCTATGACCTCTGCCATGCCAAGGAACGAGCACTCGCCACGGCGGAAGGCGGCGTTGGCCACCTCGTTGGCGGCATTCAAGATGCACGGCATGTTGCCTCCCTCGCTGATGGCCTCGTAAGCCAAGCGGAGGCACGGGAACTTCTGCACGTCGGGCTTGAAGAACTCAAGCTTCCGCGTGCTGAAAAGGTCGAGGCGGTCGCCATTCAGCGGAAGGCGTTTAGGGAAAGAGAAGGCATACTGTATGGGAAGCCGCATGTCTGGAACGCCGAGCTGCGCCTTCACCGCTCCATCCTTGAACTGCACCCCACTGTGGACAACGCTCTGCGGATGCACCAGCACCTCTATCTTCTCGGCTGGCACGCCAAAGAGCCATTTCGCCTCCATGACCTCAAAGCCCTTGTTCATGAGCGACGCGGAGTCGATGGTAATCTTCGCGCCCATCTTCCATGTTGGATGGCGAAGGGCGTCGGCTGCCGTCACCGTGAGAAGCTGCTCGTGGGTGAAGTTGCGGAAAGGCCCTCCTGAGCAGGTGAGGAGAATCTTGTCGACCTCGTTCATCTCCTCGCCGACAAGACACTGGAATATGGCCGAGTGTTCCGAGTCGACAGGCAATAGGTCAACGTGATACTTGCTCACGAGGTCGAGAATCAGCTCGCCTGCCACGACCAGCGTCTCCTTGTTGGCAAGGCAAATCTTCTTGCGGGCCTTAATGGCACGAATGGTGGGCTCCAGTCCGGCGAAACCCACGAGAGCCGCGAGCACCATGTCAACGGGCCCGGCCTCAACTATCTCGCACAAAGCCTTGTGGCCGGCATAAACCTTCACGTCGGTGTCGGCGAGCTTGGCTTTCAGCTCCTCGTAGCGAGCCTCGTTGGCTATCACCACCGCGGCTGGATTGAACTCACGGGCTTGCTCGGCAAGTTTCTCCACGCTGTCGTTGGCAGTCAACGCGTAAGCCTCGTAAAGGTCAGGGTGCTGCCTTATGACATCAAGGGCTTGCGTGCCTATTGAACCCGTGGAGCCAAGTATGCAAATTTGTTTCTTCATCTAAACGTTTTCTACTATGATAATAATCCATCACGCGGACTATCGCTACAGTTGCAACAGTCCTTCGGGAATGTCTACGGTGATGGTCAGGTTTTTCTTGTCTATGGCCTTTACCAGCTCATGGCTTGCCGGGATAAGCATCTCGCCATTCGCCGTGTCTACTACAAAAAGCGGATTGGCTGTGGAATCGTCGATGGCCGTCACCTCGCCTACCACGGCGCCCGTGGCCGCGTCGACGAGCCTGAAGCCAGACAGCTGCGCCTTTGACACGGTATCGGCGTCATCGTCGGAAGCAGCGCGCGGAAAGTAGACGTCGCACCCCGTGAGGTCGGCGGCTTGCTCAAGGGTGTCGACACCCTCAAACTTCACCAACGCCACGACATCGGAACTGAAACGGTATTCCTCGAAGAAAAACGGCACCAGCAATCCGTCAATCATGACGAACATGAAATCGGCCTCCTGGCGGTCGAACACGTCGTCGTCGAAAGAGAAGGCTATCTCCCCCTTCACTCCATGAGGCTTGCCGAGGCAGCCTATGCGATATACGTCACTTAGCTTAATCATCTACACGCTGGATATTTGCCCCGAGGCCGTTAAGACGCTTTTCTATGTCCTCATAGCCACGGTCTATCTGCCCTATGTTCTCTATGCGGCTGGTGCCATTGGCGCTCATGGCCGCTATAAGCAGCGCTATGCCGGCCCGGATGTCGGGGCTCGACATGCGCCCGGCGCGAAGCTGTATGCGGTGGTCTTGACCCACCACCACGGCGCGGTGAGGATCGCACAGTATGATTTGTGCGCCCATGTCGATGAGCTTGTCTACAAAGAAGAGCCGGCTCTCAAACATCTTCTGGTGTATGAGCACCGTGCCACGCGCCTGCGTCGCCACGACGAGCAACACGGAAAGCAGGTCGGGCGTGAGTCCTGGCCATGGCGCGTCGGCAAGGGTCATTATCGTGCCGTCGATAAAAGAGTCGACGACATAATGGGCCTGGTGAGGAACGACCAAGTCGTCGCCCTCTGCCTTGAGTTTCACTCCCAATCGGCGGAAAGCGTCTGGTATGGGGCCGAGGTTTCTAAGCGACACGTCTTTTATGCGTATGCCATTTCCCACCATCGCGGCCATGCCTATGAAAGACCCCACCTCTATCATGTCGGGAAGCACACGGTGAGTGGCCCCATGCAGATGGTCAACGCCCACGATGGTTATGAGGTTGCTGGCTATGCCTGAGATATTGGCTCCCATGTGGTTGAGCAGGTGGCAGAGCTGCTGTATATAAGGTTCGCACGCCGCGTGATATATCGTGGTCGTGCCTTTCGCCATGACAGCCGCCATTATGATGTTGGCCGTGCCGGTGACCGAAGCCTCGTCGAGGAGCATGTAGGTGCCCTTTAGGCGGTAGCCATGAATCTGGTAGACGTTGCGAGTCTCGTCAAACACGAACTTGGCGCCGAGGTTCTTGAACCCGAGGAAATGGGTGTCAAGGCGACGGCGCCCTATCTTGTCGCCACCGGGCTTGGCCACGGTAGCCTTGCCGAAACGACCGAGCAGCGGCCCGTACATCAGCACCGAGCCACGCAGACGAGAGCATTTCTTCACGAACTCCACGCTATCGAGGAAGTCCAGGTTCACGTCATCGGCCTGGAACGTGTAGTCGTGACGGTCGTTGCGCGTCACCTTCACGCCCACGTCCTGCAGCAACTTTATGAGGTTGTTCACGTCCAGGATGTCGGGCACGTTGGTTATGCGCACTGGCTCAGAGGTGAGCAGCGAGGCGCATATCACCTCCAGCGCCTCGTTTTTGGCGCCTTGCGGTGTGATGGTTCCCTCCAGTTGATGTCCACCTTCTATTATGAATGACTCCATAAGTCCTGTTTATTTTTTCTTGCGTTTCTTGCCATTGTTGGTTGGCGCCAAGGCCCGCATGTCCACTCGCTCAAACTTGAAATGGTCGAGGTCGAGCTGTATCTTCCCGTCTGTGAAGTTGGCAAGGTCGCTCGCCACCTTCTCGTCGTCGCAAAGCCCATGTCCCCATTGCACGAGATCACGCTTCATCTGGTTGGCCGTGAGCGCCATCAGCTGGTCGCGTTCCTCGCCCGGCTCCATGGTCTTCAGCTTGCCGAGAAGCTCAAAGACCAGCTTGCCATAGTGGCGCACCGGTATCGTGCCCGTCTCATGCTTGAGCGGTTGTGGCTTCTCGCTTATCACCTTTGCCTTGGATATGTCGACGGGCCAGTCTATGTCGAGCTTGAAGTCGCTTATCAACGCGAGCTGGTCCCAAAGCTTCTGCTTATAGTTGTCGGTCTGCGTCAGCTGTGGGTTCATCTGCTCCATGGTGTCTATTATGGCGTAAGCGCAGCGCAGGCGCGCGTCACGGTCGGGCAGGGTCATGCAATAGTTGACCATTTTCTGTATCTCGCGCCCATATTCCGGCAACACGAGTTTCTCACGCTGGGTGTTATAGTCTAAACCTTGGATGTTCATCAAACGAAATTATGGATTATGTGTTTAAAGGAGCTTGCGAGGCAGCTTTGCCACGAAATTCTTCAAGTAGAAAGGCACGAAATAGGCCACGTCCTCAAACTTCTGCTCCGCCATGCGCTTCTCGGCCAGCGGCATCATGTTCTTTGCCAATGGCTCAATGCCCTCAATGAATCGGGCGTTGGGGTGCGTTATCACCTCCTTGCACTTGCTGGCTCCGTCGCCGAAGAAATACACGGGGCCCTTGTCGAGCCACTCCTTATACGTGTCGGCTTCCACCACGTCGGCGTGGATGGGGCGCACCTCGTGCAGCGAGCGGTCGAAGAGTTGGGCATACACTTCCATGCGTCGGGCGTCGAGCATCGGGCAGAGCAAAGCGTTCTCCTCCTCCACCATCTCACGCAAGAGCACGGGCACACAGAGAATCTCGAGTGTGGGCACGCCCAAGAGCTTGAGGCCACGGCCATAGCAAATGCCCTTAGCCATGCTCACGCCAATGCGCAAGCCGGTGTAACTGCCCGGGCCACAACTCACGGCAACGGCATCAAACGGGATGGCATGGTTGTCGGTAAACGACAACGCCTCGTCAACAAAAGAGCCTAAACGCTCAGCATGGTTGGGTCCAGAGTGATCCTCCTTCTCAAAAATGCAAGCACCGTCCTGGCTTACAGCCACAGAACAAACATTCGTGCTTGTCTCAATATTCAATATACAAGACATACTTATACGCGTATTATGTCGATAATATTCTTAATAAAGTGCAAATTTACTCCTTTTTCCATCCAATTTTGTACTTTTGCAGAAATTTAACGCACAAATAAATATGATACTCTCTATGACGGGCTACGGCAAGTCCGTAGTGGTTTACAAAGACAAGAAAATCAACGTTGAGATAAAGTCTCTCAACAGCAAGGCCCTTGACCTCTCAGCGCGTGTCGCTCCTCTTTATCGCGAGAAGGAGATGGAGATAAGGCAGTATATCGCGAAAAAGCTCTCACGCGGCAAGGTCGACTTCGCTCTCTGGACGGAGAAAGACACCGTGGTAGATGCCACGCCTGTCAACGCGGCCCTCGTGGAGGACTACTACAAGCAGCTGAAAGCCATTTCTGAAAAGGTGGGCATACCTGAGCCAGCCGACTGGTTCAGCACGCTGACCCGCATGCCCGACGTGCTCACCAGGACCAATGTCGAAGAACTGAGCGACGAGGAATGGGAAGTGGTGAAAGGAGCGATAAAGCAGGCCGTAGACAACCTCGTGGCTTTCCGCAAGCAGGAAGGCGCCGCGCTGGAGAAGAAGTTCCACGAGAAGGTGGACAACATAGAGAAGCTGCTCCACAGCATTGAGCCTTACGAGAAGAGCCGCGTGCCGAAAATAAAGGAGACCATAATAAAAGGCCTGGAGCAAATCCCGGAAGTGCAATACGACAAGAACCGCCTTGAGCAAGAGCTTATCTATTATATCGAGAAACTCGACATCAGCGAGGAGAAGCAGCGCCTGGCCAACCACCTGAAATATTTCCGCGAGACCATGGCCGAAGAGCAACCCAACGGCAAGAAGCTCGGGTTCATAGCGCAAGAGATGGGTCGCGAGATCAACACCACAGGCTCGAAGAGCAACCAGGCCGAGATGCAAAACATCGTGGTGAAGATGAAGGACGAGCTGGAGCAGATAAAGGAGCAAGTGCTCAACGCATTGTAAACTTATTGTTTAACGTCTTTAATCACAAGAATTGACATGACTGGCAAGCTGATAATCTTTTCCGCCCCGAGCGGGTCTGGAAAGAGCACCATCGTGCAGTGGCTGATGAGCGAGCACCCCGAGCTGAACCTCGCCTTTTCCATCAGCGCTACCACGCGCGCCCCACGCGGCACCGAGAAGAACGGGGTTGAGTATCTGTTCCTCACGCCTGAGGAATTCAAGGACAGGATAAGCCACGACGAGTTCCTGGAATACGAGGAGGTTTACGCCAATCGCTTCTATGGCACGCTGAAGTCGCAGGTGGAGAGCCAGACCGAGAAGGGCGAGAACGTGGTGTTCGACGTTGACGTGAAAGGCGGATGCAACATCAAGAAGCATTATGGCACGCGGGCGTTGAGCATCTTCGTACAGCCGCCATCGATAGAGGAACTCAGGCGGAGGCTCGTGCATCGCGCCACCGACGCACCGGAGGTGATAGAGCAGCGATTGGCAAAGGCCGCTTACGAACTGACATTCGCCAAGGAGTTTGACCACATTGTTGTCAACGACGACTTGGAGAAGGCAAAGCAAGACACTTACCGCCTCGTCAGCGACTTCCTTAAAGCTTAACCCGACGATGACCATAAGCCAGCCGCGCCGCATAGGCATCTTCGGGGGCAGTTTCAACCCCATACACGTGGGACACATAGGCCTGGCGAGGCAAATCCTCGGCCTCGCCCACCTCGACGAGGTTTGGTTCTTGGTGTCGCCGCTGAACCCTTTCAAGAAGGCGGCGACCGACCTTCTCGACGATGACAAGCGGCTCGCCATCACACGGATAGCCCTCAAGGGGGAGAGGGGGCTCATGGCTTCCGACTACGAGTTCCGCCTGCCCAAGCCTTCTTACACTTGGAACACGCTGCAACATCTCAAGGCTGACCATCCCGACTGTCAATTCACACTCATCATAGGGGCTGACAACTGGCTCTCGTTCAGCCGTTGGGCAAGACCCGACTATATTCTTTCCAATTGCGACATCGCCGTCTACGCGCGACCAGATTGCGACATCGACACGGCCACGCTGCCCCACAACGTGCGGCTATACGATACCAAGCTATACGAAATAAGCAGCACCAAGATAAGGGATAACGTCAAACGTGGCTTGCCCATCACGGGCATGGTGCCAAGCCGCGTGGAAGGCATGGTAAAGGAAGCTTATGGCGCATAGGGCTTTTTTCAGGGGCTTCCGGAATTTAGAGTGATGCCTTGTATATCAAAATATTTTACAAATGGTCGTCTGAGAATCGTTTTTTTTCAACCAAGCAGTTTCTTGGCTGGAAATGACGCGATTATGGGCTGTTTTGGTAAATAACTGATTATCAATAGATTATATTTTTAGCGGTTCCGTAGTGTCGCAAAATCGCTAAAATGGCATCGCCGTTACAGTGCAATCGCGTTGCCGTTACAGTGAAACGGCGATGCGATTACGGTGTAACGGCAACGCGATTTCACCGTAACGGCAACGGTTTTTGGCAAAAATGCCGCCGACGGTGCTGCCGGGGGGCACCTCGAAGCCGTTTTTCCGCTCTATTTGCCCCTGTTTTCAAGTGTTAAATTTCGGCAATAATATTTTACATTTTATCTCGCTGACGCTTTGCATGACGCGGGTAGTGGCCGCGCTGTTTCGTCTGCTTTGCAGGGTGCGGCCCCTGCAAAGCACTACGGTAATGCCTAATTCCGGAAAAACCTAAAATAATGGTCAAAGACCATAACTGTTTGGGCATATTTTTGTAACTTTACGGCAAATATAATGTTTGTGCCATGTTAGAGCCGAAAAGAGTACCATATGGAGTGTCTGACTTTGAAAGGGTAATACGTGAGAATCAGTATTACGTAGACAAGACCATGTATATCCCGTTGTTGGAGAATCAACCCGACAACCTGATATTCATACGTCCTCGCCGTTTTGGCAAGAGCCTGTTTCTCAGCATGCTCGAGACTTACTACGACTGCAAGAAGAAGGACCAGTTCCAAGAGATTTTCGGGGAGCTGTGGATTGGCAGCCATCCCACTCCACTTCAAGGACAGTTTCAAGTGCTTACGCTCGACTTCTCACAAGTGGGAGGTAATATCAACGACCTTGAAGAGCGTTTCAACTCATATTGCGGCATTTGCTTCGACAGTTTTGTCAATAGATACGCAGAGTCATACAAAGACATTATTGAAAAGGGCGTGTATGAGACGAAAGTAGCGTCTGAAAAGCTTGCCATGATTCAAAAGTGCGCAAAGGAAAACGGATACCAACTCTATCTCATCATCGACGAATACGACAACTTCACCAATACGGTGCTCAATGAGCAAGGCGAAGAAGTGTACCACGCCATGACCCATGCCAGCGGCTTCTACCGAGATTACTTCAAGAAGTTCAAGGGCTCGTTCACCAAGATTTTCATGATGGGCGTCAGCCCTGTCACGCTCGACGACGTTACCAGCGGCTTCAACATCGGCTGGCATATATCAACCAAACCTGAGTTTGACAAGATGCTAGGCTTCAGCACGGAAGATGTACGAGCCATGTTTACCCGTTATCGTGATGCGGGACAAATACCGGCAGATAGCGATATCGAGGCAATGATAGCAGAAATCAAGCCGTGGTATGACAACTATTGCTTCTCAGAGGCATGCTTAAACAGCAAGGTCAGGGTTTTCAATTGCGATATGGTGTTATATTATCTCCGTAATTACATGGACGATGGTAAAGCCCCAAAACAGATGATAGACCCAAACACGAAGACCGACTACAACAAGATGAAGCGACTGCTCCAGCTCGACAAGCTGGACGGAAACCGCAAAGGCATCATCCGCAAGATCACGGAGGAAGGCAGCATCGTGACAAACCTGTACGAGACATTCCCCGCAAGCGACATCGTGAAGCCGGAGTTTTTCCCAAGCTTGCTCTTCTATTACGGCATGCTTACCATCAAGGATACTTTCGGCGACCAGTTGCTCTTGGGAATCCCGAACAACAACGTCCGCCGTCAATATTATGGCTATCTGCAGGAGCAATACCAAGACATCAACCACATCAATCTGAACGATTTCGGATATATGATGACTTGCATGGCCTTCTATGGCAAATGGGAAGACGTGTTGGGGTTCATGTCAAAAGCCTATGCCGAGGTAGCCTCCGTGCGCGACGGCATCGAGGCGGAACGCAACCTGCAAGGTTTCTTTATGGCATATCTCTACCTGAGCAGCTATTACATTACGGCTCCCGAGCTTGAGTTGAACCACGGCTATTGCGACTTCTTCCTCTTGCCCGACCTGACCCACTACACTACCAAGCATAGCTACATCATCGAACTGAAGATGCTGCCTGCCAAGGACTATGAGACCAAGGCCGAAGCGCAATGGCAAGAGGCGGTAGGGCAAATAAACCGTTATGCGGCCGCGCCGAGAATAGAAGCGCTGCGCCAAGGCACGACCCTGCACAAGATAATAGTGCAATTCGCGGGGTGGGAAATGAAGAGGATGGAGGAGGTATGAATTTCATGTTTATGTACCAAAAATGAGAATTACAAAGATTAACCCGAGATACGAGCACTGGAGAAGTTTCATAGGGAGCGTCCCAGATATTTTCGAGCAAGAGGGCAAGGAGATATACAACAAGCGCAACCTCATAAAGATGCTGACGGCCCCAGACGGGACAGCCGTGAACGTGAAACGCTATCACGTACCACATGGCCCCAACCGCCTCGTATATTCATGGGGAATAAGGAAGCCAAAATGCCAACGGGCTTTTGACTATCCCATGATATTGAAAAACAAGGGAATAGAGACCCCAGAGCCGATTGCCATAATCGAAGAGAGAAACTGGCTTGGGTTGTTGGGATATAGCTACCTGATAACCATGCAATGCGACTATGGCCACACGCTCTATGAAGTGGGCGACGCAAAGGCTGGCACCTACGAGACACTTGCCAAGGCCTTGGCGCATTTCGCGGCAAAGATACACAACGGCAACGTGCTTCACAAGGACTTCACTCCTGGCAATGTGCTGTGGAAACAAGACGACGAGGGATTCCACTTCTCGCTCGTGGACATCAACCGCATGCACTTCGGCCAAGTGAGCGCAAAGCAAGGACTCTACAACCTGCGGAAATTTTGGGGGCCAAAGGAGTTTATCAAGATTATGGTCACGGAATATGCCTTGCTGCGCAACCTTGACGTGGGCAAGTCGGTGGATTATGTAATGAGGGAACGTGCCAAGTTCTGGACCAAATACGGCAAAAAGCATGAGATACCATTCAAATTGGAACTATAAGCATATGGAACAACATAGGTTATGTTACATCAGCCGCAACTATTATAACCTCACATCGGCGGGCAACAAGGCAAAGACCGACAACGAAGACACGCTCATGGAGATGGGAGCTGTCAACCTCGGCCTGCACCGCACGGTTCACGACAGTAAGATATTGGCCTTCTTCCTCGACTTGGCAGGCATCATCCGAGCTTGCTTCTTGCTAAGGAAAGGTGACGTGCTTTTCTTGCAATATCCAGTAAAGAAATATTTTTCTTTCCTGTGCGATGTGGCAAGACGGAAAGGGGCAAAGACCGTATCGCTAATCCATGACCTCGGTTCCTTTCGCCGAAAGAAACTCTCCATACAGAAAGAGATAAGCCGTCTGTCACATAGCGACTACATCATAGCGTCCAACGAGAACATGAAAAGTTGGCTCTTGGCTCATGGATTAGAGAAGCCTATAGGCTCGTTGGGTCTCTTCGACTATCGTTCGCTTTCCTTCCATGAACCGCAAGCTTCGTCCTCCGACACGACCCTGAACCCCACCATCGTATATGCCGGAGCGCTTAGCATGCGCAAGAACTCCTTTTTGGTAGAACTCACCAAGAGCCTCAGCGCTTGGAGCCTAACCATTGTCGGAAACAAGGAAGGCTTGCGGGGACTTGAGGACAACCCTCACGTCACCTATAGAGGTTTCTTGCCATCAGAAGAATTCATATCCCACGTTGACGCCGACTTCGGCTTGGTGTGGGACGGCGACTCACTCGACACCTGTTCTGGCGAATACGGCAACTACCTTCGCTTGAATTCGCCCCACAAGGTCTCGTTCAACCTCCGCGCCGGCTTGCCTGTCATTGTTTGGAAAGAGTCTGCCGTGGCGCCAATCATCAAGAAATACGGGTGTGGCATTGCCGTAGGCTCGTTGAAAGAACTTGACAACATATTGCCAAGACTTTCGCAAGAAGACTACTCCGATATGCAAGAAAGGGCAAGACAGATGGCAATGAGATTAAACCAAGGATATTTCCTGAAAGAAGCCTTGCGAATCGCGACAAGCTCCATGTAGCGTTGAGACCTTCGCAAAAAGACGGATAGCCGTCATAGCCTTTTAATTTTTCATAAATTATACCCTTAAGTATAATACCTTGGGGTATAATTTAGTAACTTTGTAGAAAATCAGCTTGTTAGTTTATGAACAAGATACCTTTCGAGTATGGTTCTATCGCGGAAAACGAGTACTTCATCGACCGTATAGAAGATCGCAGAGACCTCAAGACTTTTCTTGGAGGATGCGTCAACGTAATGCTGATCTCTCCAAGAAGATGGGGTAAGTCGTCGACACCAATGCTGACATGTTCATTGCCGACATTGACGGCATGCCCGCTTCCCAAATAGCTTTCCTACGTGCCGTATGCATGGGGGAGACCAACCTCAATGCACGGCAAGTAGTGGCGGAATGTGGCTTAGGTGCTCCTCGCACCATCACCAAGAACAAGAAGACGCTTGTGGATAGAGACTTCATCGGAAAATCGGGCGAAGGCTTCAAGATTGTTGACCCCGTCTTCGAACTTTGGTTCAAGCGAGAATATTGCAACATCCTGCCTTAAACACAATGGAATGACCCGGAAACCTCCGCAAGGGCTGGGCATCGGCAGGTAAATATATAATTCTTATTAACATAACTGTTTAACAGCATGAAATACGTATTGGTTGACTTGACACGCTATCAAGAGAAATGTGGATTTGGGGAAATAGCCAACAACGTAGGAGAATATCTCAAGCGTGGCATCATTGACGGTATTCATTTCACGGTTCTTATGACGGAGAAGTACAAGGGTATCTTGGGAGACGACGTGGATTATGTCACCGTAGAGCATCTGGACAAGGATCTCAAGGCCTTAGGACACCTAATAGACTTATGGCACACCACCGACCAACTATTCATAGCTCGGCGTCATGCAAAGGGCATGATCAATCTTCTCACCGTACACGACTTAAACTTCCTCAAGGAGAAAAAAGGCATACACCGCATCAAGAATTTGTTGAAACTCAGATGGTTCATCAAACGCTCGGATTATGTCACCGTCATTTCTGAATATGTAAAACAAGATTTACTCAAACACGTAAATATAGGGGATAAGCCTCTTAGGGTCATCTATAATGGAATACAAGACACCACCGAAGAGGCACAGACACGACCAGGCTTCGTGAATGCAAACGACAGGTTCTTTTTCACCATAGGTCAAACTCGAAAGAAGAAGAACTTTCACCTATTGATACCCATGATGAATTACTTCCCTGAACATAAACTATTTATATGTGGGAAAAAACGCACGAGTTACTTCAAGGAGCTAAACGAAATAAAAGAACGTTGCCATGCCGACAATGTCATAATGACGGGTGAGATTACCGATGAAGAACGCAATTGGATGTATGCCCATAGCGAGGCTTTCTTGTTTCCAAGCCGACTGGAGGGATTTGGCCTCCCCGTTCTTGAGGCAATGCGCTATAATTGCAAGGTCTTCTCGTCTCGATTCACCAGCTTGCCTGAGGTTTGCAAGAATCACGCAAGCTACTTCGACTCTTTCGAGCCGGAAAACATGGCAAAAACCGTGAAAGAAGGACTGGCAGCCTGGGACAAGAACGGTGAGGAGGCTCTTGCCGCGAAAGAATATTCCATGGGCTTCAATTACGACAAATACATAAGGCAATACCTTGAATTGTACAAGGAATTGCTTCATTTGAAGTGAAAATAATCATTCAGGTATGCTCTTTTCTATCTTTTGAAAAGAGCATATCTTAAAACATGAAGTTGATGACGAATCCAAATCTCGACTTTTCTCCCAAATTTTCTCTTTCGCCAGCTTCCGTATATACGGTGAATGCCAAAAGTGTATTTGTCTATCTTATACTTGTTTCGAGGGGCGAAGAAATGAGTAGGATAAATCTTTATCTCGCCCAAATCCTGGAAAGTGTCTTCGCGCCGATACCCAAATTTCTTCTCTGCGATGCGAGCCATGACAAGAGGGGAAATGGTATTATTCAACGTGCCATCCTCGTTACGATAATGTGTCGACTGATAATGCTCAAACACTGCCTTGCACAATGAGTTGCCCGCTTCTCCCATAAAGAATGCAGCCTGAAGCCCAAACTCCCTGTTGTCAGCATCAACTTTCTCGTTAAATGTCATGAAGCCAGTATCGGGCACGAAATCATCGAATCGCTTGAACAGGAAAATATCACTGTCCATATACAAGCCGCCATATTTATATACCGCGTAGAATCTTACTGCATCCGCGGCAAAAGCCCAACGCTTTTCCTCTAATGCCTCGTCTATAAACTGGCAACCAATGGCCTTGGCTTCCTTGTATCCCCACAATTTTATTTCATAATCGGGGATAACGCGCTTCCACGAATCCAAACAGACCTTTATCTCCACAGGATAAGGGTCATTGCTAAACCAGCAAAGGTGAATGAGTTTTGGTATCATCTCTATTATTCTCTTTTTCTGCAAAGGTACGAAAAACTATCCAAATAGCAATCCAGAAATATTTGCCATACTCAATTATGTTTAGTACTTTTACACCCATACACAATATAAGCTTTAACATTTATTGTTTATCTTGCATGCAAGATTATGGAAACAAGGATATTATAATATATAGAAAGTAAGAAGTAAAGAAAGAACAAGAAGTAAAAAGAAAGTAATATAAAAGGATAAAAGCAGTTATGAATAAGAAGCAATTGAAAATTGTAACAGGAGTAGCAATTGCAGTTCTAATCGTATCCATCATTCCAGTATTCTGGATAGGACAATATTTACACCCATTTTCAGATGACTATGTCTTTGGAGCAGAGGTCTATAAGATATGGAATGCCACGCATTCTATAGGCGCCTGCATCCAGGGAGCGTGGAATGTGGCTGTCAATATGTATCATATATGGCAGGGCACCTATTCAGCCTGCTTCCTCATGGCTTTACAGCCGGGAGCATTTGGTGCCTACTGGATTGTTCCAATCCTTCTTGCTTCAAGTCTCATCATGTCAACCTATGCGTTGCTATACCTGATTATGAGGAAGTTGCTGCATACCACTCGAACTGAGTTCCTGCTAGTATCCTCCGTTTTTGCGCTCATCAACTTACAGTTTGTTGATTCTGCATACGATGCTTTCTATTGGTATAATGGTGCCATGTACTACACCCTATACTTCAGCATGTCACTATGCCTGGCATCTTTGCTGATAGCATATCATTTATCCGGCAAAATACAAAAGTGTTTTGTCGGCATCCTGGCTGTGCTCCTCACTATCTTCATTGCCGGAGGTAATTTTGTATCGGGCTTTGGAACTGCAGCAATCCTTTTCATCGCCATTGCCATCACCTACCTGGAGAAGAAGAAGTTACCAAAATTCCTCACCTGCATTATGCTGGTTTATCTGGCAGCCTTCTCCTTCAGCATCCTGGCTCCAGGAAACGCCTTCCGTGAGTTGGCGGTAGAAGAATCACATCCAAACATCATCGCTGCCATCGGAATCACCCTGGGCAAAAGCATTGGCTTTATCGGCGACAGATTCATCAGTCTGATGTCGTTGACTTTTGTTACTCTGATTCCTATCATAAACAGACTGGCTCGCAAGTCACAGTTCAAGTTCTCACATCCGTGGCTCTGCCTCATCATTACATTGGTTATATACTGTTCCTTCTTTTTCCCACATTGCTATGCCATGGGATACGAGGGTCCGAACAGAGTGAAGAATATCTATGCCTATGCCTTGTTCTGGTTCATACTCACCAATATGTTCTACCTCTCAGGTGCCTTGGCACGAAAGGCAGAAGCTCAGGCTCCTCTAAGTTCTGCCATATATCAGTTTATTGATGCTGCCAAAAGCAAATACAACAAGACATTCCAATATTCATATATCTATGCCATCATCATATATGCGCTGATTGTTGTCGTGAAGCCATCTACTTCCAACCGCACCCTCAGCCTCTTGGTTAAAGGCAAGATACAGGCCAGCGATAAGGAGATGAAAGAAAGAGAAGAGATTCTGAGTTCACACAGCAATGCCGTTACTGAATTGAAACCTCTGATTACCAAACTTCCTTCAGATACTCATTATGATGCATTGCCAGATCCGGGCTATTGGGTAAACCAGGCCATTGCCTTATATTATGGCAAGCAGGAAGTATTTACTACATCTAGCTATAATATAAATAATGAGAATATTTACCTCATGAAACATTACAAGAAGGATGTAGGACCTAGAAACTTGAAATATAGATCTTTCAGAGAGCAGGATAAAAATCCGGTGAATCTCACTCAACAAACGAAAAGATACCAGAAAGGTTCCATCGCATTGTTGAAATAATCCACTCCCTTGCCATCTTGCTATATAGCTATATACAAAAAGTTTCAAGTCTTACCTTCTTCCTCTTTAGAAAAGAAGGTAAGACTTGGATTTTTTTATGAGATATTCTATAACTCCAGTTTAACCCAAATCGGTCATTAGGATTTCTCTGTGTCGTACGGCAAAGAGAAATCCTAATGACCGATTTGGGATAAAGCAAGGCTGCGCCAACTTCGCGCGCCTTTGGGGTCCGAAAAGGTTTATAGAGATTCTTGTTGCCGAATACGCGCGCCTGCGTAAGTTCGACGAGCAAGAGGCCATCGGCATTGCAATGTACAGCCGCCGAAAATTTTGGACAAGGTACAGAAAACGCCACAAGGTGAAATTCAAACTGGAACTGTGATTGTTCAGTTGAGGAGATATTTACGGAGAAACGTCTTTACCCACAGCCCATAGAGTTCCTTGTGGTCCTTGAAACTCTTGGCATGTGCTGAGCCATGAAACACCACGAGCATCTTTGGTGCTGGCTTGGCGGCGTATAATGGATAAACCATGCGTGTCGGCACAAAGTCATCGTTGCCACCATGTATGAAAAGCATGGGCTTGCGACACTTCGCGACTTGCCTCATCGGCGACGCCTCACCAAACGACCAGCCATAGCCAACCTTGCATAGCGCAGAAGCCGTGTAGAGCAACGAGAAGTCGGGAAGCCCGAACATTTGACCCAATTGATAGCTGAACTCATCCCAAGCTGACGTGTAGCCGCAATCTTCTATGAAGCACCTGATATAGTCGGGCGTATTCTCACCAGCCACATTCATTGTCGTGGCCCCGCCCATAGACCATCCATGTATCACGATTCTCGCATGGCCGGTGGAGTCCCTGAACATGTTATCGGCTATCGCCGCCCATCTCAACACGTCGTCACGGTCGTTCCACCCCATCTGCATTGCCTTTCCGCCACTCTTCCCGTTGGCATGCAGGTCTGGCACCAGCACGTTCATGCCAAGCTCTCGGTTATAGAAGCAGGCGAATTGAAGCATGCCAACGGCACAGTCGGTATACCCTGGGATGACAATGGCCGTGAGGGCGGTCTTGCGCGGTGCCTTTACAAAGAGCGCGTGCAAGCGTGTGCTGTCGGCGAGAAAAAGTCCCGTGCGCTTGTTTGCCATGGTCACGAAGGTGTCGCGAAGGGCCTTGTGGCTGCTCACGGAGTCGAGCCAAGTGACTATCCACGGATAGCGTTCACGCATCATGACGTACTGCCCGGCATAGTCGCGCCCCTTGTTGTTAGCCGGGTGTAGGGCGAAACTCAACAAATAAACGCTTCCACCAATTACGGCGGCCATCATCAAAACCACCAACGCCAAAGACAATCTCAGCGCGTGTTTCCTATTCAGTTTCATATGTTTCCTCACTGTTGTTCTTATTTCGCAAAGTTACGAATATGCCAGTTTCATAAAACAGGATAACAAAACCATAATGAGCAAGAAACAACTAAGTCTACCGTGGCAGGGAAGAGATTGAAGCAAGTTTCACCCCCTCCACGACGCAAGAGTCTCCCCGCATGCTTTTGGCACGCTGCAAGAGAGACGTCGGCCCTGGCAACTTGAAGTTTATCCATTTTAGATGAATAGCCTTGCTTACTTCACCTTCGCCTTCTCGGCGTTTCTCAACCCCGTGACGTTGGTCATGAAGGCCTTTGCCGAGCCAAACTTCAGGTGCAGGTCAAGGCGGACGGGTATGTGGTTTTCATCGTCCGACACGAAGAAGTCAACTATCTTCTCCCACTTGTTGCTGTCGTCGTCCTTGTCCATGTAAGCCAGTTTAAGGCAGCGGTAAGTGTGTCCGTTGTCGGCCTTTATGTTCACTACGCCTTGATAGCGCAGCTGCGCGGCATAGACCTTCCGTCCGTCCACTATCGGGAAGTTGACGGCATAGCCTTTCTTCCATCCCGTGGGATTGAATGAGCGCGCGCGCATGAAGATGCTCATCATGTCGTAAACACATTCGTTGAGCGTGTGTTGCGACCTCGAATGAGTGCCGTCGTGCTTCAACCTGCGCTGCTTCACGTGGCACTTGCCGTTTGGATAGGTGTAATACACCTCGTCCACCGTGTAGCGCTTGCCCTCCTTGGCTCCCTTGCGATAGTAGAGCGGTGCCATGTCGAGCGTGTTGTAGCACAGCAGCGTGTCGCGTAGCACGAAGAAGCGGTCGGCGCGCTTGTTGCCTCTCGTTATCAAGCTTCCCTTGTAAGCCTGCTTGCCAAGGAACCTTGTCTGGTCGATGTCGAAGGAGGCGGTACCCACCTTCACCCAAACAAACTTCCAGTTGAAATAAAGGTTGTAGGAAAGTCGCTCGCCCGACTTGAACGCCGTGTTGCGGAACGTGCACTGCGCAGAGGCCGACACCGAGAAAAGCGCGAGCAATGAGAGAAGCGATATCTTAATACGTCTTGTTGCTTGTGTCATCTTGTTTTCCTGATAAGTCATTGTCATTATTATCCTTAAATTAAAAAACAATTATCATTATCGCCTTTGTCAAAGCTTCGGTACATACTGTATGCCGAGCTTTTTGGCACGGTCGAGGTTCTTGTGCTGTATGGTCTTCTGCTTGTCGGCCTTCTGCTTTGTTATGGCCTCCGGCTTTTGCCGCCACAGCTGTCTCGCCGTTGGGTCCCACGTGAGCGTGAGGTCCCACTTTTCCTTGCATTCTATCACATCCGGGTCATAATACACCTCCTCAGGCTCCACGCCCTTGTCGTAGTCGCCAGTGTCCCAACGGTGATTGTCGTTGGCGTCCACTATCACGCGCATGTAGTATTTCCCGGCCTTGAGATAATAGAACTCCGCCTGGCCATTGTCGGTGTATGCCTCCTTCACCGTCTTGCCCGAACCGTCGAGCAACTGGGCTATGACATGCTTTCCGCTCATGCCCGACAGGGTCATCAATATGGAAGCGTAAGAGTCGTTGGGGCGCACCTTCAGCCCGAGCTTAAGCTTTTTCGACACCTCGCCATACAAGGAGGCGAACGTGGCGCTGTCGGCCTCGAGGCTGTACTCCATTCCCGGCCTCCACTCGGCGAGCAACCGGTAACTCCTGCTGTCTATCTTGCGCAGCTCATAGCGTTCGGCATACCAAAGCGAGTCGTTCTCGGGATGTGAATAAAGGTGTATGTGGGCGGTGTCCACCGGCACCAACGGCACGTCGCTGCTTATCGTCACGTTTTGGTCAGGATCCATGTCGCCGGAAGGCGTTATCTTCAGTTTCAGTTCCTCACGCGGCATCACGCTGTCGTAGTCCAAGCCTTTCTTTTTCCTCTTTTCCTGCTCCTTCTGCCAGGCCTTCAGCTTTTTCTCGGCGTCTTTCACGCGTTTCTCATACGAGGTCTTGGCAATGAGCTGGAGCGTGTCTACCTGCTCGCGCAGCACGCCCACGGTGTCGGTGATGTTGTGCACCACCTGCATCCTCAGCGTGTCTTGGTTCACGAGGGCGGTGTCGCGAAGCCAATACACTATGGTATCGCGCTTTTCCGTAGGCTCCACGAGGAAGGCGTTGTCGGAGTTGAAGTTAAGTCCTTTTATCCTTGGCAGCGCGTTGTCGCCGTAGCTGTAGAACAGCGTGAAATGGTTGGCGTCAGTGCGGTCGCTCTTCACGAGATACCTGTTGGTCAGGATCTCGTTGAAGGCGCGCAGGCAGATGTCATCGGGAAGGAAGTGGGTGTAGCCCGTCACGTTGATGGAGGCTATGTGTAGCGAGTCGGTCCAGATGGTGTCTTGCCGCGTGTCGGCCTTGAACGACGGCTCCACGATGTCGTGGTTGAAAGCCAGCATCTCGCTCTTCTGGTTGAACATGTAGTTGCCATCGGCGTCCTGCAAGGCATACACGCGGTATTTGCCCGGCGCAATGCCCTTTATGGTGAAGTGTCCGCGCGAGTCGGTTCTCGACACCCTCATCATCGGCTTCTTCTGGAATGCCGAGTCGCTGAGGTCGTCGTAGAGTCCCACCAAGATGCCTTTCACGGGTTCCAGGTCTTCTGCCCCGACTACATATCCCGACACTTGCAAGGTGTCAATATGGTCGCCCGTGGAGAAGGTGTAAGCGTAGTCGCCGAGAGGGTTTCCCTCGTTGTTGTCGCTTATGGCGTTGGAGAAGTCGATGGTGTAAGTGGTGTTTGGCTTCAGCGAGTCTACAAGCTGCACGCTTATGCGCTTGCCCTCGCCCTTTATCTCTGGAGCCTCGAGCTGCGGTGGCGACACCACCACGTTTTCCGTGGGGTTGTCTATCTTTATATACTCATCAAAATTGATGAGCACCTTTTTCTTCTTCACGTTTGTCGCCCCTTCGGCGGGATCGGCGCCAATGACCCTTGGCGGTGTCTCGTCGAACCATCCGCCGTCGGGGTTTCCCATGCGCGCGCAACCTTGCAAGAGCAGAAGCATGAGAAAGCCCGCAACCGACAACGCTCCCATGAGCATCGCCGTCCTGCCCTTGTCTATGTTTCGTTTGTTGACAATCATAAAACGTCTGTCAAAGTCTATTTCTGTCTATAACAGTCTATTCCAGTCTATCATTGCCCATCATTGCCCCTTGTAGTTGCCGTTAAGCTCAAGCAGCTCGTCCATGTTCTTCCTCGAGTTGCTCAGCCTTGGCACCTTGTGCTGTCCGCCGAGCTTGCCCTTGGCCTTGAGCCATTCCTCAAACAGGTGCGGATGCGCCTTCACCACCTCAAGGTGCTGTAGCGTGACGTCATGGAAGCGCTTGGCCTCGTAGTCGGAGTTGATTTCCTGCAACTTACTGTCGAGGCAATCGGCAAACGCCTTCATGTCGTCGGGCTCCTTCGAGAACTCTATGAGCCACTGGTGGCGGCACTTGGCGTTCTCGTCCATGTAAACCGGGGCGGCGGTGTATTCAAGAATCTGCGCCCCGGTGCGCTCGCAAGCGTAGGCAAGGCCCTTCTCGGCGTTGTCCTGGATGAGCTCCTCACCGAAGGCGTTGATGAAATACTTGGTGCGGCCGGTGATGACAAACTTGTATGGCCGCGTAGAGGTGAAGGTCACCGTGTCGCCTATCATGTAGCGCCACAACCCGCACGAGGTGGATATCACCATGGCGTAGTTCTTGCCGGTCTCCACGGCTTCCAGCGGCACGATGTCGGGGTTAGGCTTGCCCACGTCTTCCATGGGTATGAACTCGTAGAACACGCCATAGTCGAGCATGAGGAGCATGGAATGGTCGTTGGGGTCGTCTTGTATGCCGAAGAATCCCTCCGAGGCGTTGTAAGTCTCCATGTAGTGCATCTTCCGCGACGTGATTATCTCCTCGTACTGCTTGCGGTATGGCTCAAATGCTATGCCGCCATGGAAGAAGACCTCAAGGTCTGGCCACACGTCCTCGACGTGCTTCTTGCCCGACAGCTCGAGCATCCTCACGAGCACGCTCAGCATCCACGATGGCACGCCCGATATGTTGGTCACGTTCTTGCCCATGCACTCACGGGCTATGCGGTCGCGCTTCAGCTCGAAGTCGGAGAGCAAGGCGGTGCGCTTCTTGGGCACGCGGAAGAGGTTGACCACGGGGTTGATGTTCTCTATCAATATGGCTGAGAGGTCGCCCACGAGCGAGCCTTCCACGTTGTAGTTGGGCGAGTGGCTTCCGCCGAGGATGAGCGACTTACCGTCGAACAGGCGGCTGTCGGGATTGTTGCGCAGGTAGAGCGCCACCACGTCGGAGCCGCCCTTGTAGTGGATGTTGTGAAGTCCGGCCGACGACACGGGTATGAATTTCGACTTGTCGTTGGTCGTGCCCGACGACTTGGCGTACCATCTCACCAGTCCCGGCCACAGCACGCTTGACTCGCCGTGGCGCATGCGGTCTATGTCGCCTTTCAGCTCTTCATAAGTGTTTATGGGCACGCTCTTCATGAAGTCGTCGTAGCCTTTGATGTTCACAAACGCGTGCGAACGGCCATATTCCGTGTCGCGTCCCTTGGAGACAAGGTAGTTCAACACCGAGCGTTGCAGTTGCTCGGGTTCAGTGAAGTGCTTCTCGAGCTCTTTCTGTCGGGGGCTGAAAAACTTACTTGCTATCTTTGTAAGACTCATTTTGACAAATCAATACTATTATGGTGTGCAAATTTAAGCTAAAAGAACGACAATGACAAAAAAATTCTCATGTTTATGGTTTTGACACATTTTATTGTAGTAACTTTGTGTCATATTCCATGAAATAACAATAAAGGAAAAACTGTACAACTTTTTTTTAATCTCATGAAAAACATTAAGCACACTATCGTCTCCGTGTTGCTTTTGCTCGTGGCGGTGGTTACCGCGAGCGCGCAAATGCCCATCAAGACGATACCAGTGGACACGGCTTTCCGCATCGGCAAGCTGCCTAACGGACTGACCTACATCATCCGTCACAACAATTGGCCAGAGCACCGCGCCAATTTCTACATCGCGCAAAAGGTGGGTTCGCTCGAGGAGAACGAGGACCAGCGCGGTCTCGCCCACTTCCTCGAGCACATGGCCTTCAACGGCTCCGACCACTTCAAGGGCAACGACCTCATTGAGTGGTGCCGCTCAAAGGGCATTGAGTTTGGCCGCGACCTCAACGCCTACACTTCGATAGACAAAACGGTCTACAACATCGACAACGTGCCCACCACGTCGGCCTCGACCCTCGACTCGTGCCTGCTCATCCTGCGCGACTGGTCGTGCGGCCTGCTGCTGGAGCAAGACGAGATCGACAAGGAGCGTGGCGTCATACACGAGGAGTGGCGACTGCGCACGTCGGCGCAGAGCCGCATGCTGGAGCGCAACCTCGAGAAGCTATACCCAGGCTCAAAGTACGGCAAGCGCTACCCCATCGGCTTGATGTCGGTGGTTGACAACTTCAAGCGTAAGGAGCTCGTGGACTATTACCACAAGTGGTATCACCCAGACCACCAGGGCATCATCGTGGTGGGCGACGTCGACGTGGACAAGACGGAAGCGGAGATAAAGAAGCTCTTCGGAGGCATCAAGAACCCCGACAACGAGGCGAAGATAGTGGAGGAGCCAGTGCCCGACAACGCCGACCCTATCGTCATCATCGACAAGGACAAGGAGTATCAGCAGTCGGTGGTGATGCTGATGATGAAGCACGACACCGATCCCGACTCAATAAAGCAGAACATAGATTACACTCTCTCGCAATACGTGAAGCAGGCCGCCTTAGGCATGCTGTCAACACGCTTCGCCGAGGCCGCGCAGAAGGCTGATTGCCCGTTCGTGGGCGCGTCGGCAGGCGACGGCAACTACATTTTCGCCAAGACGAAAGACGCCTTCTCGCTCGACGTGGCGCCAAAGGACATGGGCAAGACGGCTGACGCCGTGAAGGCCGCCTACCTCGTGGTGAAACAGGCTGCCGACCATGGCTTCACGGCCACGGAATACGCACGCTTCAAGGAGTCGATGCTCTCCTCGCTCGACAAGATGTGGGAAGGCCGCGACAAGCGCAGCAACACGTCGTTCTACAACCAGGCACTCGGATGGTTCCTCAGCAACGAGCCTATGCCTTCGTTGGAGTTCAACTACAAGATGATGAAGCAGGTCGTGCCAATGATTCCGCTGGAGGCCATCAACCAGGTGCTGCCGCAGCTCGTGGCAAAGAGCGACAGCAACCTCGTGATACTCAACTTCAACAACGAGAAGGAAGGGGCCGTCTATCCCACTGCCGACCAGCTGCTGGGCGCAGTGCACGAGGCAAGGGCCACGAAGGTCGACGCCTACGTGGACAACGTGAAGAACGAGCCCATCATGAAGAACCTGCCCAAGCCCGGAAAGATAAAGAAGGAGGTGAAGAGCAAGAAGTTCGACTACCAGATACTGTCGCTCTCCAACGGCGTCACCGTGCTGCTGAAGAAGACCGACTACAAGAAAGACCAAGTGACCATGAGCGGAACGGGAGGCTCTGGCGAGGGCAACTACGGCAAGGCCGACTTCGCCAACCTGCAGATGTTCAACAGCGTCATCGACAACAGCGGCCTCGGCGACTTCGGCTCAATAGAGCTGGGCAAGGCACTCGCCGGAAAGATAGCCAACGCGTCGCTCAGCATGGGCGCGAGGAAGATGAGCCTGGGCGGAAGTGCCACGCCTAAGGACGTGGAGACGATGCTCCAGCTCGCCTATCTCTACTTCACCAACATAAAGAAGGATCAAGACGCCTTCAACAGCCTCATGCAGCAAAACGAGGTGGAGCTGAAGAACCGCGACCTCGACCCGACAACGGCTTTCTCCGACTCGATAACCAAGACTGTCTACGACAACAACTGGAGGATGCGCCCGTTCCTGCTGAAAGACCTCAAGAACGTGTCATACGACCGCATACTGCAGATGGCCAAGGAGCGCACTGCCAACGCCAACGGCTGGGTGTTCGAGATCATAGGCAACTTCGACGAGGCCACCATCCGCCCACTCATCTGCCAGTATCTCGGCTCGCTGCCATCAAAAGGCAAGAACCCCGAAGGCAAGCGTGAGGTGGTACCCACAAAGAAAAACGTCGACAACACGTTCACCCGCAAGATGGAGACTCCAAAGTCGATGGCGCAGATACTGTGGTTCAACTCATCTATGCCTTACTCCATGGAGCGCGGCATCCAGGCTTCCATCACGGGCCAGGTGCTCTCCATGGTCTACCTCAAGCAGATTCGCGAGGAGGCCAGCGCGGCCTACAGCTGTGGAGCGCAAGCCGGCATGAGCCAGGCGCAAGACGGCTACCACATGGCGCAAATAGCGGCCTACTGCCCCATGAAGCCTGAGAAGAAGGACATTGCCATACAGATAATGAACCAGGCCGTGAAGGACCTCGCCGTGAAATGCGACGCCGAGATGCTCAGCAAGGTGCAGAAGCTCATGCTCAAGCAGTATGACAGCGCGCTGAAGACCAATGGCTATTGGGCAAGCGTGGTCTGGGACAACTACACCATGAAACGCGACGAGCACACCGACTACGTCAACACCGTGAAGGCCCAGACCCCGGAGAAGATTTCCGCATTCGTGAAGGAGTTCCTCGCCGGTGCCAACAAGGTGAGCGTAATCATGCTGCCGGAATAAGCACGACACGCCAACATATTTTATAATGAAACGGGGTGCGCCTTTGGCGTGCCCCGTTTTTTTGTTGCGGCCCGAATGGGAATGGCATTGCATAATGATAATAATATTTTACAAATGGTCGTCTGAGAATCTATTTTTTTCAATCAAGCCGTCTCTTGGTTGTAAACGACGCGATTATGGGCCCTTTTGGTAAACTATTGGCTATCAAGAGATTATGTTTTCAGAGTTTTTTCGGCGTTGCAAATCCGCTAAAAAGCCGTCGCCGTTACAGTGTAATCGCGTTGCCGTTACGGTGTAATCGCATCGCCGTTACGGTGCAATCGCGTTGCCGTTACAGTGTAATCGCGACGCGATAACGCCGTAACGGCAAAAATTTATGGCAGAAAACCGGCTGACGGTGTTGCCAAGAGGCGGAAGGCTACCCTTTTTCCGCTCTAAATGCACCTGTTTCCAAGTGTTAAATTTTGGCAATAATATTTTACATTTCCGCGCGCGTACATGACGCTTGTCGTGAATTAACGCAAGGCCGCATTGCCTTCTTTACGTAACCCATCACTCCAAATTCAGGAAGTGTCAAAAAATATGGGCTTTTGGCGACGACAAGCCACGCACCGATGATTATGGCTCAACCTCTGCCAGCGATTATGACCATGACATGGGTGACGATTATGACCCAATAGAAATAGACGACTATATAGAAGAGGAAGAAGACTATTGAGCAAAACACGGTTTTGATTGAATAGTTAGCCCGATAATTGCCCGACAATGGCATAAAACAAAGGAAAAGGCTTTGCCAATTCAAAGAATGTGAGTAACTTTGCAGTCTATTAAAAATATGTTTAACAATTGTGGAAGGATTTGGCTGCTTGCAACCACACAAAAAAATGCTAAAACTGGGAAATGTCCCTCAGATTTCACAGTTACTTGCGTTGGTCCACGTAAAAAAGTAATGCAACAATGAGTTATTTGTTTTCTTCAGAGTCAGTGTCGGAAGGTCACCCCGACAAGGTAGCCGACCAGATTAGCGACGCGCTACTCGACCAATTTCTCGCTTACGATTCACAGTCTCACTGCGCCATCGAGACATTCAACACCACGGGTCAGGTAATCATAATGGGCGAAGTCCGCTCAAAAGAATATATCGACCTGCAAACAATTGCGCGCAAGACCATCAACAAGATTGGCTACACCAAGTCGGAATATCAGTTCGACGGCAATTCGTGCGGCGTTCTCACCGCCATACACGAGCAAAGCGACGACATAAACCGTGGCGTGTCGCGCCAGGAGGAAGATGAGCAAGGCGCGGGCGACCAAGGCATGATGTTCGGCTATGCCGTAAACGAGACCGAGAACTACATGCCGGCCACGCTCGACCTCGCACACCTCATAGTGCGCACGCTTGCCGACATTCGCAAGGAGGGCAAGGAGATGACATACCTCCGCCCCGACTCCAAGAGCCAGGTCACGATAGAATATAGCGACAACGGTGTGCCACAGCGTATCGACACCATCGTGGTGTCGACCCAACACGACGACTTCGTGAAACCCGCCGACGACACGCAAGAGGCGCAGCTCAAGGCCGACGAGGAGATGCTCGGCAAGATTCGCGAGGACGTACTCAACATTCTCATACCTCGCGTGAAGGCACAGCTCGGCGAGAAAGTGCTCGCGCTGTTCAACGACGACATAAAGTATTATGTCAACCCTACCGGCAAGTTCGTGATAGGAGGCCCCCACGGCGACACCGGACTCACGGGCCGCAAGATCATAGTGGACACCTATGGAGGCAAGGGCGCCCATGGCGGTGGCGCGTTCTCGGGCAAAGACCCGTCGAAGGTGGACCGCTCGGCCGCTTACGCCGCACGCTACATCGCCAAGAACATGGTGGCGGCTGGCGTGGCCGACGAGATGCTGGTGCAGCTCGCCTATGCCATTGGCGTGGCTGAGCCGGTGAGCGTGTATGTAGACACCTACGGCAAGAGCCATGTAGGCATGAGCGACGGCGAGATAGCGAAAAAGATAAAAGAGATGTTCGACTTGAGACCGCACGCCATTGAGCGCACGCTCAAACTGAGACAGCCCATGTATCTCGAGACCGCTGCCTATGGCCACATGGGAAGGAAGAACGAGGTGGTGGAGAAGACCTTCACCTCCCACTACCATGAGACGAAGACCATGAAGGTGGAGCTCTTCACGTGGGAGAAACTCGACCAAGTGGACAGGATAAAGAAGGAGTTTGGCTTGTAGACCACAATAAAGGCCTGCGGACAAATAAACGAAAATGATAACAGAGCAAGACTCAGCACAAGTGGCCGTGCAACCGGAGGTTACCTCGCGGAGCACGGCACCAACCCACCATGAAGGATGGCACTCGCCGGCGCAGATCCTGTCTTGGCTGCCCAAGACAGCGACGCCCTGGCAACAAGACTCGGCGATAAGGGCCAATTATAAATTCGTGGAGAAAGACTGGCTGCACATGCACAACCCCATGCGCACGCCAACCACGAAGGCTGACCCGAAATTTTCGGGCAACCTCGCCAAGCCGCTTTACCATAGCCACTCGCTCGTGCAACCCGACTCGATTTACCGGCCCGAATACGCCGTATATCGACATGGTGTAGCGGGCGATCCCGTGCCATACACCATAGCCGGAGACTCGTTGATTACCTCGGTGCTGCTGTTTTGCTTTGTCATTGCCACCATCACCATAGCCCAAGCGGGACATTTCCTGGAACGGCAATTCAAGAACTTCTTCCGCACGCAAAGGGAGGGGACAACGGTAATAACCGAGACAAGCAGCGAGATGAGATTCCAGCTCTTCCTCGTGGCACAGACGTGCATGCTGCTCGCGCTGATACTCTTCATCTATTCGCACGACTTCGCCAAGGAGTCGTTCTCGATAGCTCATTACCAGATATTGGGCCTCTTCGCAGCCATCAACGTGGGCTATTTCACCGTGAAATTCCTGCTATACAGCATCGTGGACTGGGTGTTCTTCGACAAGAAAAAAAATATACAATGGATGAAGTCTTTCATCTTTATAATATCCACTGAGGGCATACTTCTTTTCCCCATCGTGTTGCTGTTCGCCTTCTTCCACATAAGTGTCAGCAGCGCGGTCATTTACACACTTTTAGTAGTCTTTATATCTAAGTTATTGTCTTTTTATAAGACATATATAATCTTTTTCGCGAGGAACGCTGCCATTCTGCAAAGTTTTTTGTACTTTTGTGCACTTGAACTAATGCCGTTAGGAATACTTTGGGGTATAATAATGGCAACAAGCGAATATTTAAAGACAATTTTTTAGGACAAAATAGGATAATTTATAGGATTCAAATTCAAGATGATAAAGAAGATTCTGATATCCCAACCGAAACCAACAAGCGAGACCTCACCCTACTTTTCTTTGGAGAAAGAATATGGGGTGGAATTGGTGTTCAGACCGTTCATCAAGGTGGAAGGACTTACCAACTTGGAATTCCGTCAGCAGAAAGTCAGCATTCTCTCACACACGGCCGTGGTGTTCACGTCACGCCATGCCATCGACTTCTTCTTCAAACTGGCAAAAGAGCTGCGTCTCAACATACCAGAGGAGATGAAGTATTTCTGCGTCACGGAGACAATCTCACTTTACATCCAGAAATACGTGCAATATCGCAAGCGCAAGGTCTTCTTTGGCACCAGCGGTCGCATAGACGACCTCATACCACTGATGGTCAAGCACAAGACGGAAAATTATCTCGTGCCACTGAGCAGCGTGCACAGCGACGACATAGCCAAGAAGCTCACCGCTAAGGGACTGCGCTTCACCGAGTGCGTGATGTATCGCACGCTCTCCGACCCGTTCACTGAGGAAGAAATCAAGCATTTCGACTACGACATGCTTATCTTCTCCACACCTACGGGCGTGAAATACCTGACACAGGCTTTCCCCGACATGAAGAAGGACCAAGTGAAGATAGGCGTGTTTGGCCCTGTCACGGCAAAAGCCATCAAGGACGCCAACCTCAACGTGGACCTCATGGCAGGCACGCCGGAATATCCTTCCATGATTAGCGCGTTGAAGGATTTCCTCGACAAGGAAAACGGAAAGAAAGCATAAAGCGTCAAACCATCACAAACATGGGGAACACATTGCCAAAAACCGAGCGACTGTACCACAAGAAAACCATAGACAGTCTCTTCAAGGGCGGTAAGAGCAAAAGCATGACAGCCTTTCCGCTCCGCTTGGTGTATATGCCCATGGAAGATGGCGACCGCTGCGAAATGCTCGTCTCGGTGCCAAAGCGCAACCTGCACCGCGCCAACAAGCGCAATCGCGTGAAAAGGCAGGTGAGGGAGGCTTACCGCACTCACAAGGACATCGTGGGCGACAAGCGTCTTGCCATGGCGTTTATTTGGCTCGACGCAAAACTGTGGGACAGCGCCGACGTGGAACAACGAGTGGAGAGCTTGCTCACCAGGGTAAAGGAGAAGACAAATGAAAACGGCTAAAAGGTTAATGGGAATCGTCAGCCACGCCATGTCGTGGTTGCTCGTCCTGCCGATAGTCTTTTACCAAAAGTTCATCACTCCCTATACTCCGGCCTCATGCCGATTCACGCCGACTTGCTCGGAATACGCGAGGCAGGCGATAATGAAGCATGGACCTATCAAGGGGCTTGCGCTCGCCATTTGGCGCATACTGAGATGCAATCCGTGGGGTGGCAGCGGTTACGACCCTGTGCCTTGAACCTGTGTCAAAAGCTCGCAAGCCACAACGACATAGCTATTAAAGAATATTCCCGCCTCACAAATGGGGGGAGCATAAAGAAAAACCAATATCAATGAAAAATTTTGTTGAAGAACTGAAATGGCGCGGCATGCTGGCTCAGATTATGCCAGGCACCGAGGAGTATCTGCAAACTCATCTCGTGTCAGCCTATCTCGGCACAGACCCTACCGCCGATTCCCTTCATATCGGCCACCTGTGCGGAATAATGATGCTCCGCCACTTGCAGAGCTGCGGACACAAGCCTTACCTCCTCGTGGGCGGGGCAACGGGCATGATTGGCGACCCTTCGGGTAAGAGCCTTGAGCGCAACTTGCTCGACAGCGACACGCTCTACCACAACCAGGAGGCTATAAAGAAGCAAGTGTCAAAGTTCCTTGACTTCGACAGCAACGAGCCTAACAAGGCTGAGCTCGTGAACAACTACGACTGGATGAAGGACTACAAGTTCCTCGACTTTGTTCGCGACGTTGGCAAGCATATCACCGTGAACTACATGATGGCAAAGGAGAGCGTGCAGCAGCGTCTCAACGGCACGGCTCGCGACGGCCTCTCGTTCACCGAGTTCACATACCAGCTGCTTCAAGGCTACGACTTCCTGTACCAATACCAGCACTACGGCGTGCGTCTCCAGCTTGGCGGCAACGACCAATGGGGCAACATGACCACGGGAACAGAGCTTATACGTCGCACGCTTGGCAACGAGGCGGAGGCTTTCTGCCTCACCTGCCCTCTCATCACCAAGGCCGACGGAAAGAAGTTCGGAAAGACGGAGAGCGGCAACGTTTGGCTTGACCCCAAGCGCACCACTCCATACGCGTTCTACCAGTTCTGGCTCAACGTGAGCGACGACGACGCGGAGCGTTACATCAAGATTTTCACCGACCTCGACCAAGAGACCATCGCGCAGCTTGTGGAAGAGCACAAGCAGGATCCTGGACGTCGCGTACTGCAGCGCCGTCTCGCCGAAGAGGTTACAACGATGGTACACTCTAAGGAGGCTCTCGACATGGCCATCGCGGCATCTAACATCCTGTTCGGCAAGGCCACGAAAGACCAGTTGGCAAGCCTCGACGAGGCTACGCTGAACGACGTGTTCAAGGATGTGCCTCACTACGACTTGCCAAAGGCGCAACTCGGCGGCAAGGCCATTGACCTGTTCTGCGCCGATGATTTCAACATCTTCCCATCAAAGGGCGAGATGCGCAAGCTGGTCAAAGGCGGCGGCGTAAGCCTCAACAAGGAGAAGCTCACGGCTTTCGACCAAGAGATTACGTCGGAAGACCTCATAGACGGGAAGTACCTCCTCTTGCAGAAAGGAAAGAAAAACTACTTCCTCATCACCGTGAAGTAAGCACACCGTGAAGTAAGCACACCGTGAAGAGATAAGCATAAAGAGCCAACCATCAGGTTTACGGTTGGCTACGGAAATACAACAATGAAAGCAGGGCGACCCATCATCGGGCCGCCCTGCTTTTTTTATTCTCTCAAATTTATGTTTAGAGGTGTTCTCCGTTTAGAGCTGGAACTTGTAGCCAATCGTTACCTGGAACACGCTGTTCTTGCTGTCAAGGCCGTCAAACGCCTTTGTCACGCCCCAGTTATAACGTGCATCAAGCACCACATTGCTAATCTCGTAAGAGAGACCTACAGGAATGGACAGAGCCACAGACTTGATGCCATCATAGTCTTTCTTGCTTGAGCTCATGGTGTTGCCATCAACAGTGACGCTGTTGCCAACGTTAAAACCAGGCTGCACGCCAACCTTAACGGCAAGGCCCTTTGTGAGGTAAACGTTTGCCAAGATAGGCACGTTGATGTAGTCGAGCTTGATCTTGTTGTCGGAGTTCTTCATCTTGAAACCCTCCTGAGAGTAGTTCACGCCAAGAGAGAGCGAGAAGATGTCTGAGGCTTGATACTCACCCTCAAGACCTCCCACGAAACCGATGCGGCTTGTAGTGCCCTGAGTGTCGGTCATGTCAGCGATGCTGATACCAGCCTTTGGCTGCAGTGAGAAAGAACCAACTGCGTTTTGCGCGAATGTCGTGGTTGACGCTGCAAGGAGCATCAGAGCGGAAGCTAAAAACTTTTTCATAATCTTGTCTCCTAATTTTTAATTGTGTTGTCTTAATTTAATCCTATATGCTAATCGTCCATTACCTGAATATGAACATGCATCGTCTCTTTCCTGAAAGACGATGCAAAGATAAAACCAAAAACGCGATACGCATGGTGGGAAAACCCTACCGTGCGGTTGGGTTTTCCCTATTAAGGGTTAGTTCTTGCTTTATGCCAATTATTATGGTTCTTCCGGAAATTGGGGTGATGGCATTACCGTAGTGCTTTGAATCCTGACTTGGGAAATACCCTTCCCTGGCAACCATGAAGAAGCCTACGCGTTATCAGCGCGTCTCTTCACCTTGCCATTCTCAACCGTGTAGAGGCGGTCAAACTCTTCCTTGGTGCGCTTCCATCGGTTGTGAGTCCAAAGGTAATAGGCCGGAGCCTCTTTGATTGACTGTTCCAACATCTTGAAGAACCTTCGCGTCACCTCGCCATCGGGAAGGCTCGCCGGGTCGTCAGTGATAGGCACGTACTCCACATCGTAGTAGCCGCGACGCGGACGCGTCATCTTCACGTAGTAGACGGCATCGTTCATCTTGCGCGCAATGCGCTCCGCTCCCGTAAACACGGGTGTCTCGGGATGGTTAAGGAAAGGCAACCAAAGATGGATGTTCTCCCACTTGGGCGATTGATCGGCAATGTATCCGGAAAGGCTGAACCTTCCCTCCCGCTTCCATGTCAAGAGCTGCCTCAAGATGTCCTTCTTTGGCGTTGGCACGCCAGTGGGGGCGTAAGAGCGAATACGAAGAAACAGATAGTCGATAGCCTTGCTGTGCAACGGGTCGTAGATGAGACAGACACGACGCTCTGGGTTCATGTCCTTGCCAACGCGCGAGAGCCACTCCCAGTTGCAATAATGTCCAAGGAATCCGGCCGTGTTCCGGCTTTTGAGATACCACTGCTCATGAACCTCCGGATTCTTGATGCGCAACCTTCGGTTCAGTTCCTTGTCGCTGATGCTCAACAGCTTTATCGACTCAAGGAAATAGTCGCAAAACCAATGATAAAACTCTTTCTCTATGGCCACCACCTCGCGCGTCGACTTCTCCGGGAAGGACGTGACAAGGTTTCGCCTCACTACGCCGCGCCTATACCTTATTACATGATAAAGCAAAGGCATGAGCAAGTCGGAAATGGCATACAGCACCTTGAAAGGCAAGGTGCTGATGCCATAGAATATACAATATACAAGTTTTGTCATATCAAGGTATTAAAAACCTATTTGTTGCCAATCTCTGGCCTGTCCGTCTTTATGAGTCTCAGCAGGCGTTCCACGGCCTCACCCTCGGGTATGTTGTGCTCCACGCACTCCTTTCCCTTATAGAGCGATATCTTTCCGGGTCCCGCGCCCACATAGCCATAATCGGCGTCGGCCATCTCTCCAGGGCCGTTCACTATGCAGCCCATGATGCCAATCTTCAGGCCCTTCATGTCCTTGGTGGCCTCGTGAATGCGCTTGATGGTGTCGCGCAAGTCGTAAAGCGTGCGGCCACAGCCCGGGCAACTGATATACTCGGTCTTCGACGTGCGCAAGCGGCCTGCCTGCAATATGCCAAAGGCCGTGCCCTCTATTGTCGATGGAGCTATGTCGCCGTCGTTCATGAGCCATATTCCGTCGCAGAGACCATCTATCATCAGCGCGCCCATGTCGGCTGCCGCCTCAAGCTGGAACTCCTCAGCGTCGTTCAAACGATACATTTGCGCAAACACCACGGGGTTCTCCACGCCGGCAATCATCATCTCGTGCACCAAGGCGCGCTGAGAGCCAAGCCTGTTCTGGTGGTTGCTCACGCAAACGACCACTATTTCCGGATGCGTCTTCAGGCAAGCGAGATACTCGTCGGCCGGAGTGCCAAACTGCAACACCAAGAACTTCAGCTTAGCCTGGACCATGCTGACAAACGGCATGGCGGTAACGGGGAAGATGGGATACAGTTGCGACTTGTCGTCAGCCTGCACGTAGAGTTGGTAATCCACGACATACCTCTTGCCTTCCTTTCTCTCTTTAGGGAGGTTGGAGCCAACATATATGTAATCGGCCTTCGACGCATCCTCGTCGCGAGCGGCGTTGTCGGCGTTCTCGCTCACCATCACCACGGGCACGTTGCCACCGCCGATGTTGTCCACCGGTTTTGTGGTCCTTCGCTCAGGCCTAAGCCAGTCGAAGCCCTCATAGGTCTCGGCTGGAATGAGCTGGTGACCGGCCTTGCGGTCGATATAGTCCACCAAGTGCCGTGCCACGGGAACCTCCGCCTCGGGCTCCTCGGTCAGCGACACGCGTATGGTGTCGCCTATGCCGTCGGCAAGAAGCGCGCCTATGCCAACGGCGCTCTTTATGCGCCCGTCCTCGCCTTCTCCAGCCTCAGTCACGCCGAGGTGCAAAGGATAATGCATGTCCTCCTTGTCCATCGTGTCTACCAGCAAGCGCACCGAGCGCACCATCACCACGGTGTTGCTCGACTTGATGGAGATTACCACGTCGCCAAAGTCATGCTTCTTGCAAATGCGCAAAAACTCCATGCAGCTCTCCACGATGCCCTCTGGCGTGTCGCCATAGCGGTTGCGTATGCGGTCCGACAACGAGCCATGGTTCACGCCGATGCGTATGGCGGTGTGGTTCTCCTTGCAGATGTCGAGGAAAGGCACCAGCCGCTCCTCTATCTTCTTCAGCTCGCTGGCATATTCCTCATCCGTGTAGTCGTGCTTCACGAACTTGCGCGCCGGGTCCACGTAGTTGCCCGGGTTGATGCGCACCTTCTCGGCATACCGCGCCGCCACGTCGGCCACGCGAGGGTTGAAATGCACGTCGGCCACGAGGGGCGTGGAGAATCCGTCGCGCCGTATGCCGGCGTTGATGTTCTTCAGGTTCTCCGCCTCTTTCACGCCTTGCGTCGTAAGCCTCACGAGTTCTCCTCCGGCCTTGATGATACGCTCCGCCTGTGCCACGCTGCCCTCGGTGTCGTCGGTGCTTGTCGTCGTCATCGACTGTATGCGCACGGGGTTGTCGCCACCCATGTCCAAGGCACCGATATGCACCACGGAAGACTCACGCCGGTGATAATTGAACAAGTCCATTCAGCACTTGAATTTATAGTCGGTTATCGAAGCCAAGTCGGCGTTGGCTTTTTCTATCTTCTTTCCGAGTCCGGCTTTCCACGCGTCCACCTTCTTGGCAATGGCCTCATCGCCCAGGGCCATCATCTCCGCGGCGAGGATGGCGGCGTTCTGTGCTCCGTTCACTCCCACCGTGGCCACTGGAATCCCAGGAGGCATCTGGATGATGGAGAGCATGGCGTCAAGGCCATCGAGCATGCCCTTGATTGGCACGCCAATGACAGGCAGCGGCGTAGATGCCGCTATCACGCCTGGCAGGGCGGCGGCCATGCCGGCGCCAGCGATGATGACTTTCACGCCACGCGCCTTGGCTCCTTTGGCAAACTGCTCCACGGCATCCGGGGTGCGGTGGGCGGAAAGGGCGTTCATCTCAAAGGGAATCTCCTGTTCCTCAAGCCATTTGCAAGCTTTCTCCATCACCGGAAGGTCGCTTGTGGAACCCATGATAATACTAACTAACGGCTTCATACTATTAATAATTATGTTATAAGTTACTTGTCAAATTATAGCCCAAAAGCCTATCACCGTTCCCGACATGAAGCCCGCAACGACTTGCGACAGTGAGTGTTGCCGCAATATCATGCGGCTCGTGCCCACGGCCCCGGCAAAGACGAGGATGACACAGAACCACCACAGCGGATTGAAGGCGAAGAGTATGGAGAACGCCACCAAGGCACCCTCGAACCCTCCTATCGCCGCCGTGTGCGTGGAAATCTTCCACCAAACGTTCACCACGGCGCACACCACCTGTATGAGCAACGCCGCCACAAGGATGTTGGCCATGAACTGCGGCACGTGGAAATAGCTCATCACGAAATAGCACAGCGTATAGCAGATGATGGCGATGATATAAGGCACCATGCGGCTCTCGCGCTTGCCCAGTTGCCATCGCGACCATCCTTGGTAGTTGCGGTAAGCGTGGATCAAGAGCGTGGGCAAGAGTATGGTGAAGAGATACACCGTCAGCATCACCAGGGTCTTATAGAAAAGCGGCATGAGGCTCATGTAGCTGAAGATGAACAACGCCAGCAGCCCTGCCAACGGCAGGTAGAACGGCGTGAACACCATGCTCACGACCCTTGCGGCTATTATAATGTCTTTTTCTCGCATATCATTTTTTACTCAGGTTAACATCTCCGCAGCCTTGCCACGGGCAGTCCCAGCTGCTCACGATACTTGGCCACGGTGCGCCGCGCCAGCGGATAGCCCATCTTCTTCATCTCCTTGGCCAGCACATCGTCGCTGAGAGGCTTGCTCTTGTCCTCGTGGTTGATGAGGTCTTTCAGCGCCAGCTTCAGCTTGCGTGTCGACATCTCCTCCCCGTCCTTGGTGACGTAGCCGTCGGTGAAGAAGAAACGCAAGGGGAACGTGCCCCATCGGGTCTGGGCATACTTCATGTTGCTCACGCGCGATATGGTGGAACTGTCAAGTCCAGTCTTCTCCTCTATGTCTTTCAGCTTCATGGGCTTCAGGTCGGCCTCGTCGCCATTCTGGAAGAATCTCTTTTGCCAGTTTATTATGGCCTTCATCGTCACGAAGAGCGTGTGCCTGCGCTGCTTCACCGCCTCTATGTAGCCTTGCGCCTTGTCCACCTTCTCCTTGGCGTAGAGCAGAGCCTCTTTCTCCTTGCGGTTCATGTTCTGCTTGTTGGTGCGGTAGGTGTCTACCATGTCGGTGAACGTTGGCGATACCTTCAGGTCGGGTATGCGCCCGTCGTTGATGGTGAAGGTCACGTTGCCGTCGTCGTCGGTGTCCACGATGAAGTCGGGCGTTATCTGCTGCAGGCTTCTGCCTTCCGTCTCGCCAAGGGCGGCGCCGGGCTTGGGGTTTAGCTTCCTTATCTCGTCGTGTATGATTGCGGCCTGGTCATTGGTTAGCCCCATCGATTGCGCTATCTTGTCCCAATGCTTCTTTATGAAGTCGTCGAAATGCCGCTCCACGACCTCCATCATCATGTCCTTGAGCTTACCGCTGGGCCTCCGCGCTATCTGCAGCGACAAGCACTCTTGCAGCGAGCGCGCGCCAATGCCCGCCGGGTCAAACGACTGCAACATGCGCAACACCTTGGCTATCTCTTCCACGGGCACGTCAATGCCTTGGTATATGGCCAACTCATCGTCGATGTCGTCGAGGCTCTTCCTCAACAGGCCGTCGCCATCGAGCGAGCCTATGAGATATTCCATTATCTGCCGTTGCCGCTCGGTGAGCTCGGTCTCGCCCATTTGCTCCTTCAGCTTGTCGTAAAACGACGTGGTGTCTCCCCACACGGTCTCCTCGTAGTCGGCGTCTTGGCTGGCTTGCGAGCCTCCATGCGTGGGCTCCGGCATCTCGTCGTCGCTGCCCAAGCTCTCCAGCGCGTTGTCGAGGGCTTCCTCGCGCTCCTCGCGCTCTGTCCTGTCCTCGTAAGAGTCGTCGGCGGCGGTGTCGCTCGCGTCGTCTCCGCCGACGTTATCCTGTTCCGGCGCGTCGTCGTCACGCTTTTCCTCAAGGGCGGGGTTGTCGTCAAGTTCCGCGCCGATGCTCTGCTCCAGTTCGGCGAGTGGCATCTCCAACAGCTTCACCTGCAACAGCTGCTGCTGCGAGAGCCGTTGCTGCTGAACCTGCTGCTGTGTCTGCGTCTGTATGAGTTTCTGTGCCATTTATTTGAAATAGTCTGTGAGTTGAGCCGCTTGCGTGGACAGCGCCTCCGGGTCTTCGTTGCCGAACCGCTTCCAGACGTCGGCGCACGGGGCAAGCAGCGGCGAGCTGGTGGATGTGTACTGGCTGATATAAGGATCGCAAACCAGGAACACGTCCATCACCTCTACCACCTGGCGTGGCGTCTCGCGTATGAGCCTGGCCAGGTCTTTCACCTCTGGCGTGTCTTCCGCCATGGTGATTGGCGTGAGGCGGAAATAGAGGTCGAGAATCATTATCAGCTTCACGGGTGTCAGCGTGCCTATGCCTATGGGCATGAAGTCGCTCTCCCACGACTTGCTCATCTCCACGCCCGCGTAGAAGGCCTGGGCGTTGCCAAAGCCGCTCATCTGGCGCAGCAGCGAGATGCCACGCCGCAACTTGGCCGGGCTTCCGGCATACTCATCCCACAAGTGTTGCAGGCGAGGCGTGTCGATCTGGCGCAACCGGAACAAGCGGCGATGTATTTGAGCCGGATGGATATGAAGCTCCAGCGCCACGTCCACGAGCGCGCGGCTGTAGAGGCGTTTCACCCCTTGGGGCTGCCGCAGATAGAGCTGTATGAGCAACAGCCAATAGTCATCGTGCCATTCTTCCCTTCGTGCCATAAGCAAATCTTATCTTGATGATGCCACAAAATTACAAAATTATCCGCAATATAATCTTCAATCCTTTCAAAAAGATTGCGCTGGGGCAATCGTGTCTGTACCACGCCGTGGTAGCGTGAGTACCACGCCGTGGTAGCGTGAGTACCACACCGTGGTATTGTGAGTACCACGCCGTGGTATTATAAGTACCACACCGTGGTATTGCGAGTACCACGCCGTGGCATTTTTCTGGTACGCCCGTGAGCCTACGTCATATCCTGCTAAAATAGGTTATCACCTCTTCCCATGTCTTGAACTCGTCGCTGCCAAGCCGTATGGCCGTGGCAAGGAGGTTGTCGGCCGGGCACGTGTCGATGAAGAAGTCGCCGTAGAGCAGCTGCTTCTGGTTGGTGTAGACCACGTGGTCGTGGGCCGGCGTGGAGAGATAGCGCTCTATCCACTCGGCGTTGGCGGCGAAACTGCCATGCTCGTTGGTCGGCGCGGGTTCCACGATGTAGACTTGGTATTTTTCTATCAACTCACGAAAGGCTTTCTGCAAGCTCGCGCGTGGCTTGCCATAGTTGTCGGCGAGGCAGCTGCTGTCGATATACACTATCTGGCGCTCACGCCCTTCCTGCCGGTCGTCTATCCAGCGAATCACGGGCACCACTCCGCCAATGAAGCTCTTGTCGTCCATGCGGTGGGCGCCATGGAAATGGGCGGCCTGTGGGTAATGTGAGCGGAAGAGGTCCCAAGTGTTCACCAGGTTGTCCTCGTCGCCGAACAGTCCCCACACACGGCCCTGCTCTTTGGCCTTGTCTTGATGGGTCATCTCCTCAAGGGCGGTGAAGCACTTGTCTGTCACATCCTTGTATTCTTTCTCCAAGGCCTTGGTCACCATGAACTCCGTCTCGCCGTCTTGCCTCGGGTTCTGCCAAGTCTGCTTTCCGGTCATGCCATGCTCTTTCATGGTCTTGGCCATCTCGAAGGCCGGGTTCACGCAGATGCGGTCGAAGCCGTAAAGCATCTCGGTGTACATGCCGCCCATCGACGTGCCTATTATGAGGTCGGGCTTCTCCTCCTCGGCCTTCTGCCTCAACAGCTCCAAGCCTTCCTCGGGATGAAGCGGGATGTCGAAAGCCACGACCTCGGCGCCAGGGAAGGTCTGGCGGATGAGCTTCACCGTGCCTGAGGCCGCCGACGAGCTGAAACCATGGTTATACATTATCTTCTTACCCTGCATGAGGTCGGGGTACTGTGTGACAAACTGATTTTCTTTCTCCATGACGCGTTAATGTTTACAGACTGCAAAAGTAACGCTTTTCCAAAACTTAGCGCACCTATTTTTCAAGTTTGGCGCTCTAAACGCCATATTTGTCACACAACACTTAATATCACTTAAAAAATCGAGCTGTCACAAACCTCTACGGCTTTTTTTTCTTATCTTTGTATGAGAAACAAAAGCATCTAAACTATAATTTTTATGAAACAACGCAAAGGTAACATTTTGTTCCTCCTCGCCACCGCGGCCATGCTGTCGGCGCCATGCGGCGCAGGGGCGGCGCCTGTCAAGGTCAAGGCCAAGGCAGAGCCAATGCCAACTTGGACAGAGTGGCACGACTTGCAAGTGAACGAGGTGAACCGCTATCGCCTGCACTCCAACTTCTTCGCTTATGCCAACGAGGAAGAGGCCAGGGGCGGCAACATCGAGAAATCGTCGAGATACCTCTCGCTCGAGGGAGCGTGGAAGTTCAACTGGGTCAGGAACGCCAACGAGCGCCCGCAAGACTTCTACAAGGTTGACCTCGACGACTCGGCATGGAAGACCATGAACGTGCCTGGCAACTGGGAGCTCAACGGCTATGGCGATCCCACATACGTCAACGTGGGCTTCGCCTGGAGATACCAGTACAAGGGGGGCGTGTACCTCGGATGGAAGCCGGAATACGCTCCAGAGAACGCCACGAAGACGAGCGTGCCCGTGAAGGACAACCACGTGGGCTCATACCGACGCGTAATAGACCTGCCGGCATCGTGGGACGGCAAGCAGGTCATAGCCCACTTCGGAAGCGTGACGTCAAACATGTACCTGTTCGTCAACGGCAAGTACGTGGGCTACACCGAGGACTCGAAGGTGGCCGCGGAGTTTGACATCACCAAGTATCTCCACCCCGGCAAGAACCTCATCGCCTTCCAGACCTTCCGCTGGTGCGACGGCTCCATGAGCGAGGACCAGGACTTCTGGCGCCTCTCCGGCGTGGCACGCCAATGCTACCTCTTCGCCAAGGACACCAAAGTGCAGATGGAGAACATCCGCGTGACGCCCGACCTGGAAAACGACTATAAGGACGGCGAGCTGCTCGTAGACGCATGGGTAAAGGGGCAGCCCGTGGTGGAGTTCCGACTGCTCAACGCCAACGGCAATGTCGTGGCAAGGCAGACGGCCGACTTCCGCGGACGCGAGGAGGCCACCGTGCGCTTCATGGTGCGCAACGTGAAGAAGTGGACGGCCGAGACGCCTTACCTCTTCACCCTCGAGGCGGTGGTGAAAGACCGCAAGGGCAACGTGGTGGAGGTGATACCGCAAAAGGTGGGCTTCCGAAAAGTGGAGATAAAGAACGCGCAGCTGCTCGTGAACGGCCAGCCGGTGCTCATAAAGGGTGCCGACAGGCACGAGATGGATCCGGATGGTGGCTACGTGGTGACCGTGGACCGCATGATACAGGACATCAAGATAATGAAGCGCCTCAACATCAACGCCGTGCGCACGTGCCACTATCCTGACGACCCACGATGGTACGACCTCTGCGACCAATACGGCATTTACGTCACGGCCGAGGCCAACCAGGAGAGCCACGCCTTCCAATACAGCAATGACCAGTCAACGCCAGTGGCGCAACCGGAGTTTGCCAAACAAATCATGGAGCGCAACCAGCACAACGTGGAGATGCAGTTCAACCATCCTTCAATCATCGTCTGGAGCCTTGGCAACGAGACCGACAACAGCAACAACTTCCTCGCGGCATACAACTGGATAAAGCAGACCGACACGTCGCGCCCAGTGCAATTCGAGCGCAGCATCTGGCAGGGCCCACACGACACCGACATCTTCTGCCCGATGTATTACAACGTGCAGGATTGCGAGAAATACAGCAAGGACCCGACAAAGACCATGCCGCTCATACAGTGTGAGTACAACCACACCATGGGCAACTCGGGCGGCAACCTTGCCGAGTATTGGCAGCTCATACGCAAGTATCCTAAGTTCCAAGGCGGCTACGACTGGGACTTCGTGGACCAGGGATTGCACCGCAAGCCCGACTTCAAGGCTTCGCGCACCGTGGCCGACTACGACGCCATCAGCGCCAAGTATGAGCCGGGAACGGGTGGCATGACGCCTCTCTACACTTACGGCGGCGACTACAACAAGACCGACGCCTCTGACAACAACTTCAACTGCAACGGCATCATCGGTCCTGACCGACAGCTCAACCCTCACGCCAAGGAGCTGGCTTACCAGTATCAAAGCATCTGGTTGAAGCCCGTCGACCTCGCCAAAGGCACCATCGCCGTGCACAACGAGAACTTCTTCCGCGACCTTAGCAACTACCGCATGGAGTGGTCATTGCTGAAAGACGGCAAGAGCGTGCAAAGCGGCAGCGTGGACAAGCTCAACGTGGCGCCACAGCAGACCGCCAACGTCGCGCTTCCTCTCAACATTCCAAGCGACGGTGAGGTGATGCTCAACATCGACTTCAAGACCAAGACCGCCGAGCCGCTCATAGCCGAGGGGCAGACCGTGGCCTACGAGCAGATTGCGCTCAACGAGGCCACGCCCGTGACCTACGTGGAGAACTTCAGCACCGAGAAAGTGAAGATACAAAACAAGAAAAACGACCCAACAATCGTCATCGCGTCCGCCAAGGCTACCGTGGCCTTCGACAAGGCTACCGGCCTGCTCTGCCAATACGCTGTCGACGGCAAGAGCATGCTTGGCAAGGGCGGAACGCTGAAGCCTAACTTCTGGCGCGCCGTGACCGACAACGACATGGGCGCCGGCTTGCAAAACCGTCTCAAGGCTTGGCACAACCCGAATATGACGCTCACCGCCATCGCCGTGGAGAAGATAAAGGAGAGCAAGGGCACGGCGGCGACCGTCACGACACGTTACGACATGCCTGACGTGAAGGCCAAGCTGACACTCACCTACAAGGTCTACGGCGACGGCACCATCGACGTGGAGCAAGCCATGACAAAGGCCACGCCCGACGCCAAGGCTCCTAACCTGCTACGCTTCGGCATGGTGATGGACTTGCCTTACAACATGGACAAGAGCCAGTGGTACGGTCGCGGACCGATAGAGAACTACAGCGACCGAAAGCTCTCCGAGCGCATCGGCCTGTACAGCCTCACCGCCGACCAGCAATACTTCCCGTACATCCGTCCGCAGGAGTGTGGCACGAAGAGCGACATCCGCTGGTGGAAACAAGCCAACGCCGAGGGCCTCGGCATCAACATCCAGCCCGTCAGCTCTTGGATGTACGCTGGCGCGCTCCACTACGACATTGCCGACCTCGACGAGGGCATGGAGAAGGCGCAGCGCCACTCTCCGGAGGTGCCGAAGAGCAAGTTCACCGAGCTCACCATCGACCTCGCGCAGCAAGGCTTGGGCGGTACCAACAGCTGGGGTGATCTGCCTCTGGAGAAATACCGCGTGCCTTTCGGCGACATGACCTTCCGCTTCGTCATCACGCCAATGAAATAAAAAGCCAGCATCGGCATACAGACAATACGTTAATCGGTCGTGCGGCTATTTTTTTGTTTGGTATGTCTTGCAGGGGCGGGTAGGGATGGTTAGGGGCCATCCCTACCCGCCCCTGCTAAACAAATGATTAACCTTATATTTCAATTACGTTAAGTTCTCAGACATAATTATTTTTTCAAGTAAAACATTTTCACGATGTATGTAAAATGACTAATTTTGCCATCGGAAACATAAATTGGATAATGTTTAATCAATAAATTAAGATGATATAAAGAAGCTTTCAATCATTTTGTTGTCAACACTCGCAATGGTCGTTGTTGGCATTATGTCTTCTTGTTCTGATGACACACCAACAACGGGAACCATTTGCATTGTATTTAGTTCATGGGAACGGGAATGGAACAAGCAAGTCACATTCACCGTTAGACCCATTGAAAAAGAAGACTACATTATAAAGACCGCGAAACTGGATATATTCAAAAAGAACTACATTGAAGTGAATCCCGGTAATTACATTGTAGATTGCCAAGTACAAAGCGCTAAACCCCCCAAGTATTTTCTCCATGAACCCGTCCAGATCCAGGCTGGCAAGACCGAAACATTTACATTAAGTAAATGATGTGACCGAGCTGGGGAATACTATTGGCAGGTGTTTCAATCGCCCACTTCGCCACGAAACGTGGATGCTGGCAGCCCGTCCTTGTTAACCAAGTTGGCCCTGGTGAATGGTTGCCAAGCATATCTCACGTATCGCGGCGATTTCAGCCGTGGGCAAGTGAGGCGGACCTTGGAGCCTTCTATCGTGGCTTGTGCCGGATAATAGAGGCCGTCTTCCTCTGCTATCTCGAAACAAGACGGGGCCTTGCCGTCGGAGGTGCGAAGCCCGTCACCATAGGCGAACGACACCACCAAACCGTGCCTTCCCGCCCTCTGTTTCACCCAAAATCCCGACACAAGATTTGCGCCAAATATTTTTACCCTCCGATCTTAGGCCCCACCGCTAAGATGATCATGCGGAATGTAATGGGGTGGGTGAGGAATGGCCATGCGCATTTCCGATGTTAATCCACAGAAGGCCGAGTTGTCGCTTGGAGAAATTCTTGGTGCCGCTAATGGTTTCCTCTATCCAATCGTCAACATTCAATCGCTCGTTCTTGCAAAACTTGTTGATCTCAAACCGTTGGTTCTCCACTGTCTGCTTATCGCTGCTTACTCTGATGTGTCCGTAAATCATATTCTTGTTGTTTGGGGTGAATAAATGAATGGTGCAAAAATAAGAAGAGAAAGCAGAGCTTTCCACATGATTTCATGGCGATTTGTTTACGTTGCTCGTGAAAATTTGTTATATTTGCACGTGTTGCAAGTTTGATAAGGGAGACTCCTATCGCTTGCGAGGAATACGCCCGCTTTAAACAGAAACAACTATGGGGAAATTACAAGAATATTATCGCTTCTTCGACATGTTCAAAGGTAAGTTCAACGATGATCGTTTCAGTAAGGCAGGACGCCTGGCACCAAGCGCCTCGTCCTCGAAGCCTGGAACAGATTAGGGTATATTATTTAAAAGAACAAAAACAATGGTAGAAAATAGCATAAACGTCCAAGTACACAATGATTTCAATCAAATTTTTGAAATCATCAATTATCATCGTCAACGGGTTTCAAAAACTGTTGATGACGAATCCCTGCGTATGATATGGGAAGTGGGAGCCTACGTAAGTAACAAGTTAAAGACATCCGAATGGGGATCTAATGTTGTACGCCAACTATCAGAATATATCAGAACTCAAGACCCTACCATTAAAGGATGGAGTTATCGCACTATCTACAAAATGGTACAATTCTACGAGACATACAGTTCAGAATCATTTAAAGAGCTAATGCAAAGCACAAAATTGGCTCAGTTCACAAAAATGGAATTGCCATCAGCCGCAACGGGATTTGT
>ERZ1673741.375-NODE-375-length-53187-cov-31.030321_pt1 | contig 53187 bp, 39 predicted proteins | sample MGYA00580209_ERZ1673741 | MGnify/ENA primary metagenome ERZ1673741 (study PRJEB41218, sample SAMN15661754) | gut metagenome | host: Homo sapiens | place: Canada: London | collected 2015-08-20/2019-03-30 | study: EMG produced TPA metagenomics assembly of... | reverse complement strand
GAAGTAAATTAGTAAAACAACAAGAAAAGTGTAAAGTAAAATCAGTTAAAGTCACTACAGTCGTGACTATGAGCTTAAGAAACAAGCATTCATAAAGAAGTACGAAGCGATTGACGGGAATATTGTACGTTCGATGTTCAAGAAGGCTTATTTCTCAGATATAGCGCATATGTTGTCTCGGGTGTTTTTCATTGCCGTGCCTTTTTATGTTGCGGCAAACGTGAAAGACACTGTGACCTTAAGGAACTGCATCTATATCGGAATTCTGATGATAGCTTCCATTGCTTTGTATGGCTACTATAAAAAGAATGGCACAAAGGAGATTACGCTATAGTTAAAAACAACGAAACGACATCGGTCAGGCAAAGGCTAATCACTGAATGATAGCTCTTTGCTTGACCGATGTCGTTTATTCTATTTTCTTATGAGAAATTTGCTTGTCATGGAACAATCTTGATTTTGCTGCATGAATTGTTTCCTTCTTGATTCACCTGAATCTGAACGGCGATGCGTTCCTGCAGTTCCTCCACATGCGATATGATGCCGACGTGTCTGCCCGACTTGGAATGGAGAGAGCGGAGGGTCTCTACGGCTTTCTGGAGAGGCTCGCCGCTAAGAGTGCCGAAGCCCTCGTCGATGAACAGCGTGTCTACCTGCCACTGCTGACCGATGTCGCTCAACGCAAGAGCCAATGACAATGACACGAGGAAACTCTCGCCGCCGGAGATTGTGCTGGCTGCACGCGAGACAAATCCCTGATAGGCATCCTCAAGAGAGATGACGAATGTGCCTGGCGTGACCTTCAGCGTGTAACGGTCTGTCAGCGTGCGCATATAGCTGTTGGCAGAATGGATGAGACTCGAGAGAACGTAACTCTGGGCAATCTTACGGAATGTGCTACCCGAGGAATTGCCAATCAGCTGGTTGAGGCGCGACCACTTATGATAGACAGCCTGCTTCTCTTCGGCTTCCTTAACAAGATTGCCCAACTTATGCTTGTTCTCGGTGTCGGTCTTAAGTTCTTGCTTGATGGATCCGGTCTCCTCGCCAATCTCGCCAAGAGCTTTCTCGTAGCCGTCGATGCGTTCGACGATGTTTTCAAGCGTGTCATCCTCCTGCAATTCAGGCTTCTTCTGCTGATGATCGGTTTGCTGTTTGGTGGCGTTGTCAAGCAAGGTTCTCTTTGCAACGACATCATTTCTGAACCCTACAATCTCTTTGTTTACACCTATAATGTCGCTCGACTTGTATGCGTTGAGTTCGGACAGACGCTCGGCCGACAGACATTCGTTGCTTGCAAGAAACGCGTCGAGCTTCGTCTTGTTGGCGTTGTAACTCTCTTTGGCAGAGTTTAGCGTCGTGAGAACAGCTGTAAGCGAATTGCTTGTCCGGTTGGCTTTGTCGAGAAGGTTGTCCACCTTTGACGCAACCGCTGCCTCTGCCATCTTCCAAGCAGGCATAACCCGCGTGATCGACTGCGTGACGTCAGTAACATTATTAATGTATGTCTTTGCATTGTCGAGTCTTGTGCGGAGCGACTGCAGTTTCTGACCGTTCGCCTTGTATGCCTGGGCAGCCGCGTTAAGAGCATCGCCAAACGCTTTCGGGTTTTCGTTCCAGTCAATATCCCACTCGCCGACAACAAGTTCGCCGACTCTTTGGGCGGCGCTTTCGGTTTCAGCTTTACGTGTGCTTATCAGAGTCTTCGCCGTATCTATCTTAGCTTTACAATCACTGACAGCCTTTTCAGCTTTCTTCATGTCTTCAGTCAATGACTGTAAGCTTTTGCGCTTTGCGTCCAAATCCTTGCGAAGCTTCTTTAAGGAATTTTCCTTCTGTTCCCCGTCTTTTATCTTACCGTCAAGGTTGTCCTTGCGAATGGTGGTTGAAGCTTCCAATGCGTCAAGATTGGATCGGGCTGCATCGTCAAGCTTCTCCAAGCCACAAGATCTGCAAGCCTCCGCAGCTTTCGCTTCGGCATTAGCAACAGTCTGGTCCTTGTCGAACGCTTTTACGCCTCGTTCGTAAGCCTTTGTCTCAGTCTTTATTTCAGCCTCAATCTTGTTCTTGTCTTCCTGCAATCGTCTGTAGCTCTTTTCTGCTTCATCGTACGATTCCTGCAAGGTGGCGACAAGAGCAGAGAGCGTTTCTTCGTGGGGCAGTTCCGAATTGATCTGCTGACGGCAGACAGGACAGATGTCGCCCACATGAAGTTTCTGACGTAAAGACGACGCGAACTTGTCTATGGTGTCTTTCTGCTTGTCGAGATTCTCCTTGCAGACATTCATCTTCAGTTCGGCATCATGGATGGGGGCGTCCATAGCTGCCAGCTTGATATTCTTGGCGTTAATGGAAGCCAGCTGTTCAACGAGATTATTGCGCAGTTCTTCTCTTTGCTTCTTGCTCTCAGCCAATGTTTCGATACGCTCCTTGGCAGTCTTTATGTTCCTCAAGAGTTCCTTAGCAGCTTCGCACTCTGATCGCAAGTCGGAAAGCTTAATCGCTGCGATATCCTCCTCCTGCTTCGTCACGTCCTTTTCTGCCAAGCCTAACGCTTCGTTTGCCAGTCGCACCTTATCCTCTATGGTCTTTAAAGCGGGCAACAGTTCGTCGTTGAGTGTATGGTTGTGGCTGTCTATATTCTTTGTGCTCTTCACGATGGCTTTACGTCCCTCGCTTAAGCTTTCCAGCAGACCCACTATGGTCTGCGCATTCTCATACACCGAAGCCTTTTCCTTCTCTTTGTCGAGAATCCCCTCAATGGTCTTTATCTCGTCAGACAAGTTGGCTATCTCCTGTTCGGCAAACCTTTGTCCGCCAAGAATGACAGCATATTCGGCAGCCAAGCCTTCAAGTTCTTTCTCCTGCGTGTTAATAATCTTCGAAGCTTCAGCCGTCCCCGTCATCCATGCGCGGGCATCAATAGTGGAGTTCCACTCATTGACAAGCGTTTCCTTCTGCTTGAAAGCTTCGCCCTCAACTACGGCAACAGCTTCGCGCAGTCGTTCGGTGGCATCAGTGACCTCTTTGGACAAACGCTTGTCTGTGTCTATCCAGTCCTGCTTGTCTTTATCCTTCTTTTGTGCCTCTCTTATTTCTTTCTGCTGACGTTCAAGTTCAGCCATACGGCAGGACCGCTTCTCTATCTCCTCGTCGGACAGAGTGTGCATGCTGTCCACGATAAGTTTGGCTTCGGTCCACTCCTGCTTCCTTAGTTCGGTCTGTTCGTATATCTTAGCACCAATTTTAGAGTAGACATCCACACCGGTAATCTTCTCAAGAATTTCGGCTTTCTCGTCGTCCTTGCTGTTGAGGAAACGGGTGAACTCGCCCTGAGCCAACATCGTGGTACGACAGAACTGGCTGAAGTCGAGACCTACAGCAACCTTCAGCTCGCTTCTTATTTCAGCATCCTTGGTCAGAGTGGTTCCTGAGTCAAGATTCTTCAGTTCCCAAACCTTGTTCTGTATTGAGCCGGTTATCTTCTTATACGCACGAGCCACAGCCCATGTAGCCTCGTAGCTCACACCGTTGCTGCCCAAGAACGTCAGTCGTACATGAGCCTCGGATGTGTTTCTGCGCATAAGCTGGCGAGGGTCGTCAATCTTCACCTCCCTTTTAGCATCGATAGTGGTTCCCTGCATCTTCGTGCCGTCTAAACGGGGAGTGTCAGCATAAAGAGCCAGGCAGATGGCATCGAGGATGGTTGATTTTCCTGCGCCCGTCTTACCCGTTATCAGGAACACCTCGCTGCTGACCAATGGTTCAGCCTCGAAGTCGATAACCGCATCTTCGATAGACGCTATATTGTGGATAGTAAGTTTCTGAAATTTCATAGCAACATCTTAAAGCGTTTTTACTTTCTTTCTTCCTCTTTCAGTAATGCAAGAGTCTCATTGAATAGTTCCTTCATGTCATCGTCAAACTCTACGCCGATGTCTTCGGCATATCTCTCTGCGATGTCTATCGGTTTCTCCGTCTTGAACTCCTGCACCGACATCACCTTTGCCTCTCTGCGGTCTTTCTTAAGGCGATGAGTGTTGATGACACAGAATCTGCACTTCTTGCCTTCAGTAAGAAGCAAAGCCTCGGCATTGGCTTCTACGGGAAGAAAATTGTCAACCTCAACATTCAGACGTATATACGCCTCAATGTCGTTAGGAAAGCCTTCGAGCAGATCCTTTGCGTCTTCCCATGTAGCAACGCCATCTTTAGGCAACGTGACCAATGGACGATGAGTCTGTATTTCTATCTCCTTCACGACAGGTTCTTCACCATGCTTGTTTAGTTCAACGATAGATACGGAATGCTGATAGTTTTCATCGAAACTCACAGGAACAGGCGTTCCCGAATATCTTACACGATGATTTCCTCCACGAACAAACTGGGCATGATGGATATGTCCCAATGCAAGATAATCGTAGCCCGTGCCCATATCCTCCAAACTGTGCGAGTCAATACCGCCGACAACGTATTCTGAAGCGTTCTCATGACCCGTAAAATCACAGCCGCTAACGGTGGTGTGAGCGGTCATAAGTACGGGCAGGTTGGCTTTGTTTCGTTCAGCCACAATGTCAAGCAAGTCCTGAAAGAAACCGTCAGGCATATTCCTTTCGTTGACATAAGGGACGGCAATGACATAGCCTTGTCCTGGAATTTCTATAATCAAATCCTCCTTGTTATTAGCGTCAACGCTACCGATGGTATACACCTTCAATGCTTTCCAGGGCGTTCTGAATATGTCATGCTTCGTGCCGCTGTCATGATTGCCCGCAGTTATGACAATGGTCATATCAGGGTTAGCATCATGTATTTCCACCAAGGCATTCGTAAACATAGTCTGAACAGACGCAGACGGTTGTGGTGTGTGATAGACATCGCCACAAAGCAGAAACACATCGGGCTTCTCCTCTCTCACTATATCGACCATCTGAAGAAGCATAGCCATCTGTTCCTCCGTTCGGTCGTAATTGTAAAGCGTATGACCAAGATGCCAATCGCTTGTATGTAGTATTTTCATTTAGTTGGGTATTATATTGTTTCGTAGAAATGAAGAGAATTCGCGTATCTGTCTTCATTTGCAACTAATCGCTATTTTATCCCGAATTGGGATAAGGTATGAAAAAAATGTCCAGCTCTATGTTCGCTTGATATTGAAAGTCGGAACATTGAACTGGACATTATGTTTATTTATTCAACTGTTTCTGGTTCATCGTCGTCATCATCATCGTCGTCTAATGGAATATCGTCGATGGGAACCTGACGGTTGATGGCTGCATTGAACGAGATGACCGTCTCAGAGCGTGAGAGTCCGAGGGGCTGCAGCTTGTCGTGGATGACGTTAAGCAGGTGATGGTTGTTTCGGGCGTAAATCTTGATGAACATATCGAAGCCTCCCGTCGTGTAGTGGCATTCCACTACCTCAGGAATCTTACGCAGTTCGTCCACTACGTCATCAAACTTGGCTGGGTTCTGCAGATAGAGTCCGATGTATGCGCAGGTCTCGTATCCCACTTTCTCAGGGTCGATAATGAATCGCGATCCCTTCAGAATGCCGAGATTGGTGAGCTTCTGTATGCGCTGATGTATAGCGGCTCCGCTGACATTGCATGAGCGTGCTACTTCAAGGAATGGTATACGGGCGTCTTCTGCGATAAGACGGAGGATTTTCTTGTCGAGTAAATCTAAATTGTGATGTGCCATTTGCTATAGATTATATTTATGCTGCAAAGGTATAAAAATTGTCAGAAATAGCAACGATATTTAGTTGAAAAGTTACAATCTGTTATTCTCTTGTATGCTTTTTAATATAATATTGTTCTTTATTTCAACAATATTCTACTCTTTCTTCTGTTCAGCCGAATAGCTAATCCTCCTGACATCAGCCTTGCGTAGCGCCTGCTTCACGCTTGTGATTAGCGACATTGGCGTTTGGCGGTCAGCCTTTATGGACACCATCATGTGCTCGCGGTCTTCAGCCGACATACGATTACGCTCCTCTGTCATATACCCTGCTATGTCGGAGGGTGATGCCAGCTTGTCGTTGAGCTGTATTCTCTGCGTGCTGTCCGACTGCTGGCTGAGGGTTCCTATGTAGACGTAAGACACTGCCGACTTCTTTGTGAGGCGTGTCAGTTCGGTTCCCTGTGGCACGGTGTAATGCACCTTCAGCGTCACCTTGCGCATGTGCGTCACTACGATGAAGAAGAAGAGGATGGTGAAGATGAGGTCGGGGAGCGACGAAGTGTTGAGTTGCGGAACGCCGCGTTCGCCTCTACCGAATGATTGTCTCATATCTCGCCTCCTTCCTTTGATGCGTTAGCCTGTGCGTCGTCGGTTTCGTAAGTCTCGGCTATGTGCTGCGGACATTTCTCTCGCACGCTCTTCTTCTCGTCTTCGGTGCAAGAGGCGTAGGCGTGATGATACATCTTTTGTGCTAAATCGTTGCGCACTTTATTGTATGCCGCCACAATTTCGTCCTCCAGCTGGAAGTACGTGTTGTATCCGGATTTGGGATTGGCATCTATATATATAATGTGGTCTGACGCACGTGGCGTTATGAAGCGTGCTATCTTCTCACGCAGTCCCTTCACCTCTACGGTCTTGTCGTTCATTGTGATGGTGTTGTCCGCACCAATCTTGAACGACAGCGTGTTCTCACGACTCACCTCCATAGCGTCCGACTGGTCCTCTTCGTCATTGTCAGCGGGCGGCAGTTGTCTGACCAGTCCGCGGTCGATGTCCATAGAGGACGTGACGAGGAAGAAGGTCAGCAGCATGAACGATATGTCGGCTGTTGACGTGGTGTTGAGTGATGGTACTGTATGTTTTCTGCGTTTAATGAGCATCGTCTCTTGGTTTTGTTCTTACTTTTTCCTAATGTAGCGTGTGGCTCCGAAGACAACGGCTGCTGCCGCTGCAACCATCATCACCAACGACGCTCCGACAAACATTCCTGCTGTGCGAAGCCAGAATGTGTCGGCATAGCGCTCGCCGTTAATGGTCAGCGGAGTGGTGTCGCTGAGGAGGAAGCAGAGGAGCATTACGGCTGCGAAGCCTCCTGCCACGCATAAGGATATGCGGCGAGCCGGAACGTTATTGACAACGCGGTTGGCGTCGCTGTTCTTTCGCACGCTCCTTATCAGTCCCCATGCCATGAGCACTACGGCGGCGATGGTGAGGACTATCATGAAGCTGACGAGCACGCCGGTAAGCAGCGGCGCGTTATATTCGGGGTCTTCCTCATAAGGCATATCGTAACCGATGAGCCAGAAAAGTACGAAGAGAACCGCCGAAAGAGCCACTATGACATAGAATATGCGGCTCGATATCTGTTCTGTGGTCAAAAGCCGCCAGTCTGAAATCTTCTTCATAAATGTGAATTTGAATGATGTTGAGCGGATTCTATGCGCGTCTTACTTCTTATACTTCAGAATGGAGTCGAGCAGGGTGATGGCGCTTTCCTCCATCTGCGATGTCAGATGGTCCACCTTTGAGAGGATATAGTTGTAGAAGAGTTGCAGGATGAGCGCCACGATGATACCGAATATGGTGGTGATAAGCGCCACCTTCATACCAGCAGCCACAATGGTAGGGTTGATATCGCCAGCCAGCTGAATCTGCTCGAACGCCATAACCATACCGATGACGGTGCCGAGGAATCCGAGTGACGGCGCCATGGCAATGAACAGCGTAATCCATGAGCAGCCTTTCTCAAGGTTGGCAGCCTGCACGGTGCCGTACGCAGCCACCGATCGCTCGATGTCTTCGATGCTGGTGTCGATGCGGAGAAGTCCCTGATAGCATATTGACGCCACCGGTCCGCGAGTCTCACGGCATTGTGTCTTTGCGCCTTCGATGTCGCCAGCCTCAATCTTCGCGTCTATCTCCTTCATGAATTTCTTCGCGTCAATCTCCGAAAGGCTGAGATATATGATGCGCTCAATGCAGAAAGCCAAGCCGAGAACAAGGGCTATGGCTACGAACGACATAAACGAAGCTCCACCTTCTACGAACTTCTGCTTCAGCACTCTGTGGAAACCACCGCTCTCTTCCGGCGTTATCTCCTCTGCATCGAGGGACGAAACGGTGTCGGTGGCAGCCTCCAAAAGATTGGCTGAGTCGGCAGCAGCTGCTAATTTTGCATCCTTAGCGTTGTCGGTAGCTGCTGTAGTGTCTGCGGCTGTCGGTTTGTTAGGGGTGGTGTTGGGGGCTGAATTTACGTCTGTAGCGTAACATAAACACATGGCAAGTGTGGCTATGCCCATTGCCAGTCCTCTGTGTTTCAGAAAAAATCTTGTCATATTCTTTTTATATTCAGATTGTTCACAAGCTGCAAAGTTACGTATATTTTGGAATGTAGCGTAAGAAAGTCGTTGAAATTAAGGTGCGTCAACATTATTTTCTTTACTTTTGCATCATTATTCACCAGTATATAATATGCAACAATCGTTTGTTCCAGACCCATGTCAGGCTGAAGTGATAGCGGCATGTGGCGGTTTTCATCTTGTGCTGGCACCTCCGGGATGCGGCAAGACACACATTCTTACAGAGCGCATACGTCATGCCCACGAGAAGGAGGGCGTGGCTTATGAGGACATGTTGTGCCTGACGTTCACCAATCGTGCTGCCCGTGGCATGATGGAGCGCATCGCTGGCAACATCACGGACGACGGCGTTGAGAATGTATTCGTGGGAAACGTCCATCGTTTCTGCTCCAAGTTTCTTTTCTCTAACGGAGTCATACCTGCTGAGTCGAGTGTCATTGACGAGGACGATGGCATCTCCATTCTTGCGCGTTTCGCTGGTGAGGACGAGTATGTCGTGCTCTCCAACTATGCCAAGCGACGTGAATACAGCGATGTGTTCCACCTTGAGAGTATGATGCATCAGATACGCCACAACTATCCTAAGGACCTGCGTGTTCATCCGGAATGTATCAGTCCGAGCGATATGGCTGCCCTTCGACGCATCTGCGAGGTAACGAAGCGTCCGTTTGACGCTGAGGCTATGACGGACATCTATGACCATCCCGACACTTATCGCGACATGGCTCAGTCTGATACCACCGACTATGGTGAGCGCCAGAGTATTCTCTCGCTGCTCCGCAAGATGACGCTTGCGCAGCAATATCGCGGATATAAGAAACAGAACCGTCTGCTCGACTTCCAGGACCTGCTTCTCCTTACCTACGACACGCTTGTGGCTGATGCGGAGACCAAGACGTACAAGCGTTATCCTTGGATTCAGGTGGACGAGGTGCAGGACCTCAATCCACTTCAGATGGCTCTCATAAAGCTGCTCACCTCACGTCCTTTCCACACCGTTATGTTCCTTGGCGACGAACAGCAAGCCATCTTCTCCTTCATGGGAGCCAAGATGGACACGCTCTCTGCCATCAAGGAGCGTCCGGCGTGCCAGCTCCATCATCTTTCGGTCAACCATCGTTCGCCGGGTTATCTCCTCGACATCTTCAATACGTATGCGGCGGAGGTGATGAACATCGACCCTGCTTTGCTGCCGGAAGTGGGCGGAAACCATAATCTGACGTTGACAGGAAACGAACTCAAGATTATCTATTCGGACAACTTCGACCAGGAGGTTCGCGACTGCGTGCAGTTCGCTTCCATGCTCAGCACCAACTTCCCTGAGTCGACAACTGCCATTGTGGTAAATGCCAACAGCGACGCCGAGGTGCTCAGCAATGAGCTTCATCGTTGCGGCATTGGTCATTTCAAGGTGTCGGGCACGGACGTTTTCTCTACGCCGGAGGTGAAGCTCCTGCTTGCCCATCTTGGCGTGCTCAACAATGAGTTCAGCTTTATGTCGTGGTCGCGTCTTGTGAAGGGACTGCGAGTGTACGAAAGCAATGCCACCGCTCGCGGCTTCGTAAGGGCATTGTTCGATCGTGCCATCCTTCCCTCCGACCTCCTGCGCTATGACGGCACCGCCACTTATCTCAGCCGTTTCGTCCGTCATTACGAAGAGGACACCATCGTGGTGTTCGATACGGAGACAACCGGACTGAACGTCTTTGAGGACGACATCCTTCAGATAGCCGCCGTGAAGATGCGTGGCGGCGAGGTGGTGGAAGGTTCGGCTTTCACCGTATACATTGAGACTGACCGTCCCATCCCGCTGATGCTCGGCGACATCCCTAATCCTATCATCGAGGAGCGCAGGCATCACACGCTGCTCTCGCACGCCGATGCTCTCAGACAGTTTATGGAGTATGCTGACGGTTGCGTGCTGCTCGGACACAACGCCGACTACGACTATAACATTCTCGATTTCAATCTACGAAGATATCTGCCCGAATCAGACCTGCAGACTTCCCATCCCGCTTATCTCGACTCGTTGCGCCTCGTGCGTCTGCTCCATCCCGAACTAAGAGAGCACAAGCTGAAATATCTGCTGACGGCGCTTGGGCTGGAAGGCACCAACTCGCACCTTGCCGACGACGATGTCAATGCCACGCAGAACGTGGTGAAGCATTGTTACAGCAAGGCTAAGACGAAGCTGGAGGAGCAGCAGCGCTTCCTTACGGACAAGCGAGTGGTGCAGCGTGTGGAGACGTTCCGCCGCAACTATCGCGACACGTATTTCTCCGCCCTCTCACGTCTTTACGATACGGACGTTGCAGACACGCAGAAGCCAGCCCTCGTGACGGAGATGCTGCGCTTCTACGACTATGCCGTTAAGGAAGGATTCGTGCTGGAGGTGGATGCTTTGCGCTACATCGTGGCTTATCTCTCTGCCGACATGATTGACGCAGAGGCTGAGCCTTCGCTCTATGCCCAGCTGTGCAGTCACATGATGGAGATAAGCACGCTGAAGGAAGCCGACCTATGCGGAAGCGGCAGCCTTGGCGAAACCATCTTCGTCACGACCATACATAAGGCGAAAGGCTTGGAGTTTGATAATGTAATAGTATTTGACACCATTGACGGACGCATCCCCAACTTCTACAGCCGTGGCAATCCCCGCCAACTGGCAGAGGACGCCCGCAAGTTCTATGTGGCTCTTTCGCGTGCCAAGCGCCGCCTCTACGTATCGCAATGCCTTCACCGCATGGACTATCACAACATGCCGCACGAAGTGTTTCTCACGCCGTTCATGAAGCCCATAGCCAAATACTTCAAGACCGAAAAGTTGTCATAACTCTAAAAACTCTCAACCATCAACCATCAACCATCAACTCTCAACTCTCAACCTTCAACTCTCAACTTTCCTCAGGCTATACTCTCCGTGCTTGTCAAACACAATCCAGTAGAGAATGGGAAGGACCGTCGCTATGAGCACCATTGAGATGAGCGTGCCGAAGAAAATCACGGCACCCATCGGCGACCATAGCGTGTTGTTCTCAAGCATCATCGGCAGTACGCCCACCGAGGCAGCTGCCGATGTGAGGAAGATGGGGCGCATGCGTCGTTCGCCGGCTTGGAAAGCAGCGTCGCGAACGGACAGTCCCTTGTCGCGGCGAAGCTCCTCGGCATAGTCGAGCATGATGATGCCGTTGCGCACGAGGATGCCCATAAGACTTACCACGCCAAGCACACATGTGAGGCTGACGTCATAGCCCGTTATGCACAGGCCGATGGCAGCGCCGAAGATGCAGAGCGACATTGAAGAGAGATTCACCAATGCCAGGCTGATTCGCTTGAAATGGAAGAGGAGGATGAAGAAGATGATGAGCACCGCAATCATCACTCCCGACATCACCTGCGGCAAGGTCTCGGCGTCCTTCTCCGGCATGCCGCCCATTTCCCATTTAAGGTCCGGGCAGCGTTCGGACAGTTCTTTGCCAAGCTTGGCAGCCAGCTTGTCAGCATTATATCCGCGCATCGGTTCGCCGATGATGGATATGGTGCGCACGCCGTTGCGTCGCACGATGCTGCCGTCATGCCATGAGGGCGTTATCTTCGCCAATTGACGAAGAGGCACGCTCGTCGTTCCTCCCATCACGGGTATGTATTCGTTAGCCAGACTACTGTCGTTCTCCGACTTGAGCACCATCTTTACAGGATAGTCGCCCTCCCAAAGCGTCGACATCGGCAGACCGTCGCCGAAGTGAATGGCAAGATTAGCCGAAAGGATGGTCTTGTTTACGCCCAGGCGGTTGGCTTCCGTATAGTCAGGCGTGACGCGGATGCTTGGCAGCGGGTCCTCAAAGTTGGTCCTGACCAGATGTATTCCCTCTATGTCGCGCATACAGGCGCTCACCTGCTTGGCAGCCTTCTTCAGATCGCTGATGCTGTCTGCGCTCACCCTGATCTCGATGGGGTAGGTGGCAGAGTTATAGTCCATCTGCTTGAAGCGCACACGGCAGTCGGGGAAGTAGTCAGAATAGCGGTCAGCATACTTGTTGAGCACCTTGTCTGTGGCATCGTTGTCCGTGGTGTTGACAATGAACTGCGCAAAGTTAGGACCGCCAATCTGCGGTGCGTAGGTGGTATGGAAGCGTGGCGATCCTTGTCCGATGAACGTCGTCACGGAGGTTACCAAGGAGTCGCGCTGCAGGATGTGCGCCATCGAGTCAGCCACTTGTGCCGTCTTGTTGGCGGTGGTGCCGTTAGGAAGATAAAACTCTACGGCAAACTGGTTGCGTTCGGCTATAGGCATCATTCGCTGAGGCAGACCGGCGAACAGCACGGCTCCTATTGCCACCAATGCTCCGCCCGTCAAGAGCGTGATGCGTGGATAAGCGAAGCAGCGTGTCAGCAGCCATGTATAGCCCATCTGCAGATAGTCGAGCGGCTTCTTCCTTGCGTTAGGTTTCGGACGGCTGCTGATGCCCTTGTGTATCACTCTGTATTGCAGGTAAGGCGTGAGCAGGATTGACACGGTGAGCGAGATGCTCAGAATGATGAACATCGCCCAAGGAAACGACTTTACGAAGTCGCCCATGTCGCCGTGCATCGTTATGAGGAAGGGGAAGAACGTCAGCGAGATGCTCAGCGTGGCGGAAAGCACGGACATGAAGAACTCTCTCGGAGCGGCTATGGCGGCATGCCAGCGCGACATGCCCTGACCGAGCTTCTCCATGTAGTTGTCGATGATGACCACGGAGTCGTCCACCACCATGCCGAGCGTAACGATAAGGGCTGCCAGCGTGACGGTGTTCAGCTCCATCCCGAAAAGATAAAACAGACCCACCGATGAGAAAATGGTGATAGGGATGCTCAGAGCCGACACCTCTGCCACACGGCGAGGCATCAGCAATATTACGACCACGATGACCGATATGACCGACGTAAGAAGCTCGCGGAGGAAATTGAGCACCGACTCGCTCACCACCTTGCTCTGGTCCGTGATGGTGGTGATGCGTACGTCGTCCGGCAAGGTCTGCTCAAACTCGTCCAGCGCCTTGTGTACGTCCTTTCCCATCTTCACGATGTCGTTGCCGGGGCGCATCTCTATGGAGAGCAGCACACACTTGTTGCCGTTGCTCTCGATATACTTGTTCTGCTTTGGATATTCACGTGTGATGTGGGCAATGTCCTTCAGTCGGACGATGTTGCCCTTAGGATCGGAATAGACTATCTGTTCTGCCACGTCACGCTCGTTGTTGTACGAGTCGTCCACGTGGATGGGCAGGCAGAGATTGCCCGCGTCGAGGTTTCCGCTCACCGTGGTGAAGCCCTGCAGAGCCAGCTGGTTGAGTATCTTAAAAGGACCTGTGCCATACTTGGCCAACTTGTTCTGGTCCAGATAGATGCTTATCTGCTCGTTCTGCAGTCCGTATGTGCGCAGATTGGATATGGCGTCGATGTGGCGCAGCTTATCCTTCAGATTGTCAATGTAGGTGTTCAGCTCGCGATACGTCTTCTGCTTGCTCTCCATCGTGATGAGCAGGGCAGAGGTCTCGGCTATGTCGTCCACGGCTTGCAGGGCAATGACGCCTGACGGCAGCGAAGCCTTGAAGGTCTGCAGCCCGTGCTTGAACTTGCTCCAGAAAGCGTCCTTGTCCTCCACGTTGTCGTTGAGTTCGAGGAAGACGATGAGCATGCCGTCCTTGCTCTGCGTGTATGTCTTCTTCTTGTTCACCTCCTTGTAGCCGAAGATGAAGTTCTCCAATGGCTTTGCCACACGCTGCTCCACCTCTTCGGAAGTGGCGCCGGGATAAACAGCCACGCAGGCTCCCTGACGAACCGTGAACTGCGGCATCTCCTGCTTCGGCATCAGAACCAGTCCCATAATGCCGAGAAACACGAGCATACCCATGAGCAATATCACGATGTTGTGGTTGCACATGGCAGACTCGATGAACGAACGCTTTATCACCCTATTGGGTTTTCTTGTTATGCGCCGCTTGATATGGTCGCGCATAGCAGTGTTTTCCTTATCCGTCTTCTCCATATCCTTATTTCTCCACATTCTTTTGTGTGTTCACCTTCATGCCTTCAGACACCTTCTGCTTGCCGTTCACAATAACCTCGTCGCCGGCGTTAAGACCTGAGAGTATGACGACGTCATTGCCTTCGAAGCCTCCCGCCTCCACGGGCTGCTGATGAGCCTTGCCCTTGACGACTGTCCACACGAAGCGCGAGTTGTTGACGTCCAGCTCGATGCTTTGTGCTGGGACGGTGATGTGCGACGAGGCAGCCCCGCCGTTGAGCACCTTGGCGTTGCAGACCATACCGGGGAGCAGACGCCTTTGGCTGTTGGCGATGCCCACCTTTATTTCGTAAGTGTGTGATATGGGGTTGGCGTCGATGCCTTTCTCGGATATGGCGCCGATAAACTCGGCGTTGCCCAATGCGGCAACTGTTATCCTTACCTTGTCGCCGATGTGGAGATGCGAAATCTCTGCCTCGGGCACGGATATCTTGGCGTTCACGTTGGTGACGTCAGCCAGCTTCAGAACCGGTTGACCTGGAAGTACATACGTGCCAAGGTCGGCTTCCTTTGAGGCTATCACTCCGCTGAACGGGGCAGTGATGGTGGAGTGGGTGAGCTGTTGTCTGGCAATGCCTTCAGCAGCCTTCGCCTGCTCCAGCTTGCTTTCTATCTCCACCCATCGTATGTCCGATATGGTTCCAGATTTGTGAAGAGGAAGAAAACGGCTGTAGGCGTCCTGCGCCTGATGTAGCGTGGCAAGCGCACTCTTATGCGCTTCCTTCAGCGTAGTGGGGTTGATGGTGGCAAGCGTCTGTCCACGACTTACCTTATCGCCTTCGTCCACACGGATGGAGGTGATGTTTCCGCCAAGTTCGAAGCTGAGCGTCGAACCGGTCTTTTCTTCAATGGTGCCCACATAGTCGTTGGTCTCGCCGTTGGCGTAGCTGCCAACGGTAAGCGTCTCCACCTTCACGGGTGCCTTTTCCGTCTTCTTTTTCTGCTCGGAGCATCCCGTCAGCACAATGCTGCCGACAAGGAACGCAGCAAGCCATCCTCTTAAACAATCAAATTTTCCCATAATATATGTTGTAAAAATCGGCGGTAAAACTACAGTTTTCAACACATATTACAAAGGAAACCTCACGATTTCTTGACCGTATTAAGATTATTTAATCTAATTGCAAGCTCTTTTATTTCCACTTTTCTTTAACAAGTAACTGATTAGTGGATCTTTAATTGTAAGGCAGTGTTCTATAAAAGAAGACATTTCAGGCAAGCTTTTACTAATCAGAGTTTGGGGTCAAAATATCCTTGCACATTCCTGAATAATTCAAAATCGTAGGCGAAGCCGAGAACAACTCCTAATTCAAAACTCAAAATTCCTAATTCGGACGGAGTCCGCCGTCCGCCATGCAAATATCGTACAAAGAGTAAAAAGCTGTTACAAAATAAAAATTGATTCTAGAGTTCCGGATTGCTGTTTTTACAGTGTTTTGCTGTGCAAACAGCACCCGAGCTTAACGATAGCGCCACTTTTACAGTCCAATAGTGCCACTATTAGAGTGTAAAAGTGGCGCTATTGCATGATAAAAGTGGCACTATTGTAGTGTAAAAGTGGCGCTATTGCACCCAATGATGCTTGTTTTGCTCCGTCATTCATTGCACAATTCTTTTCACAGCAACATAATCAGCTGTATGTCAGCACACTATCGCTGCACGCTCAAAACTCAAAAATTTCGCACCAAAGATTTCTTAGTGCGCTGAACGAGGAGTATTGAGCGTTAGAAATGCAAATATTGTGTATTTCCGCAAATCATATACCTTCGCTCCAGAGTCTTTTGAAGAAATCGAGGATATAGACACACTCAATATCTCCCATCTTTCTGTTGATAGGATCTAACGAAACTATCAACAACTTGCTTTCAGGATAATCTGAGGCGAAGGTCTTCAGGCCTTTAAGGTGTCTTGGCAATACTTCTTCTACGGATTTTATCTCTATTGCTACTCTCGCATCACCAATCACGGCATCCACCTCTTGACCAGTGTAAGCCCTCCAATAACTTAACTGCTCAGTACTTTCCTTATAACTGAGCCAAGCTCTTAGCTCTTGAATTACAAGGTGTTCGAATGCATGACCATACTCAGCCGTGCCTCTCACCAATTCCTTACGATGCAACAAATGATTGGCTACACCTATATCAAAATAATAGAATCGAGGAGCCTGCACCAATCTGCGTTTCATTGTCTTGGTATAAGCAGGTACACGGAATCCTAAAAGAGTGTCCTCCAATATATCAAAATAGTTACCAACAGTATTGGCGCTTACACCACAATCCTGAGCTATATTATTGTTATTTATCATTTCGCCATCTGTTAATGCCGCAACCTCCAGAAATCGCTGAAAAGTATTTAGGTTCCTTACAAGAGCCTCTTCCTTGATTTCTTCTTTAAGATAAACATCAATATATGCAGATAGACGACGATGCGGATTCTTTGCCAAATAATGTGGTGGCAACATTCCATAATTGATAGCTTGCTGTAAATCGAAGTCGGGAATCTCTGCACTCACAAAAGGAAATAGATATACAGGATATGCTCTGCCTCCCAAAGTATTATATCCTTTACGTTTCAATTTTCGGGCACTTGAACCACACAAAATAAAGACAAGTCCTTTCTCTGACATCAAACGATGTACTTCATTAAGTAACTCAGGCACTTCTGGTATCTCATCTATAATAACAAGCGTCCCTTCTTCCTTGTCAGAAAGCATCTCATAAAGCAGAGAAGGCCGACGACTGAAACGTCCTTTTAAAGTTGTATCCAACAAGTCAATGTATATACTGTCTGGAAATTTCTGACGCAAGAAAGTACTTTTTCCTGTCTGACGGGCGCCAAACAAGAATATACTATCCTCTAACTCATTGTCAATATGGCATATACGTTCAATCATACATCATGTATTTATTTGTTTGTATTGCGGATTTTTATAGATTATTCGCAATGGCGTTGCGGATTTTCATAGATTTTCCGCAACAAAGATACTGTTATTCATTGAAACATACAAGCTTTTTGATATGGTATTTGAAATCCGAAACAGAAATAATATTTCTTTTCCCCTCTACCAAACGTTTAAACATCCACATATTAAGCCACCACATAGTATTCCTGCTAAATGGTCGTAAATAAAGAAATATCATATATTTGCCGTATGATTACAGAATATCGGCTCTTTAGCAATCTCACTCAGAAGGATGTTGATGTAAAGTCGGGTGTGAGTATATTTACCATCAGCGCAGATTGGAATGGTTGTAGGCTCATGCCGAATAAAAACTACAATCGGTCAATGCTATTATCTTTAAACGAAAGCATTAAGGCATAATTATACTCAAAGAAGAGCGGTAAAACATGGATATTTGGAAAAACCATTGTATATTTGCAATAAGAAACAAAAATCCATAGCTATGGTAGAGACAAACAATAGAAGATTGCCCGTAGGCATCCAGTCTTTTGAGGAAATGAGAAAGGAAGGATACCTTTATGTTGACAAGACTGATATTATCTGGCAACTTGCCAATGAAGGAAAGAAGTATAATTACCTGAGCCGCCCACGCCGCTTTGGCAAGTCGGTGCTGGTTGATACTCTCGAAGCCTACTTCATGGGAAAGAAGGAACTATTCGAGGGGTTGAAGATAATGGAAATGGAGAAGGAATGGGTGAAGCGACCTGTCGTCCGACTTGATATGAGTCAGGCAGGTGCTGGACCTGAAACAGTGCGAGGTTATCTTGACGATGCTTTTCATACTTTAGAGACGGAGTATGGAATTGTTGTGCGCCAAGATAGCTCTCTTGCCGTAAGATTCAAGAACATAATTGAGGGTGCTTACAGCAAAACCGGACAACAAGTGGCTATCCTCATAGATGAGTACGACTCTCCATTACAGCATTCATGGAAGACTCCTCAGCACGAAGCATGCACCAGCATCTATAGAGAGGTGTTTGCCATATTGAAAGCCAACGACAAATACGAGAAGTTTGTCTTCATCACAGGCATAACCAAGTTTACACAGATTTCTCTCTTCTCTGTGCTCAACAATCTGAGTAACATCAGTTTCGACCCGGAATATGCTGCCATCTGCGGCATTACCAAAGAAGAGATGCTGCGTGATTTCAAGCCGGAAATCAACAAGCTGGCAGAATATGAGGGCTGGACATTCGATGAAGCAGTTGCACAATTGGCCGCATATTATGATGGCTATCATTTCAGTCGCCGAAATATGGTGGATGTTTTCAATCCATTCAGCCTCATCAATGCCTTGGCAGATTCTGACTTGAAGAATTATTGGGCTTCATCCGGTGCTACCTCACTGCTTCCTAAATTTGTGGATGACATGGAGATAAAAATGAAGAATTTTGAAGATTGCCCAATAGACAGCGATACTTTGGAGACTTCGGATGTGACAGGAGGAGGTGCTGAACTGTTCCTCTACCAATCGGGATATCTTACAATAAAAAGTTATACAGAAGGCATCTATATGCTTGGCATTCCAAACCATGAAGTTCGCAAGGCTCTATACAAGATTGTATTGCCCGCCTTGACGATGCAATCGAATGCACAAGTAATAACTACTCAAAACATGTTGTTGTATTCTCTGAAACTTGGCAATCTTCCCGAAGCTATAAAATGCTTGAAAGCCCTTATTGCTGATGTGCCTTACAGCAACAAGAAGCTTGCCTGCATGGACATGGAGGAGCGCTACCGCCTGATATTGAGCACCATCTTTAATGCCATCGGTTGTAGGGTGGAAGTAGAGAAGATGATTGCTACGGGCAGAATAGACATGGTGGTGGAAACAACCAACTTCATCTATGTCCTTGAATTGAAGCTAAGCAACAATGGTGGTATTGACGCAGCAACCGAACAAATAAGAACCAAGCAATATACCGAGCCATTCAAAGCCGACAAACGAAAAGTTATAGCTCTTGCCATAGAACTGGATGACAAGGGAAAGGGACTGGTGGATTGGAAGGAAGTGCAAATCTTTGAGGGTCTGTCAAAATAGGAGTTAGAGGAAGTTAAGAAGAAGTTAATCCATCTACGATTGATGGAAGTTAACAGACAAATGCTTTATTTTCAGCAATTTTGCGTTTATGAAAAAGCGGTTACCTATTATACTTCTCAATTTCTCTGGAGTATACGATTATGAGTCGTTCGCTTCAGAGAAGGGCATCGTGCACGTTGACTGTCGCGGTCTTAATGGTGTCGACTGTTATTGTGATGAGGAAGGACGTGAGGAGCTGCGTCGCTTGCTCGCTCCCTATCCTGCCAAGGCTCTTCATTTCATTGATTCGGGCGACTATCATTATCTTACGGAATATTGGGTGTCCAGGCTGCAAGAGCCGTTCTCGTTGATAGTTCTCGACCATCATCCCGACATGCAGCGACCGCAATGGGAGGGCGTTGTCTCATGTGGCGGTTGGGTGACGGATGTTTTGGAGAACAATCCCTTTGTAAGAAACATCATTGTTGTCGGTGCTTCAGATGAATTGATATCCCAAGTGCCCGAGCGTCTAAGAGAGAAGGTCTTGTTCTACAGCCAAGCCGAAATCAATCATCATCAAGCATGGCCCTCAAAGGCTGGCAAGCTGATACACGAACCCGTATATATCTCCATCGATAAGGACGTGCTGGGAAAGCAGGACGCCATTACCGACTGGAGCAACGGAGACATGTCACTCCTGCAGCTGCAAGCCGTGCTGCGCATCATCTATGCCAATGAGAAAGTGATTGGCGTGGACATAACCGGCGAATGCTCTGCCACCCTCGACTATCTCTCCGAAGTGAAGGACGCGTCGGTAAACAACAGAGCCAATGAGGAGCTGATGCAGATGATATTGTCTGAAAACTAAGACAGAAGAATTATATGCCAAGTAAGTTGAACGGTACTAAGCAGGCATAGAGTGGGACGTTTGTCATCCAATCCTGGTCCTTGTATGGCAGCATTGAAAAACGTAGCCCTTTCAGTTCTGGATTGTTGGTGATGAAGGTGTGAAGTGACTTTGATTTTACGTTAACCTCCGCTTTCACCTCTATGGGTACGACGCGGTCATGCCATTGGGCGAGGAAGTCAATCTCTATCGTAGAGTTTTCCACTGCATGATAGTATAGCGAGATGTCTTGACTCTTCAGTTGGGTGAAAACAAACAACTCTGTAAAGGCACCCTTGTATTCTGAAAAAATGCTTTCACCGACAAGCATCGATTCGGCTGAAGTTTCTGCCATGGCTCCCATCAGCCCTACGTCAAGCATAAAAAGCTTGAAGGCGTTAAGGTCTTCGTAGAACTTGAACGGAAGACGTGGAGCGTTCACTCTCTGTACCTTATATGTCAGTCCTGCGTCTATAAGCCATTGTATGGCTAACTCGAAATCGGCAGCTCGAGCGCTTTTCTTCACTGCTCCATATATGAACTTCTTGTTCTCTTTGGCAAGTTGGGCAGGAATACTGTCCCATACCATGTTTATGCGAGGCACTTCTCGCTCTGGAGCATGTTTGGAGAAGTCGCGACGATAGTCTTGGATGATTTGCTTTTGGATGGATCGCACTTCCTGCAGTCCCTTTTGCTTTATATGCGCAAGAACTGCGGCAGGCATTCCTCCGACGTAATAGTATTGTCGCAACAAACTGATAAATTCGCTTTCGAGCAGGTTGATGACACTCCAGTTTCCGGCTTTCAGAATGTTTACCAGCTGTGGCTTATCCATGGCGTCGAGAAATTCTATGAAGTTCATCGGATAGAGACGCAATTCTTCCACTTTGCCCACAGGATAAGAAACTCCTCCATGGAGCGACAATCCCAACAAGGAACCTGCCACTATGATATGAATGTCAGGAACGTCCTCGCAAAAAAACTTTAATGTTTCCAATGCTTTGGGGCAGTCCTGAATCTCATCAAGAACCACGAGGGTGTCATTGGGAGTGATGTCTGTCTGGCTGATGGCTGAAAGAGCCATCAGCATATCGGTTGTGGATCCGCCTTTCTCAAACACCTCAACAGCTTTCTTGTTTCTGTCAAGACTGAAGAAAGCAAGCTTTTTATATTCGTTTTTACCGAAAGCTTGAAGTATATATGTCTTGCCTACCTGTCTTGCACCATTGAGAATAAGTGGTCTACGCCCTTCCTTGTTCTTCCATTCTATTAGCTTCTTATAGATGCTTCTTTCCATATTTTACACTTTTTCTGACGAATAATTACTGAAAGTGTACACTTTTTCTGACGAATAATCGTTATAACTGTACACTTTTTCTAACGAATAATATCGCAAAATTACACTTTTTCTGACGAATGACCGAGGATAAGGCTCTGTTTTTTATCATAAATAGGTATAATGGAGTATGGCTCTTGGGGCTCTAATGTTCTTCTAACACATTTCTAACGGGTTTCTAATAGCAAGCTTACTTAAAAATTCATATCTTTGCAAACAGAGATTTTAACACACACATACTCACTAATAATTAATAACTAATAAATAATAACTAATAAATAATAATTAATAATTAATAAATAATAAATAATAAAATGATGGGAATGACTAATTATATGTTCAGAATAGGTTGCGCCTTTCTGATGGGCGCATTGATTGGTTTGGAGCGGCAGTTCCGTCAGCATAATGCCGGACTTCGCACCAACATCCTCGTTGCGTTGGCATCGGCTGCCTTCACGGTGTTGTCCGTAACGATGACTACGGATAGTGGCGACCCGTCACGTGTGGCGGCACAGATTGTCTCTGGTATTGGCTTCCTGGGTGGCGGTCTTATTCTGAAGGAGGGGTTCACCGTTAGAGGTCTGAATACGGCAGCGACGATATGGTGTTCGGCTGCATGCGGAACGCTTTCGGGCGTGGCTATGTATAAGGAAGGATTTGTGCTGGTGATATTCGTGCTGCTGACGCATTGCCTGCTCCGACCCTTATGCAAGTATATCGTGAAGTGCACCACCAAGGTTTATCATTACACCATACGCGTGGAGTGTCAGCGAAGTGCGTCGGACCTGATTCAGAGCATCATCATGGACACGCTCGCCTTTAACAAGGAGGTGAAGATAAACTCGATGTTCTATAAGGGGGATGGCGAGAAGAACGTAATGGTATGCTGCGACATACAGATACTGGGCGAACACAAGGTGTTGCTCGACCTTGTGGTGTCGCGTCTGCGCTCGCGTCCAGAGGTGAGCAGCGCTGGATGGGACAGGAGAGAAACGCCGCAGGAGGATTTCTAAGTTAGGAATATTTGCGTAAAATACCGAAAAGTTGTACCTTTGCTACTACAATAAGAATGCCTGATAAAACTAAGAAGAATAGAAAGAAAAAAGAATGAAGCGTATAATTGCTCTTACACTATTATTTAACATTATGAATTTTTCGTTGTCCCAAGCCCAGACGTTCAGTGGCACGTATACTGCGGAATGGCAGTGGGACATGAACAAGAACACCAACTTTGTGAATCTGCTCCGACTGGAGCTTAACGTCCCGCTATGGAACGGGAGCACTTTTGAGGCTGCCACGCTGCATGTGGCCAAGACCAACGACGGCATCCTTGACGACTGGCAGGGCTTCTCCAACATTGAGGCTGACAATATGTTCGGCGGCATTGCCGTGCTGGGCTACATGCATGAATGGAAGGCGGGTCACGTGTTCGTGGGTGTGCGCAATGTGAATGAGGACTTCTTCACGTCGGACATCACGGCGCTCTTCACCAACAGCTCTTGCGGCATCGTGCCCACGATAGCGTCAAGTTATCCTATAGCCAATTATCCCTTCTCTGGACTGACGGTCTACTTTGACGTGCAGAAGGGAGGATGGCTGTTCTGCAACAGTCTGTATAACGGCGTGGGATATAACGGATGGAAACACGGTGACAATCCGTTCCTCGTACGTCCGAAGAAGGACGGCATCTTCGACATGGCTCAGCTGGAATACTCGCATGAGCGTGGCAATTACTTTGCAGGCGTGGCTGTCCATACGCGCCAGTTCACTATTGACGATGAGGGCGAGATGGTGTCTGCGGACGAAGCGGAGCGTAAGACCACTTGCGCCTGGTGGGTGTATGGCGAACAGAGCTTATGGAGGTCTGCGGATAAGGACGTGTCGCTCATGGCACAGTATTCGGAGAATACGTCCCATAGGAGCGGATGTTACAGGTATGCGGAGATTGGAGGAGCTTACCGCGACAGCCTCAATGAGTGTGGCGTGTCAGGACAGTATGCACGTTATCATCAGGGAAAGGAATATTCGTTGGAGTTGACGTGGAAAAGACAGATAAACAAGAATATAGCCATACAGCCAACGTTTCAGTATGTAAATAATGCCAATGGCGACTTCACGGTGCTAAGCGCACGACTTTACTATAGCTTCTAAAAGTTAAAAGTTAAGAGTTGAGGGTTGAGAGTTATGATTTGTTTTATAGATAATATTCTGATTGTTATCTAAGGTAATCATAACTCTCAACCCTCAACTCTTAACTCTCAATTGTATATTACTTCACCATCTTCTTGCCGTCTACGATGTAGAGGCCCTTGCCGAGACGGTTGACGTCTGTTCCAAGATAACGTCCGTCAATGGTGTAGACACCCTTGCGTACATTCTTGAGATTATCGTTCTTTACAGTAACTATGCCGGTCTCGCCAGACGGAACCATCACCTTCACTTCGTCGAGGAAGAAGCGGTCCTCAGCTGAGAAGGTCAGCGAATTGTATCCGGTTCCCTCGAACTCAATGGTAACGTCAGTCCACTTGCCGTCGTCCATGAAGATGCGTTTCAGCATCTGGTTGCCCCAGAATACGTCCAGCGTGTTGTCCTTGCCGAGCCAGGGAGCTGCCTTGAAGGTGAGGACGGTCTTGCCGTTGATGCTGAAGATAGGAGTGATGGCGTCGCCGGGGAGAGTAACGGTGCCGAAGCGTGCGCACTTGTTGGCGCCGTAAGCCTTGTTAGAGTAGGTCCATCCAGCTACGTCCGGCTTGAACGATCCGTTGGCACCCTTGTTGAAGATGCCGTCGTTGCCACCTGTTGAGGCGCATCCGTCGAAGGTCTCGTTGAAGAGCACGTCGCCCGGCTTATGGTTGGATGTGCCCTGCATACCGCGGAAACGGAATGACATTGTGCCGTCACCGTTGCGCTTCATGTCGAGCATGGCCTTGTTCATATACTGGCGTCCGTCCACGTTGACATTGTAGAGTGTGGCGGCAGGTATAGAAGTGTTTGTAAGGCTGTCGTTGTTCTGATAAGGATAGGGGTCGCCGTCCGCTGTTCTCATTGTCGAACCCGTACGGTTGTTCCATCCGTCTGCGTGGAACGGAGTCATGCGCTCGTGGTTGGGGTCGTTGTTCACGCTGTTGGAGTGCCATGCCTTCTTGTTATAGTCGACGTGTGTGATGAGAAGACCGTTGCCGGGAATACTCTCGTCCCATCCTGTACGCTGGCGGTTGTCCACGAAGTAGAACTCGTTCTTGTTCTGCTCGTTATAGATAATGTATGTCTCGCCGTAGTCTGTGAGCGACTTCATATCGCTTACGACGGTGTCGGTCTTGAGTTCCACGGGAGTTGTCCATCCTGCCATCCAACGCTCGTATCCGGTGAGGTTGGCGGGGCTGAATCCGTTGCCGTTGTAGCATCCCTGATGGAGGAGGTCCCACGCGTCCATACCGTAGCTGCCGCTGTATGTGGTGTCGTAGAGGTCAGGATAGCCGAGGCAGTGTGAGAACTCATGGCAGATGGTTCCCATACCGTCCGCTGTGCCATATCCGTTGAGCTCGCAAGAGCATGCGTATGTGTCGACGTATACACCATTGATGTATACAGCCTGGCCTATGTCGCTGTTTGAGAGATAGAACATGTGCGGCCAGATGAGGTCGCTGTTGTTGGTGTTGTTCTCACCGGGTCCGGCGTAGAGCACGAACACCTGATCGGCATATCCGTCGCCGTCCCAGTCGTAGTCGTTGAAGTCCACCTGGTCCTTTACAGACTTGCAAGCCCATGAGACAAGTGTGCCTACGTGTGCGTCGCTGCCGCCGGCGGTGTTCTGACCGTAGTAGTTATAGTTCTCCGGTGCGGTGATGGGGCCGATAACGTCAAACGTCAGCTCAAACTGACCGTTGCTCTGAGCATAATAATAGTCGCGTACCGAGCCTTTGAATACGCCCTCCACGTAGTTCTCCTTGTTGGCAAGCTTTGTGTAGAATTCGTTGTCGTGTCCGCTCTTGAACTTCTTGTTAGGGAACTCCACGAGGATGATGAGTCCCTTCTTCTTGCCGTAATATCCAGTTCCGTCGCCGAACGCCTTGTTCGGACCTGCGTTCTGCTGCATAGAGCGCAGCGGCTTGGCTTTCATCTTCTGGCTTGCCTGCTGCATGGCAGCACGCTTTGCCATGGCATTGGCTTTTCCTGTCTCAAGGTCGAAGGGCACAAAGGTGCCGTTGCCGTTGTCGGTGTAACACTTTCCGTCTGCGGCTTGATAATAATGCAGAAACTCGTCGCCTTTGAGCTCGACGGTCAGCTCTGTGCCGTCTGTGAGGCGTATTACGCGCGTAAGACCTTTTTTGGCAGGGGCTGCCCATGAGGCCGTAGCGAGAAATGCAAGGCATAATGACAGTATTGTCTTTCTCATAAAGTGTGATTGGTTATATAAATAAAAATGTTAATGCTAATAATGAAATAAGATAGTTTATTGTCAGTAGTAGTTGAAACAAATGCAAAATTACACATTTTTATTTCCGCATCTTACAGTTTTGTTCAGAAATATTATTGTAACCCTCTTTTTTCACTCTTTTTTAATTAATTTTGTACTCACTCTGTATAAGCATATTATTATTAACCATAAAACATAACTAAACATGGAAGAAAACGAAAAAGAAATCATTCAGCTTCCCGAAAATGCCTTCACCGAACTGAAGGACGGCGAGCAGTATGAGCCGGTGATGAACCCGCAGAGGGAGTATCCGGAAGTGAACGCATGGTCGGTGACGTGGGGTATCGTAATGGCGATGCTCTTTTCTGCCGCTGCCGCTTATCTCGGCTTGAAGGTGGGACAGGTGTTTGAGGCTGCCATCCCTATCGCCATTATTGCTGTGGGCGTGTCAACCGCTGCGAAGCGCAACAAGGCTCTCGGCGAGAATGTCATCATCCAGAGTATCGGTGCCTGCTCGGGAACCATTGTTGCGGGTGCCATCTTCACGCTCCCTGCCATCTACATCCTGCAGGCCAAGTATCCGGAGATGAGCGTGTCGTTCGTCAAGGTGTTTATGTCGTCATTGCTCGGCGGCATCCTCGGCATCTTGTTTATGATTCCGTTCCGCAAGTATTTCGTCAAGGACATGCACGGCAAGTATCCTTTCCCTGAGGCTACTGCCACGACGCAGGTACTCGTAAGCGGCGCAAAGGGTGGCAATCAGGCAAAGCCGCTGCTTCTCGCCGGTCTGGTAGGCGGTCTTTACGACTTTATCGTCGCCACTGTGGGATGGTGGAACGAGACCTTTACCACTCGTGTAGTGGAGTGGGGCGCCATGGCTGCTGACAAGGCAAAGCTCGTCTTCAAGGTGAACACGGGAGCTGCTGTCTTCGGCTTGGGCTATATCATCGGTCTGAAGTATGCATTCATTATCTGCCTCGGCTCGTTCGTGGTATGGTGGCTTATCGTGCCCGGTATGTCCATCGTGTTCCATGACCAAGTGCTGAATATATGGAATCCTGAAATCACGCAGACGGTGGGTCAGATGAGCGCTGAGGAGATATTCAAGAACTATGGCAAGAGCATCGGTATCGGTGGCATAGCTATGGCTGGTATCATCGGCATCATCAAGTCATGGGGCATCATCAAGGGTGCTGTGTCGCTGGCTGCCAAAGAGATGAAGGGTGGTAAGAATGACGGCGAAGAGACTGTCCGCACACAGCGCGACATCTCGTTCAAGATTATTGCCATCGGTTCCATTGTTACGCTTATCGTAACATTCTTGTTCTTCTGGTTCGGCGTTATGAAGGGCAATCTGCTCTTCGCCATTGTGGGCATTCTGCTCGTGGCTGTCATCGCCTTCCTCTTCACTACTGTCGCTGCCAACGCTATCGCCATCGTGGGATCTAACCCCGTGTCGGGCATGACGCTCATGACGCTTATCCTTGCTTCTGTGGTGCTCGTGGCTGTTGGAATGAAAGGCACTGGCGGTATGGTGGCTGCGCTTATCATGGGCGGCGTCGTCTGCACGGCTCTCTCTATGGCTGGCGGATTCATCACTGACCTTAAGATTGGCTATTGGCTCGGAACTACACCGAAGAAGCAGGAGACATGGAAGTTCCTCGGTACGTTGGTTTCGGCTGCTACCGTTGGTGGCGTCATGATTATCCTCAATCAGACATACGGTTTTGCAAGCGGTCAGCTTGCCGCTCCACAGGCCAATGCTATGGCTGCCGTCATCGATCCGTTGATGAATGGTGTGGGTGCTCCTTGGGCGCTGTATGGCATCGGTGCTGTCATTGCTGTGGTGCTGACTTACTTTAAGATACCTGCTATCGCCTTCGCTCTCGGTATGTTCATCCCACTGGAGCTTAACACTCCGCTTCTTGTGGGCGGTATCGTAAGCTGGTATGTTTCGTCACGCTCGAAGAACCCGGAGGTCAACCGTGAACGCAATGAGAAGGGTACGCTGATTGCCAGCGGATTTATTGCCGGTGGTGCGCTCATGGGTGTGGTTTCTGCCATCCTGCGCTTCTGCGACGTACATCTCGTCAGCGAAGAATGGATGAGCGGATGGCTTGCCAACCCGCTGTCGCAGGTGGCTTCGCTCGTGGCTTACTGCTGCCTTATTGGTTACTTCGTATTCGCTACGAAGGTGAAGAAGTAAGGTGATTGGAATATAAAAGAATAATAAAAAAGGCTTTAATATTGGGGATGAATGCCCAATATTAAAGCCTTTTTTAATTGGTAATTGTTATTTGTTATTTATTATTTGTTAGGGATGGAATTCCTAATTCCTAAATCCTAATTCCTAACTCTACTTAATGCTGATTTCGTCAACGAAGAGGAAGGCAGGTTTGCCTTTGCCGCCGTGCCACTCAGGGATGTTGTGCTCTGATGTGGCAGTAAGCTTCACGTAACGTGTGGTGGTCTGCGGGAAAGTCAGCTCGTAAGTGTAGATGTTGTCAGGTGTCTGCTCCTCCAGTGCGGGGAGCGACTTGCTTGCCACCTTCGTGAATGACTTGCCGTCGGCAGACACGCTCACCTCGATGTTGCGTGCATCGAAAATCCATGATCCCTTGTCCACGCAGGTGTTGAGGCTCACGCTTGAGACATCGGTGTTCTGCTTAAGGTCGATGACTGCCTCAAGGTCGTTGCCGCTGAAGCCGAGCCAGCGTCCAGTGCCGAAGCCCTTGTCACCGAGAAGTCCGTCAGTGAGAGTGGCTCCACCCTTGTATGTGTAGTTCTTGTGAGTGGGCTGGAGTAGTTCTACGGGGCAAGCTGTGGCCTTGTTGAAGCTGATGTCCTGGCTGGTCACGCTGCTTCTCTTGCCGTCGCGGAAGGCAGCTGCACGGATTTTTGCTGACTTCTGCAAAACGATAGCGCCTGTATAGAGAGTGCTGTTGGCTGTCGGCTCTGTGCCGTCGAGTGTGTAGCGAATCTCTGCATTGCCGGCTGTGGTCATGTGGATGAGAATCTCGCGCCACTTATTGTCGCTGTCTACGTGAATGGCCACGTTATAGAGATGCTTTGCGTAGTTATATCCGAGACGGTCATACAGGTGAGTGAACTCTGTCAGACGGTTGGTGAAGCTGTTGTAGTCCTTCAGTGCGGGCTGGCTCCACTGCACCTCGCTGAGCGCTGCCAAACGGGGCAGAGCCATATACTGCATCTGCTTGAAAGTGGGCATATACTCTGTCCAGATGTTTGCCTGTACGCCGATGATGTGGCGTGCCTCGTCTGCTGTCAGCTCCTTTGGCATCGGCTCGTAAGAATAGACGGTCTCAAGGGGCAGATAACCACCGATGGCAATAGGCTCGTTGTCCTTGTCGAGCGACTGATAATAGTCGAAGTAGAGATAGCTGTTAGGGGTCATAACCACGTCGTGATGCTGCTTTGCTGCGGCAATGCCTCCCGATTCGCCACGCCATGACATAACAGTGGCGCCCTCAGCGAGTCCTCCTTCGAGTATCTCGTCCCATCCGATTGTGTTGCGTCCGAGCGACTTCAGGTAGTTGGAAGCATGTGTGATGATGTAGCTCTGCAGACGTTCCTCGGCAGAATGGCCGTCCTTTGCCTCAAGGTTAAGAGCCTTGATGCGAGCCTGACACTTGGGGCACTTTTGCCACTGGGTCTTCGGACACTCGTCGCCACCAACGTGGATATACTTAGACGGGAAGAGCTGTGTGATTTCCTTCAGTACGTTGTCAATGAATGTAAGGGTCTTGTCGTTGCCGGCGCAGAGCACGTTGTCAGACACGCCCCACTTCTGCCATACCTCGTAAGGACCGCCGGTGCAACCCATGTCTGGGTAAGCGGCGAGAGCAGCCTGCATGTGGCCGGGGAGATCAATCTCAGGAACGATGGTTATATAGCGGTCTGCGGCATACTTGACGATGTCGCGAATCTGCTTTTGGGTGTAGAAACCGCTGTAAGGCTTTCCGTCATACTTGCCTGAATTGTGACCGATGACGGTCTGCGCACGCTTCGAACCAATCTGTGTGAGCAACGGATACTTCTTTATCTCGATGCGCCATCCCTGGTCGTCAGTAAGGTGCCAATGGAAGCGGTTGATGTTGTGCAGCGCGAGCATGTCGATGAACTGGCGCATGGAGTCGGCAGTTACGAAGTGGCGTGATACGTCGAGATGGGTGCCACGATAGGCAAAGCGTGGTGCGTCAGCGATGTGAACGGCTGGAATGCTTACCTTCGATGCCTTGCCGTTAACGAGAGGCAGCGACTTGCGCAGAGTCTGGATGCCATAGAAAACGCCTGCTGCCGATGCTCCTGCGATGCGTATCTGCTTTGCGTCAGCGTCCAGCTTGTATCCCTCAGCATTGGCGATGGTCTTGTCGATGGTGAGGATGATGGCTGCGCCGTTCTTGCTCTTGCCGACAGTGGGGCGGATGCCGGTTGCCTGCTCGATGTAAGAGGCGAGCATGTTGGCGTTGCGCTTCATGTCCTGGCTGTTTGTGCCGAGAGAGATGACTGTCTTTGCGCTCAGTGTGAACGGTGCGTTATTGCTGACGTTCACCTGCTGCGGACGCGGAATGATGTTGAAGTCCGCAGTCTGTCCCGCTGCGGTAGAGGGTAGGAGGAAGACCATTGCAGCCAAAGCTCCTGTCAGTAGTTTTTTATTCATAGTTTGTTTTTTAGTATATTGCTATTCTATACCTAAGACTATATAAATACACAAAAAGGGGTTATGGCTTTTTATGTCTTGTTCGTACCTTTTTTCGCTACGCCGGTATTGTCCGGATCAGCTCAGAGGGTATTATCTCAGACGGAAATGTTCCGCCACCCCTTGGCTTACGCTTCGTAAACCATTGCAAAGGTATATCTTTTTTTTCTAATAATGTAATAATTTAGAGTGCAAACCATCCCCACCGTGACTTTTGTCACGGTTATGGAGGTGTTTACTAATTTAGTTGTAGCGTTATGCGTTGCTTACAACTGTCTCAAAATCATTGATGTTGTAGATGTCGTTCATCTCATAGCCTTTGTCGCGCTTCATGTTGGCAAGGGCGCGGCAGAGTCCGTTCTCTGTAGGGTATGCCGACTCATCAAGTTCCCAAAGGCACTGGTTGTTAAGACATCTTTCCAGAAAACGCGGTGATACGTAGGTCTTTACTTGCAAGACCGTCTGTGTGTTTCCTTCTGTGTCCTTGAAGATGATTGCAGAAACGAGTGCCTTTGCGCTTGGCTGTGAAGCCTTCTGCAGCTCGCGTTCGTGTTCGATGCGTCTTTGTATTTCCATCTTCAGTTTTTTGATTGCTGCGACAAGTTTCTTGTTCACGCAGTTCACCATAATCTCATTCTTATCGTTCTTTGCAGTTTCCATAATTACACGTTTTTATATTTTACAATTAGCGATTCTCTTTTTATATCGTAGTTAAGTCTTTAAACGTGTAGTGTGTTTTGTAGCAGTGCGTAGTCTTAATGTACAGTTTGTACTCTTTGTCTATATATATTATAATGTTGGGATGTGGGGTTTTTATTTCGTATCCTTTCCTTTAACAGGAAATTATGAGAGATTATCTTGAGTCCCAACGATGTCGCTATATCCAATAGCCTTTATAGGTCATGGTTTGTGTGGCATCGTTGGGACCACAAGTGTTTTTATGCGTCAGTAGTCATTACTTGCAGTTGGGGCACCAGGGCTTAAGCTGCTGGAAGAAGTCGTTGCCCTTGTCGTCCACGAGGATGAATGCGGGGAAATCCTCCACCGTAATCTTCCAGATGGCCTCCATACCGAGCTCTGGATACTCCACGCACTCGATGCTCTTGATGCTGCTCTGTGAGAGAACAGCAGCTACGCCACCGATAGTGCCGAGATAGAAACCGCCGTGCTTCTTGCATGCGTCTGTAACCACCTGTGAGCGATTGCCCTTGGCAATCATCACAAGGCTGGCGCCGTTAGCCTGGAACTCGTCAACGTACGGGTCCATACGGTTGGCTGTTGTCGGGCCCATTGATCCGCAAGGATATCCTTCCGGAGTCTTTGCAGGTCCTGCGTACAGAATCGGGTGGTTCTTGAAGTACTCAGGCATCTGCTCACCAGCGTCCAGACGAGCCTTCAGCTTGGCGTGTGCGATGTCGCGAGCCACGATGATGGTGCCCTTGAGGTTGACGCGTGTGCTTACAGGATACTTAGACAGCTCAGCGCGAACAGCGTCGATACCCTTGTCGAGGTCAATCTCGATGCCCTTTGTGCCTTCGCCCGGACGACGAAGCTCTTCGGGGATAAGCTCTGAAGGATTGGCATCCATCTTCTCGAGGAACACACCGTCCTTTGTGATCTTAGCCTTGATGTTGCGGTCTGCAGAGCAGCTTACGCCCATTCCGATGGGGCAGCTTGCGCCGTGACGCGGCAGACGGATTACGCGGATGTCGTGAGCAAGATACTTGCCGCCGAACTGTGCGCCGAGTCCAATCTTGTGAGCCTCTTTGAGGAGCTTCTCCTCGAGGTCGATATCACGGAAAGCACGTCCTGTCTCGTCGCCTGTTGTGGGGAGCGAGTCATAGTACTTGATGGAAGCGAGCTTCACTGTCAGGAGGTTCTTCTCTGCAGATGTTCCACCGATGACGAATGCGATGTGGTACGGAGGACAAGCCGCTGTTCCGAGGCTCTTCATCTTCTCCACGAGGAAGGGGAGCAGTGTGCCCTCGTTCTGGATTGTGGCCTTTGTCATGGGATAGAAGTATGTCTTGTTGGCTGAGCCGCCACCCTTTGCCACCATTACGAAGCGATACTCGTCGCCCTCAGTGGCCTCGATGTCAATCTGTGCGGGGAGGTTGCAGCGTGTGTTCACCTCGTCGTACATATTGAGCGGAGCGTTCTGCGAGTAGCGGAGGTTGTCCTGTGTGAAGGTGTTGTATACGCCGAGTGAGAGAGCCTCTTCGTCCTCGAAGTCGGTCCATACGCGCTGGCCTTTCTCGCCGTGGATGATGGCTGTACCGGTGTCCTGGCAGAAGGGGAGCACGCCCTTGGCTGCAGTCTCTGCGTTGCGGAGGAACTGGAGAGCCACGTACTTGTCGTTCTCTGATGCCTCAGGGTCTGAGAGAATCTTAGCCACCTGGAGGTTGTGCTCGCGACGGAGCATGAACTCTACGTCGTGGAAAGCCTGCTGTGCGAGCAGTGTGAGTGCTTCCTTCGAAACCTTCAGAATTGTCTTGCCTTCAAACTCGCCGGTGCTTACGCCTTCCTTGGTGAGCAGACGGTATTCAGTAGTGTCCTCGCCCATCTGGAACATAGGAGCATACTTGAAATCTGGTGTGGATGCCATAATGTTATATTGTTTAAAAGTGTTTGGTTTTTTATTCTATCTGCAAAGATACTGCAAATCGGAGACAAAACAAAAAGAAATCATCCATTTTTTATAAATGTAAAATGAATGATTTCTTTAATACATGTCTTCCTGTCTATTTCTCGAAAACCACGCTTCCGAAGAAGTCGGGTCTGTGGAAGTCGGGCTTGGGAAGGTCGATGGGGTAGAGCGAGAGGAAATGTGGGTGAGGCAGTTTGTCGCCGCACTTGTACACGTTTCCCTTTGTCTCCAGTCCTGCGAACGACTCGAGCTTGTGATGATAATAAGCCTCTGTCGGCACGGCGAGGCAAAGCTGCCATGTCTGCTCTCCCTCGATGTTGTCAAAGGGAGTGCGTCCGAGCGATGACCAGCGGTCCACCTTGTCGAGCACTTCCTGCGGTGCTCTCTCGCGTCCCTCGCGCTTCGGACCGAAGCCGATGAGCATTGTTCCTGCGGCGTTGCACTCCATGTTGTAGTAAGTGCCGTCTGCCACAGGCGAGAGAAACAGCTCGCAGCACGAGTCTTCCCATACGTTGCCGTCGTCGTGAGGAGCCACGGCACGCACCGTCTCCTCCGTCACGCGGTAGTTGATGAGCAGCTGTGCGCCGTTGTGTGCCATTCTCACTTCCATCTTCGGGCGATAGGGGAACGCCTCTGCCCAGCAATGGTTGTCCACAGGTACGAAACCTATTCCGGCTTCGTCCATAATACAACAAATCTCAGCCGCCTTTACATTGGTGGCTGAGATTCGCTTTATGTTGAATTTCTTCTCCATATATTGGTTTTTGTTAAACCACCTTCTTCTTACAGGTTGTTCTTCTCGATGTCCTTGAAGTAGCGGTATGTGCTGACCTTCAGCTCATCGGTAGCAGCTTCGTCAGCTACGATGATGCCGTGCTGGTGGAGCTGGAGAACAGAGATGGTCCACATCTGTGTAACCGGACCCTCTACTGCAGCCTGGAGAGCGCGTGTCTTGTTGTGACCGTTTACGAGGATCATCACCTCGCGTGCAGACATAACAGTGCCTACGCCCACTGTGAGAGCTGTTGTCGGAACCTTGTTTACGTCGTTGTCGAAGAAGCGTGAGTTAGCCACGATGGTATCTGTGGTCAGAGTCTTCATACGTGTACGTGAAGCGAGTGAAGATCCCGGCTCGTTGAAGGCGATGTGTCCGTCAGGACCGATGCCGCCGATGAAGAGGTCGATGCCGCCGGCTTCCTCGATCATCTTCTCGTAGTGAGCGCACTCAGCCTCGAGGTCCTCTGCGTTGCCGTTGAGGATGTGGATGTTCTCCTTCGGGCAGTCTACGTGGTCAAAGAAGTTCTTTGCCATGAATGAGTGGTAGCTCTCGGGGTGGCTCTCAGGCAGACCTACATATTCGTCCATGTTGAAAGTGAGGACGTTCTTGAAGGATACGCGTCCCTCCTTGCAAGCCTGTGCCAAAGCACGATACATGCCGATGGGTGATGAACCGGTAGGCAGACCGAGCACAAACTTGTGGTCGGGTGTCGGGTTGAACTTGTTGATACGCTCGATAACATGCTCAGCAGCCCACTTTGACAGCTGGTCATAATCCTTTTCAATAATTAGTCTCATAATATTATAAATATGTATGTTAGTTGATTATGTTTACATTATATATATGTATGTATATCCGTGTGGTTTAATTGTCCTCCCACGGCGAGATCATCTCTTCGGGCCACAGGTGGTGTGCGTATGTATATCCGCAGAGCTTGAAGAGGCTGGTCATGCGTGTCAGTCTTTGCTTGAAGGCACCGAAGTCTTTCGGGGCGCTGCTCCACTGCACCTCGCTGAGCGCCGACATACGCGGAAGGCTATAGTATTCCACGGCTTGCGGGCAAGTCAGATATTCTGTCCACACGTTAGCCTGCACTCCGAGGATGTGGCTCTTTGCCATTTCTGACATGCCTTCTGCGAGCGGTTCGTAACCGTAAACCTTCTCCACGCTGATAAATCCGTCACGGGGTGACGGCTCGTATAGTGTGCTGGTGTCCGTCTGGCAGAAGTCGAAGTAGCAGTATGTCGTGGGCGACATTATCACGTCATGTCCCTTTTCTGCCGCCTTCTCTCCGTTGGCGGTTCCGCGCCAGCTCATGATGGTGGCGCTCTGGTTTATGTCGCCTTCCAGAATCTCGTCCCAACCTATTATGCGTTTTCCGTTCTGATTGAGGAATCGTTCCATGCGGTTGGTGAAATAGCCCTGCAACGTCTTTGCTGTCAGTCCGTGCTCCTTAGCCACTGCCTGGCATTTCGGACATTCTGCCCAACGCTCTGTAGGCGTTTCGTCGCCTCCGATATGGACAAATTCGGATGGGAAAATGTCAGAGAGTTCTTTCAGCACGTCTTCGCAGAAGGCGTAAATCTTCTCATTGCCGAGGCAAAGCACGTCCAAATAGATGCCCCATCTGTGTCCCACCTCGTAAGGACCTCCCGTGCATCCGAGCTCGGGATAGGCGGCGAGGGCAGCCTTCATGTGTCCAGGCATGTCAATCTCGGGGATGACGGTGATGTATCGTTGGCGTGCGTACTCCACGATTTCGCGAGCCTGATCCTGAGTGTAGAATCCGCTGTATTCTCTCTGGTCGTCCACCATCGAGTTGAATCCGACGATGGTGCCCGAACGCTTCGATCCTACGCTCGTAAGACGCGGATACTTCTTTATCTCGATTCGCCATCCCTGGTCGTCGGTGAGATGCCAGTGAAAGACGTTCATGTTGTGCATAGCCATGAGGTCGAGATATTTCTTAATGAAGTCCACGGTGAAGAAGTGGCGCGAGCAGTCGAGCATCATGCCGCGATAACCGAAGCGGGGCTGGTCGGCTATTCTTACCGGGCTCAACTCTATGCTGTCTGTCTGCTCTCCGACGGGCATCGATTTGCGCAGCGTCTGGATGCCGTAGAACACGCCCTTTGCCGAACCGCCGGTAATGACGATGCCTTTCTTGTCCACGCTGATGCGGTAAGCCTCTTCGCCCATCTTGCTGTCCGTACAGAGTGTGATGGCGTTTTTATGCGCCTTGCTTGAAGCTGCGTTAGTGGAGAGCTTTATGCCGGTGGTCTGAGTCAGATAGTCTGCGAGGAACTTTGCGTTACGCTTCATCGCCTCGTCGCTGCCAGTGTATATGATGCGTGTGGCTGAGGAGAGCATGAAGGGCGTGCCTTTCTGCATGCTTACGCTTGCTGGCAACGGCACGATGTCGTAGCTCGCCTTGACCGCGGCGCTTGTCGTGGTTGTTATCATTGTCATGATGAGAGATATGATTATTATAATTCTGTTCATACCTAAGTGAATTTGTTTTAGTTTTAAGAAGTCATGGGGTGTGGTGTGTCGTGGCTGCTTATTCTATACATTTTTGTTAAATTGCAAAAGTGCTCCGGCATCACACCGGAACACTTTTTGTTTGATTGTAGTAGTAGTTGTAACTAAATAAGCAGTCATGAGTTAGTTGAAAATCGGTTTTCTCATTTACCGCCGTAGCGGTTATGCTTTGTTTGTTTATGCAAAGTTAACAATTAATTGCCGACCATCAAAGACAATTCATCAAAATCCTCCTTTTCTTTATCTTTTTTAATGCTTTACTCTTCGTAGGCATTTTTTAATAAGTGGTTGTGATTTTGGAATAATATAAAAAAAGTTGAGAGCTTAGAGCCGTTCTGACTCAAAACTCTCAACATTTATTTCTTAATTGTTTGAATTATCTAACCACCTTCTTCGACTGCTTTGTGCCGTCCTTCATAGTGATGGTGCGGATGTATACGCCCTTGCCCGGACGCAGGATCTGGCGTCCTGAGAGGTCGGTGAATGTGATTGACTCCACCTTGCTTTCCTCTGGAGTTGTGGTCTTGATGCCAGTCGGGTCAGAGATGTAGTACTCTGTGATGCCTGACGAGTAAGTTACGGGCTTGCCGTCCACTTCGTCCACGTAGAGAGCTTCCATGCCCACCTTCACCTTCGGCTCGTGGAAGTAGTAGAGGCGGCGTGTGTTGTCGTCAATCTTGTAGAAGTGGAGGTCGTCGTCGAATGTGTAAGGCACGAGGTCCATCTCCTTCTCCACGTTCGGATATTCCTCCGGTGTGAATGTCAGCATCTCGCCGTCGATGTAGAAGCTGTAGTAGAGCTTTGACGGGTCAAGGTAATTGCCGTCCACAGAGTAATAGCTCAAGAGGAATTCCACGCCACCGTATGCAGGTGTCACGCCAGTGTACCAAGGCATATATGAAGAGAACTTCGGAGGCAGCGGGCTGTTAGGCTTCTCCACCCACGGGCTGATCAGAGGCACGCGGTAAACGTCGAAGATGTCTGTGCTCTTCAGCGGCTCACGCTCGCCGTCGCTCTGATGGATGCCCATCTTCTGCTTTGAAGAGAGTGTGTTGGCTGACGGGTCGTATGTGAATACGAGCGGCTCCTTCACTATGTAGGTGCTGTCATAAGCGTCGCCGTATGGAGTGTAGGCTGTCTTATAGTCCACGCGTGAAGCATAAGCATAGCATACTGTTGTGGTGTCGATGCCCACGAACGATGTTGACGGGAATGTCGCTTCGTTGTTCTTCATCGTACCCTTAATCCAGTAACCCTTGAGGTTGGTGGAGAGGTTGCCGAGATATACGTCGTCACCGTCGATGGCGTACTTCACGGGCCACTGCTATGCCTGGTCGTTGAGGTCGAGGTAAAGCATCAGACCGTCATAAACCTTTGCGTTCTCGGAAGGCTTGGTGGTGTTGTTCTCGATGTTGATGCCCTCGAAGTTGTTTTCGCCGTAACCGGTCCATCCGCCGGTTGGCGTACACATACCGCAAGCCATACCATCGCAAAGGGTCAGCTTGCCGTCCTTCCAGAGATATTTCAGAGTCTGCGATTCCTCGTCTCTTACGTAAGTTCCGTACTTGTCGGTTTCCTCCACAACCATCTTGTAGAGCTTGCCGTAGCTGGTGACGTCATTGAAGGTCTCTTCCCAGATTACCTGCGGAAGGTCGAAGGCGATGGTGTCGCCCTGTGCCTTGTAGCCCTTAATCCACGACTTGCCATAGAGGCTGCTGATGGGGTTCTCCAGCCATACAGCTCCGTCCTCGGCGAATACCATACGGGTCCACTCGCCGTGGGATGTATAAGCTTTGGCGTTACCAAAGAAGCCGTAGTAACCCTTCGACGAACGGTAAAGATTTACTACCTCACCTTTTGGCTTTTCGGTGAAGGGCTTCTCATCCTGTGCCGACACTGAGGTTAATGAAAGTGCGGCAAGACATACGGAAAGTAAAGTTTTTTTCATGATGTCTTCTTTTAATGATTACTTATTATTTATAACTTATTATTTTTTTATTGAGACTCTCAACTCTCAACTCTCAATTCTCAACTCTCAACTGTTAAAGCATCGCTTTCACAGTATGAGCAGTTCCTCCCTGCTCCAGTCTGAACACGTAGACGCCGTGGCTGAGCTGTGAGAGGCTGACGGTCTGTCCGCTGGCTGTGATTTTCTTGGCTGCCACCTTCTGTCCGGTGGTGGTGTAGATGCTGAGCGTGGCGTTGCCCTTGGCGGCGTACATCACCCGTGCGGTGCGTGCGTTGCGGTCCGTTGTGATGCTGAACAGCTGTACGTCAGTCTGCGTGTCGCTGATGCCGGTCTTGCCGGCTGCAATCTGCAGACCTGCGTAAGCGTCGATCTTGCCTGCGCCCCACTTGTTGCGGTCGCATGAGTCAGCGCTGCCGGTGTTATAGTCATGGCGTGATGAAGCGTTCAGAATGGAGCGGATGTCAGCCGGGGTGAGTGTCGGGTTGGCCTGAAGCCAGAGTGCCACGGTGCCAGTCACGAAGGGTGACGACATTGACGTACCCATGTTCACGTCATAATAGTCGTTGCCGTAGCTGCTCTTGTCCACCGTTGTCAACGGGAAGAAGCCCTGATAATACTTTGATGTAGCTGAAACGATGGCGCATCCGGGAGCTGCTACGTCCGGCTTGTTGCGTCCGTCTGTTGTGGGACCGCAACTTGAGAAGAGCGAACGTTCGCCGAGATTGCCCACCACCTCAGGATTGAGGTCGTACACGTTGCCCATGAAGTTCTGATAGCTGTCTTTGGTGTTGTACGATCCTGCTGTGATGACGTCAGGACTGATGCCGCCAATCTCTGCTATGGTGTAGTTGGCATCGCCGTCTGTCCATCCTGCCTTGCCCTCGCTGAGGAAGTTGCCCGTCACGTCACAGTTCCACATGTGCACGGTGCTGCCCTCGCTGCCGGTTACCACCAGTCCGATGCGGCGGTTGTTTTCGAAGCTGGATGTGCGATACAGCGCCAGCACCTCCGGGCGGTCGTTGTGCGAGTCCACCTGCAGAGCCATCTGCACGTTGCCTTCCACGCCGCATCCGTCAGGGAACGTATACTTCATGTCGGCAGCGCCGTCCGTAGCCACCTCTGACGATTCTGCCAGAATGCTTCCGTCGTTCGTGTCCACCACCACAGCCTTCACCTTTAGCACAGCGTCCTTGTCGCTCCAGATGTCGATGCGGGCTGTCTTGGCGCCGGCAGAAGCGTCGTTGAAGCCAATCATGGTCTTCATCATTGTGTCGCCCTCATTGAATGTCTTCGAGGCATGTACCTGCGTAGCGCCCTCGTTGCCGGCTGCGCCCACGATTATTCTGCCCGGACCCACCAGCTCAGCCAATGCGCGGTCGGTGGCTGACGTGCCGTCGTGCGGACCGAGGTGTGTGCCCAGACTGATGTTTACGACGCATGGCTTGCCCACGCTCTCTGCATAGTCAAACACATACTTGATGCCGTCGATGACGCTGGTGTTCTGCGATGAGAAGCTCACCAGCACGATGTCTGCGTCAGGAGCCACACCATAATATTTAGACGACTGGTCAGAACCTGCAGCAATGCCAGCCACGTGAGTGCCGTGGAAAGTCTTTGACATGTCACAGCGTTGCAGTTTCATCTCCTTCAGTGTGGTATACTCAGCGCCATACCCGTATTTCTCGGGTGCTGTGCCACTCGTGGCTGACTGGTCCCAGACGCGTGCCACGCGGGTTTCCGTATAGTTGTTCTTGAGAAAGTCGGCGTGAGCATACTCAAAACCGTTGTCCACGATGCCCACCACGACGCCCTTGCCGGTGTAGTCGCCAAGGCTTTCGGTGGCTGTATGGCAAGCGTCCACGTTGGCGTCAGCGCGTGCGTTGTCCATGAGGAGGCGTGCTTCCGTGCCGGCCTGAATGTTCGTCACGCCGTCAATGGCTGCTATCTTGTTGATGGAGGAAATGGGCAGCGATGCCGTTACGACGCCACCAAGGACCGAGCGGACCGTCACGCCGTGCTTGCGCAATTCGTCTGCCACCTTGCTGTCGTCCACGCTGATAAATGCCGATACCATTCTGTCGGCTGGGGCATTCATTCCGTTTTTCTGTACAGCTTCCTTCTTCTGTGCTTCCCAATCGTTCAGCATCAGGCTTGTGTTAGGCGAAAGCTTCTGTGCCTGAGCATGGAAGGCAGCTGACAGTATGACTGCTATAAGTATTTTTCTCTTTTTCATTCTCTTCAGTTTTGTTTAGGGTCCTATTATATATATAGGTTAGTAAGTTTGGCGATTTCACTGCTATCGGGCGCAAATTTAGGTAATTTTTCTCAGACTCACCATTCTTTTAACATTAATCTTTTTCTTTTTTTCTCAAATTTTGTAAGCGAAAGGAGTTATTGGAATAAACTGATATAAGCAAGAACCTGTTCTGTCAACTTTTTCATTGACGGAACAGGTTCTTGCTTATAAAGATAGAATCATTGAGTCCGTTAATGTCGAACTCACGATATATTACTAATTTTTCTTTTTGCCAGTCAGTCGTGCGAGATATTCAATACCGTAAACCGGCCACATCGGTACTTTGCGTATATTGGTTCTTACGGCAGGAATGTCCAGTGCCATGAACAAGAGCGTCATGATGCCGCTTATCCAGATGACAATACCATATATCTGCTTTATGGCCACGTTCATCATGCTTGGCAGATAACTGTCCATGAATGCTGTAAAGTCAAACTGCTGCATGTTGATGTGAGTAAGCGTAAGCTGCTGTCCGTAGCGTGCAATATCATCATTCATAAACGTGGAGAACCAGTGTGTGTAGATGCCATAACCGGCGGCTCCTGCCAGATACATGTGGAAGATGTTGAAGACGAACAGTCCCATAAAGAATTGCTCCAGGTCGGGAACCGACTCATCGAGCGACCACATCAGTGTGGCTGCAAGAATGGAGTATGCTGCACCACGACAAATGATAGGCAGACGGAATTGCTCGATATTGACGCCCATATCAAGGGTGAAATACATCAACAGGGCATATGCAAGGATAAACCCAAAACCAATGGCAAAGAGTTTCCAGACTTTCCATTTTAGCACTTTGAGCCACAGTAGGTCGATGGCAATGCCGATATAGAAGCCGGGCAATGCCCAGAGAAACAACTCTTCCTTGGTATGCTCTTCGAGTTTTAGAACCTCAGCGCAGAGTATCTCCTCCAGCGTATGTTCGCATCCAAAAAGAAATTCTCCGACAATCACAACCACCATGATAAGGAGCACATTGCGCAATCTGAATATCTTAAGATCGACGTACGGATTGCTCACTCGCAGCAAGCGATGTATCAACACGCCGGTCAGAAGTATCGCAACACCCACCAGAATGCGAAGCTCGCGACTGTCCATCCACATCTTGTAGTCACCATATACACATATATAACATACCACTAACATTATCAAGCTGATGAGCAGTCCGCTTGGCAAATCAATACCCTTGAGGCTTAAGCGCTGTGGCATAGGACAGAACGGTCGGCATAGCACCAGCTGGACGGTCATGATCAGGCACATGAATCCCACGATGAAGATATGCATCATCTGCCAAGTGAAATGATAGCCAAACCATGCTGCAAGAAATGCACTACCCTCGATGGAGGTGAGCAGCACGATATGTAGCACTGGAAAGAATACGGCAAAGTCGCGACGAGGCGTAATCCACAGCTGTATGTTGCTCATGTGCTCGAAAGTGCCTTGCAGTTTTGCCATTCCTTCGATGAAACACACCACAAGCAGCAGTGGCATGAAGGTGGTGTGGATGGTGACGAGATTGCACACCGAGACCACTATGGCTGATCCGATGATGAGCTGTTGGTTGGTAAAGCGAAACTTCATGCGGAAAAGCATCGGAAAATAAATCGCCATACCTGCAAGATTGGCATAGAGCAACATCATCAGGTCTTCAATCATAAAATTGGTGGAACCCTGTATGTCCTCAAGCGCACCAAGATACATGCCACCAGAAAACTGAAAGCCAAACACGCAGAGCACATATATCCACGGCTGAATACATTTTGGTACCCAGTCGCGAAACATAGGCATGGCAAAACCCATGCCGGCTGGAGGGGGAGGAGGTAATGGAAGCATAGTCTTCGGATTAGTATTTCACCTCACATTCCAGATTATAGCCGGCACGGAGCTTCTTCATGTCCTCAGGCTTGTTGCCGTCAAACTTGATTCGCACGGAGACACGCTGTTCCACCTTGACAAAATTGCCGGTGGCATTGTCGATTGGCAACAGCGAGAAAGCACTGCCCGTGGCGCTGCTGATACGCTCAACATGTCCTTTGTATTTAACGCCTGGCACCGCATCGGCTTTCATCTCCACCTCAGCTCCTTCATGGATGTTGGGCAGCTGGCTTTCCTTATAGTTGGCTTCCACCCAGATGCTGTTGGCATCTACGATATTTACCAGCGTCTGACCTGGCTGTACAAGCATGCCTGCCTGAATGTCTTTTGTGCCTACGACGCCATCACACGAAGCGATGATATAGCAATATGAAAGGTTCAGGCGGGCAAGACGGAGTTGTGCTTCGGCTACACTCTCGCCTGCACGACTTTGTCCAAGGCGATGCTTCTGCTCGTTATTGACCACAGCCGTAGCCTTACGGGAGGCTGATGCCTGCGACAGTCGTGCCTGCGCAACACGATAGCGGCTGACAGCCTGTTCATACTGTGTTTTCACATTGTCAAACTGCTGTTGGGTTACAGCTCCTTTCTTCAGCAAGGCAGCAAAGCGGTCATAGTCTTTCTTGGCATTGTCCATACCTTCTTTAGCCTCCGAAATGCCGGCTGTTGCCACTCGCATACCTGCAGCAGCCACCTGGACATTGTTTTCCACGGTATTCATGCTGGCACTTACAGCCGACGAACCAGACTGCTGACCTTTGACGGCTGCTTCTGCCTGAGCCAGTTGCAGACGAAATTCTGCATCCTCAATCACAACGAGCGTATCACCCTTTTTCACATGCTGAAACTCCTCGAATCTTACTTCCTTGATAAATCCCTGAACACGAGTGTTCTGAGGTGTGACATGCTGTCTCACTCGGGCATTGTCCGTAAATTCCACATTGCCAAAGTGGCTGAAGTTCATAATAACAATGATTGCTCCGACGGCAATCAGACAGATAACAAGAGTGTTGTAAGCGTATTTCTTAATATTTTCCATTTCTATAATTTATTATAATTGTCCTGTGATATATTTCATTTTGTAATATGCGTATGCGATGTTTATACGTGCATCCACCTCGTTCAGTTCAGCATTCAGCTTCATGTTGCTGGCGTCTATCATGTCTGTGATGAGTGCCAGTTGGTTGAGATAACGGTTGTTTACCACCTCATAGTTTTGCTGAGCCAGTTGCACATTCTTCTGCTGGGTCTCCAGTTCCACATAGCTCTGCAGATAGTTGGTATGTGCAGCCTGAACATTATTATTAAGCTGTTCGGCTGCTACAGCTTTCTGTTCTAAGGCTGCTTTACTTTGAAGTTTGGCTTGGTTCAACTTTTTATTGCTCTTGAAAATCGACGACAGTTGGTATTTTACGCCAATCCCCACATACCACACATTAAGATTCTTGTCGATGGGAGGCAACTCGAAAGTGATAGGACCGTTCAGATTATTCTGAGCCACCACAGCCACTTTGGGCAACAGTTCGCTCTTGGCAAGCTTTTCCTGCTGTTTTGCCATTTGTTCATTGACAGCCACCATTTGCAGTTGAGGGCTTGTTGCCTCTGCTGTCTGTTGCCAATAATCTTCACTGTCCTTATTAAATACTGCTGTGGCAACATCATCAGTAGGGTCTATCTCTTCTGTCTGGTCAATGCCGAGCGTATTGCAAAGTTGGTGATTCAGAATCTTACGAGTGTTCTGCAGCTTGGTAAGATTTAGCTTCAGTGTCTCCATTTGCAGTTCATAACGAGTGATGTCGTTTTTGAGAGCCACACCTTGCTGATGCTTCTCTTTGATATTCTCAATAAGTTTCTGAGTAAGCGCGATATTGCTTTTGAGTACCTTCTCACGATTGGCGATTTTCTCCAAGTCAAGATATTGCCCCAATGCTATAAATCGCTGATTCTGTTCGTTGAGCGTCAAGTCTAATTGGGCTTGCTTAGCTCTGAGTTCTGACATACGTATGCCAGCATTGATAGCTCCACCGGAATATATTGTTTGCTGCACATCCAGCAGAAACTGATTTCCAAAATGCGGGGAAGTGAGGTTCTGTGCATTGGTAAAGTCACGGTCTGTCATTAAGGCATTGCCGATATAGCTTGCACTGAGCCTGGCACTGATGTCTGGCAGTCGTTGGCTCTTTGCTGCTTTGATGCCTTCTTGCGCAGCGTCTACGGAAGTCTTTCCAGCCTGAATGCTGGTATTGTTTTTGTCTATCAGTTTAAACATTTCTTCGATGCTCATCCTGTGCTGAGCCGAAGCTGATAGGGTAGAGGCGAGAAACATCGCCAAAATCATTCTGTTATTCATATTCTCTTTGAATTATCGAGTGCAAAGTTACAGGTTTTTGGAGAGCGTAGACTTACAAAAATGTAGTCAGAACTTGACAATACGGGAAATGTAAGGCGTTTTATGTCAATTCCTACATCTATAATTGATACTATTTATTTGCTGTAGTATTCTCTTTTTCTTAACTTTGCAGCGTGAACGAAACAGAATTTATAATTTTTGATAAATCAGCGATAGATAAGGAAGTTCATGCAATCGACCATGGTGCTATCGTCTATTCACACTCGGGTAATGCTCGAGTGCGAATCAATTTTGAGTATTGGGATTTAAGTAGTAAGGATGTCCTTATCTTCTTTCCTGGAGATATGGTGAAATGGGAAGTCGTAGATGATGACTTTTCTGCCTATGTTATCAGATACAGTAGTGATATCCTACGTTCAGCAAGCATGAATGTGGAGCATGCCGTCTATGATTCACTGAAGTCTGACAGGCGCTGTGGGTATGAATATCTGATTAATGAAGTGGTGGACAGTATGTTCCGTATATTCAAGTTCTATTTTACAGTGGAACATTACTCCATGACCGATCGTATAGTAGCCTTGCAGTTGCAGGCGTTTTTCTTGGGCTTTTACGATTATCTTCTCTCCAATCCACGAGAAGACCTTCGAAGTAAGGGCACTCAGCGCAGTGATGAGTTGTTTAATAGATTCATGGATTTGCTGGAACATGAGTACAATAAGGGGCATGAAGTGAATTATTACGCTGACCGTATGAGTATTACGCGAAGATATCTTGGCATTATCGTAAGAGGCAAGACAGGTATGTCTCCAAAGCATATTATCGACGAATATATTATTCTGAGATTAAAGTTGGTGATGCGAACATCCAAGCGTAGTTTGAAGCAGATATCCCACGACTTCCATTTCTCAGATCAGACAGCACTAACACGTTATTTCCGTACACATGTAGGCATGTCTCCACAGCAATATAGATTGAAATAATAACTGAACTTTTGCAAGTGAAATGAGTTATAGGAAGAAGCGGATAGAGGAGTGGTTGAGCTAAGAAGATGTCCTCGTCACTCAACAAAAGTGTATCTACCCGTTATTGTTCAATATTATTGTTCAATCCCTTTTCCAATTCCTCGATAGTCGGCATGGAAGACTTAAAGTCTTTCGGGAAAAGTTTGGATAGTTGGTATTCTGATATTCCCATTGGTTCCTTGTACGATTCCAAGGCGTATTTCGCCACCACATTGTCTTTGTCCTTGCAGATGAGCAAGCCGATGGTAGGGTTGTCTATGTCGGTCTTGAACTGATGGTTGATGGCTGACACATAGAAACTCAGTTGCCCCAAGAATGATGGATGGAACGACTGGACTTTTAGCTCAATGACCACATACGCATGTAGGTGAGCATTATAAAACAGCAAGTCTGGGAAAAACTCCTGCTGACCTACCTCCAAGCGAAACTGTCTGCCCATATAGGAGAATCCCTTTCCAAGTTCCAAAAGAAAACGAGTAACATTATTCACCAATTCATCCTCAATGTCATGTTCGTCATATTTCTCTCTTAGGTTAAGGAAGTCCAACTGATAAGGGTCTTTGGTTATCTGTTGCGCCAAGTCACTCTGTATGGCAGGAAGTGTGGATTGGAAGTTGGTGATAGCCTTTCCGTCACGCTCATAAAGGTCGGTGTCAAGCCAGTTGAGAAGAGCATCACGTCCCCAGTTATTCTCACAAGTCTTTCTGACAAAGAACAAGGCTTTGTCCATATTGTCCTTGCACTTATCTATGATACGTTGATGATGAAACCATGGAATAAAGAATAGAATTTTGAAATCGTCTACACCGTGTAGACGATTTTGTTTTTGATCAGCAACTTGCTGAATATCTGTTCTATACAACTCCTCTTCAAAATTGTCAGCCGATTGCTGACGATTTGCCAACAATGGAGCATAGAGCTTGTAAAAGTAGCTCATATACTTCAAGTTTGTAGGCGAGAATCCTTTTACCCCAGGCATCTCATGCTTCAGATCCAAACTGAGATTCTTGTAAAAGCCTGAGCCATAAGTATTGGTATATTGCTTAGCTTCGATGTCTCGTCCTAACTTCCAATAGAAATCCAACAAATATCCATTGGTTGCACACGATGCTTTAAGGCGATGGCTGTAGAATCGTTCTTTGAGTTCTACAAGCCAATCCTTATAGTCACTGTCATCATGGAGGACTACAGATAAGTCTATATTTTTCTTTGCCATTGTTCCATTCTTAATTGATTCCACAAATATAATATTTTATCGTGATAAACCATCATTAGCAAAAGACTTTTTGAGTGAAATGGTAACTATTTCGACAAATCGTATGGCATATCGTCTTAATGTCTGAAAGAATTCGGGAAGTACTGATTATGGCTTCACTGTTCAATCTTCCATTTGCAGTCACCGTACCTGTCTATTATCTCGCTTTCTCTGATAGATGAAGGAGGCCAGTCGCGGGTATGCATAAAGGTCTGTTTTTATGAACTCCATTGCAATAATGTATTGAACCAAGGCGATGGCCCAAGTAGAGTCTGCATTCAGACTGGAAAACATGTTTTTTTGACATGAAGACATGTTTTTTGTTTCAATGGAAAGGAACGTGAAATATAATAAGTAATGCAAACAGCATCATTATAACATTTAATTTTAGTATCTTTGCTTGTTAATCATAAAGACTCTTCACGATTATGTCTAAGAAATACACTCAAACACAACAAGTGATAGATACACTTCGCAAAAATGGAGGATATGCCACGCTTGGCAATCTTTATCATTTAGTAGACACAACATCGTGGGCTACTAAGACCCCTAATGAGTCTATTCGAAGAATCGTGCAAGAGTCTAATGAGATTTTTAGAATTCAACCAGGTCTTTGGGCATTGGAGGAAAATCGTGAAGAGGTTATGAGAAAGTTTGACATCCAAACCAAAGAGGCAAAGGATGACGAATGCTTCACGCATGGGTATTATCAAGGTCTAATTATTGAGATTGGAAACATGAAAAACTTTATGACCTATGTACCAGCACAAGACCAGAATCGTAAATTCTTGGGAGAACCATTGGTACAGTTTTGTTCAACCATTCAAATTCCAGAATTTACCTATAAACAATTGACCGACCGTGCGCGAACGGTAGATGTCATTTGGTTTAATGAGCGTACAATGCCTAATAGCTTTTTTGAGGTTGAACATTCTACAGATATTCAGAATTCTGTGGCTAAATTTTGTGATTTGCAGGATTTTTCCAGTCGTTTTGTTATTGTTGCACCTCAAAATAGAAAGGCGCAATTCGACAAAGTTATGGAAAGAACAGTATTCAAGGACTTTAAAGCACGTGTTATGTTTTGTAGTTATGAGAATATAATAAAACAATATGAGTTGATGTGTGCTGCACAAAAGATCGGTGGATTGCTTTAAATGCGTGTGATCATATTTTAACTTATGGGTATATGCAGCGTTTTTATATAATCCGCTGATAGTTAAAGAATACATATCTTGTTGAAAATGATCAATTTAGATCAAATTTGTTAATCATTGATCAAATAGACATTATCTTATTTTTTGATCGTAGTTTTGTGCCAGTTTATGAGGTACAACGTTACGATAAAGGAAGTGCTTGCAAGGAGTTTGCAGGTGGAAGCCGATTCTGTCTCTGATGCAGAGTCGGCAGTAAAGAGATTGTATCGTAATAGTGATGTTGTATTGTCGGCAGATGATTATGCAGGTACTGAGATTGTTGTAGACAATCATCAACCATACTACAAATCCCCTTCCAACGATTTCGCCCTCATTCAAGGTGATTGCGTGGAGACCTTGTCGAAGTTCAAGTTTGGCTTTGACATGGTGTTTGCGGACCCTCCGTATTTCCTTTCGGGTGGTGGTATAAGTTATCAGAATGGTAGGATAGTCTGTGTGGACAAGGGCGAATGGGACAAACCTATTACACCTGAGGAAATGGATGCTTTCAATTTGCGTTGGCTTGCAGCTTGTCGCGACCACATGAAGGAAAATGCAACTATCTGGATATCGGGAACACACCATAATATATTCAGTGTTCAGCAGCAGCTGATAAAGCTCGGCTTTAAAATACTGAATGTCATAACTTGGGCGAAGACCAATCCTCCACCAAACATTTCGTGCCGATACTTCACATACAGTACGGAGTTCATAATCTGGGCTCGCAAATCTCCAAAGGTAGCACATTACTTCAATTATAAATTGATGAAGGAACTGAATGGAGGTAAGCAGATGACTGATGTCTGGCATTTGCCGGCTATTGGCAGATGGGAGAAATCGTGCGGCAAGCATCCCACCCAGAAACCGTTGGGCGTTTTGGCTCGACTGATTCAAGCAAGTACAGAGTCGGCGGCATGGATTCTTGACCCTTTTAGCGGAAGTGCAACAACCGGCATTGCTGCGAATCTCCTCGGCAGACGCTATCTTGGACTTGAGATAGATGATGATTTCCTCGCAATGAGTAAGGCAAGAAGGGTGGAGCTTGAGGATATCACTATTCGCAACAACTATTTTAATCGGTTGATTGAAGCGAAACATATTCTCCCTCCAGAGAATCCTATTTTTGTCGCAGACGAATCAGGAATGGATTATGGTGTTCCTTGGTTAGATTGAAGAAAAATCGGCCATTTCTCCCACAGATGCCACGGATTATCAGATTTATATATCCCACATCTGTGTGCATCCGTGCTATCTGTGGGAGCCACCATCTGTAGCTTGATATTGATTCTCCCACAGATGCCATGGATTATCAGATTTATATATCCCACATCCGTGCTCATCCGTGCTATCTGTGGAAGCCACCATCTGCAGCTTGAGATTAATCTCCCACAGATATCACAGATAAGCACAGATTTTTTCTTTAGATTACGTATTACATCTTTTCCATCCGCACGCAACATCCGTGTGCATCTGCGATATCTGTGGGAGACTCCTCCGCATTCCACATCCGTATGCATATGAGTGATATCTATGGGAGTAATTATGTTTTTCATGTCTTCTTGTCAAAAAACCTGTCTTTCTGTCAAAAAAAACTATTTATTCGCTGCTGCCGAATAAAAAAGTCGGTTTTTGTTTTGTGGCAGCGAATAAAAAGCATATCTTTGTAAGAAAAGTAAAGACATGGATAAGGAATTGTTCAGAACGATAATCTCTGAGAATCAAGGATATATAGGAAGCATACCATTGGTGGAGCGTCCTCTTGACTTGGAAGAGTATGGCAACTATGTGTTTGTGGGCGTAAGACAGGCAGGTAAGTCCTATTTGTTGTATCAGCGTGTGCAGCAATTATTGGCAGAGGGAAAGCTGTTGGAGGACATTGTTTATGTCAACTTCGACGACGAGCGACTGCAAGGGATGGTTGCTGCCGACTTCGACCTTATACTTCAGTCTTATCACAGCATGTATAGCGGTCAGCCGATATTCTTCTTTGACGAAATACAGAATGTGGACGGTTGGGCTAATTTTGCACGCCGTCTTGCCAACTTGAAGTATCGTGTTTATGTGACGGGAAGCAATGCCAAGATGTTGAGCCGTGACATTGAAACCGTTTTGGGAGGCAGGTATCTTAGTGTGAATGTCTTTCCGTATAGTTTCAGCGAATATCTTACGGCTGTCGGTGTGAATCTTGTAGGAGGATGGCAGTATGGCAGAAAGGCAAATGAGTTGCAGCGTCATTTCAGAACTTACTTTGAATGGGGTGGATTCCCAGAATTGGTCAACTTCCGCGAGAAGCGCATCTGGCTCAACAGTTTGTACAACCGCATATTCTTCAACGACCTTATTGTGCGCCATAAAATCAAGAACGAGGATGCCCTGCGTTTTTGTGTACGTCGCTTGGCAGAAAGCGTGATGCAACCCTGCTCTTTGAACAGATTGAGCAATTTGGTTAAGTCTACTGGTGTTTCATGCAGTCCGTCCACTATAATGGAATATGTGAGATATCTGCAGGAGTCTTGTCTGTTGATATCATTGGACAACTATGCCTCTAAGTTCACAGAAAAAGAAACTGTGAAGAAACATTATTTTGTGGACAACGGACTGTTGCACCTCTTCATCAACAACCCTGACACTCTGTTGCTGGAAAACATATGTGCCATAACTTTATACAAGAAGTATGGCAGTTGTATGTATTATTTCAACCGCAATATTGAGGTTGACTTTTATGTTCCTGACGAAGGTCTGGCTGTTCAAGCCAGTTATAGAATGAGCGACGAATCAACTTTGGAGCGTGAGATAAAAGCATTGGTAGCCCTTAATTCTTTATATCCTCTGAAAAAGGCACTAATTGTCACATACGAGGATGAGGGAATGATGGAGCGTGATGGGTTGAAAATAGAGATAGTGCCTGTTTGGAAATGGGTGCTTCTGTCTCTGATGCAGAGTCGGCAGTAAAGAGATTGTATCGTAATAGTGATGTTGTATTGTCGGCAGATGATTATGCAGGGACTGAGATTGTTGTAGAATTGCCGCCAATCTCCTCGGCAGACGCTATCTTGGACTTGAGATAGATGATGATTTCCTCGCAATGAGTAAGGCAAGAAGGGTGGAGCTTGAGGATATCACTATTCGCAACAACTATTTTAATCGGTTGATTGAAGCGAAACATATTCTCCCTCCAGAGAATCCTATTTTTGTCGCAGACGAATCAGGAATGGATTATGGTGTTCCTTGGTTAGATTGATCTGTCTGCAGTATTAGGCAGGGCTTTAACAAAAAACGTTGGTTACCAAATAATGTTAATTGGCTACCATTCGATTTGTTGTTTCAATAAAAAGACGTATCTTTGCAGAAGAAAGGCGGCACCTCGGCAATTGAAGTGAACTTCATTGCACTCGGTTTGCACTTTCTTTGCATTGTAAACAATATATTGAATTATGGTTGTAGTTAGCACAAGAGACTTTCGCACTAATCAGACAAAATATCTGAATTTGGCAAAAGCAGGAGAGCACGTAATCCTAAAATCACGTGCTGGCAATTTCCGAATCTCCCCAGATGACGGAAGTAATACCATTGACGCACCGCGTGACTTGATGAAAGAACTCAGAAACGCTTTGACCGAGGTAAAGGAAGCCATTGCTGGAAAGCGTAAACTCCAATCAGCAGAAAGTTTGCTCGATGAGTTGTAATATTACAGTATCGGTTTCTGACGGCTTTGCAAAAGAAGCTAAACGTCTCGCTAAGAAATATAAAAGTTTTAAACAAGACTACAAGAATTTTCTTGAAAGTATTAAGAATAATCCTCTGCAAGGCGATGAGATTACAAAAAATATACGCAAAATCCGTATGGCAATCAAAGCTAAAGGCAAGGGAAAATCTGGAGGAGCAAGGGTCATTACCTTCAATGTCCTTGCAGATATAGAAAACGGTCATGTAGTTTTTCTTCTTCTATATGATAAAGAGGATGCTTCAACTGTCAAAGTAAATGTTGTCAAGCAACTTGTGCGAGATATGGGATTTGATATTGAATAGAATCTATATGGAATTGCTGGGCTATAGTGAGATCCGGTATTCCCGTGTGTAGTGCTCATCCGTGCTATCTGTGGGAGCCACCATCTGTAGCTTGATATTGATTCTCCCACAGATGCCACGGATTATCAGATTTTTTAGATTACGGATTTTTCTGATTTTACTAAAGCTGTGCCGTTATAGGAGGCTATGGCGTCTCGCCGTAGCCACGCAGTCTACCATAGCAGAATAGCCAGTCAGCGCCGTGTCCCGAGGGGACACGTATCTTTCAGAAACCCACTGCAAGCTCCGAAGGAGCGCAGCTGTGGGATAGGCATCACCTCACCCTCTCTTGGTTCCGCAAAGCGGGACCGACTATCATCCTCAACATCATAGTGGATGCGTCAGTCCCCCTCCGGGGAACTATATTTAGATGGAGGTGACGCACGTACCCACAGCGGCGCTGCTTCGCAGCTTGCAGTGGGTTTCATGATATAGGTCCCGCTCCGCGGAAC
>ERZ1673741.367-NODE-367-length-53961-cov-7.258635_pt1 | contig 53961 bp, 36 predicted proteins | sample MGYA00580209_ERZ1673741 | MGnify/ENA primary metagenome ERZ1673741 (study PRJEB41218, sample SAMN15661754) | gut metagenome | host: Homo sapiens | place: Canada: London | collected 2015-08-20/2019-03-30 | study: EMG produced TPA metagenomics assembly of... | reverse complement strand
CGAGGTACATGGCGTTGGCGGCACCGTGGATGATGTGGCCGTTCTCGAAGGCGGCGCCGGTCTTGTGCGCCATGGAGTGAACGATGCCGAGCAGGCCGGACGAGAAGGCGATGCCGGCGATGCACTGGGCCTCGTGCATGTGCTGGCGAGCCTCATGGTCGCCAGTGTAGGACTTGGGCAGCCACTCGACGATCTCGCGGATGCCGTGGAGGGCGTTGGCGTCGGTGAACATGGAGGCGCAGGTCGAAACGTAAGCCTCGAGGCAGTGGGTCAGGGCGTCCATGCCGGTGTGGGCGCAGAGCTTGGCGGGCATGCTGTAGGTCAGCTCGGGGTCGACGATGGCGACATCAGGGGTGATGTTGAAGTCGGCCAGCGGGTACTTGATGCCCTTGGCGTAGTCGGTGATGACGGAGAACGCAGTGACCTCGGTCGCGGTGCCGGAAGTCGACGAGATGGCGCAGAACTTGGCCTTCTGGCGCAGCTCAGGGAAGCTGAACGGCTGGATGATGTTGTCGAACGACTCGTCGGGGTACTCGTAGAAGACCCACATGGCCTTCGCGGCGTCGATCGGGGAGCCGCCGCCGATGGCGACGATCCAGTCGGGCTCGAACTCGCGCATGGCGGCCGCGCCCTTCATGACGGTCTCGATGGAAGGATCGGACTCGACGCCCTCGAAGAGCTTGACCTCCATGCCAGCGGCCTTGAGGTCGGCCTCGACGTCCTGCAGGAAGCCGCCGCGGCGCATAGAGTGGCCGCCGGAGACGATGATGGCCTTCTTGCCCTTGAAGTTCTTCACCTCATGGCGGGCACCCTCACCAAAATACAGGTCGCGCGGGTTGGTAAAACGTCCCATGACTCTCCTCCAATTCCTGTGCCGACACCCCCGTGCCGGATTCGAGGCCGTCGCGCGCACGCGGCGACGCTCTTTGGCTAAGAAAAAAGGACCTCATCTGGGGTTTGTTCAAACAATGCCATGCCCCAAACGCCTTTAGGTTAGCACCGTGGGGCCGACGGGGAGCCAGCTACCGTTCACAGACTGGCAGACGGTTTTATGCGCCAGAACAGTATGAGCGGACACCTTGTTGGGTAATATAGATTAGTTACAGGCTCGCTGCCTGATCGGCCGGCGAGAAGGTCCGGACTCAAGGGGGCGAGCATGGCGCACGACGCGCGCAAAGAGGATTATCAGCGCCTTGGCCTGCGGTTTATTCGTGAGTTGGACAAAGAAGAGCCGCTGCGCGCCATGAAGACGTTCGCCGGGTTCGGCGAGCGCTTCGCGACCGACCGCGATTCTTTGCCGCAGACCGACGCCGACCGCGCCTTCCACCTCGTCTCGCTCACGGCGGACGCCATCGACTACCAGCTCCCCTTCGCCGACGCCGAACACGCGAAGGAGCTCGTAGCGCAGGGAAGGCGCCTGCTCGACGAGGCCCTCGCGCTCGACCCCGACTGCTTCGACGCAGTCCGCATGCGCTCCTCCAACGAGCTGCCCAGCATAAGCGCGCGCTACGACTTCCTCGCGCAGGAGGAGCCGCGCGTCCGCCAAGCCTGCGAGTCCGCACGCGACGCTGCCCTGGCGGCCGACGACGAGCCCGACCGCGCCGCCCTCGCGGCGGACCTCGCCATGCGCCCGTACCTGCGCTGGGTCGCGTCGATGGCTGAGCTCGCGCTCATCTGCGGGCGCAACCGGCAGTGCGTGGACCTCGCCCGCAAGCTCATCCAGATCGACCCGACCGACATCTCCGACGCGCGGTTCACGCTCGCGCTCGGGTTGGCGAAGCTCGAGGACGAGCCGGCTCTCGACGAGCTCGAGCACGCGTACCCCTCCATCTACGCGGGGCGCGGCGCCAACGACGCCTGGATGCTCCTCGCGCGGATCTCGTTGGCCTTCAAGCAACACAAGCACGTGGTCGCGCGCGAGGTACTCAGCCGCCTGTTGCGCGCCTACCCCACCGGCGCCGTGGCGCTCATCCGCCAAAACGAGCTCCCCGACGGCGAGTTCGCGCGCCTGAGCACCCAGCCGAACAGCGAAGACGAGCTCGTCATCGCGCTTTCTGAGTCCGTCGTGCTGCTCCAGGAGGGCAACGACCCGACGGGACGCGGCATCCTGGGCACTTGGCTCGTCGAGAACACGGCGCGCCTGCGGCCCTCCGCCTTCGCCGAGGCGCGCAGGTTAGCCGAGCAGGTCAAGGCCCAGCTCGGCACACAGGGAGGCGAGCAGAATTGAATTTCCGCGAAGAGCTGATCCTTCGCTGCGCGAGCCGCCGCAGGCAAAAACTCGGGCAGATGTCCGATGCCGCCTACCAGGAGCTTCTTCTTGCCGTGAAGCAGGACCCCGAGGCCTACGTCGACGACCCGGCCGAGAAGGCCTACATCATTCTCGGCAAGACCCTGCGGAAGTTCAACGAGTCAGCGCGCGACGACGACCTCCTCGACGACGACCAGTACATGGCCGCGCGCGCCAAGCGGTTCGAGGTGCTTGCGAAGGCCTGCGATGCGGCCATCGAGCTGGACGCCGGCTGCTTGGACGCGCACCTGCTGCGCGCCTTGGCGACCATCGAGAGGCCCGACAAGCTGCTCGACGCGCTTCTCGACCTTGAGGAGAAGTTCAAAGACGACGACCGACCGGTCGACCAGCTCGAGTGGGGCGACGTGTGGAGCCGCCCGCGTCTGCGGCTACGCGCCGCCGTCGCGCGGACCTGCGGCGACGCGGCCTGTTGGAAGATGGCGCGCGACGCCGCCGAGTCCGTCCTTCGCGCGACCGAGAAGGACAGCGACCCGCTCGGCGCGCGCAACACCGCGGCGCTCGCGTACGCGCGGCTCGAGGACGAGGAGGGCCTGAACGCGCTCGAGGCCCGCTGGTCCCAGGGCAATGCCTGGAGCAACCTTGCGCGCTGCCTTCTGCTGTACAAGCTCGGCCGCATGCCCGCCGCGCGGCGCGCGCTGCGCGGATACGGGCAGCTCACCAAGGGCGCGGCGTACGCGCTGCTAAAGCCGATGTACGTTGAGGTGTTTCTTCCCGATCGGCCCGAGCTCGCACCTGGCAGCTTCGACGAGGCGCTCGCCGCGGTCCACGAGGCCGAGGTCATCATCGCCGATACGCCCGACTTCATCGCCTGGTGCCAGGCGCTCGACTGGTTCGAGGCCGACGCTCGCGCCTACGCCGAGAAGCACGACCTCGACTGGTAGCCCTGGGACAAAAGGGGCGGGGGATTCTGTCCCAAGTTGTGGAGACGCCCTACCCCGCATCCACAATTTGGGACAGAATCCCCCGTCCCTTTTGTCCCAGGTGACGCTTCTTGCCGGCAAGAAGCGCTACAACTTGGCAACCGCCGCGAGCTCCGAAGGCGCCGGGAAGCAGTACATCCCCTCGACTCGCGCCCCGCACACGGCGTAGAGGCCGCCGACCTGTACGTCAATGAAACAACGCCGAGTGTAGTCGAGCTCCCTGGTCTCGATTCGCAAAGTCGCGGGCGAGGTCCATGCATATGATGCGAACAGCTCGCGGTTATCCCACGCCGGAGCATCGTCCTTCTCGGCATCATGGGTCACGAAGGGAAAGAGTTCCCCGATTCCGGTATCGTCGCCTGATTGGCCAACCCAGGTCTTGTGGCCCGCTCTCACGCCGTAGCTACGACCGTCGCGCAGCAAATGCAGACTGAGCTCGTTCCCATCAAACCTCACGTCAATGCCCTCAAAACCTCCGGCAACGCAGGGATGGAAGCCCGCAAGACGCTCCATGCTCAAGCTGCCACCGAAAGCCAGCCCCTCGGGCGTCGGAATTTGGTCGACACCGAGCTTGTCAGCCATCGCATCCCGACCCTCAGCCTCTCCGAACAGCACGCCGTACAACGGGTCAAGCAGCGCCTTGCTTCCCGTCGTAGAGCTCGAGCAGGCGATGACGAGATCATCGTCGGGCCGCACGTAACACAGCTGGCCAAAGAGGCCTGAACATCTGAACCCGCCGCGTCGGCACATCCAGAACTGATACCCATAGCCATTGCTGTCCTCAGTCGCCTCGGGCGGATAGAAGGGTTTCGTCTCCACTTGAAGCTTCGTCGCCTCAGCGACCCATTCCATGGGGATAACCTGCTCGCCACGCCACTTGCCGCCGTCGACCAAGCATTGTCCGAACTTAGCCAAATCCGGCGTCGAAAGGTGAAGGCCGAAGCCCCCAGTCGTGTGGCCAGCCTGGTCTTCTTCCCACCACCAGCGTTTGATGCCCAACGGCGCAAACAGCCGCTCGGCCAGAAACTCGGACTCTTTTTGCCCGCTTATGCGCTGCACAAGCATGCTCAACAAATGGGAGCAAAGCGAATCGTAGTGAAAAACCTCCCCCGGCATCCAGTCAAACTCGCGGTGAAGCACCTCGAGCGCCCAGTCGTCCTGCGTGCCGATGTACGAAAGGTCGCTCCCCTGCCCCATCGTCATGGTCAGTAAATTGCGGACCGTCACATCCCGAAAACGCCTGTCTGCAACCTCACCGTCGTATTCCGGGAAGTACGAGATCCAGCGATCGGCCAGCGACAGCCGCCCCTCGTCTACCAACATCCCGACGGCGACCGACGTAAAGGACTTGGTCACGGAGTAGAGCGGGTGGACATGCTCAGGGGGAAACGGTGCAGCTGCGTGCTCGAACACGACCTCACCGCCCTGACGGACCACGACCGAGCGCACCTCAACGCCCGCGGACCTCCACGCCGCGAGGCACGCCGCGCCCATCTTGCTGTCAAAGCGAACGTCAGACACCCTCAACCACTACCTCTCGAACGAGACTCTCGCGCAAAACAAGGCCGCCCTCGGCGTTTATCCAAGGGCGGCCTCACCGGGTTACATGCGCGCGGGGACAACCCTTCCCCGCGGCTCCGCCGCTTTAGCTACTTCGCAGCTTCGACCGCCGGAGCATCTTCCTTATACGTCGCGTACGTAAGCAGGAACGAAATCACGCTGGAAACCACGATAGCAATGATCACGTAAATCAGGCAGTTTGCGCCCATTGCGCCGGACGGATCGATAAAGCCCGGGAAGGCGCAGAAGCCGCCACCGGTGAAGGCGAACATCTTGGTGCCAAGGGCGCCGATGATCAGGCCGCCGGGCACAGAGGCGATGCAGCTCATTACAAACGGCTTCTTGCGCGGAAGGGTCACGCCGTAGATGCAGGGCTCGGTGATACCGAAGAAGAAGCCCGAGATGAACGCCGGCCAAGCAAGCTGCTTGAGCTTTTCGTCCTTAGTCTTCAGAAGAATGGCGAGGACGGCAAGGGACTGGGCGTACGAGCAAACCATGTACGGCGCCATGACAATATCCCAGCCCTGGGAGGCAATGTTCACCAGCATGAGGGCGATGACGCTCCAGTGGAAGCCGAAGATGACCATGGGCTGCCAAATGGCGGTAAGCACGATGCCGCCGAGCGCGCCGCCGATGACGGGCAGGCTGTAGAGCGAGTTGAACAGCAGGCTCATGAGGTTCGTGATCAGGGTGGCAATAGGACCGATGATCAGATAGGTAGCGGGAACCATCACCACGAGCACGCACGTAGGCACAAAGAAGAACTTCACATACTCAGAGAAGTGCTTGCGGCACCACTTCTCCAGCTTCGCCGCAAACCAAACGGCGATGATGATCGGGATGACCGAGCTCGTGTAACCCGAGGACGGCATGATGACGGGTATGCCGAGGAAAGTCGTGTAGTAGTTCATGGCAAAGGGAGTGCCGGCAAGCACCGTTCCCAGGACATCGCCTGAGGTGATGTTGACCATCGTCGGATACGTAAGGGCAATACCGAGCGTCATGCCGATAAACTCGCTGCAGCCGAACTTCTTTGCCGCGGTATAACCGAGGATGATCGGCAGGAAGTAGAAGAAGCCGTCGCCTGCCGCGTACAGAATCTGATACAGGCCGTCGGTCGCCGTGACCCATCCAAGAGCGACGAGGATGCTCAGGACGCCCTTGATCATGCCGGCGGCGCACAGCACCGCAAGAATCGGCTGGATGACGCCCGAGATGGTGTCGATAAGTGCGCTGACGGCGCTGCCCTTCTTGACCGGCTCGCCGTCGAGGCCAACCTCGCCCAGGCCCTCGACGCCAGAGGCGGCAACCGCGGCATCGTAAACATCCTCGATCACGGTGATGCCAACGACGACCTGATACTGGCCGTTCGCGTTGATAACCTGGATGACGCCCTCATGAGACTCGATCGCCTTGGTATCGGCTTTCGAGTCGTCGCGCAACTTGAAGCGCAGGCGCGTCATGCAGTGCGAGATGCTCAGGATGTTATCCTTGCCGCCGACGAGGCCGACTACGTCCTCGCCGAGCTTGCGATTGGCAAGCTCCTTGCTATCACTCATGGTCTTCCTCCCATGCGACCTGTCCAAGGTCGGTCACCCGCCATCATATGTTTTTTGGCGTCCAGAGCTAATGAAGTTCAGGCCAGAACTCCTTGTTCGCCTCGATGAGGTCGTCGAGGATCTTCTTTGCGACGGAAGCCGAGGGGACCGTCTTTGAAAGCGTCAGCGCCTGCCAAAGCTCCTGATAGGAGTGGTCGATCCATGCGGACACCGCGAGCTTCTCGACCGAGACCTGCTCCTCCATGAGCCCCTTCTGGAACTGCGGGATCTCGCCCTGGGAGATCTTCTCGTAGCCATCGCTTCCGACGATGCAGGGAATCTCGACCATTGCCGTCGGATCGAAATTGGACACGGCCCCGTCGTTGGGGACGATCAGCGAGAAGCGCTCACGAGTGTTCTCGGCCAAAGCGCGGGCGAGGTCGACGATGTACTCGGCGTGGGTGTCCGGCTTGAGGCCGAAGCCCTCGGACGTGCCCTTCTCGATAATCTGGCGAGCGGTGCCGAAGACGCGCTTCTCGCGGCCCTCGCGGACCTCGTCGGTACGGGTGTGGTTGGGATCGGTGTGCTCGACCACGTAGTCCGGGAAGAGATAGTACTTGAGGTAGGTGTTCGGGATGGTATTCGGGTCGAGCGCGTAGACGTCCTTGGCCTTGCGGAACGTCTGGTCCCAGGACGCATCGACGAACTCGAGGCCGGAATCCTCGCCGGCATAGCCGTTCTTGGCCATCTCGGCCTTGATGGTGGGCATAAGGTCGTTGCCGGCGCGGTCGTGAATCTTTGTCCACCAGCCAAAGTGGTTGAGACCGTAGTAGCCGACGACGAGGTCGTTGTGGTCCTTCAGGCCGCACATCTGGGCCATGATGTCCATGAGGGCGATTGGCATGTCGCAGATGTTGATGATCTTTGAGTTCGGGCGCAGACGGCGCGTTGCCTCGGCGACGATTGCCGCGGGGTTGGAGTAGTTGAGCATCCACGCGTCGGGGCTGTACTTCTCCATATAGTCGAGGATCTCGAGCACGCCGCCGATGGAGCGCAGGCCATAGGCAATGCCGCCGGGGCCGCAGGTCTCCTGGCCAAGGACGCCGTAGCGCAGGGGGATCTTCTCGTCCTTATCGCGCATGGCGTACTTGCCGACGCGAATCTGGGCAAGCACGAAGTCGACGCCGGTGAACGCCTCCTCGGGATCGGTCGTGTAGTCGAAGGCGACCTCCGGAGCGTTTTCCCTAATGTAGATGGCGCACGCCTTGGCAATCGTCTCCTGGCGCTCTGCATCGTTGTCGTAAAGCGTGATCTTCTTGATGGGGAATACGTCGCGCTTCGCGAGAAGCGTCAGGACGACGCCCGGCGTGTACGTACTCCCTCCGCCCGCAACGGTGATTGCATAACTTTGCTTTGCCATTGTCTATCCTCCTGTCTAGACATGTACTTGCTGCACTGAATATAGTGCTGTTTGGCAGCTATCTGTCTAGACAGGTTGGAAATATGGGCGAGCGGTTGCTTTATGACGGCGAGCGTCAGTTCCGCCGCCTACGCTTCCTATAATTCAGAGCAAAGACACCGTCACGCCGGCTCGGCGCACCACGCACTGCCCCAGTAAGGAGATCGTCTTGGCAAGGGTCCTGTACAACGAGATTTATCGCAGCCTTCGTGAGCGAATCGCGGAAGGCAGGCATCCCGTAGGCTCATTCCTCCCCTCCGAGCAGAACCTTGTCAAGGAGTTTTCCTGCTCGCGAATGACCGTGCGCAAGGCAATCTCGCTTCTTGCAAACGAGGGGCTGGTTCAGTCGATTAAGGGTAGGGGCGTGCTCGTGTTGGAGTCGTCTGCGCCTGGCACAGGCAAGGAGGCCGCGTTCACCGTAAGCGGGCTGTCTTCGTTTAGCGAGTCTGCCCATGCAATCGGCGCCGTTCCGTCGTCGAAAATCGTCTATCTCGAACATGTCAATGCCGACGAGCGCCTAGCCTTGCTGACGGGCCTCCCCGAGGGGGAAGACCTTACGCATTTGAAGCTTGTTCGAATGCTTGACGCTAAGCCGGTTGCCGTCGACCGTCACTATTTCCTAACCTCTTCCGTCCCTGGCTTAAACGAGAAGAACGCCACATCGTCGCTCTTCCATTACATCGAGGACGATCTGGGTCTCACCATCGCCGTGAGCAAACGAACGGTGACGCTCGCGCAGCCCGATGTCGAGGACTGTCGACTGCTTGGTGTCGATTCCCCCTCGTATCTTGCCGTCTTGACCAGCCAGACATTCGACTCAACGGGAACTCAGTTCGAGTATGTTGAGGCGCGCTACATTCCGAGCATCTTCCACTTCCATGACACGGCGACACGCACGCCGCTTCCCTAGCCCTGGGACAAAAGGGAAGGGGGGGTTCTGTCCCAAGTTGTGGAGACGCCTTAGCCCGCATCCACAATTTGGGACAGAATCCCCCGTCCCTTTTGTCCCAAAGGCCCCGCCCGCGCACTTCTTGCCGCGCAGACGGGGCCCAGGTTCGCTCTTAGTTGAGCTCAGGCCAGAAGCCCTTGTTGGCCTCGATCATGTCGTCGAGGACCTCCTTGGCGACCTTCATCGACGGCACGGTCTTGTTCAGCGTGAAGGCCTTGAGCGCCTTCTCGTAAGACCCCTCGATGGTGGCCTCGACCACGAGCTTCTCGGAGTTCAGCTGCTGCATCATAAGACCCTGCTGGAACAGCGGGATGTTGTCGCGGCTGATGACCTCGGGGCCGTTCTTGCCGATGTAGGCGGGCAGCTCGACCATGGCGTCGTAGGGCATGTTGGGGATGGCGCCCTTGTTCTGGCAGATGACCAGGAAGCGCTGCTTGGTGTCGTTCTTCAGCGCGATGGCCAGATCGGCGATCCAGTCGCCGTGGCTGCCTGCGTAGAACGTGCTCTCGTCGATCTCGCCGGTCTTCTCGTAGTGGTCGATGCCGTCGAAGAGGTTCTTCTCGCGCGTCTCCTCAACCTCGTTCGCGCGGGTGCGCTCGGGGTTGGAGTGCTCGACGAACTCCTTCTGCTGCAGGTAGTAGTTCAGGTAGGTGTTGGGCAGGTACTCCGGGAAGCACTCCATGATCTCGTACTCGCCCTTCCAGACGTAGTACCAGCTGCCCTTGGTGTGGCGGTTCTGCTCGGGGTGCTCGTCGGCGGTCTCCTCGGGCTTCTTTGCCAAGAGCGAGCCCATGCCCTTGAGGTAGGAGTCGGGCAGCAGGATCTGGTGCTCCTTGATGTACTCGCGCAGCTGCGGCAGGACCTCCTCGCCCTTGTGGCGAATCGAGGTGAACCAGCCGAAGTGGTTGAGGCCGAAGTAGTCGTACTCGACGTCCTTCTTGTCGATGTCGAGCGCGGCGCAGACCACGTCGATGATGGCGATGGGCATGTCGCAGATGTTGATGATGCGGGCGTTCGGGCGCAGCACGCGGCAGCCCTCGGACACGATGGCCGCGGGGTTGGAGTAGTTGAGGATCCAGTAGTCCTTCTTCGCGTACTTCTCGACGTCGTCGATGAGCTCGACCATGGGGAAGATGGTGCGCATGCCGTAGGCAAGGCCGCCGCAGCCGCAGGTCTCCTGGCCGACGCAGCCGTGGCGCAGCGGGATCTTCTCGTCCTGCTCGCGCATCGCGTAGCCGCCCACGCGCATCTGGGCGAACACGAAGCTCGCGTCGGTGAAGGCGGTCGCCTTGTCGGTGGTCACCGTGAGCTTGATGTCCAGGCCGAGGTCCTCGTGCAAGATCCAGTCGACCAGCACGCCGATCTTGCGCTGGCGCTCTTCGTTGATGTCGTAAAGGCGAATCTCGTCAACCTCGAGCTCGTCCTTGCGAAGAGCGATGGACTTGACGATACCGGGGGTAAAAGTGGACCCGCCGCCGCACAGAGTGATGATCATTTCCTACTGCTCCTTCTCGATTGTGTTCTCGACCTTGTCGCGCATCTCGGCGACCTTCATGCCGAAGATGATCTGAATGTCATTGCCGCTGCGGTTGATTCCGCTGTTGGGCACATGGTTGATCAGGGTCTCGTCGATGAGGCTCGGGTCCTTGACGTTCACGCGGAGGCGCGTGAAGCAGTTCTCGAGCTCCTCGATGTTGTCCTTGCCGCCGAGGCCGGCGACCAGGTCGGCGATGCCCGCGTCCACACCTTCCGCGGGCGCGGCGGAGACGGCGCCCTGCTTGACGGCGACGGAAGCCGCAGCCTCGCCCTCAGCCACGGACTCAGCGAGCTCGGAGGCCTCCTCGCGACCAGGGGTGTGGAGGTTGAGCTTCTTGATAAGCACGGTAAAGAGGAAGAAGTACAGGGCGGCGTCGATGACTCCGAGGACGAGCATCACCGGCCAGTTGGTCTTCTCCACGCCGAGGACCAGGTTAGAGACCACGATGTTGATGATGCCGCCGGCGGTCGAGGCGGGCACAGAGAGGACCTTGAGCAGGACCACGAAGATGCCGGAGAGAACGGAGTGGATCACGAAGAGCACGGGGGCCGCGAAGACAAACAGGAAGTCCATGGGCTCGGTCACGCAGGAGAGCACGGCGGTGATGATCAGCGGGATGATGACCGCCTTGGTCTTCTCCTTGTTCTCCTTGTACGCGGTGGTGATGAAGGCAAGGCCGATGCCGATGTAAGGCCAGAGGTTGTTGAAGGTGTAGCTGTTGAAGTAGGTGCTGTCGGAGAAGGGCTGGCCGGTCATGGCCATCTCGGCGACACGGATGGGGTAGGCGCCGGCGATGATCTGGTCGCCCATGGCAAGGGTGCCGCCCACGTCAGAGAACTGGAACGGGGTGTAGACGAGGTGGTGCAGGCCGGTGGGAACGAGCAGCTTGTTGAGCATGCCGTAGATGAACAGGCCGATGTTGCCCGACTCCTTGATGACGCCGGCAAGGGAGGAGATGGCGCCCTGGACGGGAGGCCAGACGATGCAGAAGCCCGCGCCCATGACCCAGGAGATGAGGATCATGATCAAAAACGGGAAGCGGACGCCCGAGAACATCGAAAGCGCGATGGGGAACTGCTTGTTGGAGAACTTGTTGAAGATGGCGCCGGTGATGCAGCCGAGGATGATGCCGCCGAAGACGCCGGTATCGAGCACCTGGATGCCCATGACGGTGGTCTGGCCGGTGCCGACGAGGCCGAGCATGCCGCCCGCCTCGGCGAGGGAGCCGGTGGCGCTGAGCACGATGTTGTTGGCCTCGAGGAACAGGAAGAAGGACATCAGGGCGATGAGGGAGGCGTGGCCCTTGTTCTTCTTTGCCATTGCGCCGGCGATGCCCACGCAGAAGATGATCGAGAGGTTGTTGATGATGAACATCAGGGACTGGTAGACGACGGCGCCCACGAGCTGGAACGGGCCGGAGCCGAGCACGGGGATCATCGCGCAGATGGTCTTGTTGGTAAGGATGATGCCCACGATGAGCAGGATGCCGGCAACCGACAGGTACATCATCGGCTGGACGATCGACTTCGCGAACACCTCCAAGGCGCCTTTGAAGTTGGGCTTTTTCTTTTCTGTGGTCATGGCGTTTACTCCCTTCCTTCTTTCTTTCCTTTGGTAGAGCCTGTGTAAAAGCTAGAAGTGCCCACGGCAAGGCCTGCGGCCCCACCTTTGAAACCTATGAGCGGGCACGCTATGCCCGGGGCCCGGGTTCCCCAAGCAAGTTAACAATGTGATATGCGAGATAGCTCTTCTCGGCATCGGTCACGCTCACGCCATAGGAGTCGAGCAAGTGATCGGCTATAGCCTCCGAGCACGAGAAAGCCTTCGGATAGTTGTTTCGCTCTATCAAGAAGAGCACGTCGTCCTGCGCCTGGCCGACCTTGGGGTCGAGCGCACGCTGCGCAAAGAACTGCAGGTGGCGGACGAAGCGCTCGTAGGGCAGCGACGTGTCGTCGAGGGTCGTTGCATAGCGGTCGGAGACGATGGCGAGGACGTCGCGCACGAGCTGGACCGAGACGATGAGACGGTCGGCGCGCTGCGGCATGGTGGCGTTCACGATGTGCAGGGTGATGAAGCCCCGCTCCTCGTCGCTCATCTGAATGCCCAGGTAATCCTTGATGATCTGGAGCGCGCGGCCGGCGAGCCCGTACTCCTTGCGGTAGAACTGCTGGATCTCGAGGAGCAGCGGGTTGTCGCAGGGGACGCCCTTGCGCTCGCGGTCAAGGGCGAGGGTGATGTGGTCGGCGAGCGCGATGAGAATCGTGTCGTCGACGTTCACGTCAAGCTCTTCGCGCAGCATCTCGACGATGTCCTCGGAAATCGCCAGGTTAATCACGGGAATGGACTCAAGCAGGCTTGACAGCCGGTCGAGGGCGCGGGCGTCGTTGGCCGTGGACTCGCACAGGGCGTAGGTCTTCTCGACGGAGGAAGCCTCGACGAGGTCGCCGGCGTGGCGGCCAAAACACAGGCCCCTGCCGATCACGATAAGCTCGGCGCCGTCGTCGGAAGTGACCATCGCGACGTTATTGTTGAAAACGCGCTTGATTACCATGGCGGTCTCCGTGAGGGTCTACTCGGAAAGCCAGCTGACGGGTTCTTTGGCGGCAACGGGGCCGGCGGCGCGCTCGCGCAGCGCGGAGCCCTCGGCACGCTCGCACGCGACTACGAAGACCGTGGGGTCGAAGCCGGCGGCGCGGATGGCCGAAAGGTCGATCTTGACGACCGGCTGGCCCGCATCGACGTGGTCGCCCTGGGCGACGAGCGCCTGGAAACCCTCGCCGTTAAGCTTCACGGTATCGATGCCGATGTGCACCATGACCTGGGCGGAGCTGTTGTCGGACGAGATGGCGAAGGCGTGGCCGGTTGGGAAAAGCGCGGCGACCGTGCCGGAAACGGGAGCGAGGATGGTCTCGCCGTCGGGGTCCACGGCAACGCCGTCGCCCATGGCTCGGCCACTAAAAACGGGATCTGCGGTTTTCTCCAGGGGAACAAGTTCGCCGGAAACGGGGGCGAGGATTTCGAACTCGGAGGCCTTGTCCGCTTGCTCGCGAGCGCCGCCCATCAAACGAGAAAAGAAGCCCATATTACTTGTCCCTTCATAAATCAAGCCCAACCAAGACTTGGTGTACAGGCCATTAGCATAGCGACACCAAAAGACTTTGGTTAGGCCCACGTCCGAGGGACTCGGTAACCTTCCTCATTTCTTTTTCGAGTTCAGATTTTGGCACTCTGGCGCTGCTGTTTCTAGCACAACGGCCGAACGGCATGTTTTTCTCGCCGAACGGTAACCCCCTGGGACAAAAGGGACGGGGGCTTTTGCGATCCCGAAATAAGAAAACAAACTCATGCTGATCAGTTTTGGGGCAAGAAGGGCGCTCGCCGGTAATCGCCGCTAACCAAACAGCGATTTCGTACGCGACGCCGCCTTATCAGACCTTTCCTTGGTCTTTGCCTCGTCAACGGTGTACTTCCCGGAACCCTTGTCCGTCAGGACGGCACCATCGCGCGCTTTTCCCTCAATATCGCCAAGGGCAACGTCGATGTGGCCTTCGGGCGTCTCAACTATGGCCTTGCTTCCCTCAATCCTGTCAATAATCAGCATTTTAATTTCCTTTCCTTATGGATGGCATACCTTGCAGGCCTCATATCCTTGATCTATAGCATCTTGCTTTGAGATGGGTGTCGGGTTTTTTGTTCGGTTGAGCGTACGGCAGCCGTTGCGATGGTACTTCTTTCCAGTGGGCGTGATATACACCGTCTCCTGCTGAGCCTCGGCCGCAGCAGCAGCCTCCTGCTGTGCCTTTGCTTCTGCTTCCGCTTGAGCCTCAGCCTGCGCCTTTGCCGCCGCCTCTTCTTCCTGCTTCTGGCGCTCTTCGGCACTAATTCCAGCCGCAACAGTTCCGCTCTTTGCCACCTGAGCCTTCACGGTTTTACCGTCGGACGTCACGGTTATGTTCCCGTTTACCGCAGTTCCGTAGGCCTTGGCACCCACTGCAGCAATCGCGTCGAGCGTCGACTGGCTGGGGTGACCATAATCGTTTCCCTCCCCGTAAGAAAGCACGACAATCGATGGGCTTAGGGAGCTCATCAGGACTTCCGAGGTTCCCGTTTCGCTGCCGTGATGCGCCGCTTTAAGAACGTCAACATGCCCCGGATTGTCTGCAACGATGTCCGATGCAGCAGCATCGCCGGTAAATAACATGGAGGTATCGCCGTAAGTCACGCGAAGCACGACAGAGTAGTCGTTCATATCCTCAGACCGCACGCCGGCTTTCGGGCCAATAACGCTGATCTCATAGCCGGCGTCGGCACTGACGATCACCTCACCCGCTTCCGCTTTCTTTACCTTGCAGCCCTTCGCCTCAACGGCGTCCAAAAACTCCTCGTAGACCTCGGTTCCCTCGCTGGCGTCGGGTATCCAAACTTCGCCAATATCGAATTCATTAATCACATCGGCAAGACCGCCAATGTGATCGGAGTGAGGGTGTGAGCCCACAAGGTAATCAACCTTCTTGACGCCCAGGTCCTTTAGGTAGTCCACGACCGTGGAACCGCTCACGACCTCGCCGGCATCAATGAGCATTGTTTTACCGTCTGGAAGCTGCACGAATTCGGAATCGCCCTGCCCCACGTCGATAAACGTGACCTTTAGATCGCCTAGCTTCGGAGCCTCTGGCTCGGGGTCTTTCTCTTCGGCCTTCGAATTCTCTGCCTTCTGTTCTTGCTGAGCGGCATCAGCGCCAGCATCGCCTTCCTTAGAGCTCGAAGCGGTGGAATTTGCGAAGGTACCGAGCAGCGCAAAGCTCAGAATCACGCAAGGAACCGCAGCTAGTACCTTTCGAGCAATGGGAGCCTGGCGCATTCCCCAAACAACGAGCTTATTGTCGGGCGATTCCCGGACAAGAGATCGCCAGATGTAACGAATTAAGAACCAAAGCCCCACGCCAGCAGCAACGCTGCCCACAAAAGCAAGCGCCGCTATAACGACGCACAGTAGCATCATCATGCAGAAAAGCCAGATACAGCCGTGTTTTTGTTCGCGCACTATTATTTTCTTTGCCACGATATCCCCCATGAATAATCAAAGCGTCATAAACCGAAGATAGCACTGACTCACCCCCCGTCCCTTTTGTCCCAGCTCGTCCTTCTTTCCAGCAAAAAACTGATCAGCATGGGTAAGTTTTCGAAAACCGGGAGCCCGCCAACTGGGCTTTTGCGAGTCCGGAGGAAGAAAACAAACTCATGCTGATCAGTTTTGTGGAAAGAAGGGCGCTACACCCGACCAATCTCTCTTACTTGCCGTAGTTCTCGTCAGCAAGCACGTCCTGGAACATACCGACGTACTTCTCGGGTCGCCAATCGGTGCCGTCGACCGCAGGGTTGTGCTTGTAGAGGAAGCGCGTGGCCAGTGAAAGGTCGATCGTCGCGGTGTACATGGCCTCCTCGTCGGCGCCTTCCGCGGTGAAGGGCATGCCGGCGTAGTAATGCGGCTCCCAGGTCTTTGCAGACGGACCCAGGATGGAGCTACCGCCCCAGAAGTAGTTGTCCTTGTCGAGGCCGCCGAGGTTGGACGACACGATGAAGATGCCCTCGCGGATGCACTGCGCGCGCAGCGTGTCGTCGCCCAGGCACTTACCGTGGCAGTGCGCGAGCGCCGTCGAGTTGATGTACAGGCGACAGCCCTTGGCCACGTAGTAGTCCATGAGCTCAGGGAAGCAATACGTGTCGTAGCAGATGGCGCAACCGATCGGGCCCCACGGGGTGTCGAGGATGAAGGGCTTATCGCCGCGCGTCGCCCAGTTGGGCTCGGGCGCCGGCAGGTGCATCTTGTGGTAGTCGCCGGCCAGCCCCTCGGGCGTGAAGATCGCGAGGCCGTTGTAGATGGTGTCGGGCTTCTGGGCATCCTTGATCGGCATGCCCATAACCACGTACAGGCCGAGTTCCTTGGCAAGCTCGGCGACCTTATTGGTCGAGGGGCCCGGGACGGTCTCGGCGAGCTTGTACTGCATCTTTTCCTCGAGCGGCTTTTCGGCCTCGTCATCGTAGGCGGTGAGCGCCATCTCGGGGAACACCACGAGGTCGGAGCCTTTCTTCTTTGCCGCCTTCATGTAGCCCAAGATCCTGTTGAGGTTCTGTTCCTTCTGGCCCCACATGGGTCGGAGCGTTACGGTCGACACAGTGATGATGTCCTCGTACATTTTGATGCTCCCTTCGTTGACGGCTGCCGCGCTAGCTACGCGGCACATGTTTGTTTTACGCCGTATGTCGTGAGCAAAGCCGTCGGCCAAAGAAGAGTTTTCACAGCGTCACGCGAGCGCAACCAACCGGCGCGCGAGTCGATACCGGCAAGAAACGCGCGCCCGCAGACCTAAAAACAAAGCGGGTCAACGAACAATCGTTGACCCGCTACGGTTCTCTGTGGTGCCCCCAGCGGGATTCGAACCCGCGATATCCACCTTGAAAGGGTGGCGTCCTAGGCCGCTAGACGATGGGGACGCAAAAAGACAGTATACAGGATATGCCTCCAAGGAAGCAGCGGAGCACGACCACGCTACTTAAACAGGGATTTCGTCCGCCTCCTGCCTCCGGCGCTCCTCCGCACTTACTCCCGCCGCAACGGTCCCGTCCTTTGAAGTCTGGGCCGTGACGCTCTTGCCATCGGACGTCACCGTCACGTTCCCGTTGACAGCCGTACCGTAGATTTGCGCTCCCACGCTCGCGAACACATCGAGAGTTGCCTGGTCAGGATGCCCGTAGTCGTTTCCCTCCCCATACGAAAGAACGACGACAGCTGGGCGAAGCGCGCGGACGAGCTCCGTTGTGATCCCTGTTTTGCTCCCGTGGTGCGCCGCTTTGAGGACGCCGACGCGGCCCGGATTATCGGCGGCGATTTCGCTCGCAGGCGCATCACCCGTAAAGAGCATCGACGTCGTTCCGTAGGTCACGCGAAGCACGACCGAGTAGTCGTTCATATCCTCGGACTGCACGCTCGAATCAGGGCCGAGCACATCAATCTCATAGCCAGCGTCTCCAGAAACGATCTTCTCGCCGGCGTCGATGAGCATCGTCTTTCCGTCGGGAAGAAGCACAAACTCCGAATCGCCTTGACCCACATCGATAAACGTAGCCTTCAGATCGCCAAGCCCTGCAGTTTCAGGCTGACGGCCCCGCTCGGCCTTAGTCGCTTCATCAGATCCCTGGTCATCGGCCTTCGATTCCGAATTCGCCGACTCCGCCGCCGTCTGGCCCTGCCGGTTCGCATCGCCGCTCGCAGCATTGCCGCTCGAACTCGACGCGATCGAGCCCGCAAGAGAGCCGACAAGCATGAAGCTCAAGAGCACACAGGAAACGGCCGCGAGCATCTTGCGGACAATGGGCGCTTGACGCATGCCCCATTTAACAAGCCCGTTGTCGGGAGATTCTCGGACAAGAGACCTCCATATGTAGCGGGCCAAAAACCAAAGCCCGACGCCGGAGGCGATGCAAACCGCATAAGCAAGCGCGACCACGGCAAGGCACAGCACGCAGAAGACGCCAATGAACCAGATGCACCCGCGCTTTTACCCACGGGCAGGCCTATTCTTTGCCACAACGCCTCCATCAGATATCAAAGCATATTAAGCAAAGGATATCATTGGGCGCCAAACACAAAACTACGCCTAGGCAAACTGGTAGGGGCGGTGGGACTCGAACCCACAATCCTTTCGGCCGCGGCTTTTAAGGCCGCTGCGTATGCCAATTCCGCCACGCCCCCATGAGCGCCGGCGCCGAAGCGCGTCCGTATAGTCTAGCCGACTTTGAGCCCGCGCGAGCGGGCGACGACGCCGCTCTGCTAACCGCTATAGCGCGGCAACGGGCGCATGGTCGGCTTCCAGCCGACGGGCGAGTTCGTGCCCTCCTCGCCCGGCAGCGCGGTCGCCGCCGTGAGCGAAAGGCCAAACAGCAGATCCGACTCGCTCACCGTGAGCTCGTCGAAGCCGATCTGAGCCATGAGCTCGCCGATCGCCACGGCCCCGCCCAGGATCACGGGCGCGCGCTTGGGCTGGATACCCGGCATGGCGGCGCGCTGCTCGACCGTCTTTGCCGCAAGGGACGCCTCGAGCTCGGCGACCTTCGCGGCAGTGAGCCTCGCCAGGTGAACGCGGCTCGAGTCGTACGGCTCGAGCGCGAGGTCGACGGCCACAAGCGTGGTCACCGTGCCGCCGCAGACCACGAGTGCCTCGGGCGCAAGGGGCGCGATCTTCGCGGCCTCCGGCGCAAAGAGGCCCGCCGCGAACCTGTGCGCCGCCGCGAGGTCCTCCGCGGACGGCAAGCCCGCGCCGGCAGCCGCACCAGTGGCCGTGCCGCCGTCAGCAGCAGCGCCGCTCAGGAACTTATCGGTAATCCTTCTGCACCCGACGTTCGTCGAGCAAACGAACTGCAGGTCAAGCACGCCGTCGGCAAGAACTCCGCACGCGAGCTCGGTCGACCCGCCGCCGTTGTCCGCCACGAGGATGCGCCGCCCGCCGAAGTCCTGCGCCACGCCGAGGAAGGTCAGCGCGCCCTCGACCTCTCCGGGGATGACCTCCGGCTCCAGGCCGAGGCTCCTCAATGCGCCCACAAGATCGGCGGAGTTCTGCGCGTCGCGCGCCGCCGACGTCATCGTGCAGCACACGGCCTCGGCGCCCGCTGCGACGGCGCTCGCCACGTACTCGCGGCAGCACGCGACGACGCGGCCCATCGCCTCCGGATCGAGCCGACGCGTCCGGTCGACCCCTTGGCCCAGGTTGCAAATGTTGGACGTCTTCGCGAGCCGCTGCACGCGGCCGCCCTCCACGTCGGCGACGGCCAGACGCGCCGTCACCGTCCCGATGTCGATGCACGCAACGCGCCTCATGTCGTGTCCCTTCTTGCAGGTTCGCAATTAGGGCGGGCTCCCGCAGCTCGGCTTGAGCCGACGCCGGACACCCGCCGCAATTGCGCGTCAGTTGCCGATGTAATGGAAGACCTTGTCCCCGAGCTCGATGTACCAGGGCTTTTGGGCCTGTTGGTCGCCGTCAGAGCTCTGAGACGAGTCGTCCGACCCGTCGTTGAGCCCGTCCACGACAACCTTGGTCTCGCCGTTCGTGACGTAGCCGCGACGGCGCGCCTCGTCCTCGATCCCCTCGCGGGTCTGGAGGGCCTGAATGTCGTCTTTGTACTGCTCGTTGCTGGCGTTGAGCTCATCGAGCTGTGCCTGCAGGTCCTGACCGGCGCGCCAAGCGCGGTAATACGTCTGCACAGGGCCATACATGGCCATGAGCACTCCGAGAACGAGCGCGGCGATCAGGAGCGCCACGCGGAAATGCACCACGAAGTTACCGATAGCCGAAAGCGCGCCGTTGACGTCGATGGTCGGGAGCGACGCCGCCTCGCGGCGCGGCTCGGCGGGGCGGCCGTCGGCGGCGCGGTCCGGGGCGACGCGGGCGTCTCGACGGCGGTTGGCGCGCTGCGTCCCGCGGTCGTCCAGGCGAGACGAGCGCGGGCGACGGGGCGCGGCGGCGTCCGCGAAGCCGGCGTCCGCGACGGTCCCGGAGTCACCGGGAACTCCCCCGGTGCCGACGGCCCAGGCGTTCCCGGCGATGTCCGCAGTCCCAGCGGCCGCTGCGCCACGGGCAGCGTCACCATAAGAGAATCCCCGCTCAGGCTGCGCGGGCGCGCTCGTGAAGTGCGAGCCCTCTCGCGCCGCGCGGGCGGCGTCCGCCGCGGCCCTGGCCTCGGCGCCCGAGAGGCGCGCGTGCCTGCCGTTCGAGTAATTGTCCGTGGTTTCGCTCATGCCGTCGCTTCGATTTAGGTGTATCTGCTCGGTCGCACGCGGGCGGCCAAGCCGGTTCGTGAATCAGTTATACCAGAGGACCAGCGCGCAGGCCGCTAGCGCGACGCCTTCTCCTCAGCCTTCGCACGCTCCCAAAGGTCGTTCAGCTCAGCTGTGCCCAGCTCTTCGACGGAGCTTCCCTCGGCGCGGGCGGCCTCCTCGATGCGCGCCCAGCGGCGGCGGAACTTCCGGTTGGACGCCGCGAGGGCCTCCTCGGCGTCGATGCCCTCTTTGCGCGCGACGTTGACCAGCGCGAACAGCAGGTCGCCGAACTCAAGGGCCGCCGCGTCGGAACCTGGCTCCTCGGCCTCGAACTCCGCCCGCTCCTCGGCGACCTTATCCCAGACGTCGGCCGTGGTCTCCCACTCGAAACCGGCCTTGGCCGCACGCTTGGAGATCTTCTGCGCCTGCATGAGGGCGGGAAGGCTCGCCGGAACGGAATCGAGCAGCCCCGCCTCCGCACCGGAGAGCTCGCCCCTGGCTTCCCGCTCCAGGCGCTTGACATCGTCCCAGATGTCGAGGACCGCCGGTGCGTCGGGCGCCGTCCCATCGGGCCGGGCCTCATCGTAGCCGGCAGGGACCGCGCCGTCCACGGACGCGGCAAGATCACCGAACACATGGGGGTGGCGGCGGACGAGCTTTTCGTTGAGGCCGCGGGCGACGTCGTCGATGTCGAACTCGCCGGCGTCCGCGGCGATCTGCGCGTGAAGGACGACCTGCTCGAGGACATCGCCGAGCTCCTCGCACAGATGGGCCTCGTCATGGGCATCGATGGCGTCGACCGCCTCGTATGCCTCCTCGACCATGTTCTTCGTTATTGAGGCGTGGGTCTGCTCGCGGTCCCAGGGGCAGCCATCGGGCTGGCGCAAGCGCCAGATGGTGCGGATCAGGCGGTCGAGCTCCGGATGGTCGGCGGGCGCACCGGCGCGCTCCGCGTTCTGCTCGTCCACGAGGTCCGACAGCGCCCTGCCGTCGGCCACGCGGCACTCCGGCTGGTTGAACTTACCCGGCACGAACTCCATATGCTTCCCTTCCCCTCGGTTTTCCCGCGTCATTGTATCGCGCGGGGCGCGCAGGCCCGCACGGCTCGCATGGCGTTGGCCTCAAATCGCGTCCTTATGCCGCGCCGCGGTCCTCCGCAACGCGCAAAACCCGATTAGGGCCACGCAAAGGTCCGCTGGATGCGCAAAACCTGACTAGGGCCACGTGTTTTGCGCGACCGATCAGTAACCCGCCAATCCTCAACTGGGTTTTTGCATCCGCGCTCACTTACGATTCCCGTTTGAGGGCCGAAAACACGTGGCCCTAAGCGAGTTTTGTGCGCCGACCGCCCTTCCGCGTGGCCCTAATCAAGTTTTGTGCACCGCCAAACATCCGGCAGAGCCTGCGGCCGCGGCAATGCGCGCCGATCCGCGCAGAACCGACGGTTCGTGAGCATCCGCAAGCCCTACTCGTCCACCTCGTCGTCGCCGCCGAGCTGCTCGAGCACGCCGAGCGCGACGGGCATGAGCTCGGAGTCCTTGCGCCGGAACGGATACGCGAGCTTGTGGGTCTTCGGGTAGTTGAGCGCGCCCTCCCCCTTGAGCTTGAGCGCCACGGCACGCGGCACGTCGATGCCCTGGTAGATGATGCGCCCGTTCGTGAGGTTAATGGTCGTGCAGCCCAGACGCTGAGCGCGGATCCTCACCCGGGCGCGGTCGAACAGGTTTTTGCCCGCGAGCGGCAGCGCGCCGAAGCGCTCCTCGGTCTCCTCCTGCAGCGCGTCGACCTCGGCGATGTCCACCGCCGCGGCAAGCTTGCGGTACACGAGCACGCGCCGATCGACCTCGGGCAGATACTCCTCCGCGAGGAAAAAGTCCGCGGGCAGGTTGATGTTGACCTCGGCGAGCTCGACGTCGCGCGTCTCGCCCCGGGCCTCGGCCACGGCCTCGCCGAGCATCTGCGTAAAGAGGTCGAAGCCCACGCTCGAGAGATTGCCGTGCTGCTCGGCGCCCATGAGCGACCCCGCGCCGCGGATCTCAAGGTCGCGCATGGCGATCTTCATGCCGCTGCCCAGGTCCTGGTACTCGTTGATGGCGGTCAGGCGGTCGGTCGCCTCGGGAGTCAGCGGGGTCTCGCCGGGGAACATGAAGTACGCGTACGCCTGCTGGCGGCTGCGCCCCACGCGCCCCTTGAGCTGATAGAGCTGTGCCAAGCCGAGCCGCTGCGAGTCCTCGATGATGAGCGTGTTCGAGTGCGAGTTGTCGATGCCCGACTCGATGATGGTCGTCGCCACGAGCACATCCACCTCGTGCTCGTTGAACTGCAGCATCACATCCTCGACCTGCTTGGCGCTCATTTTTCCGTGGGCCACGGCCACGCGGGCCTCGGGCGCGGCCTCCATCACGCGCGCGACCGCGTCGTCGATGGTGTGCACGCGGTTGCTCACGTAGTAGACCTGCCCCTTGCGCGCGAGCTCGGCGCGGATGGCGGCGCTCACCACGTCGGGGTCGTACTCCCCCACCGTGACCTTGACGGGAAGGCGCCCCGGCGGCGGCGTCATGATGAGGCTCATGTCGCGCACCCCGCTCATGGCCATCTGCATCGTGCGCGGGATGGGCGTGGCGGACAGCGTGAGAACGTCGACCTGCTCTCGCAGGTTCTTGAGCTGCTCCTTGTGCTGCACGCCGAAGCGCTGCTCCTCGTCGATGATCACGAGCCCCAGGTCGTAGGGGTTCACGTCGGCGGAAAGGAGCCGGTGCGTGCCCACGAGCACGTCGACCGACCCGTCCGCGAAGCCCGCGAGCGCGCGGCGCTGCTGCGCCGGCGTGACGAAGCGCGAGAGCACCGCGACCTTGAGGTCGAAGGGCGCGAACCGCTCGAAGAAGGTCTCGAAGTGCTGTTGCGCGAGGATCGTCGTCGGGCACAGGATCATGACCTGCTTGGAGTCCTGGCAACACTTGAACGCCGCGCGCAGGGCGACCTCGGTCTTGCCGAAGCCCACGTCGCCGCAGAGCAGGCGATCCATCGGCTTGCGGGCCTCCATGTCGGCCTTGATGTCGGCGACGGCGCTCGCCTGGTCGGGCGTGAGCTCGTAGCTGAAGCTGGACTCCATATCCGCCTGTGCGGGGGTGTCGGGGCTGAAGGCGAAGCCGGCCACCGAGGAGCGGCGCGTGTAGAGGTCCACCAGGTCGAAGGCGAGCTTTTTCGCGGATTTGCGCGCCTTGCCCGTCGCGCGGCTCCAGTCAGCGGTGTTCAGCCGCGTGAGGCGCGGCGAGTCGCCGTCCGGGCCGACGTAGCGCGTGATGCGGTCGACCTGCTCGAGCGGGACAAAGAGCTTGTCGCCGCCGGCGTACGAGAGCTGGAAATAATCGCGCTCGCGCCCAGCGACCTCCTGGCGCACGATATCGGAGAACAGCGCGATGCCGTGCGTGGCATGGACGACGTAGTCGCCCGGCTTAAAGGGGAAGGTCACGCTCGTGGGGTCCACGCGCTTGGCGCGGCGGCGGGCCTTCGCGGTGCGCGAGGCGAGGTCGTCAACGGAAAGAATGCCCAGGCGCGCCGCGGGGATCACGACGCCCGCGGGCACGGGCGCATCGATGAAGGTCACACGGTCGCGCGGCAGCGGCGGGGCGTCGAAGCGCGCATCATCGTCGCACACGTCGTGCGCGTTCTCGGCGGCTGAGCCGAGCGACTCGGCAAAAGGTATGCCCTCGTCGTTGAAGCGCAGTTCAAGCGCCTCGCGCGCGCCGCGGTCGGGCACGGCAAAGAGCGTGACCGAGCGGTCGGCCACGAGCTGGCGCACGCGGCCCATGAGCTTGGAGTCCGAGCCGTTGACGCCCGGCTGGCGCACCTCGAGGCTCGCGGTGACGGCGCCCGCGCCGGCGCGCAGCATGGCGGCGAAGCTCAGGCGCTGCTGGCGGCCGAAGTCGAGCTGGCGCGGGTTCGTGTAGAGCCCCTTGGTCGAGACGCGTGCGGCGCCCGCGGCCTGCTCGATCTCGTCCGCGGCGCGCAGGCAGTCGTCGAAGAGCGCGCGCGGCTCGGCGAGGACCACGAGCGTGCGATCGCTCGCGTGGTCGATGGGCGTGGCGGTGTCCCCGTAGAGCGCGGGCAGGTAGCGCTCGAGCGCCGGCTGCGCGGCACGCGCTCCGATGAGCTCCAGGTCAGCGGCCAGTGCGTTGTCGTTCTGGGCGCGGGCGTAGAGCGCCTCCTCCGCGCGGGCGACGGTCTCGTCGGTCAGCGCCATCTCGCGGCAGGGCGAGACGGTCACGCTCTTGAGCTCACCGATGGTCTGGCCGGTGGCCGCGACCATGCGGCGCACGCGGTCGATCTCGTCGCCGAAGAACTCGATGCGCACCGGCGTCGTGGCCTGCGCTGGAAAGACGTCCACCGCGTCGCCGTGCACATGGAAGCTGCCGGGGGCGTCGACCTCACCGTTGTCGGCGTAGCCCATGCCCACGAGAAGGGCCGGGACCTCGTCGAAGGGCACCTCGTCGCCGACGGAGAACGTGCTCGATGCCCAGTAGCCGGAGCCTGCGGGTGGCACGCGGCGCAGCAGCGAGCGGGCCGAGGCGACGACGACGCACTTCTCCCCCTCCGCCAGGCGCGCGACGGCGCGGCAGCGGGCGCCGACGACGGCGTCCTCGGGGGCTTTCTCGCTCCACGGATAGTCGCGGCGCTCGGGGTAGCGGCAGACGACGTCTTGGCCGAGCCACGCGGCGAGCGCGCGGGCGGCGCGATCGGCGGCCTCCTCGCCGGACACGACAAAGAGGCACGGCCGCGGGTCGTCTGCCCAGATGGCCGCGAGCATCAGCGGGCGGGCGGACTGCGCGACGGCGAGCGTGGCGTCGTCGCCCGCGCCAAGCGCGCGAACGAGCGGCTCGAGCTCCGGGCAGTTCATGATCTGGCGAGAAACACGATTGATGAGCATTGAACGAACTCCTTGGGTCAGCTCATCGCATTGTACCTGCACACGCAGCAAACAGGGGGCGGGTACGGATTTAACGAATGGCTCCGCCAAATCCGTACCCGCCCCGCACGCCCGACGTTCCGGTTTTCGCTAGCGAACGGCTAGCGAACGAGCTTATAGAAGTCCATCGCCGCGCAGCCGTCGGCCGTGAGCGCAAGCTCGGCCGCGGCGGGCGAGTACACGCGGCTCGTGAGCGCCGCCTCACCGCCGTTGGCGAAGACCTCGATCATCGTCGTGTCCGAGAGCACGCGCACGTCGCGCAGCTGGCCGACCTCGACGGAGCGCTCGTCGCGCCCGTGGCCCTCGTCGCCCATATCCAGCGTGAGCATCCCGTCGGCGTAGCGCAGCGCGACCCCGTCGCGCACTGTGAGCTCGATCGAGGCCAACCCGCCGCAGGTCACGACCGCGTCGTACACGCGGCCCGGGTCGGCGACCGCGCCGCCCGCGGAGACCTCGACCCGGCCTCCGCGCAGCCTCTCGAGCTCGCGCGCCGGCCACTGGCACAGCTTGCCGTCGCGAAGGCTCAGCACCCTCGGCACCGTGAGCGCGCACTGCCAGCCGCGCCCGGTCGTCGGGTTTTGCGCCGTCGCGTCCGGGCAGCCCGCCCAACCGATCATCAGGCGACGGCCCTCGGCGTCCTCGAACGACTGCGGGGCGTAGAAATCGAAGCCGGCGTCGACCATCGCTGGGCGCCCCTCGCCCACGATCCCGAAGCTCGGTCGATCCCAGTCCGCCTCGACGCGGAACCACACGCACTGGTGCGGGTTGCGGTAACGCCAGCCCTCGGCCGGCACGCCCTGCGGGCAGCACACGAGCACGAGCTCGCCGCCCAGCTCAAAGAGGTCGGGGCACTCCCACATGAAGCCGAAGGGCTCGGGCAGCTCGATCCGCGCGGCGTACCCCCACGACTCGAGGTCGCGCGACGTGAACACGAGCACGCAGCCGCGGTCGTCGCGGGCCCTGGCGCCGAGCACCATGTAGAACACGCCGTCGTGCTCGAGAACCTTCGGGTCGCGCACGTGCGTGCCGATGTCGTCGGGGTAGTCGGCGGGGCTCAGCGCCACGCGCTTCGGCCCGAGGTCGTCGAGCTGGCCGTCCGCGTCCATGACCATGTGGATCTGGTTCTGCTCGCGGCCCGTGAGCACGTAGTCGTAGTCGTCGCGGTCGAAGTGCTTTACGTTGCCGGTGTAAAAGAAATGCACCTTCCCGTCGCGCACGAAGGCGGAGCCGGAGTACGCGCCGCTCGAGTCCATATCGGAGTCGGGGAACAGCGCCGGGCCGTGGTTCTCGTAGCTGAGGAAGTCCCGCGTCGTCAGATGGTTCCAGAGCACCGGGCCGCCGTGAGCCGCGTCGAACGGGTCGTACTGGTGGTAGATGTGGTAGGTGTCCCCCACCTGGACCAGCCCGTTCGGGTCATTGAGCCACCCGAGCTCAGGCTCCACGTGGAACACGAGCCGATCCGCGTCGGCCGCGATCCGCGCCGCCTCGGCGTCCTGCCCGGCGCGCCACGCCTCGTAGTCCGCGCGCGTCACCTTGCTCTTTTGGTTGAACATTGCCTCGCCTTTCTTGCCCTTGCTTTCGTGCCCCTGGTGTAAAGAAGGGCGCCCCGGCTCGTGCCCGGGCGCCCCTTGCCCGTTCGGGCAGGTCTATCTGTGTGCTTAGAAGCTGACGTCGAACCCGGCACCGCCGCCCTCTTCGTCCGTGGTCGGGACGCCCTTCGCCTTGTTGTAGGCGAGGATCAGGGCGATGGGCACGAAGAAGGCGATGAGGTTGCCGATCACGTACCACACGAGGGTCTCGGGGGTGACGATCAGCAGGCCCAGGACGCCGGTCAGGCCCTGGCCGATGGCGCGAACCTCAAAGAGCTTGACGAAGGCACCGCCGCAGCCCGCGCCGATGCAGGCGCAGACGAAGGGGATGATGGAGTAGCGCATGTTCGCGGCGAAGATTGCGGGCTCCGAGATGCCGACGAGAGTCGGGATGAAGGAGGACATGCAGATGCTGCGCTCGCGGGACTTCTTCTTGTGCACGAGGTACATGCCGATGGCGCCGCCGCCCTGGGCGATGATGGAGACGGACCAGATGGCCTGGATGTAGTTGAAGCCGGTGGTGGCGACGAGGTTGGCCTCGATGCCCTGGATGAACTGGTGCGTGCCGGTCACGACGAGCGGCTGCAGGAAGGCCGCGAAGACGAACGCGCCGAAAACGCCCATCTTGTTGTACAGGATGTCGATGACGCCGCCGAGCACGTCGCCGATGAGGTTGCCGAGCGGGCCGAACACGGTGAACAGCGCGATGTTGGCGAGGATCAGCGTGACGGTCGGGACAAAGACGAACGAGACGACCTCGGGGATGACGTCCTGGGCGATCTTCTCGACCTTAGCCATGAACCAAGCGGTCAGGATCGCGGGGAAGACGCCGCCCTGGAAGGCGACCATCGGGATGGCCAGCGGGCCGAAGTTCCAGTACTGGACGCCCGTCGGGTCGAGGACGAAGGTGTTGCGGTTCATCAGGTTCGGGTGAACCATGACGATGCCGACGAGGATGCCCAGGATCGGGTTGCCGCCGAAGCGCTTGACGGCGCTGTACATCACGAGGACGGGCAGGTAGTCGAAGGTGGTCGCGATGATGCCAAAGAAGCTCGCGAGGTTCTTCAGGAACTCGCTGTGGTCAGCGAGGCTGCCCTCCATGCCAAACAGGCCATTGGCGACGATCAGCGACTTCAGGCCGATGATGATTGCCGCGCCGACGAAGGCCGGGATGATGGGGATGAAGATGTCGGAGAAGACCTTGAGGGCGGCGAAGAACTTGCCCTTCTTGCTCGCCTCGGCACCCTTGACCTCGGAGGCGCTGATCTCCTTGACGCCGGTGAGGGCCATGAAGGCGTCATAGACCTTGTTCACGGTGCCGGTGCCGAAGATGATCATGAGCTGGCCGCTGTTGTACAGCACGCCCTTGACGCCGTCGAGCTTCTCGAGCTCGGCCTTGTTGTACTTGGAGGTGTCCTTGAGCACGAGGCGCAGTCGGGTCACGCAGTGCGTGGCGCCCTCGATGTTCTCGACGCCGCCGACGTTGTCGACGACTTGCTGGGATACCGCTTTGTAGTCCATGTTCCTCTCCATTCCTTGTTGCCAGTGTACGGGGACGGACCGGGAAGCGCGCCCCGGGCCGTCAGAGGGGCGTTTTTAGAGCGACGCGATGGTCGCGTTCGCGCACTTGAGGGTGCCGTCGGTGACGGTAAGGGAGACTCCCTGGCCCTTCTTTGCGCAGAAGCGGGCGTTCAGCGCAACGTCGTCCACAAAGACAGTCGCGATGTCGTCGTCCACGACGAGGCGCAGGTGGTGGGTGCCCTCGCCCTTAAAGAAGAGCGGGCGCTCGAGGCCCATGGTGTTGACCGCGAACCACGGGTACTGCGGCGCGGCGGTGAACTCGAGCTTGCCCTCGCGCAGGTTGGCGCGGAACTCGTAGCCCAGACCGGCCTCGGCGTCCTCAGCGAGCTTCACCGAGAAGCCCGCGGCATCGCCGGAAAGCTCGATGTCGGCGTCGAGCAAGTAGGTGGAGCCGGCGTCGGCGCTGAGGACCTTCTCGGCCTTGCCGGAGGCGCAGGAGAGCTCGAAGGGCTCGACGGCCTTGCCCTCGCCGAACGCGGGGACCATGCTGTCGGGGAGCTTGGTGCCCAGGGTGCCGTCAGCGCGCTGGACGATCTCGAGCGGCATGAAGGTGCCGCCCCACAGATAGGAGCTGGGGTCTCCGCCGGCGTCGCGGGTCGGGACCCAGCCGAAGAGCACACGGCGCTCGCCGTCGGAAGCGGTGCGGGCGGCGTAGTAGGCGCGGCCGTCGAATGCGTCGTCGGCAGGGGTGATCCAGGAGCCGTTGATGGAGCGAGACATGCGGTAACGGGTCTTGTTGCCGTCGCTGTACTCAGAGAAGACCAGGTACCACCAGTCGCCGATGCGGAAGAGGTCCGGCATCTCGAACATGGTGTAGAGGCCCGGGTTCCACCAGTCGCCCTGGAACTCCCAGTGCTCGAGGTCCTTGGAGGTGAACTTGACCAGGCGGCCGGTCATGAGGGCCTTATCCTCGCCCGTACGGGTGCCGAGGATGAGCATGTACTCCTGGTTCTCGTCATCCCACAGCACGAAGGGGTCGCGCCAGTTGCGGTCGTCGTAGCCCTCCTGCGGCGGGAGGACGGTCTCGGCGATGTTCTTCTCCCACTTGACGGCGTCGTCGCTCGTGGCGTGGAGAAGGACCTGCTTCATGAGGCGGGCGTGGACCTTGTCGCGGTTGCAGCCGGTGTAGAGGGCGTGGTACTTGTCGCCGGCCTTGAAGACGGTGCCGGCGTAGATGTACTGGTCGACGTCCTCGTCGCCGCCGCGCTCGAGGCTCTCGCCGAAGTCCTTGTAGTTCACGAAGTCCTTCGTCGTCGCGAGGGACCAGCCGAAGGGCTCGCCGAAGGGTCCGGGGTTGCGCGTGTCGCGCTGGTGGTAGAGGTAGAACGTGCCGTCCTCGCCGTATGGCATGATGTCGCCTACCCAGATTCCCTCGGGCTGGTAATAGATCTTGTGCATCCGAAGCTTCCTTCCGACAAAGGTTCGTGTGCCTGACGTCTGTAAGGTATGTCAATCGTTTTCATGTGTCAATCGTTTTCATACGGACAAATCCATTTGGTCTGGTCATGATTCTGCAAACGGTTGACATACGCCGGCGAACGGCATCCACCATCACTGGGTGACAGTCATTGCGTGCAGCTTTCTGGGACATCCATCAGCCAGTGACACCCATCGCTGGGTGACAGTCATTGGGCGCAGCATCCATTGCCACACATGCCCGCAGCGCCATCGGGCAGCGCCGCCACCGCTGGACGACGGTCATTGGGTTCAGCACCTATTGCCAAGCGCGCCATCAAACGCGCGATGAGAATTGCGGGGCCGACAAAGCGCGGCGAACGCCCGCGACAAGAAGCCCGCCCCTACGCGGTCTTCCCCACCAGCAGCTCCACGGGAAGCTTCGTGTTCGACTCGGGCTTCTCGCCGTTGACCAGCGCGATCACGGACTCCGCGGCGAGCTCGCCGATGCGGTCGATATCCTGGCGCACGGTCGTCAGATCCGGCATGAAGGTCATCGTGCGGCGCGCGCCGTCGGCACCGACGACCTTGATGTCGTCCGGGGCGGCGAGGCCGCGCTTGCGCATCACGTTGAGGCAGACCGCCGCCATCGTGTCGTCGCCTGCGAAGATCCCGTCGATGTCAGGGTTCTCGGCGAGGATCTGTGCGATCGCGAGCTCCTTCTCGGCGTCGGGCCGGACGAACTCAACCTCGCGGACAAGCGCGGGCAGGCCGGCCGCCGCGACGAGGTCGCGATACGCCTCGGTTCGCTTGTTGCCGGGCATCCTCATGCGGCTGTTGTTGCGCAGGCACAGGATCCGGCGGCACCCGTCGTCGAGGAGGCGCCGCGTGGCGAGCTCGCCCATCCGATAACTGTCGCTCGCGACCTGGACGGAGCCTTCACCGAGATCGCAGTCGATTCCCACGAGGCTTAAGCCCATCTCGGCGTACGCCTCGGCACCGATGTTCAGCGAGTTGACGATGACGCCGTCGACCATGTTGCGCCGGAGCATATCGATGTAGGCGCGCTCGAGGTCGGGACGGCAGGCGCTGTTGCACAGGAGCATCTTGAAGCCGTTCTCGGCAAGCGTGCGCTCGACCGCCTGCACGATCTGGCCGTGGAACGGACTGCTCACAAAGGGGACGATCATGCCGATAAGGTTGAGCCGGCCGTTGAGCATGGCGCGGGCGATGTCGTTGGGCGCATAGTTGATGCGCTCCATCGCGGCGTGGACTTTGTCGCGGGTTTCTTTGCTGATGTAACCGCGGTTATTGAGCACGCGCGAGACCGTCGTCGGCGAGACCCCGGCGACCGCCGCGACCTCTTTGATCCCCGGCTTCGCCGCTTCCTTCGATTGGTTGCCCCCACGTGCCATGACGTCGCCGTCCTCGGTATGTCAATCCTTGCCATATTTATTCAGCATACCCCAACGGGCGCCCACGGCTTCCCGCTCGCAGAAATCGCCGTGCCGGCAAGAAGCTCGAGGCCGTCCAAGCCGCGAGACGCTACTTGTGCGCCCCGGAGTACCGCGCGTACGCATCCGAGGTCCCGCGGTCCTTGAGCTGGTCGACGACGTGCACCGCCACATCCTCGCTCGCGTACAGCCCGGCGGTGACGGAGTACCAGGTCTCTTTGTTCAGGTTCCCCCAGTCCGTCGTGCAGACGACGGTCGCGTCGGGGAACCCGGATTTCTGCAGCTCCTCGACCTTGTTCCAGGACGTTTCGGGGTTCTTGCTCGCCATAGCGAACGCGCCCCAGAACGGCGCCGCGCCATTGGGCGCGCCCGAGGACGCGGCGTTCCGCTGGGCATGAGCGGCCTCGTCCTTCGCCTTCTTCGCCTCCTGCTCGGCCCGCTTCTGGGCCTCGGCGGCGTCCTTCGCCTGCTTCGCGGAGACCGCTGCGTCCCTCGAGCTCCTCGCCGCGGAGGCGAGCGCCTTGGCGGTGGTCTCCGAGTCGCAGCCGCCCTGCATCGCGAGCTTCTCGGCGGTATCGAGCTGCTCGTCCGTCACGTCGATGGGGTCGATCTTGTTGCCGAGCTTGATCGCCTCGCCCGAAGATGCGTCGACCTCCTGATCCTTCTCCAAAGAGCTATCCAGCTTAAGCCCGAACGTCGTGCACGGCGTGGCCCACACGGTCCCGTCGTGGCCGAGCGGGGAGCCGGCGAGCCCCAGCTCGTACGACCCTTGGACCAGCTTCAGGCCCTTGCCGTCCGAGTCGACGAACGCGGTCATGTTGACCCGGTTGCCGTCGACGTCGGTCCCCGTCACGCTGACCGGCAGCTTCGACGCGCCCTCGAACGTGTCCCATCCGCCCCCCATAACGCCGAGAGTCACGGCATGCTCGGAGTGTTTTGCCTCGTAATCAGCCTGTTCCTGCGCAATGCGCTCTTGGTCGGCCCGGTAAACGCCGAAGTAATAGCCCGCTCCCCCGCCGGCCGCGATCACGACGGCGGCAAGAAGTGCGATCGCGACGGCACGGAGCGTGGCGGGCTTCTCGCCGACGCGGGGCGATGCCGCGGCAGGCGCCTCAGCGGGGGCGGTAAGGCCGGCAGGCGCGGCAGCCGGCATGGCGGCAGTCGCGCCCGCAGTCATCGCGTCGATGCCGTCGGTCAGCGGTGCCCCGCAGTTGGTGCAAAACTCCGCGCCCTCTTCGTTCTCCGCCCCGCATTCCGTGCAGTACATCGGCATCCCTTTCCGCGCTTTATCAGGCCTTCTTCATCATGTACCAAGAAGCCCGCGCCGCGTTGCGCAACATTTCGCGCGTCCCGCCCCTCTTTGCAAAAAATCGGGCTTCCGTTGGCCCGAATGCAAAGAAAACGGCACTTGTTGGTCCCGCGAGACTCAACAAGTGCCGTTATTTTTGCAAATGGGCCAACGGAAGCCGTTTTCTTTGCAAGAGGCCCAACAAGTGCCGAATTCTTTGCATGAGGCGCAAGGCCGGCGAGCAGGGCTCCCCGGCGCCTCGCCCCTTACCGCCCGCTCTCGCGGACGAGGTCGGCGAGGTGGTCGGCCGCGGCCGCGACGTCGGCGGCGTCGGCTTGCCAGCTCCAGTTGCCCTCGGCCACGCCGGGGACGTTCATGCGCGCGTCGTCGTCGAGGCCGAGCACGTCCTGCAGCTGCATAACGGCAACGTCGGCATCCGTCGCGAGCACGTCGCGGGCGATGCGTCCCGCGAGCTCGCGGGCCTCCTCGCCCTCGACGCCGAAGCGCGACTTGACCCACCCGAGCAGGGTCTGGTTGTCGTGCGTGCCGGCGTAGACCACGGTGCCGGGCTTGGGCGCATACCCGCCGCGCACGTCGTTGTCGGCGAACTGCACGACGTCCATGCCCGGGATGCCCGTCTGCGCCACGAGCGCGCGGACGGCCGGGGTGATCGCGCCCAGATCCTCGGCGATGAACGGCAGCGGGCCGAACTGCGCATAGGCTGCCTCGAAGAGCGCGGCGCCCGGGCCGAAGTTGAACTCACCCTCGCAGGCCTTCTTGCCCTTGGGGATCGAGTAGTACGAAGAGAACCCGATGAAGTGGTCCAGGCGCACGTAGTCGTACACATCGAATGCACGGCTGAAGCGGCAGAGCCACCAGCCGTATCCCTGCTCGGCCAAGACATCCCAACGGTAGGTCGGGTTGCCCCAGAGCTGGCCCTCGGGCGCGAAGGCGTCGCCGGGCGCGCCGGCCTGGGCGCCGGCGTAGCCGTCCTCATCGAGGTTGAAGATGTCCGGCTCGGCCCACACGTCGGCGGAGTCGCCGCTCACGTACATGGGCATGTCGCCCACGATGGCGATACCGCGGCTGTTCGCGTACTCGCGCAGCTCGGCCCACTCGCGCTCGAACTCGAACTGCAGCTTCGCGTGCTTGAGCACACCAGCCTTGAGCTTGGGGTCCTCGGCGAGCTCCGGCGAGAAGCTCCGGTACTTGGCCGGCCACTTCTGCCACTCGACGGGCCCGAGCAGGTCCTTGATCGCCATGAAGCACGCGTAGCTCGTGAGCCAGTACTCGTTGGCCTCGCAGAACTCGCGGAACTCGCGGGTCTTCTCGCAGCCCTTGAGCGCGGCGAGGGTCTTATCGATACCCTTCTCGAGCAGCGCGGTGTTGCCCGCGAAGGCGCCGAGACCGGCGTAGGGCGAGCCGAAGCTGTCGGGCGGGGTCACGGGGAGCACCTGCCAGTAGCGCACGCCGGCCGCGGCGAGCCAGTCCACGAACTTACGCGCCGGGGCGCCCATCGTGCCGGGCTTGGCCCCGTTGGGCACGGAGGTCACGTGGCAGAGCACGCCCATGCCGCGCTCGAGCGGCTTCTGGAGACGAATCTTCTTGTGGAAGTGCAGGATGGCGGTGCCGAGCGGCCACAGGAACACCTCGGCCTGACCGTGGTCGACCTTGGGGGCGTTGCCGCTCACCACATCGCTCACGGCCTCGTCGACCATGGGCACGCGCACGGCGCGCGAGTCGTGGAGGCCGGCGTTGACGAGCACGCAGACCTGACTGCCGTCCTTGCCGCGACGCCAAAAGCCGAACACGTCGTGCCCGCTGCTAAAGGGCTCGAACTCGCCGTCGGTGAGCACCGGAAGCGTCTTTCGGATAGCGATGGCGTTGCGGAAGATGTTGAAGCAGTCGCGACGGCCGCCGCCCCACGGGAAGCTCGCGCGGTTGTACGGGTCGCGCAGGCCCTCAAGGCCCAGCTCGTCGCCGTAGTACACGCACGGCACGCCGGGCAGCGTCATCTGCAGCAGCACGGTGAGCCACAGGCGACTCATGGCAAGCGACGCCTGGCCCTCGTCGAGGCGGAACGCCTCGCGCTCGTCCTCGGTCATGGAGTCGGGGTCGGGCGCGCCTCCGAGCACCGTGTAGAGACGCTCGCGGTCGTGGCTGCCCAGCAGGTTGAGCGAACTGTAGAAAGCGTCGCGCGGGTAGTTCTCGCGCAGCTGCTCCAGACGGGCGGCCAGCTCGTCGGCGCCGATGCGGCCGCAGACGTAGTCAAGAAGCCCTGTGCGCAGCGGGTAGTTCATCACGCCGTCGAGCTCCTTGCCCTGGAAGTACTGGCGGAGCTTGCCGTAGGCGAGCTTGTTCGACGCGTCCTCCCACACCTCGCCGATGAGCACGGAGTCGTCCTTCTCGGCCACCGCGGCGGCCTTGATCTGGGCGATGAACTCGTCGGTGAGCTCGTCGGCCACGTCCATGCGCCAGCCGCGCGCGCCGGCACGCAGCCACTTGCGCACGACGCCGTCCTTGCCGCACACGAGCTCGTGGAACGGCTCGCAGTCGTCGCGGTAGCTCGGCATGTCCTGGTTGCCCCACCAGCCGGCGTAGGTTCCGTCCTCGTTGAAGGTGAACCAGTCGGCGTAGGGCGAATCGACGCCGTCCTCGTGGGCCTGCCAGGCGCCGGCGTCCGGGTAGTTCTCGTCTCGGTTGAAGTACACCGAGTCTCGGCCGCAGTGGTTCCACACGCCGTCAAGAATCACCGAGATGCCCATCTCGGCAGCCTCGTCGCACAGGCGCCCAAAGTCCCTCTCGGTACCCAGCATCGGATCGATGCGCAGGTAGTCGGCCGTGTCGTAGCGGTGGTTGCTCTGCGCCTCAAAAATCGGGTTGAGGTAGATGACGGTCACGCCCAGGCCCTTGAGGTAGCCGAGCTTCTCGCGGATGCCCTCGAGGGTTCCGCCGTAGAAGTCCCAGCGCGCGATCCCCAGGTCGGTTTCGGACTTGCGCTTGTACGTGGGGGCGGTGTCCCAATCCTCCACGAGCACGCGCTCGGGGCCGTTGCGGTGTGCCGCGAGCGCAGCCTCGGCCTGCTCGCGCCAACCCTCCCCGCGCGCGAAGCGATCGGGGAACACCTGGTAGACGATGCCCTTCTTGTACCAGTCGGGCTGCGTCGCGCGCGGCTCGAACACGGTGATCTGGAAAGAAGGCGGGTCCCCGTAGGCGAAGGCGCCCTCGCCGGTGGTCCAGCCGGGCTTGGCGCCGTAGCGCCACACCGCCCCGTCGGAGGCCTCGATGTCGAAGCTGTACCACACGACGCCAGTCTCGGCAGGCTTATAGTCCACCGAGAAGTGCAGGTGGTCGCCCGCAGACGTCCCCTTCATCTCGATAAGCTGCTCGCCGTGGGCATCGGTCCACACCCTCAGCGTGCAGAACGTTACGTCGTCGTCCCAGATATCGATGCCCAGCGTGACGACGCCGCCCAGTTGGGCGGCGCCGAATGGAGTTCTGTACTCCTTCTCTGAGGTTACGTGCCTAGCTCTCAAAGAATTACCTATCTCTTCTCTTGTTGTAACGAATGATCTCCGGGTGGAGCCAGTGGTAGATGTCCATGTAGTCGTTCGCGGCTCGACGCCAGCTGAAGTCGGTGGACATCGCGTTGTTCACGAGCTTATCCCAGGCTTGCTTGTCCGTCCAGAAGATCTCGCAGGCGCCCAGCAGGGTGTCGGCCATCTCGTCGGCGTTCATGTTCGCGAAGCTGAAGCCCGTACCCTCGCCCGTGAACTTGTTGTACGGGGCGACGGAGTCGCGCAGGCCGCCGGTCTCGCGCACCACAGGAAGGGTGCCGTAGCGCATGGCGATCATCTGAGAAAGGCCGCACGGCTCGAACTCGGACGGCATGAGCAGCAGGTCGCCGCCGGCGTACATGCGGTGCGAGAGCGCGTTGTCGAAGGCGATGCGCGCGCACATCTTGCCGGAGTACTTGGACTGGAAGTAGCGGAAGGCGTTCTCGTGGTCCGCGTCGCCGGTGCCCAGGATGGCGACCTGGACGCCGCGCTGCATGAGGTGGTCCATCGCGTAGCGGACGAGCCCGAGGCCCTTCTGGTCGGTCAAGCGGCCGATGCTCACGACGAGCGGGCGGGTCGGGTCTTGGTCGAGCCCGAGCTCCTCCTGGAGCGCGCGCTTGCACTCGGCCTTCTGCTCCATGTCGTTGATGGAGTAGTTCGCCGGGATCATCGGGTCGGACGCGGGGTTCCAGATGGTCTGGTCGATACCGTTGAGGATGCCGGAAAGGACGTTCGCGCGGCGGCGGAAGATCCCGTCCATGCCCTCGCCGTAGAACGGCATCTTGAGCTCATTGGCGTAGCTCGGGCTCACGGTGGTGATCCAGTCCGAGTAGCACAGGGCGCCCTTCATGTAGTTGATGGAGTCCTTGTCGCAGCGGAGCTGGTCGCGGGCGGCGGGGATGTGGCCCAGGCCGAGGATCTCGGTGAGGATCTTGTCGCCGTACTGGCCCTGGAACTTGACGTTGTGGACGGTGAAGACGGTCTTCACGTTGTTGCACTGGGGCACGTCGCGGTAGAACTCGCGCAGGAAGACGGGGCACAGGGCGGTCTGCCAGTCGTTGCAGTGCAGCACATCGCACTCGAGCTCGGGGACCTTGGCGATGGCCTCGCAGATGGCCTTCGCGAAGTACGCGTAGCGCTCGCCGTCGTCGAAGTAGCCGTAGAGCTTGTCACGGCCGAAGTAGTCCTTGTTGTCGATGAAGTAGAAGTCCAGCCCCTGCAGGGTGACCTTCTCGATGCCGCAGTAGATGTTGCGCCAGGCCAGGGGCACGTAGAAATCGGCCACGTGCTTCATCTGGTCCTTGTACTGCTGCGGGATGGTGGCGTAGAGCGGGGTGATCACGGCGGCGCGGGCGCCCGCGTGCTTGAGGGCACGCGGCAGCGAACCCGCCACGTCCCCGAGGCCGCCCGTCTTTGAGAACGGTACGGCCTCGGAGCCCGCGAACAGCACCCTCATCTTTCTGCGCTTGGCGGAAGTTGACATGTTCTGTTCGCTTTCTGTTTGGTGCTAGTCGCGGCTCTTCTCTTTGACGAGGACGTCGTCGGGGGTGCCGCGCAGCTCCGTGCCGGCAGGCACGGTGTTGCCGCGGTCGACGATGGCGTTCTCCACGCGGGCGCCGCTCTTCACGATGCAGCTCTGCATCACGATGGAGTTGCGCACGGTCGCGCCGGCCTCGACGATGACGCCGCGGCCGAGGATGGAGTCGCTCACGGCGCCGTAGATGCGGCAACCGGAGGAAATGCGGGAGTTCTGGACGCGCGAGCCGATCTCGAATTTCGCGGGAGGCGTGTCGTGGGCCTTCGTCTTGATGAAGCGGTCGGCCGGGAAGACCTCGTCGGAAACCCTCGGGTCGAGGAAGTCCATGTTGGCGGCGAAGTAGTCCTTCTTGTTGAAGATGGGCGCGACGTAGCCGTCGTAGTTGAAGGTCTGGACGTTCACGCGGCCGAAATCGCCGGCCATCGCCTCAAAGAGGTCGAGGTAGTCGGTGGGCGCGTACCAGTCGAACATGTCGAGCAGCAGCGAGCGGCTCATGATGAAGGTGTCGAGGAACGCAGTGTCGCCGAAGTTCACGCCGTTGCGGATACCGGTCACGCGGTTGCCCTCGACGTTGAAGGCGACGACGTCCTCGTTGGCCTTGGGCGCCACGTTGGTGAGGACGGTGATGTCCGCACCGGAGTTGACGTGTGCCTGGTAGAGTGCCTCGAAGTCCATGTTGTACACGAAGTTCGCGGACGAGAAGATCACGTAGTCGGCCGTGGAGCGCATGAAGTAGACCTTGTTGTGCACGAGGTCGCGCAGCAGAAAGCGCGCGCCGGTGCGGGAGGTGCCGAAGGCGCTGCCGGGCAGGATGAACAGGCCGCCGTTCTTGCGGTCCAGGTCCCAATCCTTGCCGGACTCGACGTGGTCGACCAGCGAGCGGTAGTTGTACGGCATGATCATGCCCACGGTGCGGATGCCGGCGTTGACGAGGTTCGACAGCGGGAAGTCGACCAGGCGGTAACGACCGAGGAACGGCATTGAGGCGATGGGGCGGGTCTCAGCCAGGGGACCGGTGGCCTTGGCTGAGTAATTGCAGGTGATGAGGCCAATGACCTTTTGCATGATTAGTTGTCCCCCTTCCCGACAACGACGTCGTTGCCGATGACGGCAGTGTCCTTCGTCGTGTCGATGGAGCCGAGGTTGACGTTCTCCTCGACCACGGCGTTCTCGCCGAGGATCGCGCGCACCACGTGCGCGCCGTCCTTGACCACGGCGCCCGGGAGCAGCACGGAGTCGACGACGGTCGCGCGCTCGCCGATGTAGGCGTCGGTCGAGATGATCGAGTGCTGAGCCTTGCCGAAGATGCGGCAGCCGTTGGAGACGAGGCAGTCCTCGACCTCGCCGTTGCGGCCCACAAATGAAGGCGGGCGCGTGGAGGCGTTGGACATGATGGGGAACTCGTCGTCGTAGATGTCGAACGCCGGGTTCGGGCCGAGCAGGTCCATGCTCGTCTCGTGATAGCTGGAGATGGTGCCGACGTCGCGCCAGAAGCCGTTGAACTCGTAGGTGTACAGGCGCTTGCCGTCGCCGAGGAGCTTCGGGATGATGTTCTTGCCGAAGTCGTGCTCAGAGGTTTGGTCGACGGCGTCCTCGCGAAGGGCCTCGAGGAGAAGGTCGGTCGTGAAGATATAGATGCCCATGGAGGCGAGGTTGGAGTCGGGCTTCTTGGGCTTCTCGGTGAACTTGGTGATGCGGCCCTCGTCATCGGCGGTGATGATGCCGAAGCGGGACGCCTCCTCCCAAGGCACGGGCATGACGGCGATGGTCAGGTCCGCGTTGTTCTTCTTGTGCGTGGCGAGCATGTCGGCGTAGTCCATGCGGTAGAGCTGGTCGCCCGAGAGGATGAGCACATACTCGGGGTCGTTCTGCTCGATGTAGCCGATGTTCTGCGTCACGGCGTCAGCGGTGCCCTCGTACCAGGCGCCGCCGGTCTGCGTCGCGTACGGCGGCAGGATGGAGACCCCGCCGTCGCGCTCGTCGAGGTTCCACGCCTCGCCGGTTCCGATATAGCTGTGCAGCAGGTACGGGCGATACTGCGTCAGGACGCCCACCGTGTTCACATTAGAGTTGGCGCAGTTGGAGAGCGCGAAGTCGATGATGCGGAACTTGCCACCAAACGACACCGCGGGCTTTGCTACGTTACTCGTCAGCGCACCGAGCCTGCTTCCTTGCCCACCAGCAAGGAGCATTGCAATGCACTCCTTTTTGCTCATTCCCCCACTCCTTTCGGCCAAACAGACGATCGGGGGACGGAGGCCCCGTCCCCCGACCAGCTAACTAAGCATCAATGTGCCAGATATCAGCCTCGTATTCGGCGATAGTTCTGTCACTGGAGAAGAAACCCGCCTTAGCGGTATTGTGCAGGGCGGCCTTGTTCCAGGCGCGGCGATCGGCGTAGCCCTTCGTGAGCTCCTCCCAGGCCTGGACATAGGCATGGAAGTCGCCCATGACCAGGTAGGGGTCGTTCTCGACCATAAGGTGGTCGTGGACGCTCTCGAAGTTGCCGGAAAGGCCCGCGAGGGTACCGTCGACGAGCTGGTCGACGATACGGCCGAGGCGGTCGCGGTCGGCGTTGTAGCGGTCCCAGGCGTAGTAGGTGCCGGACGCCTGGAGCGCCTCGACCTCCTCGGTCTTCATGCCGAAGATCTTGATGTTCTCGGGTCCGACGAGCTCGGAGATCTCGACGTTGGAGCCATCGAGGGTGCCCAGGGTCAGGGCGCCGTTCATCATGAGCTTCATGTTCGAGGTGCCGGAGGCCTCGGTGCCCGCGAGGCTGATCTGCTCGGAGATGTCGGCGGCAGAGTAGATGTACTGCGCGTTCGAGACGGCGAAGTTCGGGACGAAGGCGACCTGGATCTTCTGGTTCACGCGCGGGTCGTTGTTGACGACGTCGGCAAGGGAGTTGATCAGTCGGATGACCTCCTTGGCGAAGGCGTAGCTCTGCGCCGCCTTGCCCGAGAAGATGAAGGCCGTGGGCCGCGGGTCGAAGTTCGGGTCGTCGAGGATGCGGTTGCGCAGATCGAGGATCTTGAAGACCGAAAGCAGCTGGCGCTTATACGCGTGGAAACGCTTGACCTGCACGTCGAAGACCATGTGGGTGTCCAGGACGGTGCCGGAGGTCTCCTTGATGTAGGCGGCAAGGCGCTCCTTGTTCTCCTTGCGGGCGACGTCCATGGAGTCCAGGAAGTCGACGTCGGACTCGAAGGGGACGAGCTTCTCGAGCTCGTTGGCGTCCGAGAGCCAGCCGTCGCCGATGGCGTCGGTGATGAGCTTGGAGTAGGCGGGGTTCGCCTCGCGCAGGAAGCGGCGGTGGGTCACGCCGTTGGTCTTGTTGTTGAACAGCTCGGGCTCCAGGCGCGCGAAGTCCTTGAAGGTCTCGCGCTTGAGGATGTCGGAGTGAAGGGCGGAAACGCCGTTGACCGAGTGGCTGAAGATGATGGAGAGGTTCGCCATGCGCACCTTGCCGTCCCAGAGGATGGCGGTGTTGCGCAGGACGTCGGTCCAGGAGGAGCCGTCCTCGCCGAGCTTCTCGGAAAGGCCATCGCGCCAGCGGCGGTCGATCTCCTCGATGAACATGTAGAGGCGCGGCAGGAGGCTGCGGAAGGTGTTGATGGGCCACTTCTCGAGCGCCTCGGGCATGACGGTGTGGTTGGTGAAGCTCACGGTCTCGTGGACGATCTCGAAGGCCTCGTCGAAGTCCACGCCCTTCTCGTCGACCAGAATGCGCAGCAGCTCAGGGCCGCACATGGCGGGGTGGGTGTCGTTGGTGTGGACGCTGACGCGCTTGCCGAGGTTCGCCCAGTCGGGGCCGAAGTCCTTCTCGTAGGAGCACAGAATGGTCTGCAGGCCCGCGGAGACGAAGAGGTACTCCTGCTTCAGGCGCAGCAGGCGGCCGTGCTCGCCGGCGTCGTTGGGGTAAAGGATGGTCGAGATGGACTCGACGTCGGAGCGGAACTTGTTGGCCTTGGCGTAGTCGCCGTCGTTGAAGGCGTCGAGGTCGAAGTTCTCCTCGGCGGGCTCGGCGCTCCAGAGGCGAAGCTTGTTCACGACCTTGCCCTCGAAGCCGATGACGGGCACGTCGTACGGGACGGCGCGGACGAGGTCGCCGCCCTCCTCGGTGAACCAGAAGTTGCCCTTCTCGTCCTCGTGGCGGACGACGTGGCCGTTGAAGCGGACGGTGACGGCAGAGGCGTCCTTGCGGGTCTCCCAGGGGAAGCCGTTGGCGAGCCAGTTGTCGGTGCGCTCGACCTGGCGGCCGCCCTCGATGTCCTGGTGGAACAGGCCGTAGCGGTAGCGCATGCCGTTGCCGTAGCCGGCCATGCCGTTGTGCGCCATCGAGGCGAGGAAGCACGCGGCCAGGCGGCCAAGGCCGCCGTTGCCGAGGCCGGGGTCGACCTCCTGGCGGCAAACAGCGTCGAGGTCGGAGCCCATATCCTTCATGGCATCGGCCACGAGGTCGCGGATACCGTAGTTGATGAGGTAGTTGTCGAGGAGCGGGCCGATGAGGAACTCGAGGCTGAAGTAGTAGACCTTCTTCTCGTCCTTCGAGTGGCTCACGGGCAGCTGCGCGTTGCCCTTGGACGCGATGAGACGGGCGAGGACCTGGAACTGCTCGAGCTCGCTGCACTGGTCGAACGTCTTGCCGAGCTCAGACTGGCAAGCCGCGCGGTACTGGGCCTCGAAGTCCTTCTTGTCCTTAAAGATCTCCTGGTAATTCGCCATTCTTTTCCCCTTCTAGGCGATCAGAACACAACAGCAGAGCAACGTGCCCCGGCCGTGGGAACGGCTGGGCAGGGTAGGGGCCGCTTGTGCGGCGGCCCCTGTGATTTTACATCGGTTTATTTGGCAGCGGCGGAAGCCTTAACGGCCTTCTTACCCGCGGGCGCCTTGGCCTTTGCTGCAGCGGCGGTCTTGACAGCGGCTTTGACCGGGGATTTCTTTGCTGCGGGCCTGGCGGTCGCCTTCGCGGCGAGCGCCTTCTTCGCGGCGGGCTTCTTTGCCGAGGCCTTCGCGGCCGGCTTTGCGGCGGCCTTCACGGCCTTTTTCGGCTTGGCTTGCCTGGCGACCTTCTTGAGCACAACGCCCGCCAGTGGCGGGATGCGCAGGACGATGGACTGCTCGCGACCGTTCCAGGCCACGTCCTCGCAGGGGATGCGCCCCTCGTTGAGCACGCCGGAGCCGCCGAACTCCACGGCGTCGGAGTTGAACTTCTCGGCATAGTAGCCCCACTCGGGCACGCCGAGGCGGAAGTCCTCGCGGGCGTTGATGTCGAAGTTGATGAGGATCACGAGCTCATCGTCGGGATCGTCGCCGCAGCGGACGAAGCTGACAATGGACTGGTCGGCGTTGTCCGCGTCGATCCACTCGAAGCCGTCGGACTGGTAGCCGCGCTGCCACAGGGCCGCGTTCTTGTTATAGAACTTATTCAGCGCCTCGATGTAGACCTGCTGGTTGCGATGAGCCTCAAAGTCCTCGGTGAGGAAGTACTGGATGCCCTCGTAGTAGCGCCACTCGATGTACTGGCCGATCTCGTTGCCCATGAAGTTGAGCTTGCCGCCGGCATGGGTCATCTGGTAGAAGGCGAGCGCGCGCAGGCCGGCGAACTGGCGCCACTGGTCGCCCGGCATGCGGGTGATGAGCGAGCACTTGCCGTTGACGACCTCATCATGTGAGAGCGGGAGCACGAAGTTCTCGTTGAACTGGTACATCGTGGAGAACGTGATCATGCGGTGGTTGCCCGGGCGCCACGGGAAGTCGGTCTGCATGTAGTGCAGGGTGTCGTTCATCCAGCCCATATCCCACTTGAAGTGGAAGCCAAGGCCGCCGTCCTCGGGCGGGTAGGTCACGAGCGGCCAGGCGGTGGACTCCTCGGCGATCATCATGACGTCGGGGTGCAGCTCGCCCATGGTCGTGTTCGTCTGGCGGATGAAGGCGGAGGCGTCGAGGTTCTCCTCGGTGCCGAGCTTGTTGAAGCGCTTCTGGCTCGGGTCGTCGATGCCGAAGTTCATGTAGAGCATCGAGCTCACGCCGTCCATGCGGATACCGTCGATGTGGTAGGTCTCGACCCAGTAAAGGGCGTTCGAGACGAGGAAGCTGCGGACCTGCGGGCGGGAGTAGTCGAACTTGTGGGTGCCCCAGTTGGGGTGGATCTCGTGCTCATAGAGCATCTCGCCATTGAAGGTTGCCAGCCCATGGGCGTCGGCGCAGAACCCGCCGGGGACCCAGTCCATGATCACGCCGATGCCGGCCTTGTGGCACGCGTCGACGAAGTGCATGAGCTGCTGGGGGTTGCCGTAGCGGGAGGTCGGCGCGAAGTAGCCGGTGGGCTGGTAGCCCCACGACCCGTCGAAGGGGTGCTCCGAGAGGGGCAGGACCTCGATGTGGGAGTAGCCCATCTTCTTCACGTAGGCGACGAGCTCCTTCGAGAGGTCGTCATAGGTGTAGAAGGTGCCGCGCTGCGCGGGGAAGGGGTCGCCGGGGCCCGGCCAGGTGCCGTCCTCGCGGGGCTCGCCCTGCGGCTCGTCGCCGTGGCGCTTCCAGCTGCCGAGATGGACCTCAAAGATGTTGAGCGGGCTCTTGAGCATCGGGCGCTGGGCGCGCTCGGCCAGCCAGGCGTCGTCCTTCCAGTCGTAGCCGGAGAGGTCGGCCGTGCGGGAGGCGGTTCCCGGGGGCAGCTCAGAGAAGAACGCATACGGGTCTGCCTTGTAGATCTTCTCGCCGTCGTGCGAGACGAGGAGGTACTTGTAGAGCTGGCCCTCGACGACGCCGGGGATGAAGCCTTGCCACACGTCGCCGTGCTCGGACCTGGACAGAGGGTTCGCGCCCTCGTCCCAGCCGTTGAAGTCGCCGATCACGTGGACCGACTGCACGTGCGGGGCCCACACGGCGAAGTGGTAGCCCGTAGCGCCGTCGTCCGCCTTTGCGGGGTGGGCGCCGAGCTTCTCGTAGCTGCGGTACCACTTGCCGTTTCCGAGCAGATACACATCATCATTGCTGAGGTAGAGGCTGCTGTCGAGGGTGTCCATCGAACGCTCCTGTCGCTTATCCCTTGCCGCGGCGGATCGAATGCGCCGCGGCTCCCATCGCGTTTTGACACACAGTCAGTTTTACCAGTTCCCTCCACGGTTCGTCCACACGAATCCGCGAGTGAGCGAGCGGGCCGGTGGGCGTAGGCGCCGGCGCGCGAGCGGACGGCGGCGGTTCACGCAAAAAAGAAGGGCGGCCGCGGTGGGCGGCCGTCCTTTTTTCCGAGTCGGTGATGCTAGGGTGCCGATTAGGCGTTGGCGAGGGCCTGGTCGAGGTCGGCGATGATGTCGTCGACGTTCTCGATGCCGATGGAGAGGCGGATGAGGTCCTCAGAGAGGTGAGCGGCCTTGAGCTGCTCGGGGGTGAGCTGGGAGTGCGTGGTCGAGGCGGGGTGGATGATGAGGGACTTGGCGTCGCCCACGTTGGCCAGGTGCGTGAAGAGCTTGACGTTGTCGACGACCTTCAGGCCGGCGTCGCGGCCGCCCTTGACGCCGAAGACCACCACGCCGCCGAAGCCGTTGTGCAGGATGCGCGAGGCGACCTCGTGGGACGGGTCGTTCTCCAGGCCGGAGTAGCGGACCCAGCTGACCTTCGGGTGGCTCTCGAGGAACTTGGCGACGGCCAGGGCGTTGTCGCAGTGGCGCTGGACGCGCAGGGACAGCGTCTCGATGCCGAGGCCGATGAGCTGCGCCGCGTACGGAGAGAGCGTGGGGCCGAAGTCACGGAGCTTGTTGGCCAGGACACGGGTCGAGAAGGGCGCGGCCGGCGCGGCATCGGCAAAGACGGCGCCATGGTAGGAGGGGTCGGGCTCGGTGAGGGTCGGGAACTTGCCGGGGGTCTTCTTCCAGTCGAACTTGCCGGTGTCGATCACGGCGCCGCCGAGCGTCGCGCCGTGGCCGGCGATCCACTTGGTCAGCGACTCGATGACGACCGCGGCGCCGTCATCGGCCGGGCGGTAGAGGTAGGGCGTGGCGAAGGTGTTGTCGACGTAGACCGGCACCGGCTCCTTGAGGGAGTTGGCGGCCTCGACGATGGCGGGGACGTCGGCCACGTCGACGAGCGGGTTGCCGATGGTCTCGACGTACCAGAGCTTGGTGTTCTCCTTGGTGGCGGCGACGAAGGCGTCGATGTCGTTGTTCTCGACGAAGGTGGTCTCGACGCCGAGGTCGCCTAGGGTGTGCAGGAAGATGTTCCAGGTACCGCCGTAGAGCGAGTCGGAGGCGACGATGTGGTCGCCGGCGCCGACGAGGTTCGTGAGGGCGAGGATCTCGGCCGCGTGGCCAGAGGCGACGGCGACGGCGCCGGTCGCGCCTTCGAGCGCGGCGACGCGGGCCGCGATGGAGTCGGTGGTGGTGTTGGTCAGACGGCCGTAGACGTTGCCGGGCTTCTCGAGCGCGAACTTGGCGGCGCCGTCCTCGGCGGAGTCGAACTGGAACGCGGCCGAGGCGTAGATGGGCAGCGCGGCGGAACCAGTAACGGGGTCGGGGGCGAGGCCTGCGTGGATCTGGAGGGTGTCGAAGTGCTTGGCGGGGTCCTGGGCGAAGGTGGGATCGAGCTGGAACGGCATTTGGGGCTTCCTTTCGTTGGCGTCGCGCGGGGCGGCGGCGAGGGTGTTTTTCGTCGGGGTTGCTTTACGGCTATGAATACTAGGCCGCGGGCTGGCGGGGGCGTAGCCCCCTGATTTCGTGGATTGGTTATCGGTCGAGGCGATACCCCGGTTTGCTCGGGCAGCGATATAGCAGCTGTACTGCCTACAATTCGGAAGAAGCCCAGCTATGGGAGCCACAACCCGTCTGAGGCGCGGCAGAAGCCCTCGGCGGCGAGCTCGGACATGAGCTCCGCGGCCAGCGCATCGTCGAGCTCGATGCCCTCGGCGCGCACGGCAGCGACCAGCTCGCCCATGCCGGCGCCTTCGCGGCGGGCCAGCAAGGCGCGCACGAGCGCGGCTCGCTTCTGGCGCCTCGAGCCCTCGAAGCGGGATTGCTTGGCGTGCGCCCGCGAGCGGCGCGAGGGGTTCGCGACCGTCCGCTTGAGGTACGCGCCGTAGTCGAGCATCGCGTAGTACCAGCTGCGCGGGTCGTCGGCCGGGTCGTCGGCGAAGCCGCCGTCGGGCGGGCAGGTCGCCTCGGCCAGTTCCGCGAGCTCGCGATCGGGCACGTCCTCGCGCCCGGGAAGAAGCTCGTGGAGCAGCACCGTGCGCACATTCGTCTCGAGATACACGCCGTGGAGGTCGAGGGCGAAGGCGCGGATGCCGGCCGCCGTCGCGGGGCCGATGCCCGGAAGCGCGCGCAGCTCGCGCTCGCCGCGCGGGAACTCCCCTCCTGCCTCGAGGACCACCTGCGCCGCGCGATGCACCGCGAGCGCCCGGCGGTTATAGCCGAGGCCCTGCCACTCGTCGAGCACGTCGGCCGCGTCGGCGGCGGCCAGGTCGGCAACGCGGGGGAACCGTGCAAGCCAACGCTGCCAGCGGCCGTCCACGCGGCTCACCTGCGTCTGCTGCAGCATGACCTCGCTGATCCAGATCTCGTAGGGGTCTCGCGTGCGGCGCCACGGCAGGTCGCGGTAGAGCTCGCTCCCCTGCTCGCGGACCTTCTCGCGGAAGGCGGAAAGAGACGCTGAGGCATCGTCTGTCGCCACCCCGGCGTCTGATGAGGCCCCGTCGCCGAGCGCAACCACATTACCCTCGGCGAGCAGGGCAGGCGCGCTGTCCCGCCGGCTTATTTGTCCCAATCCAGGATCTCCCAGCCGTTCTTCTTTGCGATGGACTTGAGCGTCTGGCCGGGACACACGGCGAACGCCTCGCCCGCGCGGGAAAGAAGGTCCTCGTCGCTGTGGTGGTCGCCGTACGCATAGGCGAGCCGCCACGCGCCCGCGCCGAAGCGATCGTCGCACCAGCGCTCCACGGAGCGGTACTTCTCGGCACCGGCGACGACCGTTCCCTCGACCCGGCCGGTGTAGCGGCCGCTCGCGTCGCGCTCCATCTGCGTGGCCAGCACTGCGTCGACCCCGAGCACCTCGGCGGCCGCCCCCGCGATCACGTCGAACGTCGCCGAGACGAGCAGCGTGACGCAGCCCTCCTCGCGGCGCCGGGTCACCTCGGCGATTGCGGCGGATCGGTACTTCTTGCCCAGGACCTCGTCATGGAAGGCCCGCATGACCTCGGCGATGCGCTCGGGGGTCATCTCGCCCAAGGCGCCGAACACGAGCTCGCGTGCCTCGTCCTGGCGGTACGGGAGGTGCAGCTTGTAGCGCGCCCCCCACCAGCCGAGGCGCAGCGCGCGCGGCAGCGACATCATGCCGTGGGTGAGGAGGTAGGTGGTAAAGAGGGAGCCGGACTGACCGTCGATGCACGTGCCGTCGTAGTCGAAGACCGCGATCTGCTTGATATCTGCGGTAGTGCTTGCCTGCATGTGCTGGCCCCGTCCTCCTGCATACATAATGGCGCTATGATACCGCGCCCGGGTTCGCTCAACGTAAGTCATGGGCGATGAGGCAGACCGTCGAGCTCCACGAAAAAGGGCCCTCCGAAGAGGGCCCTCATCTGTGCAATGGCGGGATGTAAGGGACTCGAACCCTCGACCTCCGACGTGACAGGCCGGCGCTCTAACCAGCTGAGCTAACACCCCGTGCGCCTTGCGCGAGGAATAGTATTGCATGGCTCGCGCCCGTTTGTCTAGTAGGAATTTTAAAAAAGTTTTGGCGAGCGAGAAAACAGGGCCGCGACGTGCGTAAACGCCCTCCTAAGTCATACGAGCGACGAAGAAAGACATGGGCGGACGCCCCTGAAGAGGCATCCGCCCATGCCAGGCGATTCTTGGCCGGGGCCAACCTTAGAGCGACACGTTCGTCGTGGCGCCCGTGGAATCGGTGACGACGATGGTCGTGCCGTTGAGCTCGGCCGAGGTGATGGAGCCGGAGCCATGGACCAGGTTGCCGTCGGCGTCCGCGACCTGAACGGGCACCGAGCCGTCGGCTGGCCTGTAGGCGATGACGTCCCAGCCATCCTCCAGGCTCTCGGGGATCACGAGCACGCCGTTGCACTGGATCAGGCCGGAGGGCTTGCCGGAGAGGCGGATGCCCTGCGTGCCGCCATCGATGAAGTTCTCCTCGCCGTTGGCGAGCACGACCCACGCGCCGTCCTCGGCCTGACCGAGCGTGTATGCCACGCCGTGGATGGTCACCGACCCCTCCTCGCCCGGCTGCGACTGGGCGGGCTCATCGGTCTGGGCGAGGTCCTGGCTCTGCTGGGGCTTCTCGGGCTCCGGCGTGAGCGCCGCCGTCGCGCAGCGGACGATGAAGAAGAGGAGCACGAGCACGAGGATCGCGCAGCCCACGATGATGAAGATGTTCTTGTTCGTGCGCTCCGGGCCGGAGTCCTCGGCGACGGTCCCCTCCTCGGAGCCCAGGCGTTTGCTCGCGCGGGCGGCGGAAGCGGAGAGCTTGTCGGACGAGTGGCGCTTGCGGAAGCGCTTCTCGGCGTTGACGCGGGCCAGATCGGCCGCGTGCGCCGCGTTCTTTCGCGTGGTGACCTCGGCACCCTGGCCGGCGTGGAGCGTGGTGATCTTCGAGGGGTTGACGTCACTGGGTCGCGACTTCTCGTCACTGTACGGCATGGTTATCGGGTCCTCCCGTCGCGCCCGGCGGGCGCGCTGTGTTTGAGCTGCGTTTGCAGAGAGTATACCCCGGGCAATAAGCCGAGAAGGGCGCGGACTTGGCGCGGCGGCGCGCGGAGCCCTTGCCCGTCCCCGAGCTCGTGAGATTCCGGCTAGAGCTCGCGGCGGGCCTCGATGGCGCGCCCGAGGGTGACCTCGTCGGCGTACTCGAGGTCGCCGCCCACGGGCAGGCCGCTCGCAAGGCGCGTAACGCGGATGCCGAGCGGGTGGATCTGGCGGGCCAGGTAGGTCGCGGTCGTCTCGCCCTCGACGTCGGGGTTCGTGGCCAAGATGACCTCGCCGACCTCGTCGGACGCCAGGCGGGCCAGGAGCTCGCGGACGTGCAGCTGGTCGGGGCCGATCTTGTCCATCGGGCTGATGACGCCGCCGAGGACGTGGTACAGGCCGCGATACGTGCCCGTGCGCTCGATGGCCTGCACGTCGCGCGGCTCGCCGACGACGCAGATGGTCGAGCGGTCGCGGCTCGGGTCCTCGCAGACGTCGCATTTGTCGCGCGTGGCGTAGCTGAAGCACACCGGGCAGAAGTGGACCTGCTGCTTGACCTCGAGGATCGCGTTGGCGAGGCGCCGCGCCTCCTCGGCATCCGCCTCGAGCAGGTAATACGCGATGCGCTGGGCCGACTTCGGGCCGATGCCCGGGAGCCTGCCCAGCTCATCGAGGAGGCGTTGCAGCGCGTGGCCGTCGTTTGCCTGGTAGTCCATGGTGTTCGGACGCCTCGTTCCCGAAGGCGCCTAAAAGAGGCCCGGGATGTTGAGGCCGCCGGTCACGGCGCTCATCTGCTTGCTGGCCATCTGCTCTGCCTGCTCGAGGGCGTCGTTGACGGCGGCGAGGACCATGTCCTGCAGCATGTCGACGTCCTCGGGGTCCACGGCCTCGGGGTCGATGGTCACGCTGGTCACGCGCATGTCGCCCGTGGCGGTGACCTTGACCATGCCGCCGCCCGTGCTGGCCGAGACCTCGGTCTCGGAGGCGCGCTGCTGGGCGGCGAGGAGCTGCTCCTGCATCTTGCGCGCCTGCGCCATCATCTGGTTGCGGTTCATGCCGCCCATGTTGAATCCCTTGGACATGTTCGTTCCTCCTGGTTCGGCCCTTCCCCACAAAGAAGGGCGCTGGTCTTCTTGCTTGATCGTGCGCCGGCCGGCGATTACTCGTCGTCGGCGTCGTCGGCGGGCTCGTCGGCGAACTCGGAGCCGTCGGACGGGTCGGCCTCGGCGCCCTCGTCATCATACGAGACGTCGGCGTCGTCCTCGTCGGCGACGGGCTTCTCTACAGAAACATTGGTCGGCGCGCCGAACACGTCGGTGAGCCCGGCGAGGATGTCGCTGAACTCGGGCGCGAGGTCGGCGGGGTCGACCGGGGCCGAGACGGCAGGCTGCTGGGCGGCCGAGGGCGCAGGCGCGCTCGCCGGGGCGCTGGGCGCGGTCGACGGTGCCGCAGCCGCAGCGGGCTGTGCCATCGGTGCGGGCGCGGGGGCGGGAGCCGTGACCGGGGCGGGAGTGGGAGGTGCCGCCGACGCCGCGGCGGCAGGGTCGTCCCAGGGCATCGGGTAGTCGGCACCCATCGCCTCGGACGGCGCGTCCGTATAGGCGGAGTCGGGGACGTACTCGGGCTCGGGCGGCTGCGGCGCAGCAGGCTGCGGAGCTGGTGCAGGCGCGGGAGCCGGCGCCGGGCGAGGAGCCGGGCGCGGCGCGACAGACTCGACGGGCCTTTGAGCTGCGACGGGTTGGGGAGCCGGGGCTGCCGAGCGCGCCTGTGCCGCGGGCTTCGGGGCGGCGCCGACCTCGGTGAAGACGACCTTCCTGTGGCCGAACACCGCGTGCACCGCAGGATCGACCACCGCGCGGACGTCGCCGCGCTCGAGCATCTTCAGCGCGAAGCCGGAGCCGGCGGGCAGGCCGACGGTGAGCGTCTCCCCATCGTCGGAGACCGGCGAGGCGGACAGCAGCAGGGAGCGTTTGGCGGGAGACTGCTTGAGCGGGCCGTCGACAACCTGCTTCCAGGCGCGCTGCAGCGCAGCGGGCGCCATGGGGGCGGAGGACGCCGCGGCGGCGGGCTGCGGGGCCATCGCCGGCTGAGGCGCTGGCTGCTGCACGAATGCGGGCTGAGATGTCATCGTCAGCTGGGGCGTCTCAGTCCCCCCGTTGCCAGCTCGGCGCTCGCCAGCTGCGCGACTCGTGTCAGCAAAGGGAGCCGGGGCTGCCGGAGCGGGAGCTGCCGACGTCGGCACTTGAGAAGCCGCAGTGCTCGCGACACCGGGCGCGGCTGTCGGCCCAGCGACCGGCGCCGCCGCGAACGCACCTCTTTCCAGCTTCTGCTCGAGGATGGCGAGGCGATCGGCGAGCGCCTCGACCGTGAGGTCCGTCTCCGGCCGCGCGATCCGCGTGAAGGCGATCTCCAGAACGAGCCGCTGGTTGGTGGCGGTGCGCATCTCGCTCGAGGCGTCGCCGAGCACGGTGAGCGTGCGGGCCACGCGGTCGGGGGAGCCGAACGCGGCCGCCTCGGCGCGCAGGGCGTCGAGGGCCTCCCCCGTCGCGCTCACCGCGCCCGGAGCGTCCGGCGCGACCGATACAACGTAGACGTCGCGCACATGCCCGGCGAGCTCGCGCGTGAACTGGAGCAGGTCGCGGCCGGACCCCACGAGCTTCTCGACCTCGGAAAAGAGCGTCGGCACGTCCCTTTGGGCGAGCGCCGTCGCGGTGGTGCCCAGGACGGAGCCCGAGACCTCGCCGAGGAAGTCCTGCGCCGCCTTGACGCCGATATGCCCGTTGCCGAAGACGCTGAGCTGCTCCATGGAGGTCAGCGCGTCGCGCATGCCGCCACGCGCGTGGCGCACGACGAGCTCGAGCGCGGCGTCGTCGAAGGTGAAGCCCTCGCGGCCGCACACATAGGCGAGGTGCGCCTGCATCTCGTCAGGCGCGATGGAATGGAAGTCGAAGCGCTGAACGCGCGAGAGGATCGTGGGCAGGACCTTCTGCGGGTCGGTCGTGCACATGATGAAGACGACGTGCTCGGGCGGCTCCTCGAGGGTCTTGAGCAGCGCGTTGAACGCCGCCGTCGTGAGCATGTGGACCTCGTCGATGATGTAGACCTTGCAGCGGCCCATCGTCGGGGCGTAGTTCACGCGGCTGATGATCTCGTCGCGGACGTTGTCCACGCCGGTGCGCGACGCGGCGTCGAGCTCGGCCACGTCGGGGTGCTCGCCCGCGGCGATGAGCCGGCACTGCTCGCAGGTGCCGTCGGGCAGGCCCTCGCCCTTCTCGCACATGAGGGCCTTGGCAAGCAGGCGCGCCATGGTGGTCTTGCCCGTGCCGCGCGGTCCGCAAAAGAGGTACGCATGGCTCGTCTTGTGCTCCGAAACAGCGCGCATGAGCGTCTCGACCACGTGTTTTTGGCCGACGACCTGCTCGAACGTCTGTGGGCGGTACTTTGTATAGAGCGATTCCATGCGGCCTCCGCGGCTTCTCGATAGCTGAGGTTCCAGTATACCCGTGCGCCGCGCGGGCCGAAGCCGCCCTCGCCGCTCCCCCAGCGCGCCCACAACTCACCGTTGTTCGGCCGGCGTGCGCGAATCTATCGAAGCCGCCGACGTCACATGGCAGCGCGGACCGCGTCCAGGAGCTCGGCGTTGCGCAACGTCGCCGCAAGCGGCATGACCGGGCTCTCCGCCGCCCCGGAGCAAAGAAGCCCACAGAAGTGCGCGATCTCGCCGTGGAAGTCGTCGGGATCGTAAGGCGCCTCGACGACCACGTCGGGACGGCCCGCCCGGTGGACGACGGCGCGCTCCGGACGATGCGCGCGCTCGACGGCGATGCCGCCGTTCTCGCAGGTAATCAGGCACGAGCAGTCGTACTCGGCGGAGTCACCCGCCCAGGCAACGCTCGCCTCGACGCCTCCCGCGAACAAAAGCTCCGCGCGGCCGGCCCAGTCCACGCGGCCGCCGGGCACTTCTTTCCAACGCGCGAGGGCAGATACGCACGCCGGCGCGCCGCACGTCAGCTCCTCGACCCAGCTCATGGGATAGCAGCCCAGGTCATACAGGGCGCCGCCGCCCACGGGCTCGGCAAGGTAGCCGAGGCGGCCCTCGCCGTAGTCGACGAGCTGCGCGCAGTCGATCCGGCAAACCCGCCCCAGCTCACCGGTGCCAAGAAGTGCCTGTACACGGGAATGGAGCGGCACGAACCGGCACTTCATCGCCTCGACGAAGAGCACGCCGGTTTCACGTGCAACGGCGGCGACCTCGCGGGCCTCGTCTGCCGTGAGCACCGCCGGTTTCTCGCAGAGCACGGCCTTTCCGGCGCGCAGAGCGCAGACGGCCCAGCGCGCGTGCATCGAGTGCGGGAGCGCCAGGTAGATGGCATCGACCTCGGGGTCCGCGAGCAGCCGCTCGTATGCCGACACGCCATCAGCCCCGTCGGCATAGACGCGCGCCGGCGCGAACGCCGCGAGTCGCTCGGCGGACCGCCCGGACACCGCAACGAGCTCCGCGCCCGTGACCCCCGCAAGGCTGGCGGCGAACCTCTTTGCGATCCCGCCGGCGCCGAGGATTCCCCAGCGAACCGTCCCCTCAACTGCCATGGCAACCTCCCGCCGTCGCTTCTCTTTGCCAAGATAGCGCATGGGGTGGCGGCAGGGCACCGGATGCCTCTCAGGTGATAGCATTTTGCCATTGCGCCGCGGATGAGGGATCCCGGCGCCGCAACGATCCCTAGCGGCAAGAAGCGCGAGGTCAACGTGGCCAGCATCGACCACGACCGCTGCGTGGGCTGCGGCCGCTGCATCGCCGTGTGCAACCAGGACGCCATCCATC